>Ga0209536_100012501_pt1 | contig 12338 bp, 6 predicted proteins | sample DeeMarSeWOR28_12_FD_187461 | JGI IMG/M metagenome (GOLD analysis project Ga0209536, IMG submission 187461) | Marine sediment microbial communities from White Oak River estuary, North Carolina - WOR-2-8_12 (SPAdes) (version 2) | ecosystem: Environmental > Aquatic > Marine > Intertidal zone >...
CCTTCACCGCCATCAGGATCCCGGCATCCCCGGCTGCCGCTCTATGCATGGAATCCGCAATGATGGAAGATTTTGATCCCGGAAACCTGGGATTCACCCTGCAGGAAACCAGGACCAAAGGATTTGAAGCTGCCGGTGAAGGGGTCGATTTTACGGAGCTGTTTGCCGGGCTCAGTTTTTTCCTGCTGGTGGCGGGAGTATTGCTTACGGTCCTTTTGTTCCTGCTCAACCTGGAGAGCAGGTACCAGCAGCTGGGCACCCTGGTGGTGATGGGCATTCCCTTAAATATCATACGCCGTTCGATCCTGATAGAAGGAATGGCTGTGGCCCTGGCAGGAGGCCTGACAGGCCTGGCACTGAGTGTGGTATATAATCGGCTGGTATTCATGGCTATGAACGGAGTTTGGAAGGATGTGGTCCGAACCGAGATGATGTTTATGGAGATCAGGCCCGGAACCCTGGCCACCGGACTGATCCTGACCCTGGGTATCTCCCTGGCGGCGCTCTACCTCCCTCTGAACAGGAATTTGAAAAAGCGGTTCCGAACTTACCGTACCGGTGAAAGGGGAACGGTTGCAGGAAGATGGTTGCCGGCCGGAATTCATCAGATGCGGTGGCTGATGCTATCCGCGCTTATCACCGGACTGGCGGCACTGGTAATGATTGGCTCCCAGCTGATCCGAACCGAGGTGGTGAATGCTTCGGTCTTCTTTGTGGCCGGGGGGTTGTTTCTGGTCTCGTCGATCTTCTTTTTCCTCTGGGTCATGGGAAGGCTTCAGGAGGGAAGCGGCCGGACTCTCAGCCTCTCTGTATTGAGCCTGAAAAATGCGATCAGGAACCGGACGCGAAGCATGAGCATATTGCTACTCTTCGCCATGGGAGCATTTCTGGTGATCTCCACAGGAAGCAACAGGAAAGACCTGTTCAGGAATGCTGCCGAGCCCTCCAGCGGTACGGGTGGATTTCTTTACTTCGCGGAATCAACGGTCCCGGTGCTCAGGAACCTGAATGATCCTTCCGTACGGACGGCATACGGCCTTGAAGGTAATTATTCATTTGTGCAGTTCAGAAGGGCTTCGGGTGACGATGCCAGCTGCCTGAACCTGAACAGGATCGTGAATCCGCAGGTACTGGGGGTGGCACCCGGCCGGCTTGAGGGGCGTTTCTCGTTTGTAACGAAGACCGGGTACCTGGACGATGAGGATCCATGGGGATCATTGGACCGGAGGCTCCCCGGGGGACTCATCCCCGCCATTGCGGATGAAACGGTCATTAAGTGGGGATTGGGAATGAAAGTGGGGGATACCCTCCATTTTACCAATTCTAACGGCAGAACCATGGACCTGTTGCTGATCGGTGGCCTGGCACCTTCTATTTTTCAGGGCAATGTGCTGATCTCCGATGAACAGTTCCTGGAACAGTTCCCCGAAAGCAGCGGAACCCATGTTTTTATGGTTGACGGCTCCGCTGCCGATACTGTCACGATGCAGACTGAGCTGAACAGGGCCATGAGGGACCTGGGATGGGATATGGAGATGACAGCCTCCCGCCTGGCCAGGTTCAATTCGGTGACCAATACCTACCTCTCGATCTTCATGGTCATGGGGGCGTTGGGATTGCTCGTCGGCATTTTCGGACTGGCAGTGGTACTTTCCAGGAGCATCATGGAGAGAAAACAGGAAATAGCCCTGCTGGAAGCCGTCGGATACGGGAAAAAAGCAATCCGACGGATCATCACCCGTGAGTACATGCTTCTTCTGATGGCAGGTATCGTGTCCGGTTTCGTGGCTGCCATTGTAGCGACTTTGCCCTCCATCATCAGTGCGCACACGGGCACCTCATTTACATCCATTGCCATATGGCTGGGCGTGCTCGTGGTGAATGGATGGATCTGGATCCAGGTTATCGCGAGCGCATCATTGAAGGAAAGCACCCTCTACCAGGCCCTGAGAAATGAGTAACAAAAAAGATTTAAAGCAACTGCGTTCAGGTTCCGTCGGGGAATGGCGGCAATGGCTTGAAAAGAACCACCTGGTATCCGACGGCGTATGGCTGGTGTTTCGAAAAAAGGGATCGGATCCCGTTCCGTTCGACTACTCCATGGCACTGGACGAAGCACTCTGTTACGGGTGGGTCGACAGCCTCGTAAGGACACTCAATGAGCAGGAGTACATGAGGAAATTCACACCAAGGAAAGAGACCAGTACCTGGTCCGATCACAACAAAAAGAGGGTGACCAGATTGATCACTGAAGGAAGAATGGCGCCCTACGGAATGGATAAGGTCAAAGCAGCCAGGAAGAACGGGATGTGGGATAAAAAGGTGAAACCACCCGAAGTCAACGAGGAGATTCCCGGGGCACTTTTGCAGGCATTCACAGAGCACCCCCGGGCCAGGGAGCACTATTTCAGTTTGAGCAGATCCCGCCAGAGGGAGTTCAACATCTGGATCAATATGGCCAGACGGGCCGAAACCATTTACAGGAGGGTGGAGGAATCCATCCGGCTCCTTGAAAAAGGGGAAAAGCTGGGATTGAAGTAAGATGGCTACAGAGCAGCGCAAACAGGTGGTCCTGATCACCGGAGCCTCCGGTTCGATGGGGTTTGAGACATTCCTGTGCGTGTGGAACCTGAGGGAGAGGTTTGACCTGGTTCTCCTTCTTCGTCCCTCAATTAGGAACAAAAAACGCTTCCGTCGATACGAACGGCAAGCCGGGATCATCCCTTTCAACGGTCCGGGGACAGCTGTGGGGCAGGGACTGAAAATTGTCTGGGGCGATGCACTGAACAGGACCGACCTGGAGGAAGCATGCAGAGGGATCGACTGGTGCCTCCATACCATGGCGCTGATCTCCCCGGCAGCGGACAGGGATCCGGAAATGGCCCGGAAGGTCAATACAGAAGCTACACGCAACCTCATTGAGATCATTGAGTCCATCGACCCGGTTGGAATCAGATTCATAAACATAGGTTCGGTGGCGCAATACGGCGACAGGCTGCCGCCGTTGCATGTGGGAAGGACCGGCGATCCGATGGTTCCCAGCCGGTATGACCATTATGCGCTCAGCAAGATCGATGCGGAGCTGGCAGTGATGGAGTCCGTCATCAAACACCGGGCTTCTTTGCGGCAGACCTTTATCATGATACCGGATCTCTTTTCGCTGATGGACCCGATCATGTTCCACCAGCCCCTCCACTCCATGATGGAGAATATCACTGCCAGGGATGCAGGGCGGATGCTGGCCGCCTGCCTCGATTTGCCTGATGATTCGGATTTCTGGCGAAACTATTACAACATATCCGGCGGACCGGGATGCAGGATCAGCTACCTGGGATTCCTGGAGGCTTTTTTCAGGCTGCTTAATCTGGACTACAGGAAAGTAATGAACCGCAACTGGTTTGCGCTCAAAAACTTTCATATGCAGTTTTTTGAGGATGCGGGGAAATTGAACCACTACCTACGTCACTGGGAGGGCGGACTTCAAATGGAGGATTTCATCACGGCAGTATGGAATAAATTTCCTTGGTACCTGAAAGCCGCTGCCTGGCTCAACAGGTGGATTCCCCCGTTCCGCTGGATGGTGCAAGGGGGTACTTACCGTGTGTTGAAACGAATGGCCGGATTGGAGCACGGAACCCTCAGGTGGGTCAGAAAACACGATCAGGGCAAGGTGAACGCATTCTTTGGATCCTGCAGTGCCTGGAAGGGAATCCCTGACTGGGATCAACCGTTGCCTTCCATTGACCTGGAACAACCATATCAGCGATTGGATCACGGGTATGATGAATCAAAAGCGCGTCTGGATTCCGGCGATCTCCGGGAGGCAGCAGGTTTCAGGGGAGGCAGCCTCCTGAGCAAAAGCTGGCACGGAGACCTGGACCAGCATTTGCAGTGGACCTGTTGCCTGGGACACACATTCGGCATGACTCCGCGTTCCATGCTGATGGGGGGGCACTGGTGCCGCGAGTGCATCGATCCTCCCTGGGAATATGAGTCATTTGCAGAGAAGAACCGGTATTCCGCCCAGGTACTCAAACCGGAAAGTGAAATCTGAGGGATCAGTTACTGGATTTGTATCGGGATAGTTCCTAAATTAGATGGTTCATAACCTATAACCTGAAAAATCATGAAGAGAACTGCATCCCTCATCCCCATATTAGTATCCATCCTTCTGTATACTGCCTGCGCACCGCAAGCAGAGGTAACACCTGACGAGGCCAGGGAGATCGCCAGGGAAGCCTATATCTATGGGTTCCCCATGGTGGTCAATTATAAAACCATGTACCTGTATGTCCTCAATGAGCAATCACCGGAATACAAGGGCCCGTTTAATTTTCTGGGTTGTGATGCCAGGTTGCTGACACCGGAAGACAAGACCGTGGTGACCCCCAACGCCGATACCCCCTACTGTATGTTCTGGGCGGATATCCGCAACGAACCGGTCGTTATCTCCCTTCCTGAAATGGAGCCCGATCGGTTCTACCATTTTCAGCTCATCGATCTCAATACCCATAACTTCGCCTACCTGGGAACACTGACAACAGGGAATGGGGCAGGCAGTTATATGATTACAGGAGAGGACTTTCAAGGAAGTATACCCGAAGGGGTGGATCAGGTGATCCCCTGCGAAACGGACCTTTTTTTCTGCGTGGTAAGAACGCAGCTGATGGATGACCAGGACCTGGCAAATGTGGAGCGGATACAGGGAGCGTATAAGCTGGAACCCCTGAGCGAATATCTTGGAACGGAAATCCCGGATTTCCAGCCAATGGATAAGCTCCCTGCCTGGAATGAAGGGGACCAGTTCACCGCGAACGCCTTCATCTACCTGGATGCCATGCTCGATTATACAGATCCTGTATCGGAAGAGATCATGTTAAGAAGGAGGCTGGCCAGACTCGGGATCGGCGATAAGGAGGTTTTCAGCCTGGAACAATTCGATGAGGAGGTCCGCACAGCCATTGAAGAGGGTGCAAGACTGGGATTCGAAGAGATAGAAACATTTCTGGCGGAAAATTCAACAGATCCGCTGATGAGCGGAAAGATATTCGGAACCAGGGAGTATCTGGATAACAGTGCCAGGAGCAATTTCGGACATCAGGACCTGTTCCTGATCCGTGCTGCAGCTGCACATATGGGTCTGTATGGAAATTCAGCAGATGAAGCCATGTATCCCACCTACCTGGTGGACAGTGACGGGAATCCATTGAATGCAGCAACAAACAGCTATACCCTCACCTTTGAATCCGGTAACCTGCCACCGGTGGAATCTTTCTGGTCAGTGACCATGTATGATGCCCCCACCCAGCTATTTATCCACAATCCGCTGGACCGATACCTTCTGAATTCAAACATGGATGAGAATTTCGTATACGGTGAGGACGGATCCCTGACCCTATATCTGGGTAAGGAATCACCGGGGGAAGAACTGGAAACCAACTGGTTGCCGGCGCCTGACGGTCCGTTTTATGCTGTCCTGAGGTTGTACGGGCCCAAAGATGAGGTCCTGAACGGCGAATGGAGGAATCCGCCACTGGTCAAGGTAAACTGAGCTCAGGGACGGATCACCCTGAATGAGGATATCTCTCCCGATTCATTTCCAACCTGGAGCAGGTATACCCCTTTTCCATACCCGGAAAGGTCGAGGCTGAGCCTGTGCGAGGAATCCGGAAGATACTCCACCACCACCTGACCTGTGATGGTCAGCAGCCTGATCACAGAGGTATGGTCCGGAAACGACACATGGAGCAAACCCTGGCTTGGATTGGGGTAAATGGCTATCCCTGCCGGTGACGGCTCTCCCATTGCATGGACCCCCAGTGAATCGGAATAGGCGATTTGCAGGGCAAGATCGGATGTGAAATCGGGACACGTAATGGTCAGCATTCCCTCTTTGCTGTCGGTCACTTCCGATTGGTCCCACCAGTTCCCGCTCCACGGATCATAAAACCTGACCGTGTACCGGCCGTCCGGCAGGCCGGGAATGGTGACCTCCACCCCCTGGAATAGCTGGGTGGAATGTTCATGCAGATGGTGGATCCAGCAGAGGGTAAGGGAATCCCCCCTGAGGGCATACACAGCCCCCTCGGGCATGTTGTTTAAAGAGGGACGCTCACCTGCGGGAGCTCCGTACAGGGGTGAAAACCCTTCGGAAGCCATATCCATTCCATCTACAAACTTTCCCAGGTATTGGAGGGATCGCATCATGGTTTCGTTAAAGGTGCTGAAATTCTCTGGCTGTTGCGATATCTGGCCGCCCCACCAGTGGAGCGGTGTGGCGCAGGCGCCCGACATCACCCCGGCCCAGATCCCGTTGTGCAGGAAACTCTCAGATACACCCTCTTCATAGGTTGATTTTCCGAATTCACCCACCAGGACCGGTTTATCAAACTGCCGGTGAAGCAGATCGGACCAGTAGGCGATTCTGTCCGTATTCTCCACGATCCTGTCGGGCGGGTAAGGGTATTCATGGGCCTGGGGCACTCCGGTAACCTCCCACCCTGCACCGAAATCATAGCCGCCGCTTCCGGACACCGTGGTGGGGTGGCCAAAAGGATCGTTCTCCATGAAGAACCGGTTGATCCTGTTGTGCCATCCCCCGGGATCGTTCTGCATGGCCAGGTCGTCATAAATGGCATTGGTCCCATTGATCTCGGCCACCGTGTGCCACATGGCAACGGATGTGGAATATCCCCAGCGGGCAATGATGTACCGGTAGTACTTCTTCTGGTATTCCCAGCTGATTGAATCGCTGAAGAACCCGGTGGCATCTGTAAGCTGGTTAAACGGATTGGATCCCCAGTCGTAAAATCCGCTCCACGGATGGGGATCATCCCTGAGCAGATCGTGGATCCAGATCCCGAGCATCAGCCTGATGCCGTGGTTCTCCGCATCTGTCAGCAGCAGGTCGAACTTTCTTGCATCGGGCATGGAGTAGGATTGATAGGAATCCCTGAGCAGCTGGATATCCCAGCTGGTAAAGAGCCAGTTGATCAGGTTCACCCCGTGATCCTCAAGCCTTCCGAAGAGTCCCGGCTGCTCATAATACCGGCTGTCATATACCAGCCAGGGAACGGCCATGCCCACCCCGAAAAAAGGGGTCCCGTCGTCTTGCGCCAGGTAATGCGGGTCCGCCGCAGAAGGTCCGATCCAGCCCTTCCTGCCTGATGCCACTACCTGGAAGGATCCCCCTTTTTCCACCTGGCCGTACATATCGTTCACCGTAATCCGGTATTGCCATGTTCCCGTTTCGGCTCCCGCGAACCGGAGTCTCCACCAGTCTCCGTCCCAGAAAGCATTGATGTTCATCGTGTCCAGGGAGGGCGAAATGAATACCCCGGAGATATCCACCTCCTCCGGATCAAACGGATTCTCGTAGGTTTTTCCGTTTTCCAGTGTAAATTCCAGCTTCTGATATTTTTCCACCGGGTTCCGGTTCAGCCATACATTCAGAAATGGCAGATTCTCAAAACGTTCCTGGGCCGGCAACTTGCTTTCCCCGCTTACATCGGGCCCAAAGGGGGGCCATGGCTGATCCTCAAAAAAGGAGGGAACCGAATCGAGATAGTAGGAAGAGGGCAGTTCCTGGCTCTCAATGGCCGGATCCCACTGAACGGTGCCGTTCACCACATTTCCGTGTTCCAGTTTTTCCATTGCGTCCTGGTCCTGATCCCTTAAAACGGAGGTGATATTGCCAACCACGTTCTGCCGGTGAGAGGCATCGTAATAGATGATCCCGTCGCCGTTCACCCGGTTGCGGAAATAGGTATTCCCCGGTCCGGCCGGTCCCCACCAGTCGCCGATACCGATCTCCTCCACCTCGTTCCCTTCGAAGAGGTTCATGAAGGGGTAATGTCCGTGTATGGAAATATCGGGCGGCACCCATCCCTCATTCAGGTTGGTCTCCCCCTCTCCCTGCACCGGGCGGATCGAATAGTTGTACCCGTAGACATTCCCGTTGGCACCCACCTGGATGATCATGGCGTGCCGGAGGGAGTCGAATATATTGTTCTCGACCAGGCTGTTGGTCACATGAAAACCGCATTCGACCCCGTAACCTGCACCCCCGCCCCCGTAACTGTAGGAGCGATGGAAATAGCTTTCGCGGACCTCGTTGTTCATGCAGCTCGTCTGGTGTACATGGGTTCTGCGGGTATGGTAGCTTTCCACATTCCTTACCCAGCAATAGGCTGCATTCTTAAACATCAGTGTGTGACCTTCGGCCACGGTCTTTTCCAGGTATAGGTCTTCGAAACCCACATACTGTATCAGGTTCTGGGGCCTGATGCGGACATTCAGCGCTGTATTGAAGTCCAGGTTTACAGGATCATCAAAGGTAAGTGTGTCTCCGTCTACGTTCTTGACCCGGAAGAACTGGCCCACCGAATTCTCCGCCCAGGACTGGATCCACTGGGGATCGGTATACATGAGTTCCGGATCATTGTCCTGTTCAATCTCTGCGAACTCTCCGGCAGTAAAGAGCGCACCGTTTTCAACCACAACGGTGGTATCCCCCTTCATTACTGCTCCGGCCGGGGATTGCCAGCTACCACGCTGATAGGTGGAGACTTCGATCCCGTCACCGCCGGCACCCAGCAGGAGTTTCGATTTCCAGCCGGTCCCCCGGATCACAATGTGGTCCCTGGTGATCGTCAGCTTGCTGCCGATCCTGAATCTGCCTTCAGGAACCAGTACCACTCCCCCCGAAGCGGGCAGTGCCGCCATGGCACTCATAATGGCCGGACGGCTGTCCCGGATCCCGGAAGGATCGGCACCATGATCCATGATGTTTGCGACCGGGCCTGAGATCTCGGGGATCCCTCCCGGGATCCCGGGATTCCAATGCACTCGCCTCTCCATGGGAATGATCTCCTCTGGAATGGTCTCCTGTGCATAGAGCCCGCCCTTGAGCGAGCCGATGGCACATAATAAGAGAATTGTGATCCAAATCCTGTATATCATAAAGAGGTACTTTTAAGGTTTCACATGCCGGATGATCCTGAATGTCCCTGTCCGGTTCACGGTTCAATGGTGACGGGCCAGCCGGCAAATTGCTCCGCCCCCTTCTCCGGGACATATACATCCCTGGGCCAGCACTCAAATGTAACCTTTCCGGCATTTTTGTGAAAACGGATCAGCCCGAAACCCCCACCCTGGGAAGGACTTTCCGGGTTGGCATAGGCCTCCATGGTAATGTGGTTGCCCAGCCCGTCGAAATAATCCCCGGTCCATGGGAGCGGATTTTCAGGATCATGATTCATGCCCGGCTGTTCATCCTCCGGCCACCACCACCGCTTGTAATAGGTATTCACACTGGCAGGCACGACGAATGCCCAGGGCCCGTCCCCGAATTCATCAATCCCGTGCCGGATGACCGTGGCCAGGTGCTGGTCTCCGGCAATGTGAACGGCCCCTGCCTTGCGGATCGCTTTGAGGGCCCTGTTGCGGCCTGATTGCGGCCACCCGTTCGAATCCAGGTCAGCGTGCAACCTGTTGTCCATGCTCCCATGCAGGTGTGCGGCCCCGCAGAACCCGGTCTGGGACAGGACCGCTTTCATCTGAATGCCCTCTCTCCATCCGGCCCACTGGTCCAGGAACTCAAGCTGCCGCTCCCCGAGCAATACCAGCCCATCCAGGTCTATGGTAGCGGGATCATAATCGGGATTGAGGATGTGGTCCGGCCGGGGTCCCTGCTGCGGAATCTTTCCCTGGGGACCGGTTTTGAATTTGCGGTCCTCGATAATAGCAAAGTCCACACCCCCTACCACCAGGTTGGTGTAATAGACCCCGATCCCCTGACCGATGGGAGTGGGATCGAAAGGATCGGGCAGGTGGCCGGTCTGGCAACGCTCCACCATTTTTACATATTCGTGGTGATAAGTATATCCCCCATCGCTGGAACCGGGGTAGGTGCTCACCTTGCCCCCCTCTCCCCACAGGTTCCCCTGACCGATGTCGTGGTCATCCGGGATGGCAATGCAGGGCCGGGTGCGGAAGGTCTCTCCGAACTGTTTCCCGAAGAGCAGCCATGCTGCCGTGTGTTCCGTATGGTCGTAGGACTGGTCCCCCGCAAAAAAACAGAGGTCGGGATCCAGGTAATCCAGGTTCCGGATATAGCTATCCACGGGCCCCCTGTCCCTGTTGCTTCTGCAGGAGAAGGCGGCCACCACGATCTCCACCTTCTCCACGGGATCCTTCCGGATCAATCCTTCATAATAGGCATTCCTGCCATGACGGATCCGGTAGGGCACATCCCTGGAGTGGTCCCACCCTTCCACACGGAACAGTGCTGACCAGCCGATGTCATTCACCTGCTGGGTCTGGATCTCCTTCCAGGTCTCCCCCTCCCTGATCTCCAGCCGAACAGTGCGGGTTTCGTCCGGATAGAGGGGATAGAGCTGTGCATTCAGTTTGAGGATCCCATTTGACACGGTGTACATGCCGAACGCAACTACCTGGTCCCGTTCCACCTTCACATCGATGATGGGATTGGATGCCCGGTTCCACCAGTCACCGGAGCAGATGGTATCGAGCCCGGAAAAAGGGGGTTGCACGGGAGGTTCCATGCTCCGGGGCTGACAGGAGAGCATCAGGATGCACAATGGAAAAAAGAGGGTTTTCATCATCTCAAATGGATTTAAGGGTATACCCTCAAAAGTAACTATTTTATATATTTGGCCCTGCAATCTTGTTTTCTTAAACTTTTATACAACCCGATACCATGAGAAAAATGAAATTATCCGCATTATCATTAGTATTGACGGCTCTTGCTACCCTGAGCCTTGTTTCGTGCAATTCAGGCACAAAATCGTCCGAAGGGACAGCGGGCGTGCAATCTGAAGCGGTGGAAGAAGCTGCCGATTTTGAAATTTCACTCGCGCAGTGGTCCCTGCATCAAACCTTCTTTGACGGGCCCATCACAGACTGGCAGGAGTTTGGCCGTTTGCTGATGGAGGATCCCGATGCCCTGCTGAAAGGACCGGATCCCATGGAATTCCCCGCGATGGCAGCCGATTTCGGTATTTATACCATTGAGCTGGTGAACACTTTTTACTACAGTAAGGCCGGTGATATGGCCTACTGGGAGGAGTTCAAACAAAAATGCGAGGAAGCGGGGGTCAATGTGGGGCTCATCATGTGCGACGCCCTGGGGAACCTGGGTGATGCCGATCCCGCTGCACGGGAAGCTGCGGTGAAGAACCACCATGCGTGGGTGGACATCGCCAGTTTCCTCGGCGCCCATTCGATCCGGGTGAACGCTGCCGGTGAAGGCACCCCGGAAGAGGTAGCTGCCAATGCGGTGGATGGACTCACAAAGCTGGGGCAGTACGGAGCCACCAAAGGCATCAACATCATTGTGGAGAACCACGGAGGCATCTCATCCAATGCACAATGGCTCGCCGGAGTGATGGAGCAGGTGGGAATGGAGAATGTGGGTACCCTGCCCGATTTCGGAAATTTCTGCATCGTGGGTAGCCCTCTTGATTGTGTCGAGGAATATGACCGCTACCAGGGGACTGCCGAACTGATGCCCTACGCCAAAGGTGTCAGTGCCAAATCCAATGAGTTCGACACAAACGGAAACGAAGCCAACATGGATTACCTGCGGCTGATGAAGATCGTGAAGGAATCGGGCTTCAGAGGCTACGTGGGCATTGAATACGAGGGGAGCGACCTTACGGAGAGTGAAGGGATCCTCGCCACGAAGGCTTTGCTGGAAAAGGTGTTCAAGGAGATCTAAATCCGGCTATTCCAGCGCCTTTTTCATCCCTTCGGTGGTGGTGTAGTATTTCACGATCATGTTGGGGATCTCCCATTCGGGAAGGTTCCCCGACCGGAGGAATCCGAGGTACTTTTCGGTCACCTGACCGAAATGTGCTTCGTGTCCCACCTTGTACCGATCCGGAATATCGAGCCTCCACTGCAAATCTCCCAGCCTGGTCAGGGCAACACCTGGGTGGTTCCCCGACAGGTTATCGTTCACGGCGTTGTCAAGCGCTTGCTCAAATGCTGAGGGATCACTTCCATCGGTCAGTTCAATATAGAGGATAGGCTTGTATCCTTCCTCCTCTCCCTGCCTGATCACCAGGTTTGAACGGGTACCGCGCATGATGGAATAATGGGTGTCACCCGTTCCCTCGGGGGCTTCATAGTTCCATATCACCGACACTTTTGCATGAATACCTTTCAGGGTGTAATTGATTTCCCCGTTGCTGTATACTTTCAGCAGGTTCCCTTCCAGGTCGTTCTGCAGGTAATCGGGAAATGATTCTAAACCGGTTACTTTCTGAAACATTTCAGGTGTCAGGTCGGTGGTCCAGCGGCGTGCAGAGATAATA
>Ga0209536_100012502_pt1 | contig 12337 bp, 9 predicted proteins | sample DeeMarSeWOR28_12_FD_187461 | JGI IMG/M metagenome (GOLD analysis project Ga0209536, IMG submission 187461) | Marine sediment microbial communities from White Oak River estuary, North Carolina - WOR-2-8_12 (SPAdes) (version 2) | ecosystem: Environmental > Aquatic > Marine > Intertidal zone >...
GTGAGCTCTTCGAGGGTCCTTTCCAGATCGTTGACCGTGATTCCGGATGAATCCCTCGGACTGTCGGTACCGCGACCGGTGTAAACTAGTTCCCGGTTTTTATTGAACACGAAAAAATGAGGGGTCCGCAATGCCCCGTAATTTAAGGCAGTCTGTTGCGACTCATCGTATAAATACATCCATGGGAAGTTATTTTCATCCATTCTTTTTACCATATGATCAAAATCATCTTCGGGATAGGTCAAGGCACTGTTGGAATTGATCCCAACAAATACCACACCCCGATCTTTATATTTTAATGCAGTTTCCCGGGTTACTTCATCTGATCCCTTCACATAGGGACAATGATTACAGGTAAAAAAAATAATCAGCACCGGAACATTCTTGAAATCAGAAAGTTGATACGTTTTTCCATTAGTAGCCGGTAATTTAAAGTCGGGGGCTTTTTCCCCCAGGTCGAGTGTAAAAGACATATTGCTATTCTTTTTTGTTCAGAATTTCGTTTAGTTTGTACCTGTCCTGTAAATTTAAATATTTCTGTACTTTTTTGTGTCATAATAATTTGTCACAATCTTCAAGTCAGATCATTCTGTGGTGAATTGCCGATGATCCAGATTCGCTTGTTATATATTTTTATAAGGATAAAGATTTCAAAATCCGGAAATACCATGGTGCGCCTTGATAAGGCAGCCAATAAGATAATTTTTATAGTATTACTTTTTCTTTCAATAATGGGTTGCAGGCAATCCAGATATCCCGATCTACTCCTGATCAACGGCAATATTTATACAATGGATGATATTAATCCCTACGTTCAGGCCGTTGGTGTGACGGATGGCCGCATTTCATTTATTGGCGGGAACGATCCGGCGCTTGAATTAAAAGGCCCGGCAACCTTTGTAATCGATCTGAAAGGGAAAGGGATGACACCGGGTCTGATTGAGGGGCACGGTCACTTTATGGGCATGGGTTATAACTTGTTAAATCTTGATCTTTCAGAGACAAAAAGTTATGAAGAGGTTGTTGAAATGGTCAAAGCGAAAATTGCTGTAAGCGCACCCGGTGAATGGATTATTGGACGTGGATGGCATCAGAGCAAATGGGACCCTCTACCTGGAAAGATGCATAACGGATTCCCGTCCCATCATTTGTTGAGCAATATTTCCCCTGATAATCCGGTAGTATTGAGACATGCAAGCGGGCATGCCCTGCTTGTCAATCAGAAAACCATGGACTTGGCCGGAATAAGCCGGGATACTTACCTTGTTGAGGGGGGAGAGATATTAAAAGATGAAGCTGGAAATCCTACCGGCATATTCATTGAGACGGCCATGAATCTGATCTCCCCATATATCCCTGATAATGATTCAATTTCGGATTCCAGGGCCTATAAACTTGCCGTGGAAAACTGTTTAAAGGAAGGGATTACCTCTTTTCATGATGCAGGTGCTGACGGAACCACTATCGCTTTATATAAGCGGATGGTTGAAATGGGGGAGACGACGATCAGATTATATGTAATGCTGGATGGCAGTGATTCGCTTTTAATGGAAAAATATTTTTCAAAAGGGCCTGAAATTGATTCCCTTCGTCACATGCTTACGGTACGATCCATAAAACTATTTATGGATGGGGCGCTCGGATCAAGAGGAGCCTGGCTGCTCGAACCCTATCTCGACCGGCCTGATCATACGGGGCATGCCGTATCGTCGGCAGATTATATTACAATGATTGCTGAGAGGGCCATCCGGCATCGATTTCAGGTGTGCATCCATGCGATCGGTGACCGGGCAAACCGGGAAACGTTGAATATTTATGAGTCTGTCTTTAGAAAATTTCCGGAATACCACGACACCAGGTTCCGCATTGAGCACGCCCAGCATTTAAGCGGCGAGGATATACCCAGGTTTGCCCGGTTGGGCGTATTACCTGCCATGCAGGCCATTCATATGTCATCGGACAGACCGTGGGCAATTGACCGACTGGGATCCAAAAGGATTGAGGAAGGAGCTTATGTCTGGCAGAAGTTGCTTCAATCCGGAGCAAGGATCATCAATGGGACGGATGTACCTGTCGAACCGCTTTCTCCGATTCAATGTTTTTATGCCTCGGTTACACGGAAAACCTTACAAGGGTTTCCTCCGGAGGGATTTGAACCCGCTCAAAAAATGTCCCGCGAACAGGCTCTCCGGTCGTATACCCTGGATGCCGCCTACGGAGCTTTTGAAGAGACCGTCAAAGGATCCATAGAACTCGGGAAACTGGCCGATTTCACTGTTTTTTCAGATGATATAATGACGATACCTGAAGATGAAATTTTGAAATCTAAAGTTGTTATGACTATAATACAGGGTGAAATAGTTTATCAATCCGATTAATAAAATGATTGATCTTAGAAGCGATACCATTACAAGACCGACTCCCGGGATGCTTGAAGCGATGATGGAAGCCAGGGTGGGTGATGATGTTTTCAATGAGGATCCGACCGTCAATCAATTACAGCAAAAAGCGGCGGCTCTTTTTGGTATGGAGGCAGCTCTATTCTGTCCATCCGGAACAATGACCAATCAGATTGCCATTCGGATCCTGACGCAACCCCAGCATGAATTGATCTGTGATGTCAAGTCACATATCTACAATTATGAAGGAGGGGGTATTGCATATAATTCTTTTGTATCCGTTTGCCTTGTTAACGGTGACCGTGGTCGGATTACTCCTGAACTGATCGAGGAAAATATCCGTCCGAATGACATACACGCTCCCATCACCTCACTTGTATGTGTGGAAAATACAGTTAACAAAGGGGGAGGTAGTTATTATAAGCTGGATCAGCTGCTGGATATATATAAGGTCTGCCGGGAGAATAATCTTAAAATTCATTTGGATGGAGCGCGGATATTTAATGCAATCATGGAAACCGGAGATGATCCCAAAAAAATCGGCAGTATTTTCGACACTATTTCCATCTGTCTGTCTAAAGGTCTGGGAGCCCCTGTCGGATCATTGCTCCTGGGGTCAAAGGATAATATTGCCATGGCCAGGCGGATCAGAAAGGTATTGGGAGGAGGGATGCGCCAGGCAGGTTACCTGGCAGCTGCCGGCCTTTATGCCCTGGAGCATCATGTGGATAGATTAAAAGATGATCACAGGAGAGCGAAAATCATCGGTCAGGCATTGAGTAATTTATCCTTTGTGGACCATGTGCTTCCCGTAGAAACAAATATCATCATATTCAAGTTAAAAGAGCATCTGACATCGGATCGTTTCCTGGAAAAACTCCGGGAAACCGGTATGCTGGGAGTTCCTTTCGGAAGGAAAGAGGTTCGATTTGTCACCCATCTTGATTTTAATGAGGATCATCTGGAGGAATCAATCGAAATTTTAAATAAACTAATAATATAGTTCGAGGGAATCATGTCCAAGGGATAGGGGTTTTTGGCATCTTATTTGTCGTACTGAAAAAGGGGAATATGCTATGAAAAGAAATTATCAAATGGAAGACCGGAATTTTCTTTTGAGAGCTTCCTGTAAATCATCCCGCGACCCGGATAAACAATATTTTGACAATTATGATTTTGAAAATGATTTTATCAATATGAAAATCATCAACTTGTACCGGTTGGTAGGAGAAAAGGTAATGCAGCAAAATGTAAATTGAAAGAAACGGGAATTAGAACTAATCCTTGAACTTCGCGCGTTTAAGAATCTCACTTACGTCAACCTCCAATCCATTCTCAAATCGATATTCACGAAAACTGTTGATAATTTGCAGGGCTATTTCATAACGGGTTGATCTCAGAATGAAAAGATCCGAGGGTCTATATTGTTGAATAAAATCCTGCAGTTCCTCGCCTTCCAGATCGGTTATGTGACTGACAAGCGCAGCACTATATTTTTCTTCGAGGGATCTTTTTCTATTTTCTTCCGCTTCTTTTTCGAGACTAAGCCGTCGTTCTTCTTCCATGATTTTGTTCAATTTCTTTTCCTGTTTATGGTGGCGGTTAAATAGATTGGCAAATGCACTAATATAGCCGGATCCTCCCGTTGGTGATGCATTCCAATAGCCTGCGCCAGGCATTCCCTTTGATCCTAACCGGATGGTATCCCGTTCAATATCCTTTAAATAAAAACCTTTCATCGGGTCATTTGCATAAAAATCCAGCGATTCGAGCAGATAGGATTTAGGTGTTAACTCAATCGTTAAAAATGGATCGGATCTAAGCGACTCATCGATTACCAGGTAAAAATCTTCATACCCGATGGCAGTAAATTTTATAGAGTCCTTTAAGTTACAATGAAACGAAAAATTTCCATGATCATTCGCAGAGGTTCCTTTATTTCTTTTTACATCAATTATATGGGCGAAAGGTACCCGTTCACTGGTTTGAGCATCATAAATAATGCCGTTGATCTTAATTTCCATGGCTTGATCAAAATCCTGTGAGTAGACAGAAGAATAAAAACAAAAAAAGAGGACGATATATTTTATCTTTAAGGGCACAAAATGGTAAAATTATTTAAAACAGTAACGTTTCCATTCTATACAAAGGTAATTTAAATTGTTTAAATATCTATTATATCCGCCAATGAGGCTTCAACCGCATCAATTGCATGCTGCCAGGTTGTGTCGATCACCGGGATCGGACAATCTTCCTGCCGGATGAGTAGGGGTATTTCAGTACATCCAAGTATGATGGCTCCTATCTCCTTGCCCAGCATTTCTTTTATTACTTTCAGAACTTTCTGGCGTGATTCATTTCGTATGATTCCTTTTACAAGTTCCGTGTATATTATCTGATTGATGGTTTCTATCCCATCCTGGTTTGGGATTACCACCGGGATATTGAATTTTTTTAGTAATATTTCCTGGTAGTCGCTGGATTGAAGAAGATATTTTGTGCCAAGAAGGCCGGTTTTTTTGATATTGGCTTCAATCAGGCATCTGCCAACCGATTCGGCAATGTGCAGAACGGGAAGCGGGACCTCTTCTTGCACCTTTTCAGAGCATCGGTGCATGGTGTTCGAGCATATGACGATCAGATCCGCATGAGCCTTCTGAAGTATCCTGGCTGCATCGATCATTTTTTGACAAAGACTCTCCCATGATCCCAGTTTTTGTAGCGAAGCAATTTCCTGAAAATTAAAAGAATATAATAAAAGTCGGGCAGAATGATTTTCCCCCATCCTTTTATTGATTTCTTCGTTAATGTAACGATAATATAAAGAGGTTGATTGCCAGCTTAATCCTCCGATCAGTCCGATCGTTTTCATAACAAGCCTTTATTTTTCATCTTTCAATTTAATGATTTCAAAGAGTTAAACTAGATTTACTATTGGTATTTAAAAAAAGATAAGTATTTTAAGAAGATAAACTGAAATATTATATGACCGATAAGACAATACCCGTACTAGTAAAAGATGATCCATGGCTGGAACCCTATACGGATGAAATATCCGACCGTATCAATCGTTTCACCCGATTATTGACCAGCATTGAGGACACCTACGGCTCGTTGGAAAATTTTTCAGAGGCTTACCATTATTACGGAATAAATTACGACAAGGAAAAGGAAGGATGGTGGTACAGGGAATGGGCACCAGCAGCCGAAGGGCTGTATTTAATTGGCGATTTTAATGGATGGGACCGCTCAGCCCACCCACTGGAAAGAAATAAAAACGGGGATTGGGAGATTTTTATTGATGGCAAAACCCTTAAACACAAGGATCGAATAAAGGTTCACGTGGTTCATCATGGAGTGGGAAGAGACAGGATCCCGGTCTACATCAGAAGGGCAAATCAGGATCCGGGAACACATGATTTTACCGGACAGGTCTGGCAGCCGGATAAATCGTTCCGGTGGACTGACGGTAATTTTAATCTTAAATCCATTTATGAGGCACCGATTATCTATGAAGCCCATATTGGAATGGGGCAAGAGAAAGAAGGTGTTGGCTCTTATCTCGAATTTATGGAGAATGTTCTGCCCAGGATAAAAGACCTAGGATATAACACCATTCAGTTAATGGCCATCCAGGAACACCCCTATTACGGTTCGTTCGGATACCATGTCTCTAATTTTTATGCGGCTACCAGCCGTTTTGGGACACCGGAGGAATTGAAAAAGCTGATTAATGAAGCACACAAGATGGGGATTGCAATCATTATCGATATCGTTCACTCCCATTCCGTGAAGAATATAGCCGAAGGGATTAACGAATTTGATGGATCCGGAGACCAGTATTTCCACCCGGGTGGGCGTGGAGATCACAGCACCTGGGATTCAAAACTATTTAACTACGGGAAGAGGGAAGTACAGCGATTTCTTCTCTCGAATATTGCTTATTGGATCCGGGAATTCCATGTGGATGGATTCCGGTTTGACGGAGTGACTTCCATGATGTATTTTCATCACGGGGATTTTACCGTCTTTGATCATTACGATAAGTATTTTATTGATGGCGTCGAATGGGATTCACTCGTCTATCTTCAGTTGGCCAACGAACTTACACACCGTCTGAAAAAGAGTGCCATCACCATTGCTGAAGATGTGAGTGGCATGCCGGGTCTATGCAGAAAACCACGAGAAGGGGGGATTGGATTCGATTTCAGATTGGGAATGGGAATCCCTGATTTCTGGATAAAATACCTGAAAGAAAAAAAAGATGAGGAATGGAACATTCATGAAATGTGGCATGTATTAACCAACAGACGATGGAAAGAAAAGACCGTTGCGTATGCAGAATCACATGATCAGGCCCTGGTAGGGGATAAAACAATCGCCTTCTGGTTAATGGATAAAGAGATGTATTACCATATGCAGATCCATGATCAGAATCCCTTGATCGATCGGGGGATTGCCTTACATAAGTTGATCCGGCTTTTCTGCATATCGCTGGGTGGGGAGGCCTATCTTAACTTTATCGGGAATGAATTCGGACACCCGGAATGGGTCGATTTTCCCCGCGAAGGAAATAAATGGAGCTATAAATATTGTCGCAGGCAATGGTCCCTGGTAGATAATGAGAACCTGAAATATAAATTCCTCAATCAGTTTGACAAGGAAATGATTCACCTCATCCGGGATCATAACATCCTTCAATCATTAGGTGGGAAACAGCTCAATATGGATGACTATAATAAGACCCTTATTTACGAAAGGAATAACCTGGTCTTTGCAATTAATTTTCATCCTGAACATTCGGTGCCTGATTATCTTTTTCATGCTCCGGATAAAGGCGACTATAAAATCATTCTTTGCAGCGATGATGCTCAATTTGGTGGATTCAGCCGGGTTGATACGAAGATGACCTATTCTACTATCGAAGTGGATAACGATCAGAAATTAAGTATCTATATACCCAGTAGAACGGGCATCGTAATGAAAAAAGTCAATTAATGGATTGCTCTTTGGTATTTGTGGCATATATATCTATGCACGATAGGGCATTCATGTAATTCAGAAAATGCTCATGGATAGTGGAAGAATCCGGATAAGGAGATCTTATTTCTATTTTTCTATTTTCATTTCCGGTTAATTGAAGTATATGATCGGTGGATTGAAGCATACGCCAACTATATATCAGGTTTTTATCGGATGTTTTTTTTATTTTATCTTCCAGGCTGTAAAGATATCTGCAAGCTTCTCTCATGAAAAGAGCAGTTTTTGTGATTTTCTGGTAGGTAGGGTAAATAGGCTCATGAATAGTCAACTTATCGACGGGTTGCAATTTTTCCAGGATCTCCGAGGGTTTCAAAAAAACAATTTTGCCTGATTCAAGGGATAATTGTACGAACTGTTTTATTAAATTGATCCTTCTTTTAATTTCGGGTACCCTTTTCCCAAATTTTTCCAGGTCGATCTGGAGCAGAATTACTTCCGTATCGTCCCGGACTGATTCGTAAATGGTTTTTTTCAAAATTATTTTAACATCCTTCGGAGGTAACCTCCAGCCATCCTCTAATAAATCGGAGTACATCTCATTTATCAGAATAAGCCGTAGTCTTTCATTGTCAGCATCCTGATATAAAAAACCGGGAGAACTCTCAGGTATACCCAGGTCAGTCCTTCTGAGAAAAACACCCTTAAAATGTTGATCATGAAGGTGATTGGCCCATCCAGATTCATACACAGGATCCGCATTGGAAAAGATATTCGATTTTTTACCCGAGATCGCTAAATTTTTTTTCGAGTGAAGATCTACCTGGTCCATAAATTCTTCAAATGAGTATTTATAGGCCATGGAATGGAAATAAGTGGACGCAATCATTTCGGTCTCCTCCAGTTTCACAATATCCGACAGATCACGGTAAAACCATGAAAAATGTTTTTCTATCTGGTCCAGCAAGGTTCCGCTAAGCGATACAGAAAAATGAAAATCCCCCCGGGTGGTGGTGATCAGATCATGAAACATAGAAAAGACCGGTAAATAAATATTTTCTAACTTTTGACGCAAATGCCGGTAATTCTTTTGATGATCAATCAGATCCGGAGATTTACCCAGTTCAAAAAATGAAATTTTTTTAAAGTGAATGGGTAAGTGTGCCTTAAAATGGAAACAGACTGCTGGCATCAGGGAATTATTTTCCTGTATTCTGCAACTATTTTATCGGCCGTAGTTGCCCAGGATAAATTCTTTATATCACTTTTGCCTTCACTTACTTTTCTGGTATAAAGTGTTTTATCTTTCAGAAGGTCAATGATCTGTTTTGACATTAAATCCGTATCCCAGAAATCAGCACGAAAAGCGCTTGGTAATACTTCTGCAGCCCCCGATCTTTTTGTAATAATCACCGGTATCTCAAATTGAACGGCTTCCAGGGCGGTAAGGCCAAAAGGTTCTGAAACAGAAGGCATACAGAAAATATCGGCCATGGAAAGTAAAGAATGAACTTTAGGACGGTCAAGAAATCCCGTAAAGTGGATTTTATGACTGATTTCCTTATAAGCCCCCTCTTCAATGATTTTATTCAGTTGGTCCCCGGTACCCGCAATGGCGAATCTTACATTTGGGTATTTTTCGATCACTTTGGAAGCTGTTTCAAGGAAATACTCAGGTCCTTTCTGTAAGGTTATCCTTCCCATGAACAATATTAATTTTTCCGGAAATCTTTTCTTCGTTTTAAATGGTTTAACTGGATCAATCCCATTATGAACAGGTACTATTTTAGCGGGGTTCACTCCATAATGTTCTGAAATTATCGAACCGGTGTAGTAGCTAACCGGTAAAATCCGATCCGCCACTTTAAACGCATTTTTTTCGATCTGATAAAATAATCCTTCTTTATCTGGGCCAATACGATCAAAATTCAATGAATGTATGTGCAGAATGAGGGGTTTATTATATTTCTTCTTCAACCGGATACCCGCCTCAAACGTCATCCAATCGTGAGCATGGATAATGTCAAATGATATTTTAGAAGCAATTATATCTATTACTTCAGCATAATACCGGATCATTTCGACAACATTTTGGCCGTAAAGATCCGAATCTCTGAAACGTTGATGAAGTTGTTGCACATTTCCCGGGGGTTTCTGTTTTACCCCAACCCTGGTTTCCTTGCGCACCCCCTGTAATGATGTATACTTGGGATATGGAGATAATTCAATCCGTATCTGTTTATTTTTAATAACTTTTTCCAGTCCTTTTATTTCCTTTTCCTCAAAAAATGATTCTATATCCAGGTTTCCAATGCCAATCAGGCCGGCGCCTTTTATACGTATTCCCTTATCGTGTTTTGGGACAATGACCGTTAAGTCTACTTTTGGAGCAAGCGCCCGACAGATACTCAAAAAGGCAATACCGAGACCACCGCTGATAGCCGGTGGAAATTCCCAGCCAAGCATCAATACTTTTGGTTTATTCATCTGGGTTTTTTCTAGTTAATTTTCCGGGGAAGTTATCTATAGAAAATTAATAAATTTATAATTAAAAGAATAGTATAAAAGAACTATTTAACAGCAATAGCGCAGATTGTGAAGAAGGACCTCATTTCGGGCAACATCGGGTCCATGCTAATCCTTCCCGGAATAAGATGCGCATAGTGATGCTTCCTGTGCGAAGAAGAGCGGAAATACTGACTCCTTAAATTCAGCTGTGGATATATCAGGAATAATTGTAGACCTTTTCGTAATATTGATACGCCATACGGTCTGCATCAAAGTACGGAACCACGTCCGACATACTATTTTTAATAATTTGTATCCATTTATCCGTATCGCCATAGTACATGGGAATGATATCTTTTTCCAGTATGTCGAGAAGGTTAACAAGATCCAGCTGATCCTGTTCGTGAACCGGAAGCGACTGATCCACGGGGGGTACGATGAATGAGTTCACTCCATGTTTTGCAAATTCGGGGATCCAGCCATCATAGGTACTTACATTTACAGCCCCGTTCATTGCGGCTGTCATCCCACTGGTTCCGGAGGCTTCGCGAGGAATCCTTGGATTATTTAACCATATATCCGCCCCGTTTTTTAGGAGCCGGGAAAGTTTCAGTTCGTATCCTACAAGGACAGCGATATTAGCGTATTTTTTGCTTAGGTGGACCAATTTATTGAAGGTGCTAATGGCATTGTAATCCATTGGGTAGGGTTTGCCGGCCCAAATTATCTGTATCGGCGTTTTTTCATTGGTGATGAGGGCGTCAAATCGATCCGGATCCATGGTAATAAGATCCGCTCTTTTGTAGGCTGCAAATCTCCGTGTCCAGACTATGGTAAGTACTTCTTTATTAAATAACTGACCCGTCTGATCTGCCACCAGTTCAAACAGATCTTCCTTCATCAGACGCTTTCTCTTACGTATCATTTCGTTATCATCCCGATCCAACGCAGCATACAGCTCCTTATCGGCCCAGTATTTTTTATTCTGAGCATTGGTGATACTGATGATTTTACAGATGTTATCAAAATCGGCCCACATTTTATTGGAGACTTCACCGTGTTTTCTGGATACTGCATTGGCAATATTGGCAAATCTCAAAGCAACAAGCGAATGATTAAAGACGTTTTCTTCAATTCCCGTGATCTTTCTTACTTCATCGAGAGGAACTCCACAGAAAAAGCCCATTTTATCCAGCAGGGTGATGTCATGTTTTTCATTTCCGGCTTCCTCCGGGGTGTGTGTGGTAAAAACAACCCTTTTTTTAACCTCTTCAATTTTTTTATATTTTTTATATAAATAGAAGGTCGCAGATAATGCGTGAGCTTCGTTCAGATGGTATATCTCTACCTCTGCTTTCAACTCATCCAGTAATTTAGCACCACCGTGTCCAAGTAATATGGTCTGTGCAATTTTGGCAGCAGGATCCGAATCGTATAATTTATGTGTGGTTGATTGTGCCAGATAATCGTTTTCGGGTACATCCGTGGTCAGAAAGAAGATCGGAATCGTTCCGAAAGTCTTGGGATTCAGGTAATAGGCCTTAACCACAACCGGATGGTGGTTTATCTCGATGGTGAATTTTAGGTTCGTATCCTCCAGGAAACTGTACAATTTCTCCTGAAACAATACATCCATGGATTGATCTCCTTTTCTTATCTGGTCATAATATCCATATTTCCACAGGATGCTAATCCCAATCATATTCTGTTTAAGGTCATAAGCGCTTCGCATATGTGATCCTGCAAGAAATCCCAGGCCTCCAGAATAGGTCTTTAATGGCTGGTGAATAGCAAATTCCATGCTGAAGTATGCTACACTTTTGGAATATTTGGGATCAAAATCATATGGATGCTGAAATTCTTTGGGTAATGCCATTGTTGTATTTTAATACTTGATTTTTACTTATTATCGAATTCAAATTTTTTTCGCCACGAAATTAAGCATTATTGTATGCTTTCAAAAAAAGATAGAAGAAATGAATTGATTTATTTTTCAATATTTTAAATTTTTACTCATAAAAAAGAAAAGTTATTAAATAGTAATCAAAATTATGATCACAAATTTAATAATTCTCAGATAATGAAGTAAAAGGGAGGGAGGTGCTACGACATGGAACCAGTGAATTGTTTCAATCTATATAAAAGGTTTTGATAATGTCTCCGGCTTCTTTTATACGTTTTATATAATATTATTTGTGCTCTTCGGATTTTTCTGGAATTTCCAATGGCATAAAACAAACGCTCAGCTGAAAAATTATCTTTAAGGAAAAAGTCCTGGATGCCTGAGACCAGGATATGTGTTTTATTTGAGCTTTTTAAGATTCCTACCGGAATATCTTGTGTTTTATTGTTATTTCGAATCCGGTTGATAAATTTCTTTAATTGTTTGGCTGGGTAACAATCATCCAGTAAGATATAATTAGGCCTGTTTTTTAAGGCAACCGATATAC
>Ga0209536_100012503_pt1 | contig 12336 bp, 9 predicted proteins | sample DeeMarSeWOR28_12_FD_187461 | JGI IMG/M metagenome (GOLD analysis project Ga0209536, IMG submission 187461) | Marine sediment microbial communities from White Oak River estuary, North Carolina - WOR-2-8_12 (SPAdes) (version 2) | ecosystem: Environmental > Aquatic > Marine > Intertidal zone >...
CCGGCGGTGACCAGGGCGATGGAGGTGTCCTGCAAAGGGCGGGGGACCCGGGCCAGCAGGATTTTTTCCCGCACGCCGGCAAACAGGATCAAGGCCAGGCCGAAACCCACGGCATAACTGAAGGACGCTACCAGAGCTTCCAGAAAGGAGTAGCCTTCATTGATATTAATCAGGCAGACGCCCATGACGGCGCAGTTGGTGGTGATCAGCGGCAGGAAAATTCCCAGGCCGGCATACAGGGCCGGGATGCTTTTCTTTAAAAACATTTCCACAAATTGAACCAGGGACGCAATTACCAGGATAAAGGCCACGGTTCGCAGATATTCCAGGTCGAATTTTACCAGGAAGTAGGTGTTGGTAATCCAGGTGATCACACCGGCCATTACCAGGACGAAGACCACCGCCATGGCCATGCCGACGGCGGTTTCCATTTTTTTGGAGGTTCCCAGAAACGGGCAGTTGCCCAGGTACTGGGCCAGCAAGATATTGTTAATCAGGATACAACTGATGGCAAGGACAAATAAATCACCCATGGTCTTCTCCTATTTTTTCCCGACCAGATTCATCAGACACAGCATCAGCCCCAGGGCTACAAAAGCGCCGGGGGCTTCTACCATAAAGGAAAAAGGTTTGTAAGCGGGACCAAAAACATCAAAAGCCAGGTTCCAGTCAGTCCAGATTGTCAGGCCGCCGGTGCCGATAAGCTCGCGAACGGCTGCCAATGCAGCCAGTGATAAGGTAAAGCCGATGCCGATGCCGAGTCCGTCCAGCAAAGAGCGAAATATGCCGTTTTTGGAAGCGAAAGCCTCGGAACGTCCCAGGACAATGCAGTTGACAACAATCAATGGAATAAAAATGCCGAGTTTGAGAAACAGGGGGTAGGCATAGGCCTGCATCACAAGCTCGACAACCGTTACAAAGGTGGCAATAATGACGATAAAACAGGCAATCCGGACCTTGCCCGGAATCACTTTGCGCAAAGATGAGACCAGCATATTGGAGCAGACCAGGACAAATGTGGTGGCAAGACCCATCCCGATCCCGTTTTCAACAGACTTGGTAACCGCCAGTACGGGGCAGAGTCCGAGCACCAGCCGAAAAGGCGGTACTTCATCCCATAAGCCCTTTACAAATTCCTGCGTCAGAGATTTCGCCATTTAAGTCACCCTATTATTTGAATTTCTTTAAATTGTCGGCAATCTGGCTTTTCAGCTTCTGGTAGATTTTATCAGCGTCTGTAGCCGCACTGGATACCGCGCGCGATGTGATCGTCGCGCCGCTGATGGCACTGATCGATCCGCCATCCTGGGTGACCGCAATCTTTTGCTCCAGGGCCAGGCCCTTATACTGGGCCACAAAGCTCGGGTCGCTTTTGGCTTTGGCACCCATACCGGGGGTCTCGCCATGGGTGGTCACCCCCACACCCATCAACTTATTGTCCTTGACATCGATGCCGACCATCAGGCCCACATCTCCGCCGTAACCCTTGCCGGACGTTTCGAAGGCCACGCCCCGGGGTTCTCCGTCGAAAACCCCGACAAAAATGGTCCTTTCAACCTCTCCATCCTGGATGGTAAACCGGTCGGCAATCGGATCGTTGCCGGCGCCTTCGAAGATGGACCGGACAGCCGGGCCCTTGACGAATTCCAACACCTGATTATCGATGCGTTCCTGGGTGCTGTTGCGCAGGTAGGCCAGCACGCCCCCCGAAAAGAAGCTCAGAACGGTCAGCACAACCACCATTTTTATCATTTCACGCATTTTAGACAACCTTTCCCAAAGCTTGCGGTCTGATCTTGTCCAGCAGCGGACTGATGAGATTGATAAGTAAAATGGCCAAGATCACACCGTCGACATTGGCGCCGATATTGCGGATCAAAACCGTCATTACGCCGCCGACAGCTCCATAGATTAACATCGGGATGACATTGACCGGCGATGAACCATCTTCAGGGGCCAGAAAGAAGGCGCCGATCAGGGTGTAGCCCGACAACAGGTGAATGCCCGGTTCGGCAAAGCGCGCCGGATCGGCCAGGTTAAACACCAGCGCCGTCAGATATACTCCCGCCAAAAATGTGATGGATATCTCGGGTCGGATAAAGCCCCTGAGCATCAGGTAGCACCCGCCCAGGATTAGCCCCAGGCCGAAGGTGGCGCCGAGGCCGCCGATTTGCCGGCCCATGAGCAGGTCGCCGATGTGGAGCGTTTTTACAGATTGGGGCCCGAAAGCTTTAACAAGCCCCAGGGGATAGACGGCGGCGAAACCAAAGTCGTAATTCAACAGCATGCCGTCGAAATTGAACAGATCCTTCCAGGATAACATCAAGATGGCAATTGCCAGGGCCACCGGGTTAAACGGATTGCTGCCGATACCGCCGAATATCTGTTTGCCCACGACCACGGCGATGAACGTGCCGGTGATCACAGCCCACCACGGCATGGTGGCGGGCATCAGCATCGCAAATATCAATCCGATCACCGCTGCGTTGCCGTCTCCGATGGTGACCGGCCGTTTGGTCACATAATTGATGGCCAGCTCCCATATCATGGCGGTGGCCACCGCAAGGCAAACGACGCCGAAAACCGGAATGCCATAAAAATAAATACCGGCGATTAAAGCGGGCAATGCGGCCAGCATGGTGTGATAGCTGCGATTGGTAACCCGGGTTCCGTTGTGCCAGAAGGGTGCATGTGAAACGATCAACTTTTTTTGGTCAAGCATCCGTTGCCTCCGTCACCTCTATTTCCTCCGTTGCCTCCATTTCTTCAGTCGATTCCGCCAATTCGGCAGCCTCCTGGGCGCGTGCCCGATCCAGTTCGTATTTGGCCAGTTTGATGTACTGGTATATCGGTATCCTCGAAACGCATACGAAGCTGCATATTCCGCATTCAACACAGGATAATAAATCATAATTGTCGGCGGCTTCTTCAAATTGGCCGGATTCCAGAAATCTAACCAGCATATGGACCTGTATCCTGGCCGGACAGACCCTGACGCAATCTCCGCAGTTGATGCAGGGATAATCGGAGGCATAGGCCGCATCTGACCGATCCACAACGACGATGCCGTTGGTATCGGGCAACACCGGATGATCCAGCGAGTAGACCGCCGATCCTCGCATCGGTCCCCCGAAAATAATGCGGTCCTCATCATTGATGGATACGTTGTATGTATCGAGGATATCCCTGATCGGTGTGCCGATGGTGGTTTTAACCAAGCGCTGGGTGCCATCTTTGGTAACCAGGGTGAGGGTTTTGTGAACCGGTATCTGCCCGCTCGCATGGGCCTGGCCGATGGACGCCACCGCCTCGGCCGTCATGAAGCAGGTCCCCATGTCCTCGCAATTCCTGCCGGCCGGAACAACTTTTCCCAGCACGTCCTTCATAATCATGTGGGGCAGGGCGGCCGGGTAGACGGTATCAACCCCCTTTACCTCGGCACCGATGTGCCCGTAACCCTGCATGGATTCACCGGCCGTGACCATGATGATGCGCTCGACACCGGAGATATCTTTAAGGATACCGATACCTTTTTTGATGTCGTTAAGAGCGGCGGTGACGATGTATTGATTGGTAGCAATGAGAAGGTCGTCGTCGACGCCTGTGATAACGATGGTATGGATATTCTTTTCAGGATCGGCTAAAACGGAATAGGCCGGATTGCCCGGGACAAACGCCAGATGGGCGATGGCGGTTTCCAAAGTTGGATTTTGGTGATCAAACGGGTCCGCTAATTCCTCATTTTCATCAATCGAGACGTTGATAGCACTGAATTCTTTACCGTAATCTCCGGTATAGGATGAAATAGAGGCGATGGTTCCGGTGACGCTGGAGATGACATAGGCGGGGTCATCGGCAAAAAGAGCCAGTTTTTGACCGGTTTTGACCCTGTCACCGACCTGAAAAACCGGTGCAGCGGATGGCGCTCCGTTTTTGGGGTGAAAAAGGGTAACCGTTTTTGCGGGGGTTACCTGTTCGGGTTCCGGCACCTTGACCGGAAGCAGTTCATAGTCAATTCGCGGATTGGTCAATCCCAGAAACGATTTTTTTAGCATATCGCAACCTTTTTATACCCAGCAAAATTAATCGGTCATACCGGAGCCGCCACCGTTTCGTGCAACGCGTTACATTACATGACAGGCAGAGCAGTCTTTTTCAACCGGACCGGCGCCAAAAGCCTCGTGACACCCGGCACACTGCTTGTGGAAGGCATCACCGCGTTTGGGGACTTCTTCATCACCCTCATTCGGATCATGGCATTCAACACAGGATTGGGCCTGATCATATTCGTCCTCGGCAAGGGTGTGATGGCAGTCGCCACATGAAATGCCGTATCCAGTGGGCGACTGATGGGTTTGGTGGTCAAACAGTACCTTGCCCGCTGCCGGTGTATATAACAGCCGGATCGGCTGATCAGGGGTTTCGGGTGGAAAAGCCGCATAGCATATAACGCCGACCAACAGCAGCCAAATTGCCAGACCGTACGCCAGCTTCAATTCAAATTTTGAGAACATAGGCAACCGTACCTTTATGTCATAAAGCGTCTATGTCACCGATGCGGAAGAAATCTCTCTTACCGCTATTGCAAATGGGCGAACCCACATTTTTTCTGGATGCGCTGCGAGTACAAAAAGTCAAGCTTCGACTACCATATAGTCGCCAAGCTTTCAAGCAATTTTTAGAAGTGATTCCTAAACCTCGCCTTGAACTCGATGGCTGCGTTGCCCCCCCAAATTGAAATGTATTGCCCATCCCGCCGAAGGCGGGACGCCGCTTTCAATTTGTGGGACGCCTTGAGGCATACCTTGAGGCATACCTTGACCCAATAAAATCAGACATGCCATCCCGCTTTGCGGGGCCCTTGAGCTTAAGGCGAGGCTCAGAAACCACTTCGAATTACGTAACCTCGGAATTGGGTCTTAAATCCGTTATCTTGACGGTTTCGTCGGCGGCCCGGTCCGGATTATAGCATGTCAGGCAGCAGAACAGGCAGCGCTTGCTTTCGCCAAGTGCGGCCTCTTCGCTAAGCACTTGATCGGCCTCGACGAACGATTGGATGCGTTCGGCAACCGGCAGTTCCGGCATCGGTGCCCGCTTACTCTTGATAATGCCTTCCACATATTCGAACAGGGTTTCATCGATCAAATTTTTCTGCAACTCCCGGCTATCGGCTCTGACCTCCTCCTCCATGATATACTGGTGAATGGAGCGGGCCGCCCGTCGCCCACCACCGATGGCGTCGACGACAAGGCTCGGGCCGGTGGCGGCGTCCCCGGCGCAAAATATATAGGGAATATCACTCTGCAGAGTTGCCGGATCGACCTCGATGGTGTTCCATCGAGTCGTTTTTAAATCTGCCAGCTGTTGGCCCAACTGTTCGGTGAAAGAGACATCCGGTGACTGCCCGATGGCCGTGATCACCATGTCGGTTTGCATCAAGGTTTCAGATCCTTCGATGGGCACCGGCCGACGGCGGCCGCTGGCATCCGGTTCTCCCAATTCCATCTTCAGGTATTCCAGATGCGTGGTAACCCCGTTTTCATCCCCCACCACGCGCACCGGTGCGGCCAAAAACGTGAATTTAACCCCCTCTTCTTCAGCGGCTTCGATCTCCACCGGGTTGGCGGGCATTTCATTGCGGGTGCGCCGATAGACGAGGTTGACCTCTTCAACGCCGAGTCGGAGCAAATTGCGGGTGCAGTCAATGGCGGTATTGCCGCCGCCGATAATAACCGCGGATCGACCGGTGGGGATTTTTTCCCCGTTGGCCAGGCGTGACAGAAAATTGATGCCGGTCCAGCAGCCCTTCAACTGCTCACCTTCGACCCGCAGGGACGAATCCTGCCAGGCGCCGATGCCCATGAAGATAGCATCAAAGCCGTCGGCCTTCAGCGATTCCACATCAAAATCAGTGCCGAATTTTTGATTGCAACGGCTTTCGACGCCGAGCTCCAGGATGCCCTCGATCTCCCAGTCGAGCACCTGTTTGGGAAGGCGGTATTCCGGTATGCCGTAGCGCAGCATGCCCCCCAGTTTGGGCATGGCTTCAAAAATGGTCACTTCGTGGCCCAGCCGGCGCAGGAAAAAAGCACAGGTGAGGCCTGCCGGACCACCGCCGACCACCGCCACGCGCTTGCCGCTCAATGGCGCTACGGGAACCGGCAGGCGTTGGCCGGAATTCATTTCATAATCGGCCGCAAATCGTTTCAGCTGGTTGATGGACACCGGCTCGTCTTCGATGCCGCGTCGGCAATTGACTTCGCAGGGATGGGGGCATACCCGTCCGCAGGCCAGCAGCAGGGGGTTTCGTTCCCGGATGGTGCTGACAGCCCCCTCGTAGTCGCCTTGCCGGATTTGGCCGATATATTTGGGAATATCGATTTCGGCCGGGCATGTCTGCCGGCAGGGGGCCAGACGATCGTTGGACTGGTTGAAGTGCAGAATGCGCTGCGACGGTGTGCGCACCTTCATGATTGATTTGGGACAGACCTGTTCGCAAACACCGCATCCGACGCATTTGTCTCTGTCGACCACCGGATAGCCTTCCGGCCCCATTTTCAAGGCATTAAACTGGCAGGCTTTAACACAATCACCCGCTCCGATGCAGCCGACGCCGCATTCCCGGTGGCCGCCGGACATCATGACCTGGGCCTGGCAGGTATTCACACCGAAGTACAGGTATTTGGTTTCGGCCCGGTTGCCACCGTTACAGGTGTTGTAGGATTTCAGCGGTTCGGCCAGCCCGACTTCCATCCCCATCACCTCGGCGGCCGCCTGGGCAGATTCCATCCCGCCGACAATACAGACACTGGGAGCCGCCTTGCCGCCGACCACAGCCACCGCGGCGGCCGAACAACCGGCGTATCCACATCCCCCGCAGTTGGCACCGGCAAAGGTGGCTTCCACCTGCGCGATACGTGGATCCTCCCAGACATAGAATATACGTGAGGCCGCTCCGAGAACAATTCCGCAAACAGCTCCCAGTCCAAGCATAAAAAACAAGCCTTCGATCATATCCGCTCCTCAAGACCTCTGATTTTTTCTCGAAAGAGACTTCCCTATCATTTTAATTGTGCAATTTCAAGCCTAAATAAAGAAAGAAGACAGCGGACAGAAGACAGAAGACAGAGGTTTTGGATTTTGGATTTTGGATTTGCTTGAGGTGGGATGTGGAAATAAATCATGTCGTTACGAGTTGCTTGTGACGGTTGCGGGTTGCGTGTTACGGGTTACGTGGTGAAAACATATCCATTTTGAAACTTCAGAACCGCTTTACCCGCACCCCGCAACTCGCACCCTCGTATCAGTTAAATGGTTGATTGCTTGAATCGTTGATTAGGTTAGAGGATTTCAGTCTATTTGACCGATCGGCCCATCGGCAATCAACTTATTCAACTTGATCAACCCAATCAACTATTTGTTCCTTGCACCCGGGCTGGGTTTATCCGCAATCGGGCAACGAATAGCCAGCATCGAAGCTCGAGTTAACAGACCCCGCACATCCGGCAGGTGTCCACCTGGCAGCCCGGTGTGGTCAGCGCCTGTTGGGCGCGCTCATATTCCTTGCGAAGAAATGATTTTTTGATGCCGTGATCGATGAAATCCCAGGGAAATATTTCATCCGGATCACGTTCCCGGAGAACATAGAAATCCGAATTTAAATGGACCGTTTTGAGGGTTTGGGCCCAGTTGCCTTTTTTGGCATGGGCCGTCAACAGAATCTCCGCCACCCTGCGATCGCCCCGCGAGAGCATGGCCTGGATATAGGCCCATCTTGGGATATCGGAGTTAATTCGGATGTTTGCGACCTTTCTCAACCCATGTTTAATTTTCTTTATTTTGTCCTTTAATATGCTGGTTTCATCCATGGCCGCCCACTGAAAAGGCGTTGCCGGTTTGGGAACGAAGGAATTGAGACTGACGGTGATGGTGCCGATGCGTTTGCGGGCGCGGCTGGACTTTAAGAAGCGATGCTTGATCTGTTTGACCAATGCTATGATGGCATCGATATCCGCCTCAGTTTCTCCCGGCAGACCGGCCATGAAATACAGCTTCAAATTGGGAACGCCGTTTTCAACCAGCGTGGTGGCGGCGGTCAGGATATCGCTTTCGCTGATTCCCTTGTTGATGACCCGGCGCATGCGTTCCGAACCGACTTCCGGGGCGATGGTGGCGGTTTTTACACTGCTCTTGTTCAGCGTCTCCAACAATCCGGGTGATAGCCGGTCGGCCCGCAGGGAACTGAATGAAATTCTGATGTTTTGGTCCTCAAATTTTTGGCATAACGCTTCGATTTGGGGCAGATCGGATACGGCAGCGCCCACCAAACCGATTCGATTCGTCAGTTTGGCTCCCCGGGCGATGGTTTGCTCCAGCTGGTTGATGGACCGGAATCTGGGCGGCCGGTAAATAAATCCGGCGCTGCAAAATCGACAGCCGTGGGGACAACCGCGGCCGACCTCGATTAAAAAAGACCGATCGAAGGTGGTGTGGGGGGTGACAACGGCACTGGCGGTTGAAATCTGATCCAGGTCCTGGAGACAGATGCGTTTGATCTGAGGCGGTACATCCTCCCGGGGTTCGAAGGCCGCGAGGGTACCGTCATCATGGTAATGGGCGTGGTAGAAGAACGGCACATAGGCACCCGGGACCTGACAAGCCAGGTTTTTTAATAACGTTTTTTTATCGGCAGCGGGTTCGAAGACCTGAAAAAAACGGGGCAAAATGCCTTCGGCTTCGCCGAGGAGAAAGCAATCGATAAAGGGCGCAATCGGCTCCGGGTTCAGGAAACAGGCAACGCCGCCGGCGATCACCAGAGGATGGCCATTGCTGCGCTCGTCTGACCGCAGGGGTATTCCGGCTTGCTCCAGAATTGTCAGCAGATGGGGATAATCGTTTTCAAAGGAAATGGAAAAGGCGACGATATCCGCATCGCTGATGGATCTTCCCGACTCAAGGGTGGTTGGCCGGACGGTTTTCGGCCCGTTGCCGTCCGGTAAAAACGCCCGTTCGCATACCACCTGATCCAGTTCGTTTAGAAGCGCATACAGCGTCTGGTACCCGAGACTGGACATGCCCACGTGATAATGATTCGGATACACCAGGGCGATACGGATGCGGCCTTTCCATTGCTTCCGGATGGCACCGATCTCTGACTGGAGGAGTTTTTGGCGGGATTTTGCGCGTTTCAGTGCCATGAGACCGTCCGTTGCCCATTGTCAGTTGTCCGTTGGGTAATGATCAGCTGCCACTGCAGAAATTATGAAGCGGCTGTGTTTCTTTGATGGTTACCCCTTATTGCCACTGCAAGGGCGCCCTGCCCAGTTGGCAATCGTCAGGGTACTGTGTCGGTTTTCCGCAGTTACCAGGCCCGTAATGGAATGACGGGCAGAAATCAACTGCATTTCTGACCGATGACACCCCCGGGTAGGAGGGTCTTCAGACGCCAGGCCCCAACCTGGTTTTTGGAGACGAACCGATAGTATTATAATGGGGCTTTTATATTCAGAGTCAACCACAGGTTTAATGTTACCTGCAACGGCCGGGCTCCGGTGGTGACTTTAAGCACGGCCGCTTATCTATCACTACGGACAACTGACAATGGGCGACGGACAATCCTAATCTGCTTTGCGTCTCAAAAACGTTGGGATATCCAGATCACTGTCCATGGCACCCGATCCACCGGTACCTCTGTAAATGGCCCCGGAGGATTCCCCGACAGCTTTTTTCTGGCGGATGAAGGTCGGCTCATCGTAATCGATGACATTTTCCAGATCATCGGGCGTGATGTCTCTGATCTTGCCCCTGAGGGTCTGCGTCAACGGTTTTTCGGTGTCGGCCGTATTGCCGATGCCGGTCGCAATCACTGTGACGCGCATTTCATCGCCCATGGTGTCATCCACAGATGTGCCCCAGAATATTTCCGCATCTTCGCCAACTTCGTTGTGAATGTACTCGGAGGCTTCGGCAACCTCTTCAAATTCCATGTCACTGGTGGCGGTAATATTCATCAAAACACCCCGGGCACCGGTGATGGGGACGTCTTCCAGCAGGGGATGGGAGATGGCCTTTTCGGCCGCTTCGACCGCTCGATTTTCACCGGAGGAGATCCCGATGCCCATTAAAGCCATACCGGCCTTGGCCATGGTTGTTCTCACGTCGGCAAAATCCAGATTGACCACACCCGGCATCATGATCAGATCCGTGATACCCTTGACGGAGTGCAGCAGAATTTCATCGGCCTTTACAAACATTTCCATCAGGGTCGCTTTTTTCGATGCCAGCCCCCGGAGTCGGTCGTTGGGGATCGTAATCGCGGTATCGACTACCTTCTTCAAGGCTTCAATGCCGCTTTCAGCCTGCGCGGAGCGTTTTTTGCCCTCGAAGGAAAACGGTTTGGTGACCACCGCCACCGTCAGGGCGCCCAGGTCCTTGCATATTTCGGCAATGACCGGAGCCGCGCCGGTGCCGGTGCCGCCACCGAATCCGGCGGTAATAAATACCATGTGGCTGTCTGCCAGGGCTTCCCGGATGTCCTCTTCGTTTTCAAGGGCGGCATCACGGCCGACCTGGGGATTGGCCCCGGCCCCCAGACCTTCCGTAATCCCTTCGCCCAGTTGAATCCGGATCGGGGCTTGGGAAATTTCAAGGGCCTGGGCATCCGTGTTGGCTGCTATAAATTTTACGCCATGAAGATTGGATGCGATCATGTTGTTGATGGCATTTCCGCCCGCACCCCCGACGCCGATTACTTTGATCTTGGCCGATTTTTCGTTGTCAACATAGGTAAACATTTTTTGCCCTCCTACCAGTAATTAGTTAATAGTGAATAGTAAATAGAAAATAGTTGAATTATTAAAACCTTGGCCAATTGACTCATCTCTGATCGTAAATTCGAAATCCGAATCTCGAAATTCGAAACAAATTAGAATTGAAAATGACAGAAATTCGAAACGGGTTTTGGTGATTCGGATTTTGAATTTTGTATTTGTTTCGTATTTCTTATTTCGAGTTTCGTATTTATTTAACTTGCCAGCTTTGCATAATGTTGAGCTATCTTGTGCAGGATATCACCTCACCTTCTTTGAAGCCCTTTTAGACCACTTCCTGAAACCAACGCTTCATCCGGGTCATGACACGATTGAATATATTTTTGTCCCGAATTCTGAATTTTTTCGAATCCCTGTGGCGGGCGGCGAATAAAACCAATCCGACGCCGGTGGCGTACATGGGGTTGTTAACCACGTCCACCAATCCCTTGATTCCCTGGGGTTTCCCCAGCCGCGTAGGCAGGTTGAAAACCGATTCGGCAATTTCGGTAACACCATCCAGCAGTGATGTGCCACCGGTCAGGACAAATCCGGAATTAATCGTGTTTTCCATCCTGGCCCGATAGATTTCCCGGTAGATCAACTCAAAAATTTCCTCCAAACGAGGTTCCAGAATTTCGCCCAGGATCTGCCGCGGCAGTTTGCGGGGGGCGCGGCCCCCCATGCCCGGTACCTCGATGGTCTCGTCGCTGCTGATGTTGCCGGTGATGCAGGTGCCGTATTTCTTTTTTATTTTTTCGGCTTCAGCCTGGGGCGCCCGCAGGCCGATGGAGATATCATTGGTCAGGTTGTTGCCGCCCAGCGCCAGTACAAAGGTGTGTTTGATATTTTTACCGGAAAAAACGGCCAGGTCGGTGGTTCCGCCGCCCAGATCCAGCAGGGCGGTGCCCAGCTGCTTTTCCTCATCGGTCAGCACGGCCTCGCCGGATGCCAGGGATTCCAAAACGATATCACTGACATCCAGGCCGGAGCGATTGGCGCATTTAACGATATTGTGGGCCGAGGCCACGGCACCGGTGACGATGTGTATTTTCGCCTCCAGTCGTACCCCGGACATGCCCACCGGGTTTTGAATTCCCGCTTCGTCATCAACAATAAATTCCTGGGGCAGAACATGGATGACTTCGCGATCCATGGGGATGGCCACCGCCCGGGCGGCATCGATAACCCGTTCCACGTCGTTTTCGGTGATCTCGGACCCCTTTATGGCCACAATTCCGCGGCTGTTAAAACCGGTTATATGACCACCGGCGATTCCGGCACACACCGAGGAGATCTCACAACCGGCCATCAGCTCCGCCTCTTCCACGGCTTTTTTTATAGACTCCACCGTGGACTCGATGTTAATAACAACACCCTTGCGCAATCCGATGGACGGATGTGTTCCGATGCCGATAATATTGATGTCAGACCCGGACACTTCGCCCACCACAGCGCAAATCTTGGTCGTTCCGATATCAAGACCCACGATAACGTCCTGCTGTCGCTGCATATAAGCCCTCCTGTT
>Ga0209536_100012504_pt1 | contig 12336 bp, 12 predicted proteins | sample DeeMarSeWOR28_12_FD_187461 | JGI IMG/M metagenome (GOLD analysis project Ga0209536, IMG submission 187461) | Marine sediment microbial communities from White Oak River estuary, North Carolina - WOR-2-8_12 (SPAdes) (version 2) | ecosystem: Environmental > Aquatic > Marine > Intertidal zone >...
GAGCCACAGGCAGCCCGCCACCGCGAGCACGTGGAGCGCCCGCAGTCCCTGGAAGCCGAGCGTCCGGTCGACCGCGTGGAGCGCGACGCCGAACAGCCACTCGTGCTGGATGGGCGCGTGTGCGTAGGCGGTATGCAGCAGCGGGTCTCCGTCCGGCCACAGACCCTGGCTGGCGTAGACCTCGCCCATCTTCAGGTGCCACCAGAGGTCGGAGGTGGCGAGCGGGCGCCCACACAGGTAGAGCAGCCACGAGACGAGCAGCGCGAGAGAGGCGGCCGCGATCCAACGGCCGACGCGGCGCGGCTCGCTCAAGCTCCGAGCAGCTCCCGGTTCGCGCGCCGCAGGAAGAGCAGTCCGATCGCGGCGTTGAAGAAGATGAAGAAGTTGTGCTGCACCAGGCCGAAGGCCGTCATCTCGGCGGCGCGCTCCGGGAAGAGCAGCGGCCACATCGCGACGGCGACGGCGCGGAAGGGGCCGGGGATCGCGGCACCGAAGAAGATGATCGGCAGGTAGCCCAGCATGTCGAGGTAGCCGGCCTCGACGCCGAAGAGCCCGAGGGCGTGCTTGTAGACCACCACCGCCGCGAGCAGCGCGGGCGAGCGCAGCGCCACGATGGTCGCGTACTGCCAGGCGCGCGCCTGGCGGAAGGCGTGGACGATGTGGCGGTTGCGGAAGCCCGCTTCGGGCAGGATCGCGCCGCGGAAGAAGAGCAGCCACAGCACGAAGAATGCCGCCGCGACGACCGCCACCAGCGGAACCCGGTGGAAGACCGGATCGATCCGGTCCCAGCTGAGCCAGGCGCCGAGCGTGGCCCACGTGAGCAGGTAGTAGAACTCGCAGAACATGATGAAGAGCATGCTCGAGCCCACCTGCCAGCCGGGCACGCCGTCGCGGCGATTCAGGTAGACGGCCATCACGCCCTTGCCGATCTGCTCGTTCAGGATCGAGATGATGTAGGCGCTGGCCCGGATCGGCAGGATGTCGACGTAGCGGACCCGCGCGTTGAACCAGTTGACGATCCGCCACACGACCAGCGAGTCCACCAGGAAGAAGAAGGCCGAGTAGGGAATCATCAACGCGAGCCAGCTCGTCCAGCTCACCGAGCCGAACACGCGGGCCAGCAGCTCGAGCGCACTCTGGTCCTGGCGCGCCGCCTGGCGGTCGATCTGGAGATAGAGATAGGAGAAGCAGGCGAGCGTGATCAGCCACGGCAGTGCGCGTTGCCAGGCGGCGGGCTTGCGCCCGGATGTGGTCGCCGCGTCGCTCTCGTTCCCCAGCGCCGGGTTCGTGTCGCTCATGTCGGGGAGTCTCCGTTGGCGAGCGCGCGGCGCAGCGTCTCGTCGAGAGGCGTGAGGGTGATCCCGAGCCGCTCGCAGGCGGGTGCCGGATCGATGTCGTCATCGTGCTCGAGCACGCCGAGCATGGCGCGGGTGAGCGGCGGATCGGCGACCAGGCGCTCGGCGATCGCCGCGAGCGCTCGAGCCAGGAAGAGCGGGAGCGAGCGGACGACCACGCTGCGACCGAGGATGGCGGCGGCGCGCTCGACCAGCGCCCGATGGCTGAGTGACTCCGGTCCCGCGAGGTCGAGCGCGGCGTCGAGCGGGTCGACCCGTTCGAGCCCCGAGACGATCGCGGCGACCACGTCGTCCGCAGCGATCGGCTGCTCGCGGGTCGCACCCCCTCGTACCAGGCGAACGCTTCCGGCTTCGGCCTGGCGTCGCAGCGCCTGCGAGGCCGGATCGCCGGGTCCCAGCACCATCGGCACGCGCAGCACCAGCGCTCGTGTCGGGGCCTCGAGCAGGATGCGCTCTGCGCGTCCCTTCGAGGCCAGGCAGTCGTTCGCGGAGTCCGGTCGCGAGCCGAGGATGCTCAGATACACGATGCGCTGAAGGCCGCCCGCCTCGGCCGCTCGGGCCAACGCCCGACAGGCGCGCTCGTGGGCATCGACGTAGCGGTTCCCACGCGTCTGCTTCAGGATTCCCACCAGGTGGACGGCCGCGCGGGCACCGCTGGCCGCCTTCGAGAGCCCCGCGGTGTCGGTGTAGTCGACGACCTCGACCTGGGTTCCGGTCTCCCGCTGCAGCGACGCCAGCGCGTCGGCGGCGCGCTGCGAACGGACCAGCGCGCGCAGCGGTGTGCGAGGTCGTCGCGCGGCCAGTCGCCGCAGCAGGCGGCGGCCGAGTCGACCGTTCGCACCGGTCACGAGGATGGGGCCCGAGGGATCGGTCAAGACCGCGCGAGCATAGCTCGCGCGTTGACTTCGCGACCTCGGATCGGTTCCATGCCCGCATGTCCCGTCCGTTGCGCTGGATCGGTCTGGTCGCTGGAGCGCTCTTCCTCGGCTCGGCCGCCTGGCTGGGCGCGCTCGAGCGACAGCTGCCGCCGCGCGCGGAGCTGGTACTCAGCGGCGGGATTCCCGCCACGCTCTACCTGCCGGGCTCCGAGCCGGGCCTCGAAGCCTTCCTCGATGCGCCGCCGCGCGGTGAACGGCCGCCCGCAGTCGTGCTGATGCACGGCTTCGCCTCCGATCGCCTGGGCATGAGCGTGCTGGCTCGCCGCCTCGCGCTGGCGGGCTATGCCGTGCTGGCCTTCGACGCCAGCGGTCACGGCAGCAATCGCAATCCGTTCCAGCGCAGCCGCGCCCGTCCGGACTCCTTCTACTCCGACTACGCGGCGGCGGTCGACCAGCTGCGCGCGGACCCGAGAGTCGACGGCACGCGCATCACGGTGATGGGCCACTCGATGGGCGCGGGCGCGAGCCTCGACTTCGCGTCCCGCGACAGCGGGCTCGATGCGACCGTGCTGATCTCCGGGGGATGGTCGATCCAGGGTCCGTACCGTCCGCGCAACGCGCTCTTCCTGTACGCGTCGGGCGACCCGGAGCGCATCGCGCAGCGCTCGCGCGAGCTGGTGTCGCGCCTGGCCGGCAAGAGCGCGATCGAGCTCGATCGCACCTATGGTGATCCCGCCCGCGGCACGGGCGTGCGGATCGCGGAGATCGCGGGTGAGGATCACCTGACCATCATCTGGAGCGAGACGGCCGCGCTCGAGATCCTGCGCTGGCTCGACGGCGTGTACGGGCGGGAGCCGACGACGGAGGTCGCGTCGGATGCGCGGCTGCGCGCGTCCAAGCTCGCCGCGATCGCACTGCTGCTCGCGCTGCCCGCGCTGGGTGCGGGGGTCGGCAGGCTCGCGCCGCGGCAGGACGAGCCGGCGCCGCTCGCGCCGCTCGCGGCCTTCGGCGCGCTCGCGATCGCGCTGTGCGCGACCATGCCGCTGCTGGCCGTCGACCTGCCCGCCGCACTGCTCTCGGTCGAGGTGGGAGACGCGGTGGTCAGCCACTTCGGGCTGGCGGGAATCGCGCTGCTCGCGGCCTTCTCGCTGCGCAGGACACCCTCTCCGCTTCCCTCGTTCGGTGCGCTGCGCGGAGCGCTGCCGGCGGCTGCGCTGGCGATCGTCGTGATCTACGTAGCGCTGATCCCGCTCGGGGCGGTGTTGCACCGGCTGACACTGACGCCCGAACGCTTCGTCGTGTTCGCGCTCGCCAGTGCCGGGCTCCTGCCGTTCGCCTGGGCCTTCCAGGGCCTGCTGCGGCGAGGTGCGCCCTGGCGCGCGGTACTGCTCTCGAGCGGAGGTCGGGTGCTCGTGCTGTGCGCGCTGGCCGCCGGCGTCTGGCTCTCGCTGCTGTCCGGGGTCGTGTTGCTGATGTTGCCCGCGCTGGCGCTCAGCTTCGTGCTGCTCGAGCTGCTCGCGGCCGGGGTGTACCTGGCTTCGCGCAACGTCGCGCTGATCGCGCTGATCGACGCCGCCTGGCTCGGGCTCGTGATCGCTGCCAGCATGCCCGTACGGCTGTGAGCGGGCCGCTCCGCTTCGAAGTCGAACGGCTGCTCGACGCTCCGGTCCTGACGTCGGAGAGCACGAGAGCCCGGGTCCCAACATCCAGGGCCCGTCGCTGATCCGGGTGCCCGACTGGCTACCGGACCCGCTGGGCCGCTACTACCTCTACTTTGCGGACCACAAGGGGCGCTCCATCCGTCTGGCCTGGGCGAACGAGCTGACCGGTCCACCCGCCGGGCAGCCTGCAGCTCGCCCACTCGCAGTTCCGGAGCCGCGCAGGCGACCGGCTCAGCGCGTTCCCGGCAGCCGGTAGGCGATGCCGAGGTTCACGATGCGCTGGAGCATCGCGGGATAGTCGATTCCGCCTGCCTCGGCCGAGAGCGAGAAGTCTTCGTCCTCGGCGAGGTCCGGGGTCGAGTTCACCTCGATCACGAACACGCGGCCGTCCGGTGTCAGCCGCAGATCGAGCCGCGCGAAGCCCGAGAGGCCGAGTGCCCGGTAGACCCGCTTCCCCAGCCTAGCGATCCGCGCGGCGATCTCCGGCTCCAGGTCCTGCGCCGGGCCGCTGCGGATACCGACCCGCTTCTGGTAGGCGAGGTCCCACTTCACGCTGGCCGTCGCGATCGGCAGGCTGCCGTCCGGCAGCTTGTCGAAGAAGAGCTCCCAGATCGGCAGGGTCACGAGGCGTTGATTGCCGAGCACCGAGAGCGTGAGCTCACGACCCTCGATGTACTCCTCGGCGATGGCGGCAGTGCCGAGCTTGCGATGCACGAACTCGACCCGCTCGTGCATGCGCTCGGCATCGAACACGACGGAGGCCTGGGAGATCCCCAGCGACGCCTCCTCGTCGACGGACTTCACGATCAGCGGGTAGCGCAGCTCCGTCGCCTGCCGCACGCGGCGCCCGCGCGGGAAGACCGCGAAGCGGGGCGTCGGCACGCGGTGGTAGCGCAGGATCTTCTTGCACAGCGCCTTGTCGCGGGTGAGCAGGATGCCGCGCGAGTTGCAGCCGGTGTAGCGGGCCCCGAGCAGCTCGAGGTAGCTCACGATGTGCGCCTGATAGGTCGCGAGGTCCTGGAACTCCATCAGCAGGTTGAAGAAGACGTGCGGCCGGAAGCCCTCCGCGACGCGTTTGATCGGTGCGAGATCGTCGGAGATTCCGCGCACGTGGACGTCGTGACCCAGCCAGCCCAGGGTGTGGATGACCGCGAACTCCGTCTTCCAGGGCGCGATCTGCTCGTCGCTCAGACCCTCGATCGAGTCCGGCGGGATCAGCTCCTCGTGGCAGAGCACGGCGATGCGCCGCTTCCTCATCGCACGTACTCGCGGTGTCGGATGCGCTGGATGCGCGCCGTGTGGAGGGTCACGATGACGATTGCCGCCTGGGCCGATTCGCGCTCCGAGTGGGACAGACGCAGGCCGAGCTCGCGGCAGCGCCGGATCATGTCGCCGAGCACCTCGTCCACGGCGAACGCGCGCTGGCCCGTCCAGCGCGTGATCTGGCGCCGCAACCTGGCGCGCCGCTCGCGTAGGAATACCGCGGCACGCTTGCCGCGACCACCGCTGCGGAACAGCCGCTCGAGCTCGTGGTCGTAGACCGAGCGGTCGTCCTCTCCGTAGTGGGCCTTCTTGCGCGCGTAGTACTCGCGCAGCGTCATGTTCAGCGTCCCGACCGAGTCGGTACGCTCGCGGCAACGCACGCGGGCCGGCTGGTCTGCGATCTCCACCATCAACTCGTCCACGTAGCCGAGCTTGCGCAGCGCGGGCCAGTCCTGGTACTCGCGCCGCCAGCGGCCAGGGCGCGCGAGCCACACCGCGAAGGTCTCGGCGAAATCCTCGACCGGATGGCTCTGGGCGTAGTAGTCGTCGAGGTGGTGCACGAAGTTGCGGCTGCCCGGCCGCGGCACGTAGGTCGCGCGGTAGGGCCGGGACGCGGGCCCGAAGTGCTCCCGCCAGCGTTTGCGGTGATGCAGCCGATAGGCGGTGTCGATCGCGTGGCCGGTCTCGTGGCGCAGCAGCTTCAGGCAGGCGGGGCCGCTGCTCCCCTCGGCCTCGAGCATCTGCCGGCGTTCGAGTGCGACGAGGCGCGGGTGCGCCAGGTAGAAGGGCATCGCGAGGCCCGGCACGCCCTCGGGCGAGAACCAGTCGGTGGAGAGCCAGACGTGAGGACGGAAACGCAGCCCTGCCCGTTCGAGCGCGCGCGCGAGCGCGTCCACGCGCTTCTCGAGCACCGTCCCCGCGATGCGCAGACCCAGGCGGGAGATGCGGCGGTCGAGCAGCTCCTCGTCCGGCAGGGACACCCACGCGGGCTCTCGGCGGCGGTGCGCGCTCAAGGTGCGACCTCGTACAGGAAGCTCGCGATGCGCTCCAGGTAGGAGTGGCCGCCGACCTCGAAGGTGTCGTTGTGGCCGGCGCCCTGGATCACCTGGAAGACCTTGGGACCCGGCGCCGCCGCGTAGAGGCGGCGGCCGAGCTCGAAGGGCACGACCTCGTCGCGGTCCCCGTGGAAGAAGAGCAGGGGCGCTCGGATCTTCGCGACCTGCACCAGCGAGTCGAAGCCCTCGCGCACCAGCAGACCGCCCAGCGGACCGGCGACCGAGCGCGCCATGTCGCGCAGCGAGGTGAAGGTGCTCTCGAGGATCAGGCCGCCGGGCGCCGCATCCGGGGCGACGGCCAGCGCGACGGCACCGCCGAGGGAGCGGCCGAAGATCACGGTCCGCTCGGGCGCGTAGCCGCGGATCTGCGCCAGGTGGACGAGCGCGGCACGGGCATCTGCCACCACCCCCGCCCGAGACGGCTTCCCCTCCGAGAGTCCGTAGCCGCGGTAGTCGAGCAGCAGCACGTCGGCACCGAGGCGCGCGAGCGCTGCGGCGTTGGGGAGCCGGTGCGACGCATTGCCCGCGTTGCCGTGCAGGAAGAGCACGACGCGCTCGCCGCGCGGGCTGCCCGGCAGGAAGTACGCGTGCAGACGCACTTCGTCTTCGGCCTGTAGCCACAGCTCCTCGGCCTCGATCCCCAGCGACCTGGGATGGAGGTCCACACCGGGGCTCGGTTGGAAGAGGATTCTGTCGACCAGGGACTCGAGCATGCAGGTCGTGGTGAAGGCGATACCCAGCGTGGCACAGACGGTGACGAGAACGCGCACGAAGACTATCGAAGTCGTCCGGCCGCCGCGGCGGCGCCGCTGATCAGCAGGGACCAGAGTGTCAGGCTCGCGAGCGCCGGTCCTGCACCGAAGCCGTCGCCCAGCGCTCCGGTCAGCCAGGGCACCACGAAGCCGCCGAGTGCACCCGCCCCGGCGACGATGCCCGCGACGACTCCCGGCCTCTCCGGCAGGCGCTGGCCCGCCAGGGAGATCATCACCGGGTAGACGCAGCCGAGCGGCAGGCCGAGCGCGAAGAACATGCCCTCGATCGCCACCTGGCCGGTGCCGACCGCGGCGAGCAGCACGGCGCCCGCCGCCAGGCCCACGGCGGCCAGCAGGCGCGCGTCGAGCTCGCGCAGAGCGAGCACCCCCAGGCGCCCGATCAGCAGCCCGAGCCAGGCGGCGCTGATCGCGCGGCCCCCACGGCTGGGATCGAGCCCGAGGGAGTGGGCGTAGGGCTCGGCGAACACGATCAGCGCGCCCTCGATGCCGACGTAGGCGAACGCGACGGCGGCGTAGGGCAGCACCGCGCGACCCACACGCGCCGCGGCGGCGCGCCGTTCGTCGGCGACGAGCCGAGGCGCGGGGGCGGCGAAGTGCATGCCGAGCGCAGCGACTGCGAGCAGGAAGTGGGCGGCGCCGACCCAGCGGTAGCTGTCCGTCCAGGCTCCGCTGGCCGCCAGCGCGTCCACGCCGAAGGGCCCTGCGATCGCCCCGACCGCGGCCCCGGCGTGCACCAGCGTCATCGGGCGACCCGCGCGCGCGCCGAAGCGCTCGACCACCGTCGCGTTGATCAGCGTGTCGTACGCGCCGATGCCGATCCCGGTGACGATGAGCTGGAGCAGCCAGCGAGTGAAGCCCATGCCCGGGCCGACGCTCACCAGGGCGGTGCCCGCCAGCAGCATCGCCAGCGCGAACAGCGGTCGGCGCGGCAGCCGGTCGTAGAGGGGGCCGGCGCCCACCACACCGATGCCGATCCCGAGCGCCAGCGCCGAGGCCAGCAGCCCCGTGCGGCTGAGGTCGAGGTCGAGGTCGCGGGCCATGTCGGTCTGGTTCGCGCCCACCAGCACCAACACGACCCCGAAGACGCTGAAGCAGACGAAGAAGTACAGCAGCAACGGCAGCGACGGTGCCGTCGGGAATGCTGCTGCGCGCGCGGCCATCGGGGAGGGATCGCTCGTGGCTCAGACCATTCCCAGCTCGAGCCTCGCGGCCTCCGACATCATCGCCGGAGTCCACGGCGGGTCCCACACCAGGTCGAGCGTGACCGAGGTGACGCCTTCGACGGACCGGGCCTTCGTCTCCACCTCCGGCGGCAGCTCCTCGGCGGCCGGGCACATGGGCGTCGTGAGCGTCATGCGGATCTTCGCGGCCCCGGACTCGTCGAGCTCGACGCCGTAGATCAGCCCGAGCTCGTAGATGTCGACCGGGATCTCCGGGTCGTAGACGGTCTTCAGCGCCTCGACGATGTGCTCGCCGACTTCGCGCAGGGCGTCGGGCGCGGTCACGAGGCGGGCTTCCGGCTTCTGCGCACTCGGCTGATCGGGGGTCTGCATCGCTCTCTCCGTCGGGTCGCCTACTCGGTGCTCACCGTCACGTGCGACCCCTCGAGCGCCGCTCGCAGCGTGTGCCAGCCGAGCGTGGCGCACTTCACCCGCATGGGAAACTCACGTACGCCGGCGAAGACCCGGAGCTTGCCCAGATCTCCGACCGCGGGCTCGCTGCCGGGATTCGAGGTCACCAGCGCGTGAAAATGCTCGAACATCCGCTCGACCTCTTCGGCGCTGCGGCCCTTGACCGCCTCGGTCATCAGCGAGGCGGAGGCGGTCGAGATCGCGCAACCCTCGCCGACGAAGCCCACGTCCGCGACCACGCCATCCTCGAAGCGGACGTACACGCTGATCTTGTCGCCGCACAGCGGGTTGTCGCCGTCCGCGCGCCGGTTGGCGCCTTCCGGCACCCGCGCGTTCCGGGGCTTGCGGTTGTGGTCGAGGATCACGGACTGGTACAGCTCGCGCAGCTCGGACGACATCAGGCGAAGACCTCGCGCACCTTCGCGAGCCCCGCGACCAGGGCGTCCACGTCCGCGCGCGTGTTGTAGAGCGCGATCGAGGCCCGCGCCGTCGCCGGAACGCCGAAGCGGTCCATCACGGGCTGGGCGCAGTGGTGGCCGGTGCGCACCGCCACACCCTCCAGGTCGAGGATCGTGCCGATGTCGTGGGGGTGCACGCCGTCGAGCACGAAGGACAGCACCGACGCCTTGCGCTCCGCCGTTCCGATCAGGCGCAGGCCCGGCACGTCGGAGAGCGCCTGGGTGCCGTAGGCGAGCAGCTCGCGCTCGTAGGCGGTGATCGCGTCGAGCCCGAGGCCGGTGACGTAGTCGATCGCAGCGCCGAGGCCGACGATGCCGGCGATGTCCGGCGTGCCGGCCTCGAACTTGTGGGGGATTCCCTGGTAGGTGGTCTTCTCGAAGGTCACCGAGAGGATCATCGCGCCGCCGCCCAGGAAGGGAGGCATCGCCTCGAGCAGCTCGGCGCGTCCCCACAGCACGCCCACGCCCGAAGGTCCGAACAGCTTGTGGCCCGAGAACGCGTAGAAGTCGCAGCCGAGGGCGGCGACGTCCACCCGCTGGTGGGGCACCGCCTGGGCGCCGTCGACCAGCACCGGGACGCCGTGCTCGCGGGCGATGCGCACGATCTCCTCGATCGGGTTGATGGTGCCGAGTGCGTTCGACACGTGCGCCACCGCCACGAGCTTCGTGCGCGGCGTGACGAGCTTCTCGAGTTCCTCGAGCAGGAGCTGGCCGCGGTCGTCGATCGGCGCCACCCGCAGTCGGGCTCCGGTCTCCTCGCAGAGCATCTGCCAGGGCACGATGTTCGCGTGGTGCTCCATGTGGGTGATCAGGATCTCGTCGCCCGGGCCGACGTTGCGGCGCCCCCAGCTCCAGGCGACCAGGTTGATCGCCTCGGTGGCGTTGCGGACGAAGATCACCTCGCGCGACTCGCCCGCGCCGATGAAGCTGGCGATTCGCTGGCGCGCGCTCTCGACCGCCTCGGTCGCTCGCAGCGAGAGCTCGTAGACCCCGCGCTCCACGTTGGCATAACAGGTCTCGTAGACGCCGCTCACCGCGTCGATGACGCAGCGGGGCTTCTGGGCGCTGGCGGCGCTGTCGAGGAAGACCAGCGGCTTGCCGTGCGCGCGGGTCGAGAGGATCGGGAAGTCGCGGCGCGCGCGCTCCGGATCGAAGCTCATCGCTCCTCCTCCCCGGGCACTCGCAGCTCGCGCAGCCGCGCGAGCAGCAGCTCGTCCAGCGCCTGGGTGAGGGCCGGTACGGGCAGCGCCTCGAGCACCTCGAGGCCGAAGGCGCGGGTCAGCAGGTCGCGTGCCCGGCTCTCGCCGATGCCGCGCGAGCGCAGGTAGAAGAGTGCGTCCGGGTCGAGCTGGCCGATCGTCGAGCCGTGGCTGCACTTCACGTCGTCGGCGTAGATCTCCAGCTGGGGCTTGGTGTCGATCTCCGCGCCGGGACCGATCAGCAGGTTGCGGTTGCTCTGGGAGGCGCGCGTCTGCTGGGCGTCGGGCCGCACCACCACCCGTCCGCGGAACACGCCGCGCGCAGCGCCGCCGAGGATGCCCTTGTAGCGCTCGTCGCTGCTGCAGTGGGGGACGGCGTGGTCGACCAGCGTGTGGTTGTCGATCAGCTGCTTGCCGCCCGCGACGAACAGGCCGTCGAGCCGGCATTCGGCCCCCTCTTCGGCGAGCCCGATGGAGGCGTCGTTGCGCACCAGCGCGCCGCCGAGCGTGATGGTGTGGCAGGAGAGGCGACTCGTCCGCTCCTGGCGCGCCGCCAGGTTTGCGACGTGGAAGCGGTGGTCCGGCTCGCGCTGCAGCAGTACGAAGTCGAGCGCGGCGTCCCGCTCGAGGTGCAGCTCGGTGACCGCATTGGTGAAGCCGCGGGCGTTGCCGACGCTGACGAAGTCCTGGATCAGGCAGGCGCGACTGCCAGGCTCGGCGCGCACCAGCACCCGCGGATGGATGACGGCCGGCCCTTCGACGGGCGCGGAGACGAACACCAGGTGGATCGGCTGGCTGGCGTCGCCGCCCCGGGGCAGGTGGATCACCGCCCCGTCGTCGCAGAAGGCGGTGTTCAGCGCGGCGAAGGGATGTCGCTTCGGCTCGACCAGCGCGGCGAAGCTCGCGGGCGGCTCGTCGCCTCGCCGGCGCAGCGAGGCCAGGCTCTCGACGCGGGCCCCGCCCGGCAGCGCGCCGGTGGTCGACAGCTCGGGCGCGAAGCGGCCGTTCACGAACACGAACACGCTGCACGCGAACACCGGGAAGGCGTGGGCCTCGAGGTCGGAGCGTTCGACCACGCGGGTCGGCGCCGGGGCCAGCTCCCAGGCGGCGTTCGCGATCGGTGCCACGTTGGTGTAGCGCCACTCCTCGAGCTTCGTGTGGGGCAGGCCGCTGTCGGAGAAGGCCGCGAGCGCCCGCGCGCGCGGCTGCGCGAGCCAGGCGGGCTCGTCTCCGAGCTCGCGGGCGAACGCGAGCTGTCGCTCGAGGAAGTGCGCGCGCGCGTCCAGGGGGCTCACCGGGGGGCCGCTCCCGCGCGCTCCTCGAGCCAGCCGTAGCCCTTCTCTTCGAGCTCGAGTGCCAGCTCCTTGCCGCCGGAGCGGACGATGCGACCGCCGGCCAGCACGTGCACGACGTCGGGGACGATGTAGTCGAGCAGCCTCTGGTAGTGGGTGATCACCAGCATCGCGCGATCGGGTCCGCGCAGCGCGTTGACGCCGTTCGCCACCACCCGCAGCGCGTCGATGTCGAGGCCCGAGTCGGTCTCGTCGAGGATCGCGAGGCGCGGCTCGAGGATGGCCATCTGCAGGATCTCGTTGCGCTTCTTCTCGCCGCCGGAGAAGCCTTCGTTGACCGAGCGGTTCATCAGCGCCTCGTCCATCTCGACGAGCTTCATCTTCTCCCGCATCAGCGCCAGGAAGTCCATCGCGTCGAGCTCGGGCTCGCCCCGATGGGCAAGCGCCGCGTTCTTCGCGGCCTTCAGGAAGTAGGTGTTCGCCACCCCGGGGATCTCGACGGGGTACTGGAAGGCCAGGAAGATGCCCTCGCGCGCGCGTTCCTCGGGCGCGAGGGCGGTGAGGTCGCGGCCGTCGAAGAGCACCTCGCCGCGGGTCACCTCGACCGAGGGCCGGCCCGCCAGCACGTTCGCGAGCGTGCTCTTGCCGGAGCCGTTCGGCCCCATCACGGCGTGCACCTCACCGGCGCGGATGTTCAAGTCGACGCCCTTCAGGATCTCGGCATCGCCGGCGCGCGCGTGGACGTTCTTCAGCTCGAGCATGGTTTCTCCC
>Ga0209536_100012505_pt1 | contig 12336 bp, 14 predicted proteins | sample DeeMarSeWOR28_12_FD_187461 | JGI IMG/M metagenome (GOLD analysis project Ga0209536, IMG submission 187461) | Marine sediment microbial communities from White Oak River estuary, North Carolina - WOR-2-8_12 (SPAdes) (version 2) | ecosystem: Environmental > Aquatic > Marine > Intertidal zone >...
AATGAGTGCCTTCGAATCATCCTGTTACGAGTGCGGCACGATATTCGAGACAGACAGAGAGGAGGAGGACGAGGAGGATGCGGATCGCCTTGCCCTTTCATATTACGACAGCAAGCTGCTCAGGACGCCTTAAAAGCAATTTCCGGCAATTGATCGGCTTCGGTCAAACAGGGAATGTATGTCCGGGCGATCTGCTGAAATTGGTTCGCATAATAGAGATCTTCTAGCAAACGGACACCGTGTAGAAGCGTAAAACCGGATATACCCGCTCGGGCCATTGAGCAGAAAGGCGCGATGCCGGTTCCGGTGGCCACAAACACCGCCGGTCGGGGGGAGGGCCTGAAAGTAAAATAACCGTGAGGGCCGTAAAAGGAGAGGGGAGTATCGATATCAGAAATGCTGAGAAGGGTAGACAATTTACCGCCGGCTACGCTGCGGATGCAAAAAATAAGCTCAGATTCTTGCGGTGCCGAAACGATGGAGTAGTCTCTTACATGTCCGCCCAAACTCAAACTGATTCGCTGTCCCGGCTTAAACTGAAAATCCGGCGGACTGCTGATCATAATTTCAAACGATTTGTCCGAGAGCCATTGTCGTTTTAGCAAAACGGCCGAATGTGTTGCAACATTGGTTTTCAAATTCGAAATGACCTTACGGTTTCCAGGGTTTATCGGCAATGCCGTGAATCCGATTGCATTGACGGGCAAACACAAACAGATAATCCGATAGTCGATTTAAGAAAACCAATAGGCGCTGATACGGTTCGGTGGGTTTTGATTTCACTGATTGGGTGATGAGCGTTACGGCTTTACGCTCACAGCGGCGGCAAACCGTTCGCGCCACATGGGCCCAGGCGGCTGTGATGTGGCCGCCCGGCAAAATAAAAGCGTTCAGTGCCGGTAATTCCTTTTCATAGCGGTCGATGGCTTTTTCTAAAAAGGCAATCTGTTTCGCCGTTATTTCCTGAAGCGCATCAGTTGCGCTGGAGTCCGGCCGGGTAGCCAGCCACGCGCCGACCTGAAAAAGGGTGGATTGAATTTGCTGCAGCTCGGCAACCAGTTCTTCTTCTGCGGAAAGATGGGCTGCCAGAGCACCCAGAATCGAGTTGAGCTCATCCAAATCGCCATAGGCATCAATTTGGGCGTCTGCCTTTGATACGCGATCGCCGCTGAATAAGCTGGTTTTGCCTTTATCGCCGGTGCCGGTGTATATCTTCATATATTTTTGCCTGAATTTCGCATGAAAATTAATGAGTATAAATATTGCCAACGCGGTCATTAATCAGTATTTTAGCGCTTCCAGCTCCTTGAGTGTCTCCTCCGGTTCGGGTCTTTTCGTGTAATCCGCATCTGTTTCTGCGTATCGTATAATGGCCTGTCGGTCAATAATGAATCGGGCCGCCAGGGGCAATGTCCACGAATCGTCTGCGTTGTAACGGGGCAAATCGATGTCAAACTTTAGATAAATGGTTCTCAGTTTTTCCGGCAGTGTATGGACCAGCCCGAATTGAGCCGCAATCTGATTGCCCGGATCGCTAAGAATTTGAAATGTCAACTTCTTGGCTTTTATCAACGTACGGTTGTATTTTGCGATTTGGGGGGAAATGGCAACCAGATCGGCCCCCAGGGCGTCGAACTCAGCGATGTGACTTTGCAGAGCCTCCAGCTCAAAGTTGCAATACGGTCACCAACGACCGCGGTAAAAGATGAGGACCATAAACCGCTGAGACAGGATATCTTCTGAGCGCACTATTTTGTTTGCGCCATTTTCCAGTGCGAAATGCGGTGCTTTATGGCCTTTTTTGAGAACTCCCGCCAGAATTCCTGATTTGCGCAGATCGGCAGTGGCCTGATGCATTGTCTGCTGTACATCGGCCGGTGCCGTTTTTCTAAAATTAGCCTTATATTCGTCAAGCTTTGCTTGTAAGCTCATTTGCGGACTCCTTCTAAAGCCATGACAGCGTTAGGCTGGATGGTTTAAAATATTTCATCAAAAAACAGCTGCATATGCTTCCAAGAACGCTCATCGGCGCTCGGGCTGTAGGCCAATCCATTGATATTCTTTTTGTCGGCTGCCGGATTGGTAAAACTATGCACCGCTCCGCCGTAATAAATCATTTGCCAGTCTGCTCCGGCTTTTCCAACGCCTTCCTGAAAGGCAGCGATTTTTTCGGGAGGGATAAAGGCGTCGTTGGCGCCATGCAGAACCAATATCTTCGCCTTGATGCGCGACATGTCTTCGGCTTTGGGCGTGGTCAGACCGCCGTGGAAGCTGACGACACCGGCTATATCGGCTCCGCTGTAAGCCAGTTCCAACACCGTGGTGCCGCCGAAACAATAACCGATGGCGGCGATTTTAGTGGGATCCACGCGTTCGTTTTTGCGCAGGATTTCCAGGCCAGCGCGGGCGCGTTGCCGCATAATGGGCTTACCCCGCAGATGCCCGGACAATTCTTGGGCTTTGCTTGCCTGGTCTGTCCAGATCCCCTTGCCGTACATGTCCAGCGCAAAGGCGACATACCCAAGTTTGGCAAGCTTATCCACCCGCATCCTGACATAATCGTTTAATCCCCACCACTCATGGACCACCAGCACACCCGGGCGCTTACCCTTGGCAGTGTCATCGTAAGCCAGGTAACCTTCCAGAACAATATCTTCGTGTTTGTATTCTACATTTTGAGAGACCACTTCAGCATTTACTGCTGTTGCTATCAATAAGATATATATGGCAATAAATAATTTTTTCATGACGCTCTCCTTTTTGCTCAATTCACTCTTGCGGTAAATAAAGTTTGCAAAAAAGTATGTACGACGATCATGAAGTCAACATTTAAAGGATCAGGATTCAGAGTTCAAAGGTTAGGGGGATTGCGACATGGAAGGTAGGTATTGCGGTTCGCGGCTGTTGAGTGTCATGGAGCAGAAAACAGATATTGGAATTTTCGGACTAGACTTAAATTAAAATTTGGCGACTCATTTAAGACTTCATCAGAAAACCAGGGCCTCTGAAATTAGAAACTTCGCTTACCTCGTGCCATCAAATTGGACAACACCACGGATATTTTTTCCGTCAATCATATCCTGGTACCCTTGATTGATACAATCCAGGGTGTAGGTCTTGGTAATCAGCTCTTCGAGTTTGAGTTGCCCGTTTCTGTAGAGGTAAAGCATTTTTGGTATTTCAACCCGTGCATTGCTCGTTCCGTAAAGTGATCCCATGATGGTTTTTTGAAAAAGGAGCAGGTTGAGAGGGGGTATGGGAAGGGTTTCAAAATGGGCCGGCGTGATGCCAATAACAACAATCTTTCCCAGTTTGGCTGTAGACTCAAAGGCCTGGCCGATAGTTTCCGGACTGGAGATGACCTCAAAAGCATAATCAACACCGGTGTTAGCGGTGATCTCCATAACCTTAGTCACGAGATTTTCCTTTTCCGCATTGATTGTATGGGTGGCGCCAAATGCGCTTGCCCATTTTAACTTGCGATCAAATACATCAGCGGCAATGATGGTGGAAGCACCGCATATCCTGGCCCCCTGGATGACATTCATCCCGACCCCGCCAACGCCGATAACCAAAACGCTGCTACCGGGCCGAACATGAGCCCTGTTCGCGGCTGCACCGAAGCCACCTACCACACCGCAACCCACCAGGCATGCCACCTTCAGGGGATATGTTGGATCAATGAGGCAGGCAGAGTCTTGATTGACAACGGCGTACTCGCTAAAAGCGCCCAGGAGGCAGAACTGACCAATCTCCTGACCCTTCTTGTTTCGCAGTCGATAGGTTCCATCCATCTGCGGCCCTTGGGCTATCTTCACACTCTCTACACACGCATGGGTCATTCCGGAGATACAGAAACGGCATCTGCCGCATGATGGAATGAACATCAGGACAACGTGGTCACCAGGCTTGAAGCGCGTTACTCCCGGCCCAACAGCCTCTACAACACCTGCACCCTCGTGCCCCAGCACCATAGGACGCATCCCTACTGGGCGGTCTCCCTTCAAAACATGGTAATCCGAATGGCATAGACCCACAGCCGCCATCTTCACAAGCAACTCGCCGGTCTTGGGTTCGTCAAAATCCAATTCTTCAATAACCAGTGGTTCACCCGGTTCATATGACACCGCAGCCAACGTTTTCATGCCTCAACTCCTTTTGCCAATGTGTCTTTGATTTATTCAGCATTAAAACATGTTCCTCTGTGCGAGTCAAAGTTAACCGCCCATATGGGTGGTGAGCTGGAGATATTGGGCTTCTCCTTATCAAAAATCTGATTCCTGAATAATTATCCCCATTCAGCATCAACATGTGAAATTAAGTTAATACATTGAGTCGCCGCTGAGCATCCGAGAGCATAGGTAACAAATTATCCGGCAAAATGAGTAACAGTTTTTATTTATAGAAAAAGATTCTCTTACCTATATGTGATTGAAGTCGTGGCAAGTGGTTTAAAACGTCGAGTGAAAATAGGATATCGATACCTTTCAGAGGGATTAAAAAACACTGATATGCCGGAGAGCCCTGTTGACAAATTATTTGACGATTAACTGAAATAACCGGCGCGAGCCGTGGCACCTATGAAATTTAGGATGAGTTGTCCCGCCGTTAGAGAAGATATGCCATTGAGGTCCATTTTGGGTGCGATCTCCACAATGTCCATGCCCAACAATTTGCCCTTCCGCACGAGACCATGGATCAGACTTCGCATTTGGTGAAATAGCAACCCACCCGCGACGGGTGATGCAACCGCCGGCATTACCGCCGGGTCAAGGCCGTCAGCGTCGATGGTAAGATAATAGCGCCCATTGGCCGGAATCCGATCAAGGACGGCATCCATACCTTTTTCGTGGACTTCATAAGCTGAAATGATCTTCACCCCATAAGCCAGCGCGTCTTCGACCTCTTTTGTACGAGCACTGCCTTGGCCACGCATCCCGATTTGGAAAATTTGGTCAATATGGGAAAGTTCTGAAGCACGGCGAATAGGACTACTGTATCCTTCGCGAATACCATTAACCTCGTCGCGCCAATCAATGTGTGCGTCTACATGAACAAGCGTAATAGGTCCATGACCATCGAATGCGCGCAATACAGGTATCGGAACACCATGGTCACCGCCGATGACAACTGGGAGGGCCTTCCGTTCTAAGATCGTCTTCACTGCTGTTTCGGCCATGCGATAGTGCCTTTTGATATCAGCGCGATCTCCAGGCACATCTCCACAGTCAACGACTCGAACATTACCCCCGCCGAACAACGGTCCTCCCAGATCAAAATCCCAATGGTCCAAACCATCGCTCAGTCGAACAGATTCAAGGCGCACAGCTGACGGTGCGTTCGCCTGATCACTTGTGAATTCGTCATTGCTATAGGAATAGCCGTAGGGAATGCCGAGGATGGCTATGTCGGCTTCTATGGCATCAAGTTCTGTACAAAGAGGAAAACCTAAGAATGTATTCGGTGCGCCTTGTGGTGGAATTGTTTGCAACATGGATTTCCCTATTACTTTAGGCGTAAACTGACGCTCGGACTAAGCATTCCTTGGTCCACTGCCAAATGTTGGCTGGTTGCAGATGAGAATATATGTAAATCACTGAACGTACAGATATCGTCATCTGACATCATAGCTTTTTTGACACCATCATTTTGGCCGATATGGAGATATGTCAGGTTTTAAATGAGGTACGAATCTTGTTGAACCCAGCAGATGGTAAAAGTTTAAAAAAGAGCTCACATCACCCGGTATTTCGCGTTTTGTTTTGCAGTTTTTTGACCATGTAGCCAATCAGCAGCTGCACGGCACCGAAACCGAAGGTCAGCATTAGCACCCATATCAACCTTGCCAACCAGACAATATACTCCTCATCGCTGAGGCTATGGGTGTACTGCGGCATCGGCAGAATAACAGCTACCACAGAAGCCAGGATGAATGCTTTGACCACCAGGCCAACTAAACGCCTCAAATTGTTGTTGGTTTCCACAATATTTTGTGGTTTCGAAAACCTTGGATTTACAGCAGACCGATAACTTGGTCACTGGATTCCATAAGGTCCATTAGTGTTTCGAAATTCCCAGCCGGGGTCTCCTTTTTGACTGACTTTACATCTATGCCTCGAAGCTCCGCATCTTGGATTAAAAAATTAACCCTGAGTTTCTCGCCAACAAGCCGATTAAGTTCAATAGATGAGGCATTTTCTATATCTGGCTGGCAGAAATGAACCGCATCCTGTAACAAATAAAGGTAAACGGTGTGGCCTTGGGACAGCATATCTGAAGTCACGCGTAAGGCTCTATGTGCCTCAACAGAGGATGGGCCACTCTTAAGTAGAACGGCAATTTTCATTTTTATCTCCTAAAAAATCAGTTGCAGATGATGGTTGCTCATCAATTCGGAAACTTTACCGTGATCAATGGGCTCCAAACCTTCGACCAAGTCGTCTACATCTATCCCGCGCTGATGGAGTGAATCTTTTTCCACATAAAACTCTGCCGGATCGTCTTTCTTTTCATAAAGCCCGCGGGCGATAACCTCATCAAATGTTTCGCTTAATGCCAACCATTGGCTTTGCCCGGGTTCCTGACCTTCCCTTGCCAGGTACACACCGTCATCCACTAAGATCATAATTGGACGGAATCCCAATGATATCGATCCATTGGCATGGCGCAAAGCTTCGGCTGCCTGGAAACCTCCGTAAGGGCCGTGTCGAACTATAATCAGAATATCTTTGGTCATGGCGCCCTCCATTTACGGACCTGCATTGATTAAAATGTCAGTTTGCTCAAGAAGCTGAAACAGGCTTTTGAGAGTGCCGGTGTTTGCTCCTTTGATGAATTGTTCTTTCCGCAGACCACGGAAGCTGAAACACGTACCTCAAAGATCGATGCGAGCGCCCCGTTCGATAAGCGCAATAAAACTCTTTTCGGCATTGGGCGCTCCTGATGCACGTTGATCCTTTAGGAAAGCATAGGTTCCGTCACCTGATCCCACGATGGCTACTTGATGCCCTCTCTTTAAAGCTGCATCGGCAATGCCAATAACCGTATCCACGTCCTGGCCGCCATAGGGGGGTGACCCGAGCATTAGGGTGATTTGTTTCATAAGCCCTCCGAAAAAAGTTAACTAACATTAAAGGTGCACGAATATACTTGCAATATTCGTAAATGCGACTCCGCTCAATAATTTGGCTATCACAACTTTTTCAGATTTTCAAAAACACTGATATGGAGTTATATGTATCTTTAAAGCGGCTATCCGGCCTGTCCTAACGCTTAGTCTATCAGTTATGGATTCCACTGAAATATCTGTCCGTACATTTCTTAAATTGGTTTGACCTGGTGGAGTCCGACACGAATTGCTTCTCCAAAATCTCTGTTTTCAACACCCGACATGAAATACAAAAAATCAAGAATAACCCGAATTCGGCCAGAACCTGTATCGTGCATCTTTATAAACGTCGTATTCTCATGAATGCCGTCTCGATCCATGTGAAGGGAAAGCACATACCGATTTCTATTACGAATATTCCTATATAATTCAGAAAGTTGTGGGCGATCCGTCACAGCGTCCATGTAAGTCTTTCCTTCTTTACGAAACGGTGCATAAATTCCCTTTACGGCTGTCACGCAACGTATCACTTCACCGAGAGTCCAGTCCGCAAAACGACTGGACTGTCGAATCTCGCACAACTCACGATCTTCGACGCAGTAGGTCAAGAAGGATATATTTTCCGATAATTCCGAGACCCTTATATTCAAAAATTCGGGGTTCACGCCATACGCTAATGCTTCTTCGAGGCGATCGTTGGAGAATAGATACGACGATCCCAGTAAAAAAGAGATCACCAAACGAGAGCCTCGTCCCCAACCAGCTATATTGTGACGCATTTGGTTGGCTTGATTGAAATTGTCGATCTTCTCATGGCTCAACGATAGCATGTCTTTTTGCCACGCAAGAAAATAGAGGACTGAATAACAACTTGCACTCACGGAATGGACGGACCGAAACCGATTGTATCTTTCGGGACCGAGAAGCGAAAGGATAACAAAGTGTGAAATGCACCCGAGGCCCGATCCATCGATAATGAGGGCGCTTTCAGTCAAGTCTGTGCGCTTGAGAAAATCTTCTAATCGGGATTTTAAGCGGCTCAATTCTTCATCGGGGAATCCGGAGCGGCACAGTAATTTCGGCATGAGTTTCATCGATCGCCTCACTGCTTCTGAGCAGAAAAACGAAAAACATGTGGTATCTCATCAAGACACCGTCTTGGTTTAAATAGTATTAATTACAGATATTGAGAGAAACCCAAATATCGCAAGGTTTTTAGTGAGCTGATATTCACAGAGTTGTTTAAGATATTAGTACTTTTGAAAGGAAAATTTCAATCCAGATTAATAGCAGATAATGTGTTGCGAGTGTCAAAAATATTCAGTATATCCTTCTGTAAGATTTATTCTTTCTTTTTTCCTTTTAATCGATTGGGCCGGTGGCTCTGTATTGTTCCTTCAAATGACTGACCATCTGAAGAAATAGTTATGATAAAAGTGACGGGTGCGGTGCTTAGATCCGATCCAATCCTTCCTTTTAATTGGTTTCCTCGAACTGTGCCTTTTATTTTATATGAACTATCCCTAGTAGATACGACTGTTTTATCCTTTTGTTTCATTGCCCATATTCCGAGGGTATATATATCGCCTTCTACATTCCAAATTCCAGTCCATGGTTCAATGTTGCGTTTATTATCATCAGAAAACGCCGCCACTTGAGTCTCAGATGCGCTTTTTGAAGAAATTTTCGACTTATATGCTTTTTCGGTGTGAATGGTGCCCTTTTCAGATTTTTCTGGATAAGAAAAATTTGGTTTATCTTTAGTGTCCAACTCCGACGATGCTACTTGCGATTTTTTTTCAGGGTTAAAATAAAAATCACCCATCAGTGATGATGACTCCCAAGGAATTTGTCTCCCGCTTGTTTCACTGACGACATCTCTTCTAACCCGCTTTAAAAGCAATTCTATCGGCAGCTCAGGTGTCATCATGTGCCGAATTAAGTGTTTTGTAAAAATACCATTTCTCTCTGGGCCATCAGCAGCCACCTCTCCAGGGGCCGTAGAATACGCAATTAGTGAACCCTTTGGAGCATCCATTCGTGCTAAGCCCCTATTCGTTGATCGAAAATTTCTTGAAAATGGATTATTACGGCATGCATCAAGTATAACCAGGTTTAATTGATTTTGAGCATCTTCCATTTTCCCCAGCACGAGGCCCGCATCAACTGCTCCATACTTTACATCAGCTTCCGATTCGATTTGAGTGTCAATTGGAATAAGATAGTTGCGTCCATCGACCTGCATTCCGTGCCCCGCAAAATAAAATAATCCAATGCCGCCATTTCTTAATTGCCGACCAAAGTAACGGATTGTATCTTCCATAGTTCTTTGATCAGCATTTTTTTTGAGAATGACCTTAAAACCCATTTTTTTGAGGGTTGCCGTCATATCCTCAGCATCGTTTAAAGGGTTTTTAAGAGGTGCCGTTTGATATGCGCTGTTGCCGATAACAAGAGCAAGACGCTCAACATGTAGTTTTATGCCGCGATTTTCACCGGACAGGTTAGCAGCTAAGAAAAGAAAAAGCAGAGAAGAGGTAAGGACTGTGAATTTCCTGAGTATCATTCCAAAGTCCTTTTCATTCACTAAAAATGAAGGGGGCGTGTTCTTTGATTTTCACAATATTTTATCAGATGTTTTTTGTCAATTCTAATATCCATCAAGTTTGGGTTGAGAATATCCAAGCTTTCCCAAAGATGCAGATATCCTTTTTGACTATTGTCACGAATACAACATAAAAAACGGATTTCTGAATGATTATCCCCATTCAGCATCAACATGTGAGATTAAGTCAATTCACCGAGTCCGATCCTCGCAGCTCTGAACCCTGAATCTACGCGTCCAAAATCATCTTCATGGTGGGGCCGTCTATGTTGCCGCCGCTGAGGATGACACCCACTTGGCCCTGCGGCTTCACGCTGCCACTTAATAGCGCTGCCACACCCAAAGCACCGGAGGGCTCGACCACCAGCTTCATGCGGTAAAACAAAAATTGAACGGCTTCAATGATCGCCGTTTCAGTGACGGTTTTCATATCATCCACATATTTTAACACCAGTGGAAAGGTAACCTTTTCCCCCAGCGACGGCGTGCGGGTGCCATCGGCGATGGTGGGCGGGTTTTTAACGGTGTGCAGTTTGCCGGTGTAAAAGGAGCGGGTGGCGTCATCGGCCAACTCCGGTTCGATGCCGACGACCCGGCAGGCGGGATTCATTCCCTTGGCGGCAATGGCTGAACCACTCAGCAAACCGCCACCGCCGCAAGGCACCAGCAGCATGTCCAGCGATTCGATTTGAGAGAAAAGCTCAAGCGCTGCGGTTCCCTGTCCGGCCACAATATCGATGTGATCGTAGGGAGGTATCAGTATGTAGTCATGCTTTTCCTTTAGCTCCTGGGAGATTTCTTCGCGGGTGGTTTCAGCCGGGTCATAAGCAATAATAGTGGCCCCATACGCTTGGGTGGCTGCGCGCTTGATGGCCGGTGCATCCTGCGGCATGACAATGGTTGTTTGCACCCCTAAAAGCCGGCCGACCAGGGCGATGGCCTGGGCGTGATTGCCGGAGGAATGGGTAATCACACCCCGCCTGCGATCTGCTTCGGAAAGTTGGGCCATGGCGTTGTATGCACCTCGAAATTTAAAGGCTCCCACGCGCTGATAATTTTCACATTTAAGATAAACCGATGTGCCCACTTTCCGATCCAGCGTTCTTGAAGTCACAACCGGGGTGACGTGGGCCTGGCCGCTGAGGCGCTTTTGTGCGTCCTGAATGCGTTTAAACAATTTGTCTAGCGGCTGCAACATAAATGCGGTCCTGGCATTTAGCCCCAACATGTGATGAATGCTATTTACAATCAAAGGTCAAAAAAAAATCTGGACCGGTTTCACCATTCGGAAGGGGGCAAAATCTTCCACGGATACCGATCTTGAATAACCCGGGCCCAGTAAAGGTTTCCGGAATCCCGCCAGGGGTCGAGCACGATTCCCTTTGAAAAAGGTTGCCCCGCAGCGGTGATCACCACACAGTTGTGTTCGCGCAGATTACTGCCACGATATGCCACCGCCCAGTGAAGTTGAAAGGTTCTTAACTCCAGGGCCTCGAGGCGTTTCATAAGATCCTCTGTCCATTGATAGCACAACCCGCGGTCTTTAATACCGATTACGATCAAAAGATTATGGGCTACCGCCGGACGAACGAGCTGATATTCTTCGGCCAGAAGCGCCGATTCACGAACGGCGGTTTCGGCCACTCTTTTTGCTTCCTGGGGGTCGATTTTTTGGCTGAGTCCGATCAACTCTTGCTCGAGCTGTTTTACTTTTTCCCAGTATGCATATGCCTGTGTTTGCTGGGTCGAGTTTGTTGGATCAGCTGACGTGCGGCCCGGATAGTAGACATTCGCTGTGGCACAACCCAGCAGTCCGGTCAGTAGTAAAAAGGCGGTGATGTATTTTATGGTGGAGGTCATTTATTGTTGTTAGCTTCCTTATTCCTTAGGGGACTGCCCCACATATTGGGGATCACAATTTGGGTTGGCCGGTTTAGCCCGTTGAGCCGGTTGAACCTGTTCGATTATGGTTAGTTTCTAACTTTATTTTCACGGGCCAACGGGCAACGGGCTCAACCTGCAAACTATAGGCACAATGTTTTGGTAGTCCTTATGATTTTTTATATTCGAATACCTAACGTTGTTAGTTGTTTTTCGATCAACGGCTCCCACCCGCGATTGGCTTGTGGATTGGCAGGGCTTGGATGGGCAATCATGCCGATTTTTACCTTATGCCGATCCAAGGCAATTTGTGCCCGTTTTTCGGCGAATTTGCCGACTCCGACAACGTAACGCGGTTTAAAATATTCAATGGTGCGGCGCAGGGCATGGTCGCATATTTCCAGTAGCGGCTTACGTTCGGCTATACGGATCTGGTCCGGTGTCCGGTTCCTTCCGCTGCTCTCAATGAAAATCAGGGGACAGTAATTGGCTACAAAAAAGCGCTTGAAAAATCGTCCTGGCGTAAGAAATGTTTTTTGGGCCCATCCCCAGAGTCGTTGCCCGCTGACTTCTCTTTTGGTACAGGCAAAACCCAGCACCGGTCTCTTCGGGTGGGTATTTACAGGGCAGTCAACGGGGGCTTGAATTCCCATCCAGTCTCTAACGGCTTGGATTTCGCCGAAAGGAACACCGGTCTGTGCCATGCCCCACGGCCCCGGATTCATGCCCAGAAACGGTACCT
>Ga0209536_100012506_pt1 | contig 12335 bp, 4 predicted proteins | sample DeeMarSeWOR28_12_FD_187461 | JGI IMG/M metagenome (GOLD analysis project Ga0209536, IMG submission 187461) | Marine sediment microbial communities from White Oak River estuary, North Carolina - WOR-2-8_12 (SPAdes) (version 2) | ecosystem: Environmental > Aquatic > Marine > Intertidal zone >...
CGGATGCCCGCCTGGTAACATTCCTTGACCGCACCCGGCACTTCAGGCCGGATGGGGTCGGCCAGACCGAGCAAACCAACAAATCTGAACTCAAAATCATGCTGTTTCTCAGGCAGATCCACAGTGATGAATTCTGCTTTGGCCACACCCAGCACACGCAAGCCCTGGTCAGCCATGCGGTTGATCTGTTTACGAAGGGAATCCATCTGCGCTTCATCAAAATGGCACAGGTCCGCAATCGCTTCGGGTGCGCCTTTGGCCGCGATCACAAAGGCCTGGCGGCTCGTCGAACGCCAGACATGCGACATCGCCATCAGGTTTTCCGATAGCGGATATTCACGCATCAAAATCCAATCGTTGTGCAGGTGTTCAGTGTTGACCAGCGTGCGCCCACCCAGTTCTTGGATCGCCCTTTCCATCGGATCGAACGGGTCGACTGGTGTAGCCAGAATGCCGAATTCCACCAGTTCATGGAATGACTCGGGCAGAGAACGTTGCTGCAACTCAACTTCAAGCAAATTTTCTTCCACCATCAGGTGTGTGACCGTCATACGGTTTTGGGTCAGCGTGCCGGTCTTGTCTGTGCAGAGCACAGTTGCCGCGCCGAGCATCTCCACGGCAGGGACGCGCCGCGTTAGCACGTGTCGTTGAGAAATGCGCCAGGCACCCAGCGCCAGGAAGATTGTCAACACCACCGGGAACTCTTCGGGCAGGGTCGCCATCGCCAGTGTAATACCTGCCAGGAAGCCATGCAGCCAATCGGCACGTGTCAGCCCAAAGACAACCACCACAATGACACACATTGCCAGGCCGATCACGGCGAAATTGCGGACGATGCGCCCGGTCTGTTGTTGCAGATTTGTATCTTCGGGTTCCAGGATTTGGAGTGCTTTGCCGATCTTTCCAATCTCGGTCCTGAGTCCCGTTCCCCGAACCTGGGCGATGCCCTGGCCTTTGACAACCATCGAGCCCGAATAGACAAAGGGCTGGTCATCGCCGCCGGGGCGTCCCATCTCGAGTCGGCCATCCCAGGCTTTCTTCCTGACCGGGACGGATTCACCCGTCAACAGAGATTCATCTACAGTGACATTTGTGCCAGTCAACAAAACGGCATCCGCAGGGACGCGGTCACCTTCAGCGATCAGCAGGATGTCACCACGGACAACTTCCCGCCCAGCGATGCGTTGCTGCCGTCCCTCGCGGATAACAAGTGCACGTGGGCTGGACAGGTCACGCAGTGCATCCAGTGCGCGTTCGGTCTTCTGTTCCTGGTAAAAGGTGATGCCAATGATGACCACCACAAAACCCATCAACATCAGCGCTTCTTCCTGGTCGCCCAGGAAGAGATAGAGCAGGCCGCAGGCGATCAGCATCAGGAACATCGGCTCGCGTAAAACTTCCAGCAGAATATGCAGGAAGGTACGCTTCTGGGCGGTCGGCAGTTCGTTGTATCCATCAGTGGCCAGTCGTTCCAGAGCCTGTTGTTCGGTGAGTCCCTGTTGGATGACCTGTTCAAGTTGATTTTCCATTAGCTCCTCAATGTTTTTTGTAATGATTTACCAGATACCCGGCAAAAGGCGACATTTTACTTTTTGGGTATATTCGCGATAGCCGGGCAGATCGCGCAAGAGTAGTTTTTCCTCATCGAGGATGCGGAAAACCAGCACCGGCAGGATCATCACCCCCGGAATAAAAGCCCAATACGAGCCGAGTGCCAGTGGGGTAAAGGCATAGGTCAGGAATGCGCCCACGTACATGGGATGCCGCACGATGGCATATGGACCGGTGGTGATAACCTTTTGCCCGGATTCCACCTCCACGATGCGGGAAGTGTAGGAGTTGGTTCTGAAAACCCAAACCACCAATAAGTAGCCCACAATCACGATGAGATTAGCCAAGATGGCCACCCAAGTCGGCATGTTTGACCAACCGTAGCGGATGTCGAACCCTGGCAGGACAAACGACAACGTCAGGAAAATGCCTGAAACCAGGATGACTTTTTGTTGCTGGCTCTGGTGCTCGCGCATCCGCATCCGGCGTTCCAGCAAGGCCGGGTCATTTTTGATCAGGTAGCGGAGAGTCACCAACATCAGCAAAATGATAGTGACCAGCCACATCCAGGCCTGCCAGTAAGCCCACGTTCCAGCAGGTAGGAAGAACAAGAGGCCGAGTAACAGGAAAAAGCCAAGCACACGTCCAACCACGAGGCGAACGAGTTCGGAAGACGAAATTGTAGCGGTCATAATTTTTCCCTTTAAAAACGATTTACAAAACTACCAATAACACAACAGGCAGAATCCAGCTTTAGCAGGAAATAGGCCAGGAAGAAACGATCAGTTTTCGATGGGTGGGGGAAAGATCAGGGTAGAAAAGGCTTTGGGAATCAATGGACAAGCTGCGGGGAGTCTTACCAAAAGGGAGACCAAACCAGTGACAGAGTAAAGCATCGGGATGAGTAAAAAACCCTCGGTCACGAGAGAGTCCAAATGTCCATCCTGATCAAAACAGGAAAGCGGCACGAGCGCCGAAAGCAAACTGAGTACAAAGATGAATATCGCGAACAAAAACAGGGTACTACTCTTCCCGCACATGCCTGACTCCTTGTTGGAACAGTTCAATGATGTGGGGATCAATGACACTGTAATAGACTTCCTTACCGTCGCGACGCGCCCGCACGATTTTCATCTGACGCAGTCCGCGCATATGATGGGAGACCGCCGACTCCGTCACCCCGACCAACTCAGCCAGCGCGGATATGTTCATTTCCTGCTCCACGATAATGGAGAGAATACGCACACGGCTGGTATCGCTGAAGGCGCGAAAAAGTTCTGCAACATGAGCGGCGGTGTGTTCATCGAGGATAGGTGATGTAGGTTTCATAATGATTTGAACAACTGAATATATGCTCAATTGTTGTTTTTATTATATCACAAATTTCTTATTTACAGCTCCGATTATTTATGAAAGTAGTTTCTTTAGTTTGACAAGCATTCCAAGACCACATTCCAACTTAGCCAGCGAAATTATTTACGAAATCAACAGGTTCGAGATCGTATAATGATGAGAATGCAATTTGATAAATAACACCGGCATTCTTTGACGCTTCGGGAGTTTACGGCTAATATTCTGAAAAGGTAACCCCTTTGTTACATTTTATTAATAAATTTGGTCAAATAGCGGTTCGGTGCATTTTTAGGGCTATCTAAGACCCCCAATCTAAAACTGAGGCCTGCGACCTTTAGGTTACAAACCCAATTAGAAATCGGTGGACAGGAACCTCAGACCCTGGGATCGCAAGTTCGAGCCCTATAACAGAGTAGAGGTTCAAAATAGAAAAAAGTTATCTGACTAAACCTGTAGCCTTACTGTTAACAAATGTTAAGAGTGTAGGTAAATCTATTACTTGGGGTATAATTACTACAAATTTTATTAGATATGTCATATAATTTTGATTCACAGTCAAGTTTTTTGTTCCAGCCATTCTCACCTTTGGGGTATTTCGAGTTCACTAAAAATGCCTAAATTGGAATGTTAATCTACCTCAGCTTTTAATCTGGAGAAGCTTATGTCAAAAAAACTCATTCGTCTTTATTATTTTGTTGTTATTCTTGCGATTTTATTTGCGCAATTTGGTTTAATACCGGCCGCAGCTGCGGCCAATTTCATAGTCAACAGTACTGCTGATGCGGTCGACGCTATTCCTGGTGATGGTTTTTGCGAAACTGTCAATACCGGTGAATGTACGTTGCGTGCGGCGATTCAAGAATCCAACGCGCTGGCAGGTGGGGGTATGATCACACTTCCCGTAGGTACATACAAATTCACGATCCCGGGAACGGGAGAAAATGGGGCTGCGACCGGTGATCTGGACATCACTGGGTACCTGGAAATTATCGGGGCAGGAGCCGACACGACCACCATCGATGCCGACAACCTCGATCGCGTGTTCCAGATTGTTCCGGGTGCTAGCTTGAAGGTGCAAGGCCTCACCATTCGTAACGGTAATTGGAGCACAGGTTCGGGAGTTTATGTGGCTCCCAATGGAACCTTCATTATGAATGAAAGTGTGATTGCCGACAATATTGCCTCAACTGGCGGCGGTGTATTTTCAAGCGGCAATACCACGATTCGCAGAAGTCTGATCGTTAACAATTCTTCCAGTTCCGATGATGGCGGCGGGCTGTACGCCACATCAAATGGGTTTATGGTCTTGGAGAACTCCACTATTGCTAATAACAGCGCGGCAAATAGCGGTGGTGGTTTGATGATGACTGGAGATTCCAAGGTCGGAATCAACAATGTCACCTTTGCCGGAAACAGCGCTGAACAGGGAGGAGGGGTATATATCCAGAATGGCGCACCCAGCCTGCAAAACACTATTGTCGCCAATAGCTCAAGTGGGGGGAATTGTGAAGGTAAACCCATCAATTCACTTGGTAATAACTTGTCTAGTGACAATAGCTGTAACTTTACTGCTACAGGTGATTTGCTCAACATCGATCCACTTCTCGGTCCACTCAGCTATTATGGTGGCACGACCCAAACAATGGCACTCCTGGTGGATAGCCCGGCCATTGACGCCGGAAATAACGACACTTGTGCCGCTACCGATCAGCGCGGCGTAAACCGTCCGCAGGGGGATACCTGCGACATAGGGTCTTATGAATTTGAAGATACAAGCCCCCATATTTTTGTTGTGACAAATACGAACGGTAGTGGAGCAGGCTCCCTACGTCAGGCAATCCTCGATGCCAATGCTGTATCAAATTCGACCGATGGCCCGGATGAGATCCATTTCGACATCTCTGGCGAGGGTGTGCAGACAATTGCACTTTCCTCGGCTTTACCCGTGATTACCGATCCGGTAGTGATTGACGGCTATACTCAACCTGGTGCATCCATTAACACTCAATCATCTGGTAGTGATGCAATACTTTTGATCGAACTGAGCGGGACAAACGCGTTGAACCTGGGCAGTGGCTCGGACGGTAGCAGTGTGAGTGGTCTGATCATCAACAATGGATTTGGGACCGGTATCCTGGTTAGCGAGGGGACAGAGGAAATCACCATCCAGGGGAATACGATTTCCAACCAGTCCGAAAGCGGAATATTCCTCCAGGGTTCCCAGCACACCGTTGAGAACAACATCATTTCCTCAAATGGTGGAGCGGGTGTTGAAATCGTTGGAGGAACAGGGGTCAGCATCCGAAGCAACAGCATCCATGACAACACTGATCTGGGTATTGACCTCGCTGGTGACGGCATTACTTTCAATCACGCTGGCTTTATTTCCGGCCCAAACAACTACCAGAACTACCCTGTCTTGAGTCTGGCAACCTCCGATGGCAACACAACCCGCGTGGGGGGCGCACTTGTCTCGGATGCCAATCAGAGCTACACCATCGAGGTTTTTGACAACCCGACTTGTGACCCAAGCTGGTTCGGCGAAGGCCAGACCCACCTGGGTTCGTTCGATGTGACCACCGACGAGAATGGCATTTCGATCTTCCACCAGACTCTGAACGTTGGTATGCTTGAACCACAAGGAATCACCGCGACTGCTACTGGAGAGGATGGCACCTCTGAGTTTTCCTACTGCCGACCAGTCGCTACACCCAATTTGAATTGGGTCCAGGCACAAACGATTTTAGACACTTCCCAACAATTCATCACAGACCGCTTCCAGGAGAAATGGTTCAAGTTCCCAGTCCAACCAGGATCCCAGGTACAAGTCAAACTGACCAGCTTACCCGGCAGCGCCGTTAGCTTGCATCGTGATCCCTTCCCAATTTACAACGCATTGATCTATCCGGAGAATGAATTATTGTTGAGCGCGGAGGCTGCGAATACAGCCTTCCTACCTTCCGGTTCACTGCCCTCGGGTTCGCTGCCTTCTGGCTCCTTGCCTTCCGGATCGCTGCCATCTGGCTCCTTAGAGTCTGACTCCCTGCCTACCGGGTATCTGCCCTCAGGATCCTTACCATCTGGTTCACTTCCCTCAGGTTCCTTACCCTCCGGGTCACTGCCTTCAGGCTCACTACCTTCGGGCTCGTTGCCATCCGGTTCATTACCATCCGGTTCGTTGCCCTCGGGTTCGCTCCCCTCCGGTTCGCTGCCTTCAGGTTCGCTGCCTTCAGGCTCACTGCCTTCAGGTTCACTCCCCTCTGGATCTCTGCCTTCAGGCTCGTTGCCTTCCGGTTCGCTGGATGCCTACGCCAGCGCCGCACGCCACAGCCTGCTGGGCATCTCCATGAACCCGTATGCAACCGTGCAGACCATCGACCGCAACACTTATGATCTGGATGAAGATTTGTACGTGCGCGTGGTCGGTCCTTATAACATCGAGATGCCTTTCACACTGGACATAACAGTTCAGGGTGGGATTTGCGGTAGTGTTCAACCAATCCCGGAGTGGCTTGCAGTCATCTCTGGAGCCGGGCCTGCTTCCGGTTCCTACAAATCCCTGATCCTGACGGATTCCAGCCGCCTGTATGGAACATCCACCGAGATTGCTGACGCGCTAGCTGACCTCGCGACTCTCGCAGGGCGAACAGATGTAGGTGGCGTGGTGATCGACCTGGCTGACTCCAGCTATCCGCGTGTTGCTTTTGCCAACACGCAAGCCGACCAGAATCTGGGCTGCGCATTTGCCAAGAACACGGTAGCAAGTGAAATCAAGAAAGTGATCGAGGCCTTCCGTGCGGCAAATCCCGATCTCAAATACATTGTCCTGGCCGGCGGCGCGGATGTCATCCCCTTCTTCCAGACTCCGGACCTTTCCGGTCTGGCCAACGAGAGAGATTATGTTGTGCCGGTTGCGCCCCTTACAGCCTCCGAAGCCGGATTGAAGACCAACCTGGTGCAGGGACAGGATGCCTACGGCTCGCAAATTGAGGTCACACAGTCCGGGTTTTCCCTGGCTTACCCCGGGCTTGCCACAGGACGATTGGTAGACACTGCCAGTGACATCAGTGCTGTGGTGAACGCTTACATCGCTTCCGATGGCGTGATCGAGCCGAACTCATCCCTGGTAACCGGTTACGATTTTGTTGCTGATGCAGCAGAAGCAGTCAAGGATGAGCTGGATGCGGGCACAAACTCCATTGCCGGCACCCTGATCCAGCCGGTTGGGGAAGCTCCTACCGGCCCTAACGCATGGACAGCGGATCAATTACGCACAAAACTGCTGGCCGGCAACTTCGACATTGCCATGCTCACCGGACATTTTAGCGCAGGTAATCTGCTTGCAGCTGACTACACCACACAACTTTCAGCGGAAGAGATTACGACGGACCTGTCTAATGTCTTGTTCCTCGCATTGGGTTGTCATGGTGGCTACACTATCCCAAGCAGCGATCTATTAGAGGGCAATCTGTTTGAGGGCGCTTCGCCTAATCCGGATTGGGCCAAAGCCTTCTTGCGAAAGGGTGCAGCGGGTTACATCTCTGCCACCGGTTACGCTTATGGTGACACCGAATTGACCGAATACGGCGAACGGCTCTTCCTGCTCATGGTGCAACAACTACGCACAGGGGATGGATCGGTCTCTGTTGGACAGGCCATCATAAAAGCCAAGCAGCAGTACCTGGCTGAGACGGCCCAACTGACCGGCATCGACCAGAAGACCATCGTCGAGATGACGCTTTATGGTCTCCCGATGATGAAGGTAGATATGCCTGGGGCGCGCCTCCCCGCGCCATCTGAAGGTTCCATAGTCGGTGGAACCACGACCACCGGCGGTCCTGGCGCAAACTTTGGCCTAAGCAGCACTGTTGTTACACTGGATCCGGAAGTTCACACTGAAATGAAGTCGCTGTTAGATTTGTCCGATGATCCGCCCGTAACCACCCTTACAACCACGTATCTTTCCGGACCGGATGGAGTGGTTGCTAACCCCTTCGAGCCGATCTATCCAAAAGAGATCTACAACGTCAGCGCGAACGGCCTCGTGTTACGCGGTATCGCCTTCCGTGGAGGTAGTTATAGCGACGAGACCGGTGTGATCCCACTAACTACCGCACCGACAACCGAAACCTCCACAGCGAACCTTTCCTATAACACAGAAGTGTTCTACCCAACTCAGGTCTGGTCGCCGAACTACTATGATGCCTTAATCGGTGGGAATACGGGGTTGGTGGTATTCCCAGCGCAGTTCAAATCCAGCGAGCCTGGCGCCATCGATGGCACCCGTCGTATTTTTGACCAACTGAATCTGCAACTTTACTACCTGCCTGAAAATTGGCCTGACGCAACAACAAAAGCTGCGGGAGTCAGTGCTGCCCCGGTCATCCTGGGTGCTTCGGCGGTTGAAAGTGGCGGCAATGTGACCTTCAGTGTGAACGCCGTGACCGATGGTTCAGCGGGTATGCAGGCGGTTTGGGTGTTGTATACCGGGGCACCCGGAAGCAGCTATCATGGATCCTGGATCCCGCTTGACCTGACCCAGAACAGCGATGATCCAACCCTATGGAAAGGTACATTGACACTCCCATCGGGTGCGAACGCAGACGATATCCGGTTCATGGTGCAGGCAGTTGGCGGTGCAGGATTGACGACCCTGGCCACAAACCTGGGTGCATATTATCGAGTCATGCCTGAAACCGCCCCACAGGGTCAAGCAACTGAGATCAGTTTACTATCGCCCCCAACCTCTGGCACCTATCTGCATGAACGCACGTTCAACCTGCTATTGACGGCAGATGGTCAGCCTCTCGAAGGTAAGTTCGTCACGATTGATATAGGTGGCCAGCAAGGCCTGGCGAAAACAGACGAAAACGGCTTGGCAACCATCACCTTGAAACCAGTCATTGTGCCTGGGATCTACACTGTCCAGGCCAGCTTCCGTGGTGATCCCAACTATCTTGCCTCAACCGCTACCAGCCAATTTACATTGAATAAGGATAGCACATCAGTCACAGTTACGCCGACCTCTGCCAGTGTTGTAGTAAATCAACCAACACCGTTTGTTGCGGTTGTAAAAGACTCCTTCAATCGTCCTCTGGGTGGCAGGTCGGTGTTTTTCGTTGTTCATAATAATAGTGGAACAACTTTTGTGCGTTCTGTGATCGCAGATTATTTGGGTAACGCTCCCCTAGGTTCCGTGACCTTACCCCCCGACACCTACACTGTTGATGTGTATTTCAATGGTATGATCCCGATTGGTGACGGCCAGACATTATCCCTGAGCGATAATTATTACGATAGTTCGTATCAGCTTGGATTGTCCCTGACACTCAAGATATTCAATTTCACTGGTTTCTTCGAACCAGTAAAGAATCCACCAATATTTAATCAGTTCAAGGCAGGGCGGGCTGTTCCCATAAAGTTCAGCTTGGACGGTGATCGGGGAATGGATATTTTCGCAGCAGGTTACCCGCGGTCTGAGGAGATTTCGTGCGATGCTGTAGATACAGTTAACAATGTCAAGAATACACTATCGGACAGTATGAGTAGTCTCAGTTATGACTCGACTGCAAAACAGTATAATTATGTTTGGAAAACCGAGAAATCCTGGAGTGGTACTTGTCGGCAGTTGACAGTGGGATTGATTGACGGACAGACGTATTTACTGAATTTTATATTCAAGTAAACTGACCACCAGGGCGTTTATGGAAACTTTCTCGTTTCCATAAACGCCCTTTTTGAAAAGAATGAAAGTATATGTTCTTTGATTGTGTAAAATAAACCATGATGGAATCTTTGCATGCCTACATCCCAACCGACCGGCGTTTTGCGTTAGCCCGGGGTGAAAAGCTACCCGACCATACCACAGGGGCGGCATTATTTGCGGATATATCTGGTTTTACGCCGCTGACAGAAGCTTTGGTAAAAGCATTAGGGGCCAGGCGCGGCGCTGAAGAATTGACGCTCTGGCTGAATAAGATCTATGACGCGCTGATTACCGAGATTGATAGGTATCGCGGTAGCGTAATGAGTTTCAGCGGTGACGCAGTCACGTGTTGGTTCGATGACATGGGGATAGAAAATCTCGAAACCCGCCCTAAATCTTCCACTGCGCTTCGGGCAACCGCCTGCGCATTGGAGATGCAGGGGGCAATGGATCAATTTGCTCAAGTCGAGGTGCCGGGGGCGGGTACGGTTTCTCTAGCGATCAAGATCGTGGTGACGACTGGTCCAGCGCGACGCTTTCTCATTGGTGACCCATCCATTCAGCTTGTCGATACTCTGGCTGGAGGCACACTCTACAGGTTGGCGACTGGGGAACATCTTGCCAGTAGAGGTGAAGTGCTACTGGGCCAGACAACCGTAAAGGTATTAGAGGGGCAGGCCGAAGTGGCGGAGTGGCGCGAAGACTTTAAGAGTGGTGAGCGCTTCGCGGTTGTGAATGAGTTGAACGTTGCAGTAGAACCCGATCCCTGGCCTGAGTTGCCCCCCGATGCTTTAAGCGACGACCAAATCCGACCCTGGTTGCTGCCACCAGTATATGAACGCTTGACAAGCGGTATGGGTGAATTCCTGACCGAACTGCGTCCAACGGTAGCATTATTCCTTCGATTTTCTGGTATCGACTATGATGGTGATGCAGAGGCTCACACCAAGCTCGATACCTATATTCAGGCGGTTCAACGCATCCTTGCTCGTTACGATAGCTACATGCTCCAATTAACGATTGGCGACAAAGGTAGCAACTTTTACGTTTCGTTTGGCGCACCATTGGCTTATGAAGATGATGCAGTCCGCGCGGTGGCAGCAGCGCTGGAACTACGCGATTTGCGCATGGATTCCATCACCGATGTGCAAATCGGTATCAGTCAGGGACGCACGCGCACTGGTGCGTATGGTGGCACTCACCGACGTACGTACGGTGCGTTGGGCGATGATGTCAATATGGCAGCTCGTCTCATGCAAAATGCCCCACCCGGAGGGGCGTTGGTCAATCAAAACGTCCAAAAAGCAACCGCCGATAACTTCACCTGGGAGGAACTTGAGCCGTTGCAAGTCAAAGGCAAATCCCAGCCGGTAGCAGTTTTCCGGTTAGTCGCCAAACATGAACAGCAGAGCATTCGCCTGCACGAGCCCAAGTATGCCATTCCGATGGTTGGTCGCGAATCTGAACTGTCATCTATCGAAAAGAAGCTTGATTTGGCGATGCAAGGGAAGGGTCAGATTGTCGGGATCACTGCTGAGGCAGGAATGGGTAAATCTCGCCTGATTGCAGAGGTCATTCGCCTGGCAAGAGAACGGGGTATGCTGGGCTATGGCGGCGAATGTCAATCCTACGGGACAAATACCAGTTATCTGGTTTGGCAAAACATCTGGCGCGGATTCTTCGAACTGGATCCTACTTGGTCAACGACTGAACAAATTGACGCTCTGGAAAGCCAGCTATCCCGAATCAATCCGACACTGCTCCAACGCCTGCCGTTGCTCGGAGCAGTGCTCAACCTCCAGATTCCTGATAATGAGTTGACCAGTTCTTTTAATGCTAAACTACGAAAAGAGTCACTTGAATCATTACTGATCGATGGCCTGCGCCATCGATCACGCGAAACACATCTGCTACTGGTTTTAGAAGATTGTCACTGGCTCGACCCCCTTTCTCACGATCTATTGGAAGTGATTGGTCGGGCGATAGCTGATCTCCCGGTGTTGATCGTTTTGGCGTACCGGCCGCCTCAAGTGGACGGGCTGCTTGCTCCACGGGTGAGCCAGCTATTCCATTTCACTGAGCTCCCATTAACCGATCTTCCCGCCGAAGGAATCGAACGTTTGGTTTCGTTCAAGCTTGGACAGATTTACGGAGAGCAAACCGTCCTTCCGAAGGCACTCATTGAACAAATCAGCGTCCGAGCTGAAGGCAACCCATTCTATATCGAGGAATTGCTAAATTATCTACATGATCGAGACATCGATCCGCAACAGCCTGAAGCGCTGGAGCAAATCGAGTTGCCTAACAGTCTTTACAGCCTGATCCTCAGCCGCATCGATCAACTCAGTGAAAACCAGAAGACTTTGTTGAAAGTAGCCAGCGTCATCGGGCGTTTGTTCCGTGCGGCGATGCTATGGGGTGTCTATAATCAATTCGGTGACCAGGAACGGGTTCGAAAAGACTTGGATATCTTGAGTGAATTGGATCTGACTCCTTTGGACACGCCTGAACCAGAGTTAGCCTACCTATTTAAGCACATCCTTACCCAGGAGGTGGCCTACGAAACGCTGCCTTTCGCCACACGCTCGATGCTCCACGACCAGATTGGTCAATATATAGAAAACAGTTTCCAGGATGTGATCAACCAGTATATTGACCTGTTGGCATATCACTTCGAGCATAGCGAGAACGTTACTAAGAAGCAGAAATATTTGTTGATGGCAGG
>Ga0209536_100012507_pt1 | contig 12335 bp, 11 predicted proteins | sample DeeMarSeWOR28_12_FD_187461 | JGI IMG/M metagenome (GOLD analysis project Ga0209536, IMG submission 187461) | Marine sediment microbial communities from White Oak River estuary, North Carolina - WOR-2-8_12 (SPAdes) (version 2) | ecosystem: Environmental > Aquatic > Marine > Intertidal zone >...
CGAGGCGGCGCCCCAGCCGGAAACGCTGGAGCGGGTCGACCAGTTCTCCCGCTGGCTGCTCGCTGAGCGGGCCCCGATCAGCGCGCCCGACGCCCGGTGGGACCGCCTCCTCTATGGAATTCACAACGTGGAGGAATACCTGCGCGCCACTCTTGGGATGCGATGACTGACACGATGATGCCCGTCGGCCGGGTGGTGGAAGTCAGCAGCCCGCTTGACGAACTGTTCAAGCAGATAAGCGTCGAGCCATATGCCGAGTTCAATGTCAACGAGAGGGTATTCGTGGTGGCGGGTCAAACGGAGCAGGGAGGCGGATCACCACCGTGAAATCATTCCTCCGCACCACCATCAGCTGGATGCTCGTCGCTCTCGTAGGCGAGACGGTGGTCGCGCCTGCCATCGGCATTGCCGGCATCGCCCCGGATTTCACGGTGATCGCCCTGGTGATCCTGGCCCTGGCCGAGGGATCCTACGCCGGTTGTGTGGGCGGCTTCACGATCGGCTTGGTGCAGGATCTAGCGAATCCAGAGCTCCTGGGTTTACTTGCTCTTTGCAAGACCAGCCTCGGTTACACGGTGGGGCGCCTGCGAGGTCATTTGCTCTACGGCATTCCGGTCGTGGAAGGTGTCGTTGTGGTTCTGGCGGTTCTCGCCCATGATACCTTATATGAGCTGGTGCGGACGCGCATGAGTTCGGAGGCGTTCTTGCCGGCATTTGTCTTCAAGGTCCTGCCGGTCGCCCTATACAGTGGCGTGGTGGGCATCCCGGTGCTGAGGGTCGCGGAATTGATGGGTATCCTGCGCCGTGAGGATTGAGCTCGTTCCACAAGGCGGAGGTGGATGATGGATCATCCCCGCATCCTACGCGCCCGCATCTTCCGCGGTGTGATCTGGCTCCTGTTCACCATTCTGGGGGTCAATCTCTTCATTCTGCAGATGCCGCGGCACCGCCACTTCAAGAATCAGGCACTCGAGAACCGGCAGGTCAGCTTGCCCATCAAGGGTCCGCGAGGTCGCATCCTCGACCGTGACGGCGTCATCCTCGCCGACAACCTGTACATCGCCGATATCAGCCTCCCCCTCGACGCGTTGCAGGACAGTATCCCCGATCCCACGCTTTCGCGTCTGATGAGCTGGTTCGGGTTGCCCGAGCAGGAAACCCTGGCCCGTCTGGCTGATCAGCAGGACCGCGGTCGCCGTCGCCTGACCCTGATCGCCAACGCCAGCCACACCCAGTACGCCATCGTGGAGGAGTACCGGCAGGACCTGCCGGGAGCGCGGGTCGATGCGCGTGCCCGGCGGCGCTATCTGTATGGTCCGCTCTTCGCGCACATCGTGGGCCACGTGGGCGAGGTCAATCAGGCGGACCTTGACACAGCTGCTGCGGGCGCTGTCTACCGGCTGGGTGACATGAAAGGCAAGCTGGGTATCGAGCGGGCTCTCGAGTCTCAACTGCGGGGTCGCAACGGCGAGAAGATCGTCGAAGTGAATGCCTCGGGCCAGATTGTCGGCAGCGAGCCGCTGTGGCGCCAGCGTGTGGGACCGGGCAAGGATGTCACCCTGACTCTGTCGTACACCCTGCAGGCCAGCCTGCGTGAGCTGTTCGGCGAGAGACCGGGTTGTGGCGTGGCCATCGCCCTGCCTAGCGGCGAGGTGCTCGCGGCCTACAGCTCGCCCTCCTACGATCCCAACATGCTGACCACCGTGATCTCGCCGGCCGAGTGGGAGAGGCTGATCAACGATCCCGCCAAGCCCTTCTTCAACCGGGTCCTGCAAGGAACCTACTCGCCAGGCTCACTGTACAAACCGGTGACCTCGCTGTGCGGACTGAGTCAGGAGGTCATCGGCACACATTCCGTGCTCGAGGCCTGTTATGGCGGGTATTATTTCGGCGACCGCCTGTTCCGTTGCTGGAAATGGGGTGGACACGGCGAGCTGGATCATGGTGAAGCCCTGGTCCATTCGTGCGACGTTTTCTACTATCAGCTGGGATTGCGCCTCGAGATCGATCAACTGCATGCAACGGCGCTGAGCCTGGGACTCGGAAAGCGCTGCAGCGACCTGTTTGCCACCGAGGTGGCCGGCAACATTCCGACGGCGGCGTGGTATGACAGGCGCTACGGAGCCCACAAGTGGACCCGAGGGATCATGCTGAACAATGCCATCGGACAGGGTGAGATCCTGGTCACTCCTCTGCAGATGGTGCAGCTGGCGGGCTTGCTGGCCACGGGTGGAGAAATGTTCCACCTCACCTTTGTGCAGAACCCCGCTCCGGTGGCGCAGCCGATGCCGTCACTGCCCTTCTCCGACACCCACCTGCGCTGGGTGCAGCACAACCTCGAGCAGGTCGTCGATGTCGGGACCGGAACCGCGGCCAACCTGGCGGGGATTCCGGTGGCCGGCAAGACGGGGACGACCCAGAATCCGCACGGCAAGGATCATGCCTGGTTCATGTGCTACGCGCCGGCCGACGCGCCCGAGGTTGCTCTGGCTGTGATCCTGGAGAATGCCGGCCACGGTGGTGCCGAGGCGGCGCCGGTGGCCGGACGCTGGCTGCATTCGTATTTCGATTGGGCGAGTCAGAACGACGAGGGTGAACCCGTAGCCCTGGCGAAAGACCAGGGGGAAAATTAGATCATGCATCTGATCGATCAGATCGTAAAGACTGTGGATCAGCGTCTCCTGCTTGTCTTCTTCATGCTGATCGTGTTCAGCCTCGCACTGCTCTGGAGTGTCACCGAACCCATTCGGGGACCCTACGAGGACCTGGACCCCGGGGTGCCGAAATCGATCTTTTTCCGCCAGGTGCTGTGGGCTTGCGCGGGAGTTCTCATGATGCTCGTGGCCGCCCGGCTGCCTCTCCGCCAGCTGGAGAACGCCGCCTGGCTGCTGTACCTATCCCTGCTTTTGCTGCTGGTGCTGGTCTTGGTGGTGGGCTCTTCGGTGAGCGGTTCGCGACGCTGGCTGGTCCTGGGCCCGCTGCGCATGCAACCGTCCGAGCTTGCCAAGATCGCACTCATCATCACCACGGCGAGCATCCTGAGTCGGCAGCACACGGTGCGGCGCCAGATCTGGCCGGCCCTCGCGACCCTCTTCCTGATGACCGCTTACTTCCTGCTGGTGCTGCGCGAACCCGACCTTGGCACAGCTCTGGTTTTCCCCGCGATCTGGATGGGAATGATCTTCTGGTTCGGAATTTCCGGCGTGTTTCTGCTCGGCCTGCTCACCTGCGTGCTCAGCGCCGTGATAAGCTTTTATTCCCAATCCGTTCTGGAACACGCCTGGCCCTGGTCGGTGTACATAGTGGTCCTGATCGGGTTGCTCTACATGGGCCGTTTACGGGTACTGAGCAGCGCCTTCATCCTGCTGGGCAACATCGCCGCTGGTCTGGGCATCCCCTACTTCTGGGATCGTCTCCAGGATTACCAGCAGAAGCGGATCATGAGCTTCTTCGATCCAGCCAGCGACGCCTTCGGCAGCGGCTACCAGGTCATCCAATCGAAGGTGGCCATAGGTAGCGGGGGGCTGTTCGGAACGCATTATCTGCAGGGGACCCAGAAGGGATTGGCCTTCCTGCCCGAGCGGCATACCGATTTCATCTTCTCAGTGGCGGGTGAGGAGCTTGGCTTCGCCGGCGCCATCGTCATACTCGCCCTCTATCTTTTCGTCATTCTGCGCGGTCTGGATCTCGCACTGAAATCACGGCGTCCTTTCCCGGCATACCTGGCCATCGGCATTGCCACTTACTTCGCGTTCCACGTGGTGGTCAATGTCGCCATCACCTCCGGCCTGCTGCCAGTGACGGGGATGCCCCTGCCGCTCATCAGCTACGGAGGATCGAATCTATTGACGTCGGCTTTTCTTTACGGCCTGTTGATCAACATAGATGCCAGGAGTTTTGACCTGTAATGGTTGCAACGCCCTGTAGAACCTGGTGGTGCGATCACCGGATGGGAGAATGCGGATGTATCCACGGCTCTTCGGATTCGTCAAGAGCTGGGGGCTGCTGCTTGCCCTGAGCTTTGTGCTGGGCATCATGCTGAGCGTCAGGCGTGGCAGGCAACGTGGCATCGAGCCTGACGCCGTCATGGACATCAGTTTCGCCGTGATGGTCTCGAGTCTGATCGGTGTGCGTCTGGCCTACGTCCTGACTCACCTGGGCCAGTTCGACCCCTGGTACCGCATCTTCTTCATCTGGGATGGCGGGCTGACTCTCTACGGGGGTGTGGCCCTGGCCATCGCCGCCGTCTGGTGGACGGCTCGTCGCCGCGGCATCGCGTTTCTGCGCATCGCCGACGTGCTAGCTCCCGGTGTCATTCTAGGCATCGGCGTCACCCGGATCGGGTGTTTTCTGGCAGGTTGCTGCTACGGCAAGCCGACCGACCTGCCCTGGGGGGTCCATTTTCCCAGCACCTGCCGGGCCGGTATCGAATTCGGCGAGCAGGCCATTCACCCAGCTCAGCTTTACAGCTCAGCGGCCGGTTTCCTGGTCTTCGGCCTGTTGCTCTGGCTCGAGAAACCCGCCGCTCCCGCCGGACTGACCTTCGGCAGGTTCCTTCTCTTCTACGGCGCCGCACGATTCCTGCTCGAGTTCACCCGTTTCATCGAAGCGGACCAGTTGATGGCGCTGGGACTGAGCAACAATCAGTGGATAAGTCTGGCACTCGTGATCACGGGGATCGCCGTCCTGTCCTACGCGGTGAGGCAGGCACATGCCCGTGACGCCTGAGTCCGGTAAACCCATCCTGACCTTGTCGCCGGAGGAGGGCTGGCGGCTGCAGGGAGCCACCTGGCAATCCCCGGAACCCCTTTACGCCGTGGTGGGTGACCCCATCTCCCTTTCCCTCTCGCCAACCATGCACACCGCCGGCCTCCGCGAGCGTCAGATCGCGGCTCTCTACCTGGCGGCGCGGATCCGTCTCGACGAGTTGCCCAGGTTGAAGCGGCACCAGGAACAGTATGGATTGCGGGGATTCAACGTCACTGCTCCTTTGAAGGAGGCGGCAGGCGCCCTGTGCGATGGTCACACCGATGCTGCACGGGAATTGGAGGCGGTCAACACGGTGCAGGTCAGAGATGGCCTGTGGCTGGGTCACAACACCGACCTGGGCGGCATCGGCGCCGTCCTCAGCCAGGCCTGGCCTCACACCGAGCCCCCCGCCCGGGCAACAGTTCTGGGGGCCGGAGGGGCTGCGCGAGCGGCGCTGTCCGCCCTCAAGGAGTGGGGGGTACCAAGCATCGACGTGCTGACCCGTTCTGCGACAAGACGGCAGCAGTTCGGCTCCTGGCTGGCACGCTGGGTGGGACCAACTGAGTCGGCCATCCGGATTCTGCCGCTGGTTCCGGCGGACCGAGCGGCACCGACGACAGCCGGAGTCTGGATCTGCTGTCTGCCTCCTGGCGTGGACATCTTGCCTTACCTGCCCGCGAAAGCCGGCCCGGACACCTGTCTGCTGCTCGATCTGCGCTACGGTGCTCAGCTACCGGCCTACGAGCCGCCCCTGGGCTTCCTGCGGGTTGATGGCAAGCCTGTACTGCTGATGCAGGGTGGTCTGTCCTTTGCTTGGTGGTTCGGCCCACCGGTGCCCTGGCTGGCCATGCGCGCTGCTCTGACCTGATTATTGGCGGTCCGCTAGGTGCCCCTCTCCTGCCGGGTGTGCCACGGCATGGTAGATCTCGCGCGGAGCCCGCTGCATGCTCAGGATCCTGGTTCAAGCTTGCCATGGCTGTCTCGACCTGGTTTTGCCCGAGAGATGCGTATTGTGCGACCGGCAACCGGGCGAGGAAGCGGTGATGCTGGCAGCCGGCGCCAAAGTTCCGGGGCTGCGCATCTGGGACCGGCCCCAGCTGTGTCAATCCTGTTGGCTGACCCTGCAAGGCGAGTGTCCCCGGCGTGTGTTGCGGGGAGAGGATGGACTGGTCGTCTCATCCGTGGCGGGTATGGTTACCGACCAGCGGCTGGTGACGCTGGTGGGTGCGCTCAAGTATCACGGCCTGCGTGGCGTGGCCTGGCCCCTGGCCAGCCTGGCAGCCCGTGCCATGGCTCTGGTGCGAAAGCAGAAGGTGGATCACCTGGTGGCCCTGCCCTTGCATCCGGCGCGGTGGCGTGAGCGAGGCTTCAACCAGGCCGCATTGTTGGCGTGGTTGCTAGCGCGGGAGTGCCAGGCCGACCACCGGCCGGAACTGCTGCGCCGTTGGCGGCGGACGGGTCAGCAGGCCCGCCTGTGTTCCAGTTTTGCAGTTCGTTTCGCCAACGTCCGGCATGCGTTCCGCGCCGAACCGCCGCCTCTGACTGGTGGGAGGCGGGTGGGTCTGGTGGATGATATCATCACCAGTGGGGCGACGATCCTGGCGGCAGCAGAGGCCCTGACTGCCGCGGGCTGGCGGGTACCGTGGGCGGTTGCTGTGGGCATGTCGGCCAGCACTGCCCGGGAGGACAGGTAAGGGAGAACGGGGGCAGGCGCGTGGAAACCATTCTTGACACTTGCGGTGCCCGGCCCTAAAATGTAATTCCTATATTTCAATTAAGGACAATGAGTTACGCTGCATAAGACGTGATCGTCTGATCTGCGCGGGCCGATCGTCTTTCTGGCGGTTCGGCAAGGCCAGCCCAGTAGCTGGTCGGAAAAGGTAAGCATGATGCCTGACAAGTTGACCATCGCCGGTGTCGATGTCCGCAAAGCCAGAGTTCTGATGCGGGCCGACTTCAATGTGCCCCTGAAAGGGATCGGTGAGATCGCCGATGACACACGCATACGCGCCGCCCTGCCCACCATGAACCACCTTTTACAGGCGGGTGGTAGTCTGGTGCTGATGAGTCATCTGGGGCGTCCCAAGGGAAAACCCAACCCTGAATTCAGCCTGCGCCCCGTGGCGGACCATCTGGCCGAGTTGATGCCTTCACCGGTGAAATTTGCGACAGATAGTGTGGGCCCCTCGGCCACACAGTTGGCAGCCGGCCTGTTGCCGGGCGAGATCCTGCTTCTCGAGAATCTGCGTTTCAATCCGGGAGAGACTGAAAATGATCCCGGCTTTGCGGCAGGGTTGGCGCAGCTGGGGCAGCTGTACGTCAACGATGCCTTCGGCACGGCTCACCGGGCCCACGCATCCACCGTGGGCGTCACTCGACATTTTCCGATACGGGCGGCCGGTTTCCTGATGGAGCGTGAACTTCAGCAAATGGGCCGCTTGCTCCACGATCCACCCCGGCCTTTCGTGGCGGTGCTGGGGGGCGCCAAGGTCCAAGGCAAGGTGGATGTGATGCTCAACCTACTCGACCAGGTGGATACCTTGGTGCTCGGGGGGGGCATGATTTTCACCTTCTTCAAGGTACTCGGTCTGGAGGTGGGGGACAGCCTGGTGGAGGAGGAAAGCCTAGCCGTCGTCAAGGAGATCATGGACCGCTCCCAGAGCTCGCGGGCCCGGCTCGTGCTGCCCGAGGACTGTGTGGTGTCCAGTGATTTCAGCGAGAGCGGCGATCGCAAGGAGGTCCTCATCACAGACATCCCCGAAAAGTGGCAAGGTCTCGACATCGGCAGCAAGACAACGGAGCGTTACACAGAAATTCTCGCTACCGCCCGGGCGGTCTTCTGGAACGGCCCCATGGGTGTGTTCGAAATGCCTGCCTTCGCCGCAGGGACCCGTGCGGTCGGCGAGGCAATCGGTACAGCCACCACCGCCGGTGCGATCTCCGTCGTTGGCGGCGGTGATTCGGTGGCCGCCATCAATCAGTTGGGTCTCGCCGACAGGATCACGCACATTTCCACAGGTGGCGGTGCCTCGCTGGAGTACATGGCGGGCCGGACCCTGCCGGGCGTAGCGGCTCTGACGGATGCCGGAAATCTGAACGGCTCTGGCCACAATTGACAGGGAATCGACAAGGTATTAACTTACTGTTCGCCCTCCAGCGCTTGAGGGCGATTTTTGTGGGCTGAGCCTGTAGCGGGAGCAAGTTTTATGTACACACTCATGGTTATCCTGCACGTACTGAACTGTCTTGTGCTCTGCGTGGTGGTCCTCCTCCAGTCAAGCAAGGGGGGAGGATTGGCGGGAGCCTTCGGCGGCGGCGGTGCCCCTCAGCAGATTTTCGGGACCCGGGGTATGACAACCATGCTCCACAAGATCACTATCTACTGTGCCGTGGCATTCTTCGTCACCTCCACGCTGCTGTTTGGACTGACGGCGAGACGTGGCGGCGGCGGTGGATCCATCGTTCAGGAGGCGGTCAACGAGGGAACTCTGACCCCGGATGTCACTCCCGTGGCGCCTGGCGATGAGTCACTCTTTCGTGGCCTGCCCACCGAAGGAGATGGAACGGCCACTGAGCCAGCTGCCGAAGCAGGCGCGGCGACGGGAACTGGTGAAGCTGGTGAAGCCGGTGGTGCTGAGGAAGGCGGCAATGAGGGTGACGGTTCTTTATCTGACGATGGTACAGAGGGTTCCAGTCAGTAACTGACAAGAAGCCCGGGTGGTGGAACTGGTAGACACGCTATCTTGAGGGGGTAGTGGCCACAAGCCATGCGGGTTCGAGTCCCGCCCCGGGCACCATGAACTCAGTGAGCGGGGACCGAAATTCATCGGTCCCCGCTCTCGATTTCTCTCACCACCAGGTGATCACCCCCTCAATTCACTTCGAAAAAAAAATCGAGGAATCGAGATAAAAGTGACATTTTTCGTTGACACGTTTTCTCATTCACCGAAATAATGTTGACACTTCGTGGTTGACATCCGTCAGCATGGCGAGTGGGTCGCCACGATTATGCGGCTCAGATGGCGTCGCTGCAACGAATCACCGCAGACGTGACGAGCCGATAAGGACAGGAGGTCCTGCCTGCAGCGTTGGGTGCGACGCAGGGCAGGTAGGCGAAGGAACTCTCAACAAGCGAGGTCCAAGTATGGAGGAGAGAGTGATTCTGGAAGCGGCGGCTCCTGCCGCCAGGAAGAAGACGAAGAAGAAGGCTAAGAAGAAAGCCAAGAAGAAGGCCACGAAGAAGAAGGCCACGAAGAAGGCCACCAAGAAGAAGGCCAAGAAGAAGGCTACCAAGAAGAAGGCCACCAAGAAGAAGGCCAAGAAGAAGGCCACCAAGAAGAAGGCTACCAAGAAGAAGACGACCAGGAAAAAGCGTTAAGCGATACTTCCTGGTCGAAGCTGAGAGAAACCGCCGTGGTTACAAGTCACGGCGGTTTCTTGTTTTATGAGCGTTGTTGCAAGGGATCAATCATTCGGTCTCTGCGGGGGGTGCCTGGGATCCGACCGGTATCATCCAGGTGAATCCCAGGCGGGCGCCCATGTATGCAACCTGCTTTCCGTACTGCAGCTCTTCCCGGCTGAACGAGAAGGTGAGGGCACTGAATTCGAGGTTGAGCAGGAAATCCTGGAACAGAGTGTAATTCAGACCGCCACTGAGTTCGAAGTACAGACCGGTCTTGTCCTCGAGGTGGCTGAAGCGATTGATGATGCCCCCGATGCCAAAGCCAATGGTGGGGCTGAAGCCCAAGAACTTGACCGATTTGGCGTCGTAGACCATGCGTCCTCCACCAATGAAGATGGAAACGCTTGGGTCCCGAGCACCATCAATTTCGAGTGATCCCTCTGTCTGAGGGTCCTCCCGGGGCACTTCGCGAAAAGGGCTGTTGGGGTTCTCCGGATCACTGTTGATGAATGTCGTCTTGGCCTCGGTCTTGCCGTAGGCCCCCACCAGATCGAGATGGAAATTCTCTGACACGTAAACACCCAGGCGCACTCCCACCATGGGGCCGGGTTCGATTTCCTTGCGGGCGCCATCGTACTTCCAGGCGCCAAAGTCGAGTTCCTGCGGTGTGAATACCCCCGCGCCATTGTACTTGTAAACCTCGTTGGAGCCTTCCTCGACCTGGGTCCGGTCGGCAAGAGGCTGCAGATCCAGAAAGGTCGCGCCGGAAAACCAGCCTCCCCAAAAAGAGATTGAATAGGCCTTGACGGAATACTCTTCCTGCTCTTCTGTCTGGTCTTCTGGCTGTTCCGCTGCCTGATCTCCGATTGGTAAATCCGACTGTTCTTCTTCCGGCACAGGTTCAGTATCTGAGGTCGGATCCTGGGCCCATGCCACAGCAGAGGAAGCTAGCAGGCACGCAATGGCGAGCCATACCAGAACGGAACGAGAATTCATGAACGACACCTCAAATTTTTCCCAGGATTCGCAAGGGAATCGTGGGGCTGTTCCGGGTGTGCGGGTGGGGACGCCGTGTTTCCGGAGCATTCGGTCTGGGAGCCAAAACTCACCGGAATGAACCGTAATGCACGTACCTGGGGGTGTCCAGGGATTTCCCCGTGGTACCTGCTGCTTAAAGTTAGGGTGCGGCGACCCATAAAACAAGAATGTACATTTACTTCCGGGGTGGCCGGGTCTGCCGGGGATCATGCACCCCTGTTGACAGGGGAAAGACCGGTTATTAAAATTGCCCCTCGCGTTCGAGTCGGAAAGACGAAATCTTGCCGTCCGGGCCCCGACGGCAGATGCACCCCGCCCCCGTTCCAATTTCGGGCTGAACCCGGAACACCGGAGGATGATTGTTGAAGACCTATCCCATGGAAGACATCCGCAATGTGGCACTTGTCGGACCCCACGGCGTGGGCAAGACCAGTCTTGCAGACGCGATGCTACACGTGACCGGCAAGGTGGGCCGGCGGGGGAACGTCGACGACGGAACCTCCGTTTTTGATTATCAGGACGACGAAATCGACCGCAAACAGTCCATCTCGGCCAGCCTGGCCTGGACCGAGGTGTCCGGCAAGAAGGTCAATATCCTGGACACCCCTGGTGTCGACGATTTCAGAGGTGATCTGTTCGCCTGTCTGAGAGTGGTCGAGGGGGCCCTGTTCCTCGTCAAGGGGGATGGTGGCCTCGAGGTGGCCTCGGAGGGGCTCTGGCAGATTCTGAACAAGATGGAGATTCCGCGCTGTCTCGTGCTGAATCGGATGAACAAGGAACATTCGAATTTCCAGGCAGCCCTCGGCAGCTTGCAGCAGCGCATCGAGGGCACCGTGGTGCCGGTTCAGCTTCCCTGGGGCGAAGGGGAGTCGTTTCATGGCTTCATCGACCTGGTGACCATGAAGGCCATCGACTGTGCGAGTGGCCAGGAAGTCGTCGCCGATGTGCCGGATGACCTGGTGGCCGAGGCGGAAGAAGCCCGCGAACAGCTGCTCAATGCCGCTGCTGAAACCGAGGACGAACTGGTCGAGAAATTTCTGGAGAACGGCACCCTGAGCGAGGACGAGATCATGAAGGGCCTCGCGGCGGGCGTGGCGGCTGCTTCTGTCTTCCCCATCTTCTTGACCGCCGCCGACACGGAGGTCGGTGTGGCCAGCCTCATGCGTTATCTGGCTACCCTGATGCCGAGTCCGGCCATCCAGACCGAGCTGCAAGGCGCTCCGTCCAGAGATTCTGAACCGGAAAGCCTCAAGATCGGCACGGGGGGGCCGAATCTGGCATTTGCCTTCAAGCGCCAGTACGAGGCCCAGGGGGGCGATATCACGTGGCTCCGGGTCTTCAGCGGGTCCTTCGGCTCCGGTGACACCCTGGCCAGCAGTTCATCTGGCAGCAGTGAACGTATCGGGCAGCTGAGCGTGGCCAGCGGCAAGCACCGGGAGAAGATCGACAGGGCCACGACCGGTGACATCGTGGTGGCTGCCAAGCTGAAGGCCACCTCGGTCGGCAGCACGCTGCGCGACAGCAATCTGGATTTTGCCCTGCCGGCTATCAAGTACCCAACTCCGACCAGCGCCGAGGCGATCTTTCCGGCCACTGCCGGTGACGAGGACAAGATGGGCACCGGCTTGAACCGCTTGCTGGGTGAACTCTTAGCAGACAAGAGAGTGCGCAAGAGCATCTCTGCTTTTGGGTGGCTGCTTAGTCCGGACAACTGGTACCAGAGCACAGTCATTCTGTGGGCAGACTTCCAGGGTAACATCTTGATTTATCTGGCGGCGATCTCAGTTTCTATTCTGCTGGTAGTGCTTCATGTAAGATCGCACAGAGTGATCGAAGCTCTCTCGGGCCAGGTCCGTCAAGTTCGGACCGACAGCTTTGCGCATACCTTTAAGGCGCTTGGGCTCACGGTCTTTATTGCTGCGACGTGGCCTGTTATGCTCTTACTGCTTCAATGGCGTTTATCTGTAAACGCTTCGGAGCACGACTTCTCACAATCGCTTGCCTCAGGTTTGCTGGCGACGGTGCCGGCCGTTTTCATGCTTGGCTTTTTGCGACACTTCGCCATGACCCACGGTCTGGCTCAGGATCATTTGCGCATACGTCAGCAACCGCTGTCTTTCTTTCGACGGTTGCTGGTTTATTTCTT
>Ga0209536_100012508_pt1 | contig 12333 bp, 6 predicted proteins | sample DeeMarSeWOR28_12_FD_187461 | JGI IMG/M metagenome (GOLD analysis project Ga0209536, IMG submission 187461) | Marine sediment microbial communities from White Oak River estuary, North Carolina - WOR-2-8_12 (SPAdes) (version 2) | ecosystem: Environmental > Aquatic > Marine > Intertidal zone >...
CGGACGGGCGTCGTATTGTTTACACGCGGGGCGAGAGGAGATTCGAGATCTGGGCGATGGAGAACCTGCTCCCGTTACCGCAAGGACGCTAACGCAAAGACGCAAGAAAAAACTTAACGCAAGGACGCAAAGGCGCAAAGAATAATAATTGGGTTCTTATAATCCGTTGACGACTCTATGGATGCCGTCTTTAGCAGTACCTTCTACGAAGTTGATGATTATCCCTAGCTTGTAGAACGTTAACCGCAAATACATCAAGATCTGGACCTCGAAGATACTTCTTCAGGTCATGAGTTTATTTAACGAGGAGCCGGTCAAATAATCCAAAGAAGTTTTAAATCTTTGCGTCCTTGCGCCTTGGCGTCTTTAGCGTTAAGCGTTTATTCCTATTCCTTTGCGTTATGCAGTTATCTTTAAAATCTTTGCGTCTTTGCGTCCTTGCGTTATGCAGTTCAGGGTTCAGGGTTCAGGGTTAAAATCTGATTTGTCTAACAATATCCCTACAGGGGTTTTATAAATTTTTTTGCGTCCTTGCGCCTTGGCGCCCTTGCGTTATGTTTTTTCTTGCGTCTTTGCTCCCTTTGCGTCTTTGCGTTATGCAGTTCAGGGTTCAGGGTTCAGGGTTCAGTTCAGGGTTCAGTTCAGGGTTAGATCTGATATATCTAACAATATCCCTACAGGGGTTTTATAAATTTTTTTGCGTCTTTGCTCCCTTTGCGTCTTTGCGTTATGCAGTTCAGGGTTCAGGGTTCAAGGTTCAGCGTTCAGTTCAGGGTTAGAATCTGATATGTCTAACAATATCCCTACGAGGATTTTATAAATTATTTTGCGTCTTGGCGTCTTTGCGCCCTTGCGTTATGTTTTTTCTTGCGTCTTTGCACCCTTTGCGCCTTTGCGTTAAGCCGTTCACCGAAACTTCACACTCAAATCCCAAAAAATTCACCCCCGCATCGTTTCTACAGCGTATACTTTTCAAAAAGATTCGAAAGTTGAAATACAGCTCCAGTTGGAACGTGTGCCGTTGCAGGCCATAGGTCCTATACAATCCGTTTTGGGATAAAACATTGATGACACGTCCTCCCCCTTACTCATTTCTGAAAGCGCCGGCGCATAAGCACCACCGAATTGTGCTGCTCTTTGCGTTAGGTATTATGCTGCCGAGTGCGCTTCTAGGATTTCTGGCCTTTCGGGGGATTCAGAATGACAGGGCTTTGGTTGAAAAGGAGAGGCTCGAGGCGAATCGTAAAATAGCCGAGCAGGTTATCCTGCAGGTCGATGAAAAGATTCGTTCCGCTGAAAGTGCTCTGACGGCCTGCACGGCGGGTGCAGGTATTAATAATTCCGTTTCGAGTGACACAAAAATCGCTTTGCAGCAATTCAAATCCGAACACCCGTTTTTGGAAGAAATCTTCGTATTGCGGCAGGACGGCACAATTGATTACCCCGCCGCAAATATCCTTTATCTGCCGGATAAAGGCGACATCCCGCTTTCGTATTCCCGACAGCAGTCGGCAAAACTCCTCGACGCGCAAAGACTGGAGTTTCAGGAAAAGAATTATCCACAAGCTCTCAAAGCTTACAGGCAGCTGTTGACACAGGCCGGCGATGCCCACAGCAGGGGAAATATGTTAATTTCCGTTGCCAGGGTTGAGAAGAAATCGGGGCTTCTGCAGGAAGCCGCCGCTACATACAAAACAATATCCCGTGATTACGGAAGCGTGGTTATCTCCAACGGGATTCCCCTGGGACTGGCTTCCCGCCTCGAACGCGCTGCCATTTTCAAAGAACTCAATAATGACGCGGAGGCCGGTTCGGTATTGCTTGAGCTTTACAGATTACTCCTTCAACCGGAATGGATCCTGGAAAAAACAAAATTCAATTTTTTCCGTGAACGGATATTCGAAGCCCTCGAAGAGATCCTTGACAGTGGGCAATCGGCTCCAGATTTCGATTCCCTGACCCAGGATCTGGCAAAATTTGAAACAGAAGAAAAACGGAAAATAGAAAGGACGGAAAGGGCCATTGCATTCCAGGCAGGAGCAGCTCCGGCTCTGGCGACAAAACTTGCCGGCAACGGAGAAGGAGAAAAAAACCTGAGATTGGCCATGGAAATCAACGGATACTCCTATCTGGCAGCCATACCGAGACCTGTTAATAAAAATCCGGAACAACAGCGGGAGACTTGGGGATTCATACTCAGCGCCGAAGATCTCAGGGATAATATTCTCAAGCCGGCCCTGCTTCAATATGTACCTGATGAAAACATTTCCTGGGTAGTCAAAGATCGGGACGGCAACCGCCTTCTGGCATCCGGTCGATCATCTATAGAACCCGCAGCGGTTCGAGCGGATTTTGTCTCCCGTTTCCCGGACTGGACGCTGGAGTTCCATCAGCAGCCTCCCGATTTTCTCAAAACTTTCCTCGGCTCGCGCCGCAGCATTTACTCCTACATGTTCCTCCTTATCGGGGGGATCCTGACCTTCGGGCTGGTCCTTACCATCCGCACCGTATCCCATGAGCTGGAGCTGGCCAGGATGAAGGCCGACCTGGTCTCCACGATCTCCCACGAGTTCAAAAGCCCGCTGGCCGCAATCCGCCAGCTGGCGGAAATGCTGCACTCCGGCCGGCTCCCTTCCGAACAGCGCCGCCAGAAGTATTACGACATCCTCCTGGAGCAGAGCGAGCGGCTCTCCCTGCTGATCGACAACGTGCTGAACCTGGCGCGCATCGAAGAAGGGCGCAAGGAATTCTTTTTCAGGGAGGTCGATCTCGGGGCTCTTGTGCGGGAAGTTGTTTCGTCCATGCAGGAGCAGGTGGGCCATGAAGGATTCGAAATCAGCCTTGAGTCTGAAAAGGAAAATGTCACGGCTCAGGTCGATCGCGATTCCCTGTCCCAGGTTCTCGCCAACCTGCTAGACAACGCCGTAAAGTATTCCGGTGATTCGAGGAAAGTTCTGGTCCGGCTTTCCGCCGAAGACGGGCATGCGGTGATCAAAGTGTGCGATTCCGGCATCGGCATCCGGAGGGAGGAACTGGAAAGGATCTTTGACCGTTTCTACCGCTGCGGGGATGAACTGACGCGCACGGTGCGGGGAACGGGACTGGGATTGAGCCTGGTCAAAGAAATCGTTGAAGCACACAAAGGATCGGTGCACGTTGAAAGCGAATCCGGCACGGGAAGCACATTTTCCATCCGGCTGCCACTGAAACACCCGGAGGAGGATTGATTATGGCAAAGGTACTGATTGTTGAAGACGACACAAGCATTCTTCTGCCTCTTGAGGACAATCTGAAGCTCGAGGGATACGAAACGGCGAGCGCCACCGACGGCACTCAAGGCCTGGCCATGGCGCGCGAGGGGCACTATGATTTGATCATCCTCGACATTATGCTGCCGAAGCTGAACGGACTGGAAATTTGCAAACTACTCCGCCAGGACAAGAATCTGACTCCCATCCTGATGCTGACGGCGAAAAGCCAGGAAATCGACAAGGTGGTGGGGCTGGAACTGGGCGCCGATGACTATGTTACCAAGCCCTTCAGCCCTAGGGAGTTGCTGGCCCGGATCAAAGCCATCCTCAGAAGAACTCGTCAGATCCAGGAGGGAATCGATTTCTACCGCTTCGGCAACGTGGAGGTGGATTTTAAAAAGTACGAAGCAAAAAAGGACGGTAAACCTCTCGATCTCACCGCTCTGGAGTTCGCCATGCTGTATCTGCTGATAGCGAACAACGGAAAGGTCGTGCATCGTGACAGGATTCTCGACGAAGTCTGGGGCGAAAATGTCTACATCGAGCCCCGCACCATCGATAAGCATATCTCGCTGTTGCGTAAGAAGGTTGAAGACGACCCGAAAGACCCGAGATTCATCGTGGGCGTCAGAAGCGTCGGGTATAAATTTGTCGAATGAGCATGTTCACAGAACATTCGCATAAATGCGATTGTAGCTTCATGCAGTTTCAGCCCGTTTTGCTTAATCTTCCTCATAGAAAAAACATGAGGAGGTCTCGGCCATGAAAACAAAAATCGTAATTTTATGTATTGTTACCGTGGCAACAGCAGCGCTCGTGTTGTCCGCGTCCATGCAGCAGAGCGCTAGTCAGCTCTACCAGTCGGGAATATATAAGGAGGATGTCGAGGGAAACCTGGAGGAAGCCATTGCCGCCTATCAGGAAATCATCGAAAAGTTTCCGGATAACGGACCGGTGGCCGCCAAGGCATGGCTCCATATCGGTCTGTGCCACGAAAAGCTGGGCAACCGTGAAGCGCGGAAGGCTTATGAACGGCTGATTCAGGACTATCCCACTCAGAAGCAGGAAGTGGCCGTGGCAAGAGAACGGCTGGCTCAACTGATCAGTACACCTAAAAAGGAGCCCGTCCAGCCCATATTCCGAAAAATCCGGATTCTCACGGGAAATGATGGGGATACGCATTTATCTCCGGACGGACAAAAAATCTCCCTGGTTTCCGATAAAAAGCTTTGGATTATGCCTCTGTCCGGAAACCTGGGGCCGGATTTCCCCGGAGCCCCGTCGGAACTGGATACGGAAAATGTGCCTGTATCATGGGGGCCTCATGCCTGGTCCGGTGACGGCAAATGGATTGCATTCAATGAAGAAAATCCCACAGAGACTTTAGCTTTAGGCATTTATGTAGTTTCAACGGAAGGCGGTAAGCCGAAAAAGATTTATGAAAATTATCGTGGCGATCGTATGGTCAACTACAGAATCAGCCTGTCTCCGAACGGAAAGACCCTGGCATTCTCCTCTGTCGATTTGGAAAAGAAAGAGCAGCATATCTACACAATCCCGGTCGATGGGGGCTCCCCAAAACAGCTGGTTAATATCCAGGCCAGGGAGCCTGTTTTTTCCCCCGACGGCAGTATGATTGCGTTTGTAGAAGATAAGAATCTGGGGCGAGCCGGGGGCGGTTTGTGGGTTGTATCCGCTCAGGGAGGAACCCCCAACAAAATTGCCGATGCCGTGAATGCCACCAGCCCAATATGGTCGCCTGGTGGGAACATGATCGCCTTTCTGGACGATGGCGGCAACAAAAATCAAATTAACTTCGTTTCTGTCGGAGAGGGTGGAAGAGCCGCCGGGGACAGGTTCGCAATTAACGCTCCTGAAGGATACCAAGGGGCATGGCTACTGTCGGGATGGAGTCCCGACAACAGAATCGGAGCCATATTTACGAAACCTGGAGAAACAGGTCTTTATACTCTTCCGGCCAAAGGCGGGAAAGCAGTGCAGGTCGCACTGGGAGGTGGACAACCACGGTGGTCTCCGGACGGAAAACGAATTTATTGCATAGGTGTAGGAGGCGGCTGGCAGGGACTTGCCATAGGCTCCATACCTGCTGAGGGAGGAAAATTTACGGCTATTCCTCTTCAGTCAGAAGTAAAGATGCATATCCCCGGATTCGGTGTTGGAAACAGGGTCTCGCCGGATGGAAAGCGAATCGTCTTTTCAGGAAAAACAACATCCGATCCGCCACCTTATTCAAACAACCACATCTGGACGCTTCCTGTTGAAGGAGGAGTGCCGGAACAGCTCACAGTAACTCCCAAGCAGAGCACGGATATGTATCCGTGCTGGTCCCCGGATGGAAAGACCATTGCGTTTGTGCGCACCCGAATACCGGAAAAATTTAACACAAGTGACTTTAAGGCAAACATTTACTTCGTCCAGGCGAATGGCGGAGAGCCAACACCTCTGACAAAGGAATCGGACGGCGTTAATTTTGAACCCTTCGAATGGTCCCCCGATGGAAGATTCCTTGCGTATCTTTCTAGTGAAGATCTCGAGTCCAGTTCAGTAGATCTCAAAATAATATCGGCGCAGGGCGGCGGAAAGTCACGGGTTATCGGAAGTGTGGAAGGCTTAAATCCAGGCTCGCAATTTACCTGGTCTCCCGATAGCAGGCGAATCGCTTTTGATGAACCTGGAGGTAAAATAAAAATAATTTCAATAGAGGATGGAAGTGTAGCCTACATGGATAGAGGTCTGATCAATTCCACTATTGGCGGTCGATTAGACTGGTCGCCCGACGGCGAAAAATTTGTTTTTGTAGGTGGAACGGGAGGGTCGGATGAATTCTTGGTGATGGAGAATTTCCTTCCCACTAATCGCTCTGCCGTAAGTCCTGAGGCAAAACAAGCTGCCCGCGAGCAGACGAAGCCCGCGCCGAAGTTCCGGCAGATCGAAATCCCCGGCAAGCTGCCCATAAGAAGCGCGGCCATGCTTTCGCCGGATGGCAATCGCTTCGCCTTTCTCGCCGAAGGCGATATCTGGACCGTTCCGGTCTCGGGAAGCGTCCATCCGAATATCGCCGGTGAGCCCGTGCGTCTTACAAAAAACATGGGTGCCTGGGAAGCCGGCAATTGTACGGTCACGTGGTCTACTGATGGCCAGTGGATCGCTTTCCGCGCAAAGCCTAATGACTCGGTGTACCTCGTGCCCGCATCAGGCGGGGAACCGCGGCGTGTGGATGGAATCAGCTCGGGCGGCTACGGCGGTGCTCAGATGGCGCGGGTCAGCGTTTCGATGGCTGGCGCCAGGATTGTTTTCCCAACCGGCTCTTCCGGCCTGTCCACAATTCCCGGCGAGGGCGGCCGAGCCACTCAGCTGGTATCGGGGGGACGGGCATATGAGCCGGCGTTCTCCCCTAACGGTAAACTGATTGCCTATATCAAGGGAGAACAAAAAGGCGCTGATCTGTTCGAATCGATAATGGTGGTTCCCGCGGACGGAGGAGAGCCGGTATTGGTCAGTTCCATGCCCGGAAGCGGTCACTTGACCGATAGTCCCACCTGGTCCCCCGACGGCAGGATGATCGCTTTCCCCGTTGGAAGAGATGAGAACTCTGAACTGTGGATTGTTCCCGTCTCGAGCGACGGCAGGCCGGAGGCTGAGCCCACAAAGTTCGATTTAAATCCGATCGCCGAGGCGAAGTTGCGCGGGAAGTCCGTATATAAGTTCATGGATCCATTGGGAGGTTGGTCTCGCAAGAACGAGATCGCTTTACTCCTCGAAAAACCGGAAGACTCGGCAATATATAGAGTACCTGCGTCGGGCGGTCGGGCCACATTGATTGGACTGGACGGTAGAACACCAAGGTGGTCCCCGGACGGGAAGCGAATCTATTTCCGTGGAAGGACGAATATTGAATCCGTCGCTGCTGAGGGTGGCGACGAAAAATCCATTCCGATTCGTTATAAAATCCCACTAATCGTCTGGTTTCCAACAGGCTCGAACGAAATCTCAAAAGACGGCAGGAGTATCACCTTTGCAGGTGGCTATCACCGCAACGAAGAGCGCCCGGGTGAAGTTGGTATATATACGGTTCCATCTCAAGGAGGAGAAGCGCGACCCGTTGCTCTTCCCACAAACGGCAGCCCACTTAGCCCCAGTTGGTCTCCTGATGGAAAGTGGATTGCTTACCGCATAGCCGGCCCGGAGCCCGATGGAAGAGTTGGTATCTGGATCTCTCCTTCCGACGGAGGCGAGGCGAAGGAGCTCACCTCCGATGCCGATCGAGTCGGGGAAGGTGAAGTGCGATGGTCACCGGACGGCAAGACGATCGCATACTTCGGCTCCGACAAGACTTTGCGGTTGATTCCATCGACTGGAGGATCATCAAGAGTGCTCACCCAAGTTCCGGCCGAGGACATTTTAATGCTCGGCTTTTATGGCCTGTCCTGGTCGCCGGACGGGTCAAAGCTGGTCTACACAACGTTTGAGAAAGTCTGGGCAATTTCAGCCTCTGGAGGCGAACCTCAAGAGATTCCTGTAGGCTTTGACGGCAGTAGAATCATGCAAATCGACTGGTCGCCGGACGGCCGAACGCTGGCTTTTACAGGAGTCTCCGGTGCAGAAGAAGAGGTGTGGCTTATGAGCGACTTCCTGCACCTCGTGAAAACGGTTCGTTAACGCTAAGACGGTAAGGGTGCAAAGGCGCAAAGAAATAAAAAGCATTAACGCAAAGACGCAAGGACGCAAAGAATTACAATTGGATTTTATAATCTGTTGATGAGTCACTGTATGTCGTGTTTCACGATCAGTTTGCCGAAGTTTATGATCATGCTGGTTCTGAAGGAAGTTAATCGCAGGCAAGCTAAGAAAACGAAAAAATTTCACACATCATCTCTTGTAAGCATACTGGTATTAGCTTTGACTTGTGCAGGATGTGGATAGCGAAATATCCAAAATTATATATTCAATATTTCTTTGCGTCTTTGTTATCTTTGCGTCCTTGTATTAAAAGGTTGACTGTCACCGATTTGCTAGGAAGCACGTTTAAGGGGTTTAATCTTTCTGTACTCGGCTGAACGTGTTCTACCTGCTTTCCAAAGATCAACATCCTGTTGCAATCCGAGCCATAATTCCGCCGTTGTATTAAATAATCGCCCCAGTCGATACGCCATGCCTGCACTTACGCCGTGTTTTTCCGAAATAAAAAAGGACTCGATAAAATTGAGTGGGAAAACCACGCAAATGCGTGGTATAGTCACGCATTATGAATACTCTAAGTCAAATACTCTCATCACGAACCCGCGCAGAGATTTTTAAACTCCTGTTTGGGACCAGGGAAGAAGAACTCCATATTCGGGAAATACAGCGTCGTACTAAACTTAATGACAGTACTATCCGGCAGGAATTAACTAAATTACTGAAGCTTGACCTTGTTATAGACCGGAAGGACAGTAACCGTGTCTATTATCGTGCGAATAAATTAAATCCCCTGTACCCTGATATTCGCAACCTGGTCCTTAAAAGCGTTGGACTCATAGATGTACTGAAAGATGCCTTGAACGACCAAAGGATTCAAATAGCCTTCGTCTTCGGATCTATAAGTGAAGGCAGGGAAACGTCCGAAAGCGATGTGGATCTCTTTGTAATTGGATCGCTTGGTATGCGCGACATCTCATCTCTGCTTTCCGGTTCTGCGAATAAAATAGGCAGAGAAATTAATACCCATGTAATGTCCCGGGATGAAATAAAAAAAAGATACAGTGGTAAAGACCATTTTGTTGGTAGTGTGATCAAGTCAAAAAAATTATTCATTATTGGGACAGAAGATGACCTTAAAACAGTGGTCAGATAATGGCTGGTTGGGAACTCATAGAACAAGTCGACAGGAAATTAGTAATCTTCTTGCGATTGTGGAGCGGGATATTACAGATGCCTCCCAGGGTGAAATCTCTGCAGACTGGTCTTTCGGGATAGCATATAACGCAGCTCTCAAGTTATGCACCGTACTCCTCTATGCCCAGGGCTATAAAGCTGAGAGAAATCTGCAACATTACCGAACTATTCAGGCTCTACCTTTAATACTTGGCCCAGAAAGGAAGAAAGATGCAGATTATCTGGATTCCTGCAGAACGAAAAGAAATATTGTGGAGTATGACTATGTGGGCGCTGCCACAAGAGATAATGCAGCTGAGCTTGTTGAATTTGTAAAAGAGCTTAAAGGTGATGTTGAATTGTGGCTGGAGAAAAATCGTCCCGAACTTTTTTCTTAATAACTCAGTAAGCAGCAAAAACTTGATATCACAAATTGTGATATCAATATTTATGGTGGCTTATTCGGCCCATACGGCTGCGTTATGTATTTATTTCCGAATCTTTGCGCCTTTGCTCCTTTGCGCCCTTGCGTTATGTTTTTTCTTGCGCCTTTGCACCCTTTGCGTCTGCGTTAAGCAGTTCTTTGCGCCTTTGCGTTTGGATATTGCAGGTTCACCGGGGAAGGAATAACCTACCGGACGCCCAGGACGATAAACGTAATTTGCAGAAATTATATGCAAAATGACTAGTGAATGGGCAAATGCCAATGCAAAATGCCCACGATCAAGATGCGGTGTCGCTCCTGTCAATCGGAATGCTCCCCGTAATCCATCAAAAACAGGAATTCGCGGTTGACCTGCTCGAAGCTTACGCCGGCACATATCTGAGAGAAGAGATACAGCAGGAGGCGCTCGTCAAAGATCTCGGTTCTTTCAGCCGGTTCCTGAAGATCGCTGCCCTTATGAACGGCCAAATGGTCAACGTTGCGGGGATTGCCCGGGATGCCGGGGTAGCGCGCACAACCGTTCAGCACTATTTCGACACGCTGGTGGATACGCTGGTGGGAATCTGGGTGCCGGCATGGAGACCCCGAGCGAAGGTACGTGAGGCGACCCGGTCAAAATTCTATTTCTTCGACACCGGAGTTGTTCGAACCCTGGTAAACCGCGTCAGGGAGCCGCTGACCGATTTTGAAAAAGGACCGCTGCTGGAGACGCTTATCCTTCACGAGATGCGCTCGGCGATGATGTATTTGGGCTTAGGCGGTGAAATCGCCTTCTGGCGTACTCCTGCCGGTGTCGAGATCGATTTCATCTGGACCCGCGGCGACACATCCATTGCAATAAAAGTCAAAAGCGCCACAACATGGCACCGGAAATATTCATCTGTACTGCACCGGGCTTTGACGGAGAAAATGGTAACGCGGGCATATGGTGTATATCTCGGCGATAAGGCCATGAGCGACGGGGAAGTGCGGATTTTCCCGCTTCAGGAGTTTTTAAAGCATTTGTGGGAAGGGAGCGTGCTCACAGCATAAAGCTATTGCGGCGCTCTTCATCGCACTCCCCGCCGCCCAGCATCACATAGCGCAAAAACGCTAGGTTTCAGGGAAAAAATTTAACGCTAGGACGCAAAGAAATGCTTAACGCAAAGACGCTAGGACGCAAAGACGCAAAGGAATTTATAAAATTCCGTAGGGATATTGTTAGATATATCAGATTTGAACCCTGAACCTTGAACCCTGAACTGCATAACGCAAGGGTGCAAAGACGCTAAGAAATTATTAAATTTTTCTTTGCTTCTTTGCGCCTTTGCGTCCTTGCGTTATGTTTTTTCCTAAAACTTTGAGTCTTTGCGTTACCGTTATTGCGTGGGTAGGAAGTTTTCCATCACCCAGACTTCCAAAGAAGTGGATGGTCCAGCTCTCCTCGTGAAAGCAAGTTGCCGCCCATTGGGATTGACCGAAAGGCCATCATAAGCAAAGCCGCTAAAATCCCAGAGCTCTTCCGGCCCGATTCTCTCCGGCTTGCCGCCTTCAATCGAGATTCTCTCCAGCCAACGTTGTCTGAAATCCGTATGATCGTATTGAACGAATAAAATGTAACGCCCATCTGCGCTCCAGGCGTGATGCTGCGATGGCGCACCGTCTTCAACTTTACCAAGGTTCCAGACCTCCTTTGCGGCCCCTCCCCAAGCGGGCACAATGCGCAGCGATCTTATTGTCCTTTCGCCGTTGTTCAGGAACGAGATCCAGCGTCCATCCGGAGAAATCCCTATGCAAACCTTCGGTTCGAATTTCGGGAAACGATACAGCTCCCGCTCTTCGCCGGTGTCCATATCTCGAACCACTATTTGCGTGAAGTCCTTTTCCCTGTATCCCCGCGCCAGGAAATATCTACCTTTAGGACCGATTTGGAGATCTGATACTGTTTCATCAGGACCAAAACTGTGAACGCGAGTGATTTCGGCTGTCTCCAGATCGAGGCTATAGGTGGTAACAATGGCTCCTTCAGGGGCGCCGAAAGTGATGCACCGACTGTCCGGAAGCCAGCGAAGGCCCGCAATATAGCGGAGTCCCAGTCGCCATATATCGCGGTAGTACTCACGTTCCTCCCCTGTCTCAACAGATCGAACAGCAATAGCATTGCCGGTCCAGGCCTCATAATGAATACTGCCTCGCTTATATACGTAGGCAAGATACTTACCATCGGGAGAATAAGCCGGTGAATTACTGCCGCCTTCATACTGCTCAATCGCTCTCCTGGATGATCCGATGACCTTTCCGGTTTTCGGATCGAGGTCGACCATATATACATCCTCAGTGGCGGTGACCACGCCATAGTAAAGTGCTCCCTGGCGGGTGATTCCCATCGGGACCACGCGTCCTACGTCAGCCTTGACCAGCTGCGGCGCCCCCTGTGTTTTCCCATCGGCCACTCTGGCAATCCACAGGCCAATGGCGCCTCTTCGGTTGCTGGCGAAGATGAGCCAATTCCCGTCCGGTGACCATCCCAGCAAAAAATCATCGGCTGGATGCTGAATCAGCGGCCTCACCTGCCCGCTGTCAATTGACTGCAGGAAGATATCGCGCTCCGTGGAATTGTTGCTTTGCAATGCATTGTAGACAATATTGCGTCCGTCGTGTGAGAAGAGCATCTTCTTCGTGAATGATTCATCGTTTATTTTTCCGAGGGTGCGGATAGAGCCATCGGCAACGGAAATCATTATCACCTGCTCCAACCCAGATTCCTGCTCGCGCGAAGCGAGG
>Ga0209536_100012511_pt1 | contig 12332 bp, 9 predicted proteins | sample DeeMarSeWOR28_12_FD_187461 | JGI IMG/M metagenome (GOLD analysis project Ga0209536, IMG submission 187461) | Marine sediment microbial communities from White Oak River estuary, North Carolina - WOR-2-8_12 (SPAdes) (version 2) | ecosystem: Environmental > Aquatic > Marine > Intertidal zone >...
CCCGCATATCAGTCGATCCATCGGGGTCGGCTGATACATATCAGCGAGCACGTCTTCAATGGCCTTGACCTGATCCGTCGTCTCTTCATACTCAAATCCACCTTCAAAATCATGGAAATAACTGTCAACCGAGCTGAAAACAAATCCTTTCTCATACTTTCGTCTGGCGTACAGTTTCAGCAGCTCACCGGCAATCTTCTCTGCAGAGCGTTTAACCCGAGCCTTTATACGCTTCCAGGAATTACCCCCCATTTTGTCAATGACCGGTTCAATGCCTTCCACCCCCATATATTTCTGAACCATACTCATGCGATCAACCGGAAGATAGAGCTTGTCGCCGTCTTTATAAACGAGTAGCAGAAAGTCATTGGCTATTCCGTCAACTTTCAATTTTACCAGACCTTCATAGCGCCCGATACCATGTTCAATGTGTACGATCAAATCATCCTTTTTTAAGTCCTGCAAATCCATCAATTCAGAAGGACGCGAGGGACGCATCGGTTTTGTGCGGTGAGGGCTCAACCCGAAAATTTCCGCTTCCGTAATAATAGCTAAAGATTCCCCAGCCCACACAAAACCCGTTGAGAGCTGCCCAAGACACAGGTATAGGGTGGCGGGTTCGATTTCCACGTTTGCAAAGGTCTCGACGAACTTGAAACGGAAACCATATGGGGTCAGCAAGGATTTTAATCTTTCAGCCTGAGTCGTGGTTCGGCACACCATTACGGGCGTCAACCCCTTATTCCTTTGCTCATCGATCCAATCGGCCAGCGGCCTGAGAAGATTTTCCTTTTCTTGATAATTTTTCAGACGCACGCTGACATCCGCCGTGTCTTCGATCGCGGCCCTAAATTGCAAGCGATCCGCACGATTCTGCTCGCCGCTTCCCCGGATCTCCAGCATTTTAAAAACCAGCGGCTTGTGTCGGGCAATATGGTCTTTGATTTGAGACCATCTTAAATACAGGCTCGAAGGTTCCACGCACATTTTTTTAGCCCGGCAGGCTGCTTCATAATTTTCGGCAATATGATTTTCTGAAACTTTAGCCGCTCTTTCCAGATCTTCATCCCCGACCGATACGACCAGTGAATCGTCTGGCAGGTAACTAAAAAAATCGTCCAGCTCCGGATAAATCAGCGATATCAGGCTTTCAATTCCCGGAAATCCCTGTCCCAGCTTGATCGGTTCAACAATTTTTCTGGTCTCACTCAGCGGGATTTCAAGCGCCGACGCGCGGGATCTTATCCGGCTGATAAACTGGGGCAGCAGTACCTTGTTTAAAACCATCTCCCGCGCTGGAAGCACAACGGCTTCGTCAAGGGATTGAAGGGTTCGCTGGCTGGCAGCTGAAAAGCGTCTGATAGACTCCGCCATATCTCCAAAAAACTCGATTCGGAGTGGATCTTTGTACAACGGGCAGTAAATATCGATGATCCCCCCTCGAACACAAAAATCTCCCGGCTCCTCAACGATTGACGCATGCACATAACCTCCGGAAACCAGCTTTTCAATTAGATCTTCTCTTTCGATTTCCTCACCAGCAACGATGAGTTCAGCATAATTTATAATCTCCTGCTTCGGAATAATCTTCTGCAACAGGGCATCCACAGATGAAACGACGATCGGCGGCGTTTTATATTCCAGCAATTGATAGAGGGCGTATATTCGCCGGGCTGCGGTTTCATTGTGATAGGCCAGAAATTTAAATGGCGATATATTATAGGAAGGAAACAAAAACAGCGGCACATCGGCGTCATCCTGGAAAAACCGCAGGTCTTCTAAAATGGATTGGGCGACCTTTGTGGAGGGCGCCACCACGAAAATTGGGATATGAAGCTCCCGGTAGATTCTCCAGATAAAGTGCGCCCTTTCAGAGCCGCTCGTGCCATAACATTCAACACTGCCATTTCTATGCGGTATCTGATCTATCAGGGATCCAAGAGAATTTATTGCTTGATTTTGCGCCATAAACAAAGTAATGAAACAAAGCTCGCGCCACCGTAGCTCAGCTGGTAGAGCAGGGCATTCGTAATGCTCAGGTCTGCGGTTCAACTCCGCACGGTGGCTCCATGTCGATAGAATGGGGTTCCCTGACGATCAATCGGGAACCCTTTTTATTGTTTTAGCCGGAGTCCGATGTTTTCGAAAACAATATTTTTCTGATAAAATAAAAGCAATATCTTTAGCTCAAAGAGGGATTTTGTGCAACCTAGTGTTTGGTGTTTGGTGTTTCCTGAAAAGACCGTTTTTCTGGCTTTTTACGAGACATTCAAAAAGGACCTAATAAATTGAATTGGGTTCATATTTTACAAAAAAAAAGGATCGGGATTAGTTATTGAATCATCATTATTTTATTAATTCGCATCTTGACATATGATTATGGTACGTATAAACTATTTAATTATAAATTAAATATTTAACTCCCGTTTCAGCTGACGGCAATAGCGCCGGCTTATTTATGATAACGGATATAACCTAAATCACCAAACAAAAATGGCGAAATATTTCGCAAGGCGATTTTGAATTTACACCGTGGAGATTTCTGGATGAGCGATATTGATGATGCCCAAATTAAAGATGAAATTGACGGAATTATGAATGGCGTCAAAACCATTATGAAAAAAATAGATGCCTTAACACCAAACGAAGAATCGGAACAGGAACAGGTTGAAGATGCGGGCGAAAATCCCAATGCATCGGATAATAACGATACAGCAGCGTCCTGAAATCGGACTCGCACACAATCGGGCAGATCTTGGCTTTCGCTCAATCAGGATTGCAGCACTTTTATCCATTTATCCAGAGCTGGTGAAGTGACAGCTCAAAATCATATATATTAGGAAGAGGACAGGTTTCTTAACAGGAGGCATCATGGCACTAACCAAAAGCGAGATCGTTGCCACGGTACATGAACTTGGGTTTACAAAGAAAAAATCAGTCGATATTATTGAAACGCTGTTGGAAATTATCAAAGGCTCATTGGAAAGAAACGAAGATGTACTGATTTCCGGGTTTGGCAAATTTTGTGTCAAGGATAAAACCCAGCGCAGAGGCCGTAATCCAGCAACGGGTGAAGACCTGATCCTTAGAGAACGAAGGGTTGTTACATTTAAATGCTCGGGAAAACTGAGAAAAAAAATAAACGGGCATTTCTAACGAAAACGGTTACCGCTAACAGACGAATCTCCTGCCCACAACGGCAGTCTCCGACCCATCCCATCTTCCCGGGAATTCTACCCGTCGAGAGCTTCAGGGTTGAACGATCATTTCAAGAATGATTCACCGCAAAGACGCAGAGTCCGCAGAGGTTTTTATTAAAGAAAGTATTTCTCTGCGCGCTCTGCGTCTTTGCGGTGAGCTATAGCTTTGGTCACTCCCAACTTTAGTTCACTCTTGTCCGCCACGCTTTGTGGCGGATTAGTCACTTAAAGATCAATATGGTATGTTTTGATTTTACTGAGTAACGACGGATGGCTGATTTCCAGCAGGCGTGCCGCCTGGGTTCGATTGCCGCCTGTTTTTTTCAGTGCTTTTGTGATGAGTCTTTTCTCCATCAATTTTTGCGCGGCTTTGAGCGAGTGGCCGTCAAACAATACATCCATTTGATCCCCATCAATTGGCCGGCCAAGTTCCGGTGGGAAATGATCCGACAGAAGCAGGGAGTCTTCAGCCAGCACGAGCGCTCTTTCGATCATATTTTCCAACTCTCTGACATTCCCGGGCCAGGCATATTCGAGCAAATGCGACATGGCTGCGGGTGCGATACCTTCTATTTTTTTATTTAAACGGCTGTTGAACCGCTCAATAAAATGATCGCACAGCAGGGGGATATCTTCTGCGCGATCCCGCAGCGGGGGGATCTTTATCGACAGTACGTTTAAACGGTAAAACAAATCTTCGCGAAAAGCGCCCTTTTGTACTTCTTTCTCGAGGTCTTTGGCAGTCGCAGCAATGACGCGCACATCAATTTTCATCGATTTTGAATCACCGATCATTCTGACTTCATTTTCCTGCAAAACCCTCAAAAGCTTAACCTGCAAGGCCAGCGGCAGTTCACCGATTTCATCCAGAAAAATCGTGCCGCCATCTGCTTCCTGAAACAGCCCTTTTTTAGTTTTATCTGCACCGGTAAAAGCGCCTCTTTTATAACCGAACAATTCACTCTCCAGAAGTGTCTCCGGAATTCCGCCGCAATTTACCGGAACCAGCGGCATGTTCGCCCGGTCTCCTTCAAAGTGAATCGCCCGGGCGATTAATTCCTTGCCGGTGCCGCTATCGCCCAGGATCAGTACGGTTGTCTTGTACTGTGCCGCCTTGGCAGCGATCTGAAACATGGACTGCATGGCTTCGCTTTTCGCCACCAGCTTGCCGAAGTTATAGTTGCCTTCAATCTTTTTGATCCGTTCTTTGAGCTGGCGATTTTCCTGCCGCAGGTTTTCGCGTTCTTCGGCTTTTTTCAGGGTCAGATACACCTCGTCGGTCTTAAAGGGTTTGGAGATGTAATCATAGGCCCCCAGCTTCATCGCCTCGATGGCCGTGTCAATCGTTCCGTAAGCTGACATCATAATTACGGTTGTGGTCCTGATTTTATCACGAGCAGCTTTTAAAAAATCCATGCCGCTCATATTCGGCATCTTTATATCACAGAGGATGAATTCAAAGTCGGTGTTTTGGATCATTTTCAGCCCTTCATGGCCATTGGAAGCGGTTTCAACATTATAACCGGTCTTACCCAGCACCTTTGAGAGCATATGCCGCATGTTTTCTTCATCATCGATCACGAGAAGTCGTTTTTGCGGAATTTTAGATGTCATTATATTCAAATCCTTATTTATTTTTCCCTGCAGAATGCCTATTTAACGAGCGACTTTTCAAAACCATTTGCCTCATCCGGCAGCGGTGTATCTGAAAAATCCTCATCGCCTGCCATGACGGCTTCGTTTTCAACGGTGGGCAGTAAAAGTGTCATGGTCGTGCCTTCTCCGATAGCACTGCTGACGGTCATTTTACCACCAAAACCCTCAACAATCATAAAACTCACCGAAAGACCCAGTCCGGTACCTTTGCCGGGCTCTTTGGTCGTATAAAACGGATCAAAAATATTAGCGATATTTTCTTTGGGTATCCCCGGCCCATTATCGATGAACATGATTTTTAAATGTTTTTTAAGATCTTGCGGTTGCGCTGATGTTTCACCAACCAGTGAGCTTTGAATCAAAAGCTTGCCGTTCACCGCTTTACCCTCTGAAGAAATGGCATCGGCTGCATTGATGATCAAATTTAAAAAAACCTGGCGCAGCTGGTTCGAGTCCGCCAGAACCTTGTCGTTTTGAGCCTCCAGCCGGCATTCGAGCGCAACACCCGACATCAGCGGCTGCACATCCAGCACTTCGGCAATATCGTCAATTAATTCGTGGACCGACACCACCTTTACTCCGGCATTCGATGGGCGTGAAATCTCGAGAAGCTGGCGGATAATGGTGTTGATGCGCTCGATTTCTGCCTCAGTGCGATAAATGTACTCATTTCTCTCGGCATCGGGTATATCTTTTTGCTTGATCAGTTCGAGATATCCCATAACAATCCCGATGGGATTGCCGATTTCATGGGCAATACCGGCCGATAATCTTCCCACTGACGCCAATTTTTCAGCTCGAATGATTTCTTCCTGGGCCCTTTTCAATTCCAGATTGGCCTTCTCAAGTGAATTTACCGTCGAGCGCAACTTTTCTTTATCCGCGGATATCCGTCGCAGCATGCTGTTCAAGGAACCCGATAAATTATGAAGCTCATTGTCTTCTTTGCGCACCGAAAACAGCATCTCATCATCTTCGCGGTAATCTTGAGCGCGTCTCGCCAGTCTGGCCAGGGGTTGAAAATAAACTTTGGAAAGACGATAAATACCGATAAACGTCAAAATCACCGTGTTAATGAACAAATAGATAAACAGCATCTTTTGAGAGCGCCTCAGGGACTGGTAAATCCCTTCCAGCGGCAACACGATGCTGGCACCGGCCACGGCCTGATCGTTTTGCAGCAACGGCGCAGACAGGATCAAATCACGCCGTTGTTTCCAGAAAATACCCCAGGTGGTTCCAAAAAAATTGACCGCATGCATTTTAGACCGCATCACGTTGCGGTTGTGCTTCACCAGCTCATCCTGCAACGGCGCGGACGTGTTTCCCAAAAAAAATCTCTCATTATTTTTACCCAAAACCAATGCATCGGAGACACCGGCTTCGGTTAGCAATCGAAAGACCTGCGCCCTGGAAGATATTGCAGACGGAACTGTTCCTAATTTCAAACTGTTAAGCAGATCCGCCTCGAGGGTGGATAAAATGAATTGACCCTTGGATACTTCTTTGCGGATGATGTCGCGCTGGGCCGTCATCACCGTTATGATATTGATTAACAGCATGGCCACGAAAAAAAGGATGGCAATGTTGAAGGCAATTTTTGTTTTCAGGCCGCGAAAAAACACAGTAATCCTTAAGGATCTGTAAGTTAACCGTTAATAAACCAAATTGGGACACTTGGAATTCTCAAATCTGCCGGAAAAGAAATTCAAAGGGCAGCTCTGAAATCTCGCGTAGGGTATTAATTTTGTTACGGTTATTTATATAAAAAGTCTATCACAGTCTATTTTTGAATGCAAATATTGTGCTGTTTTTTAAATAATTTCAGTATATTGACGAACCTACAAGCAGACAGCAACCGGGAATTAAACCATAAAACAATCCAATATATAGGGGTTGTCAAAAAACGTTCCGATATTCGAACGTTTTTTCTACAACCACTTATGCCGCGTTTCCTTAATTCGGAATAAAATTATGAAAAGCGCTACAATGGTTACCCGGGCTTGAGTGGAAAATCAGAGGTACATGCCATGCAGCAGGAATTTGATCCAAGGGAGATGAAAAAGCGGTTACACGATCAGCGGATTTCGGATATTGAGGCCGGGAAAACGGGTGAAGTCGCGGTCGGCTGTCCAAAGCTCTCTTACGCCGTGCAGATTACACAAAGCGGCGATCCGGGCATCATGAATCTGTCCACCGGCTATTTGTCCGGCTTCGATAATCTGGCGAAGTTGTGTCCAATAACCTTCTGTTTCTACGATCAAAACAAGACTGGGAGCTTCGAACCAGGCCTCAACCTGCTCAATGGCTGCGGCCAGGGGCGTTGGCGGCGAAAAGATCCTGGGGTGGGTGACAATGGCCAAAAACTCATGGATGCATGGCCAGGGAATTGACCAAATTGCGCGACCCTCGGCCAGTCCCGCTACCGCTGAATAAGCGGTTTCATGCCACGGTGAATCTTCCCGGTGGGCGTACACCATGATATTGGTGTCGACCGCAATCATCCGCCGCGACCCCCGTAAGACATTTCACGGATTTTTTCCCATGAAACACCTGCGGCATCCGGATGCATGCCGTTACCCTTGAATGTCGCCCTTCGGAGCCGAAACGCAGATTTCTGTTTGCGCTTGTCAATGGTTCGGCGCAGGCCCTCCTCAATCAAAGCCTTAATGGTTGTACGCTCCCGGCTGGCTATCTTACGGGCCTCTTCCAAAAGAGTATCAGGTATATGTACGGTTGTTTTCATACAGCAATATGTATAATACTTTATTGCTGTATGTCAATATAAAAAATACGTTGGGAAAAAGTTAGACCGGATAGACAAACGTCACTTTTCCGGTTAACCCGGATTGCAATTCGATGCGGCTGAGCGCTCTCATGACCTGTCGTTTTGCGCCATGAATCGCCTGCCGGGGCGAAGCTCATACGAGCGAAGACCGGTCCTCCTGGAACCATGACGTGTCGCTTTCCGTCATGACCTGGCAAAAACTTCTTTAGACATGACAATCACATATCTGAATCCGCATCTTTTCTAGCATTCATTATCATATCCTAAATAATTATGAGCTATTCAGATTACGTATACAAACCTTCAATATGAATAGTCAGAAATAGCACTTTTAGGATGATCTGTTATCACAATGTGTCGGGGTACTATAATGTAAAAGGATTTTGTATTGCAGCTATGGAACAATCACCGGCCTCACAGCGCTCCGGGCCTCTGCCGCCAGAAGGGCTTCATTAACTTCTTCCAGACTGAACTCAGTCGCCGACATCTTTGTATAATCCACACAGGTATGGGTTCTATCGAAAAAATCCAGGGCTTTTTTTAAATACCATGGATCATAGCGCACCACACCGATCACATGAGCGCATTTTCGAGTGATCAATCCCGGCGCAATGGAAATTTCGTGCCCCTCGCCGATACTGACGTTGCCAATGGATATGATCCGGCCGGCCACCCTTACCATTTCCAGTGCCTCTGAAAAGGCTTCCGGAACACCAGCCACCTCGAGAACCACATCGGCCCCTGCGCCACCGGCTAACTTTACCACCTCTTCGATTGTCTCCTGAGACGTACGTCCGGAAACATCAACCAGATGATCGGCACCAAAATCGGATGCCATATCCAGCCTCTGGGAGATAGCGTCCACAACTATTACCCTGGCCCCTTTTTCCTTGGCCACGGCGGTAGCATAAAGCCCGAGTCCGCCGGCACCTTGTATGAGTATGGTCTCTCCGTTTGTAAGGTTGGCTTTTTCAATGCCGTAAATTACCTGCGACATACCACAGTTGGCGCCGGCCACGATATCATTGGGAAGGGCATCCGGCACCTTATAGAAATACTGGTCAGCTTGTATGTAGTAGTGGGTTGCAAAAGTGCCGGTAAAATGCGGCTCCTTTTCAGGCGGTTGCGACCACAATCGATAGGCGTTCTGGCAGAGATTGAAGTCGCCGCGTGCACAGGCGGCGCACTTGCGGCAGGTGACATAATAAGGGGCCACGATCCTGTCGCCAGCCTTAACCGGTTGTGCATCGTAGTCGGAATCGACGCCTTCGCCCAGCTCATAGATTTCACCGACCATCTCATGCCCCATCACCGCATTTTTGATAATCGGGTGAGTCCAGTTCCAGATATGCAGCTCGGAACCGCACAAATTCGAGCGAAGCACTTTGGCAAGCAGAGCGCCATTTTTAGGTTTCGGTAGGTCAAATTCCATAATTTCAATTTGTCTCGGTCCAACCAGCGCTGCCAGTTTCCCTTTCATGATACACCTCTCTTGCGGTTCAGCGTTTAATCATAAATATTGGCCAAGGAGAGAAATTCCAAAAATAAAGAAAGTCAGCAATATAACGGCACAATTCACTGAAGGTAGGTTCCCATAAAAAAAGGACATGGTCAACCAACCATATCCTTTTTTGTTTTTCTGGTGCGCGTGTTGAAGTCTTTGATACTCTTAAAATCAGATGTGAAATCCCGCAGAGCGGGAGCAGGATTCGAACCTGCGGCCAAGGGATTCGAAGGCATGACCTCCGCATCGTTTATTACGGGTACATAACGGCAATCTCACAAAAGGTGAAAATTTAAATCATTTATGCTGATTTTTCCAAAATACCAGTTAACGCATTTACAAGCCGCACGGTTTCATCCATGGTATTATAATGGGCAAAACTCAACCTGAGCACACCGTCATCCGGGTCAAGACCCATTTTTTTTAAGATTCGGTAGGCGTAGAAATGACCATGCTTGGTTGCGATACCCTTTTTACCGATCAAGGTGCTCAACCGGGCCGATGTATGATTTTGCGAAATCAGGGCAATATTCGCCTCCCGGCCCTGCATGGTGTTTTTGCCGAATATTCTCGCCGGCAAATGCGTAAGTCTTTCTAACAATACCTTACACAAGGATGCTTCATGGCTGTTCATCAGATTAGAAACCATTGATGCTTTTATATTCAAGGGCAAGTCGGGTTTTCTAAAATGATGATCATAAAGCACTTCAAAATAGTCTCCAAGCCCGGCAAGGGCCGCAATTGCGGCATGGTCCGGTCCTGCCGCATCCAACTGTGACCAGGGCCGGTGGGCATTAAAAAAATGGCACTGGGGCTCCAGCATTTCTAAAAAACCGGGTGCTACATACATGATCCCCAGGTGAGTTGCATATGTCTTATAGGTAGAAAAACAATATGCATCAGCCGTGGTGTCGGATAAATCAGGCCACCGGTGCGGTGCGTAGGAAACTCCGTCAATAATAACTTTTGCTCCAACACTGTGTCCCATATCCATGATCTGATCGATAGGGTTCACTGTTCCGATAATATTAGAGCTGTGTGTAACGCAAATAATTTTGGTATTCGGGTTAAGTAATTTTTCCAAGTATGCTAAATCAAGTTCGCCGTCACTTTCATTGACCTTCCACAAATTCAAGGTTGCTCCGCTGTGCTTTGCAACCCTTTCCCATCCGCCGATGTTTGCCTCATGGTCTTGCTCTGAAACAATAATCTCATCTCCTTTTGCGAGAAATCCTGTGCAGGCACTGCTTAATGTATTCAAATTCTGGGTGGTTGATGGGCCTATGGTGATCGTATCCATAGCGACACCCAATAGATCGGAGATCACTTTTCTACCCCTGTCCATCTGCTCTCCTGCAGCATCAGCAAGTGCATTATCGCCATAGGGCTGAACCTTATTATTTTTGTAAAAATGCTCAAGTTTATCAACCACAGGCCTGCAAGGAAAAGTACCGCCTGCATTGTCAAAAAAAGCCCATTCATTAGATTCGCTTAAATCAAAAAAAGGAAATTGTTTGCGTGCAAAATCAACATCAAAAATCAACTGATCTGTAAAATTAGCCATAATTATTAAGCCCCTTTTGGAAACACTAAAAGCCACCTCAAAAAAGCATTTAACACCCGATGGTACAGTTTTAAACTTATAAAAAGTGTTTGCAACAACAAATGAGCTAAAATTAAAAATGATCTAATCTTCCAGGGCTGTTTTTAGATCACCGATTAAGGTTTCCACCGGCTCGATGCCGACCGACAGCCGCACCAGGCTTTCGCTGATACCGGCCTTGGAGCGATCTTCCGGACTCAGGGCTGCATGGGTGTTGGTGATGGATTGATTGGCCAGGCTGGTGACGCCGCCCAGGCTGGTAGCCAGCTTAATGACCTTCAGGCGGTCCATAAAAGCTTTGGTTTGATCAAAATCCCCAGCGACCTCAAAGCTGAGCATGCCGCCGAATCCCGCCAGCTGTCTTTTGGCGATTTCATGATCGGGGTGGGATGCCAGACCCGGATAGTAAACGGATTTGATTTTCGCATGAGTTTCCAGAAAAGCGGCGATGCGCATGGCGCTTTGATTTTGCCGCTGAACGCGCAGATCCAGGGTTTTAAGCCCCCGTAAAACCAAAAAGGCCGTCAGCGGGTCCATGACACCGCCTAAAATTTTGCGATAAGTCCAGAAGTCATCATAAAACGGCCGGTTGCAGCACAGGAAGCCTGCGGTGACGTCGTGATGGCCGCCCAGATATTTGGTAGCGCTATGGATGGCGACGTCAACTCCTAAATCAAGCGGTTTCATATTGATGGGTGAGGCAAAGGTTGCATCCAGCATCACAACGCCGCCCTGCTTATGCGCAGCCTCCGCCACCGGCTTGATATCGACGATGCGCAGCAAAGGATTGGTCGGGGTTTCAAGATAAAGGACATCAACACCTTTTTCGATTTCCTTTAAAAGTGACCCGGTGTCACCGCAATTTACAAAAACCGTTTCGATGTTTAATTTCGGCAAAACATCATTGAAAAACTCAAACGTGCCGCCATACAGTTCGCGGGTGGCGACAATTCTGCTGGCAGCATTGATACGGGCCATAATGGCGGTCGTAATCGCCGCCATACCCGAACCAAAGCCCAGGGCCTTATCGTAGCCTTCCGTCGCCGCCAGCTCCTTTTCGACTTCGACGACGGAAGGATTGTCCCATCTTGAATATAGATAGCCGTTGCGGTTTTGCACGACATCGATCATGTCGTCGGATTCATCAAATTTGTAGGTAGCGGTCAAATGAACCGGATAAATAACAGGTTTGCCTTTCAAGGATAGACTCCTTTCTCGCCGGCTGGTTAATAAATGAAGTTTTTTGTCATTCCGGGCCTGACCCGGAATCCAGTTCATTTTAAAATTGTTACAGGTCTGGATGCCGGATCCGTCATCCCGGACCTGATCCGGGACCGGCATGACGGTCAGAAATCAAATGCGGTTTTGAACTAGGACACAGCCTCCCATTATGCCCGCAGATGAAAACTGTATATAACAGCGTTTTGAAAATAGAAATAGAAAACCCGGAATCATATTTTGATTCCGGGTTTTAAAAAAATTCGGCGGCGTCCTACTCTCCCACCCAGCTTCCCGGGCAGTACCATCGGCGCTGAAGAGCTTAACTTCCGTGTTCGGGATGGGAACGGGTGTTACCTCCTC
>Ga0209536_100012513_pt1 | contig 12331 bp, 11 predicted proteins | sample DeeMarSeWOR28_12_FD_187461 | JGI IMG/M metagenome (GOLD analysis project Ga0209536, IMG submission 187461) | Marine sediment microbial communities from White Oak River estuary, North Carolina - WOR-2-8_12 (SPAdes) (version 2) | ecosystem: Environmental > Aquatic > Marine > Intertidal zone >...
TATTAATCCTGTAGCTCCTTGTGGCCCTCCAAATGGGCCTGTGACTCCTGCAACTCCAGTTACACCAATTAATCCTGTGATTCCTTGAGCACCAACTCCAGTTTCCCCTCTTAGACCTGTGCAACCAATCGGCCCAACTGGGCCTTGAACTCCCTGAATTCCCTGAACTCCTGTGTGACCCAAAGGCCCTTGAACTCCAGTTGCTCCAAATCCTGTTTGGCCCTGAATTCCTTGAACTGCCATATCCTCATAAGTCTTACATTGTCTATGCAGTAGGTAGCTATCCAGATACCTTTGAGCTTATGCTCCAGATACTCGATCTCGAGAAGGTTCCCCCTTCCAGGTATAAGCCATAGGCAAATCACTTAAATTTTTACTTATAGCACAGGGTCTGGCTAACCAACCAGGCCCTGTGTGAAATTGGGTATATACTAATCAAATTGAAAGTTATTTACTATCAAATAGCCTTAGAATTAGTTTCAAAATCAATGTTTTCAGATGATGATTGTAAAGTGATAAAAATGCACATGAAATAATGCGATCGGTACATACAAATGAAATTATCAAACAGGCAACTAATCCATAAACGTTTTGCTATCATCTTTATCATCCTAGTCATACCCATCAGCCTGCTCATTTTAATTGTAAACACTAATCCAGTTTTTGCAACTAATGGACAAACTAAACTTGTATACATTCCTCTAATACTGCGACAGTCTGGGGTAACGGATATCGCGGTATCAGATATCATCACAACAGCTAATGATGTTGTTCTTGGGGAAATGATCGATATCGGTGTCCTGGTGGAAAATGTGGGCAACCGAGAGGTCGAATTAGATATTCCAGTCTACTTGACGGATACGACTGATATGCTTCCAATTGACTCTCAAACGATTAGTGGCCTTGGAATCGGGATCTCAACAACGCTCACATTTACCTGGGATACTGGACAGATTTTGCGAAGTAGCAATCCGATACTAGATGGAGGTTTTGAATCAGATGGAGTCAATGATCACATACTTACAGCAGTTCATCACCTCCAGGACGACAAATCGGACAACAATACCCGCGATGCCATCCTTCCTATTACTGTGTGGCAGGAGAACTCAAATTTTGGCTTGAATCTTATTTTGATAGATTCTGAGCTAACCCATATATCGCCGCATAATGGAAACTGGGCAGTCTGGCAGGGAGGAGTTGACAGCGAAAACGCTTCGATTACACAAATTGTGACCATTCCTGAGAACAATCCTACCTTGGTTTACTGGTATTGGATACAATCCAGTGCAGCTGTTTTCCCGTGCGATACGATCTATGAAGGGGCAAGCGGAGTTAAGATCAACAATACTCCCATTGGTCAAGATCACCGATTATGTGGTAACCTCGACACTGGATGGTTAGAAAACAGCATTGCCCTCAATGATTATGCTGGTCAAACCGTTTTACTTGAAATCTGGGTACAAACCCCGGAAAATTTCCTATATGGGGGTCCAAGTTTTTACATCGATGATGTATCGATCGAATCACAATAGCAAATAAACGTGAAGGAAAATATTTAAAATCATAGATAGTAGGTTAAGTAGACGATTGATCATCCATTGAAATATAGGAGGGACTTTTGCATTTCAATAAGATTTGGGCACTGAGCATACTCATAATATCGACAACTATCTTGGCAGGGGCAGTATTTCTTATTTGGTACTTAAAGCCAGATGAAGTACAGCCAACCTATCCCGGTGAAACAAAAGCTGGCACCACAATTATTGCTTTGGTGGCCGAAGAAATCCCAATCAACCAAGAATATCAAGACATCATCCCTACCCGAACCCTTACAGCAGCTATCAAAGTAGCCACATCAACCCTTGACCCCAACCTAACCCAAATCACAGATGGGGTTTATACGGAAACCTCATCAGCCACACCGCCTGGAACACCAAGCGAGACCCCCACGCAACCACAATCATCAACACCGTCCCGAACATTTACATGGACACCTTCACCAACTGCTTCATCCACTCCCATTCCGACATTAACCCCATATCTTTCTCCGACCTGGACCCCTCTGCCAACCGCTACAAGCACCCCTCCCCCAACACCAACTGAAACACCTCTACCCACACATACATGGACCCCTGCTCCGGCTCGTTTGTCAGGACGACTGCTTCTAAATGGCATACCAATAGAAGAAAATGCATACTTGATATTAGAAGATCAATCATTTACACAGATCGCAGAGACCATCGTCTCACAAGACGGGATCTATACTTTCTATAATGTGCCAACCAATCTTGACGGTTACAATATATTATTTTCACAGGATCAAAATAATGATTATGGTGTATACGATGTGGTAAGTTGGAGTTGGTTAGGACCGATAACAGTGCAGGAAGGATCAGTTATTGATCTGCCGGACTTTGATGTAGGTCTGCAAGGTCTTGAGTATCTAAACCCCATTCCTGATAGCCAGATATCCGGATCTGCTATTACAGAAAACTCCCCCATTTCCTTTCAATGGACAGGACATCCATATGCGGAATCATATTGGGTGACATTACTAGACGGGGAAAATTTTGTTGAAATATGGAAATCTGGGGTAAGGACTAATCCAAGCGTGGATTTTGATGGCAGATTAAATGACAACAGCTTAATCCAACCTGGTCAATACTGGTGGGTGGTCGGTTTTAAGGGCACTTTGGGGGATTTTACAATCACTGGATTTGGCTTTTTGGATGGCTTTACTGTAATCCCTTAAAATTACCACCCATTTCTAGCAACTCTTGGATAAACCCCCCAACAGAAGTTAGGAAAAACTTATGCGCCTTCTACCATCTAATTACTAGATGGCGTCTCCTAATTCAAAATTTGATTCTTAAAAGTAATCCTTAATATATTTGTCAGGTTTTTTCTGATGGTAAACGACCTAAATTATTCTTATTACAGCGATATTTAATTTATTAGGAAACCCAGAATTACTTAAAAGTTTTAGGTGGGAAATTTCTCATTCAGTATAAGTAACATCTTTGTGCCTTATTACCCAATTGATTGATTTGACCATAAAACCATAGTGGAGACGGTTCGGAACAAATACGGTAAGGACCACCAATCCTTATCGAACTGCTGTAGATGCCATCGGTCTGAATATAAACACACAACGCTGACAAGAAAGGCCTCTGTCGTTCAACTGGAAGGACCCCATTTTAGTAGAGTTTCTGTCAAAAATTCAATAGAATCCTTTATAGAGGGTTAAGTCGCCTTTCCTTGTGGGAAAATTTTGGTGCAATTCTGGTGCTTACAGCTTAGAGCTTATAGAAAATGTAGACCTAACAGACAATTTTATCCCCTATATATAGTACTAGTAGACTCAATAGACCCAGATATCGGGTGTAGATACATCCAAACCCAACTTAAATCCCTCGGTAGGATTACCGTGTGGGTTCGAATCCCACCCGCCCTACTATCATGATCGCTCGACTTTCCGGTCGAGCTAGAGAGATTCTCAACTTTTAGCAGATGGGGGTTTTAGGATCAGTATTGAGGTCCTGGACTTGTAATCTTCGTACTCGGTTTGGCCACCCCACTTCTCATCGGCATATGCTTCCAACATAGGTATGCCGCTGATCCTGGTTAATAAGATAATCACAAAGATCGGAGATATCAGGGTCACCCACTGCCAACCACTAAGAACAGGTATCGCGATAATTGCCACCCCAATCCACAAGAGGATCTCACCAAAATAATTGGGATGACGTGACCAGGACCATAACCCAACATTTATAAACTTGTCCGAATTTTTTGGGTCAGCGCGAAACCTGCTTTTTTGTCGATCTGCGATAACCTCTATACCAAAACCAAATAACCACACAAGAAATCCAACCAGGGCATAGATGCCGAATACCAACTTATTAATCGAAGTTATCGCTGCTAACGCCGCAGCTAAGGTAAGAGATACCCACAAGCCTTGAATCGTCCAGGCAATTAAGAAACGAGGAAAGGAGGGTTTGATATCCCGAAACCTTCGATCTTCACCCGCGGCTTGTACACGTCTATACAGAAAAGTACTGAGGCGAATAGCCCAAATGGATACAATCGCCAAAAGCAACCATGATCTCCCATCAACCACTGGGCTGAGGATAACAGCAATCCATATCACGGAAAGATAAGTGATCCCTCCCACAAGATCGTAGAATTTTTCGGTTTGTTTAATATACGCAGGTATAAATGCTATCCACTGAATAATAAATGCTATCGCGAAGCACAAAGCAAATATGGGAATACCAAACAACGTATAACCACCCTGACTACCCGCCCACGCAACTGCAGAAGCAAATAAGATGGTAACAAGTATTGTGACGACAGCTCTTATTCCTGAATTATTCATATCATTACTCTCCTTCGCTTACAAACACTTTAGCGATTTTACCATCTTGTGCATACCAGTCGACCTACATGCAAGTTCCTGAAAGCAATTCGCACATAGATAAACCAATTCAGCATTTGCTAAAAAGATATGTAGGGAACCAACAGGAGGTTTATCATCAAATGCATTCCATAAATTACCTAAAAACCTCTTTTCTGACCTACCCAGGGAGGTTCAACGCCAGACTTAAATTCCTCCACACTCGGTCCTGCCAAATTCTGCAGTCTCCATAAACCGTAGAGGTAACTTACTATTAATAATATGATCAGGGCTGGCCATCCGGTTATCAATTGTACTACTCCAAGGAGGGTCCCAGTAGCCTCTTGTTGAAAAAGCTGGAACTGTACCAATGCGCGAAGTCCAAAAAACACTCCCCAGATTAGGGTCACCTCGCTATAGGCAGGACGCACCCGGGGATGCCAGTACCAAGCTAAAGGCCAGCGCCGGGTCAGGAAACTGGTCCATGCTACCAGGGGTCTTTTCAACACGATACTGACCAGACAGAGTAAGGTTGTAAAAAAGCCGCTGATGATTCCGGGTAAGAAAAATCCCTGTGCCCCACCAGCCAGCCGGGCAATTAACACCGCCAGGAGTACACCACCAAAACCTCCCAGGGCGTACCGTAAGGGTTGGCGTTTGAGAAGCCGGAAAGCCGTAATAATTGCAGCTGAAGCCAAAGATCCCCACAACGCGACATCAAAGCCCAACAAGGCGTTTAATATTAGAAACAGGAGTGGGGAAATTATGGAATCAACCCATCCCACCCTCCCGCTCATCACTGAGCGAAATTCTTCCAGGAGTTCTCTGGTTTTATCTCCCTGGACTTCGCTTTCAGACATTTTTCGTATACACCCTGTTTCCCATAAAAAAGCGCTGCCAATCCCCTCCACTGGTTTGCAACGCGATATAAGTGTATAACGCTCCTGTAAAGAAACCCAAAACCATCATAAATAATACCCATACGATTGAACGAATAAGCGAATCTTCGCGATATATGATCCAACCAGAGAAAAGGATAAAACCAACATAAAGATCAACCAGCGAGACAATGCCCCAGGGATTGGAAAGAAGTTCACCTCCATCCTGCATGAAATCACCAAAGGTGAAGGCATATATCAGCACGGCTGTCATGGCCAGCAAGCCAAGTAACGATATGGCTTTTGCTAATTTCATAAAAAACTCCTGATAATCTGGATTGCTAGTACGCGATCTTTAACTACAGGACTAGGATCAGACCAAAGACAACCTCAGCGATCACACTGATGATATTCGATCGAACGACGGATTTGTCCACAAACATTGAGATTGTTCTTACTACAGCCACAACAAGATAGGCGATCCCCAAAGTTTGGTATGCTACTGGGTGGTTAAGAAATAATACCGCGCCTCCAAGCCCAATAAAGAATCCACCCAGAATTGTCCGAATCTCCGTTACACCCCTTCCGCCGTTTACTTCAAGACCAGTGAAACCGCGTATCCGCAATGGCCATAGTAGTGAAACCATCCCAGTCAGGATTGTGGCGATCCCTGCCAAAATTTTGAGGATTTCTAAGATTGCCATCGTCTTTCCTTTCTAATTCAAACGAGTCCAAATTATTTGTATACCAAGCGAAAAAATTATAAATTACTCTTCTGGCTGATATGGGCCAGGAACTCCGCCCGAGTTTTATCATTCTCCCGAAATATGCCCAACATCTTACTGGTAGTCATCTTGGTATTGGCTTTCTTCACACCGCGCATCATAGCGCACATATGGGCACCTTCTACCACGACCGCCACTCCTTGAGGCTGTAGAGTCTCATCGATAAAGTTGGCAATCTGGGATGTCATCTGCTCTTGGATCTGTAAGCGCCGGGCGAACATCTCAACAATGCGCGGGATTTTACTCAATCCGACCACTTTACCATTGGGGATATAAGCCACATGGGCTCGGCCATAAAAGGGCAGCATATGATGTTCGCACATGCTGTAAAAATCGATATCTTTAACAACTACCATCTCATCGTAGTCCACGGTGAATACAGCACCATTGATCAACTTTACAGGGTCTACGTGGTAACCGGAAGTCAGTTCGTCGTACATGCGAGCAACGCGATTCGGGGTCTTTAATAACCCTTCACGTTCCGGGTCCTCGCCAATATTCATTAATATATTCTGCACAGCAAATTCAATATTAGCTTGGTTGATAGCAATCGGTTGGTCGGTCAAATTTAAGTTTGAGCCTTCCAAATCTTCATCAGTTAGTATATTAGCGTAGTTTAACAAAGTCATTTTTTACCTTCCAAAACAAGTGTTTTTTAACAGTCTAGTAAATTTCGGTTTATATTTTTATGCCACATTTTTTGCGGTGATACAGGCAAAGCCCACCACCCCAGGTCCGATATTGGTACCCAGGACTGGAGTGACGTCTACCGATAGTGGTTCTTCTTGATTAGCAAATAGATGTTTAGATCTTTGAAATAATTCCTTCGCCTCCTGTGCTGCATTGGTGTGTACCAGAGCCAGCTCTTCTAACGGTCCCAGCTCGCTTATGAATTCGATAAGGCGCGCTAAAGCTCGTTCACGCGTGCGGACCCTTTCACCAGTCGGTTCACCATCGTGCATGATAAGTATGGGTTTGATTTTTAAGACACTCCCCAACCTGGCCACAACGGCATTCATACGCCCGCTTCGTTTGAGATATTCAAGTGTATCGAGCGCAGCGATAACGTACGTTCGGGAGGTCTGCTCGTTCAGCATGGACACGATTTCATCCATCGATTTACCCTCAGCAGCTGCTTTAGCCGCTGACAGGACAAGGAAACCCGTACCCAGGCTGAGTTGTTGCGAGTCTAAAACCGTAACCGGCACTTTTTTCGTTTCATTTGCAGCTGTGCGAGCTACATCAACCGTTGCGCTCAGGCTGATTGAGATGTGGATGGAGAGGATCTCGCTGGCACCAGAATCGGCCAGATCTTCATAGACCTGTTTAAAGGCATCCACACCAGGCGTCGCCGTGGTTGGCAACGGATCACATTCAGGTAATCGCTGGTAGAACTCCTGGCGAGTGAGTTCCTCCCCATCCAGATAGCCTTGATCACCAAAGTTGATGTACAGAGGCACTAACTTAATACCAAATTTCTGCAAGAGATCTTGGGGCAGGTCACAAGTGCTGTCGGTTACAATTTTTATACTCACGTCTCACTCCTTCTCTAATGATGGATATCCATCTAACTTAATAATACCACATTGCAAATGTATTGTCAAGTATTTGCAATGTTAATTAACAAATCTGGAGTTGTTTTGTTATAACTTGGCCAAACTTGAGATGATTACACTAGCTCAGTGTTCCACCAAGCAACATCGTTTAGTAAGGACTGTCTTTGTACGGAACACTTTAAGTGTTGTCAAACGGATATCAATCGGAATTTGAACGAAGTTTTCACATTTGAGCTAGCACTAGTTTTGACTTTGTCTTTTGCGCAAAACGCCAATCACCAGCATCACCAAGATCAACCCGACTCCGATCAACGCAGAATACGCAACCAGTGGCGTTCCAGCTTGCTTAACTGCAATCCCTATATAGGCCCACACCAGCACCAGGGAATAGGCAACATCGCCACGTGTCAGGCTCATTAGGGTCGAGATGACTACGCCTGCTGCCAGCATGATCACTGCCCAGACCTCGGGAGGGATCCCCCAACCACTCCAACCAAGATAGTACAACCACTGGGTGATGTTAGCGATGGTTGCCACGCTTATCCACCCCAGGTAGATGCTGAAGGGGATATGGACGCTCCATTTTTCGGCAGTGGAAACCTCTGCACGACCCACATCCAATCGCAGGTAGATCGCGATCAGGGATATGAGCAATGTCAGCATGGCAACCGGGGTGAACAGGAACACTTCATAGTGCCACAAAAACAACCAGGTTATGTTCGCCAGGGAACTCAATACGAACAAATAACCAATACTCCGCAGACGTGGGTTCTCCTTCTGGGCTGGTAAAACCTGGAATATCCCAAACGCGATCAGACCCAGGTAGATCAGGGACCAGATCGAAAACACATAACCAGCAGGGACAAAGTAAACTTCGAAGCGATCGGAGATTTCACCTGTATCCAGGTCGTTCAGCGGAAGTGAAACCGCAAGGAAATTTACCGCAATCACCGCAATCACGGCTATCAAAACCAGAATCTGTCGAACTGTGTCTTTATTCATTATTTTCTCCTTATTTCTTTTGAATGATCTTTTGCAGATCAGTGTGGAAAACCTTGAAATTTGAGGTTTGGGCTACAACGAAACATTCGTACACTTCAACTTCCATTAAGAGAGAACAATACTCTCCTTACTCTACAACAATTCTTGCAGAATGGCAACCCTTACTGGCAAAACAAACGTGGAGCGGCTCCCCTCACCGCTCCACGTTAGCACTCCGGGCAAAAAGTCTACCAATAAGAAGGATCCCGCGTGCGTAAAAAGGAGGAGGTATTACAGCTATCTCAATGTTTAAGGAACCAGTACTGCATCAATCACGTGGATTACACCGTTGGAGGCTTCGATATCAGGGATGATCACCTGGGCTTCGTTGATTTTTACTACCTCATCTTCAATCATCACAACGACGTTCTCACCCGATAATGTCTCCACATCCTGACCATTGAGTTCAATGACCTGAGTAGCCATCACCTTACCATCGACAACGTGATAGAGAAGCACAACGGTCAACGCTTCAGTATCAGCCAGCAGACCTTCCACAGTGCCGTCAGGCAAGGCAGCGAATGCCTCATCTGTTGGCGCAAAGACAGTGAACGGTCCTTCAGCTTGTAAAGCTTCAACCAGACCAGCTGCTTCGAGGGCTGCCACTAAGGTAGTGAAACGACCATCTTCAACTGCAATGTCAACAATTGTACGGTTCTCCGGTAAGAGGACGGTATCGACAACATGGATTACACCATTAGAAGCCTTCACATCAGGGACAATCACCTGAGCATTATCAACCAGAACCGCATCCCCATCGATCGTGATGTCCAGGTATTGCCCAAGTAGGGTTTCCACTTTTTGGTCATCCAGCTCAAGAACATCAGCAGCCATAGCCTCACCTTCAACAACATGGTAAAGCAACACGTCTGTCAGCGCCTCTGGGTCAGCTACAAGGGCATCCAAAGCACCTTCGGGCAAGGCCTCGAAAGCCTCGTTCGTCGGAGCGAAGACGGTAAAGGGACCTTCACCCTGCAGCGCCTCTACTAGACCTGCAGCTTGAAGAGCGGTCACCAGCGTAGAGAAGCTTTCATCGGACAGCGCAATGTCAACAATTGTCTGGTCCATCTTTTCCATCTCATCATCGTTCATGCTTTCCTCTTCAGTTGGCGGGAGGATGACCGCATCAATGACATGGATAACACCATTTGAGCCCTCGATATCCGTGATGATCACGCTGGCTTCATTGACTTTCACGCTCTCACCATCCACTGTTATTGCTACCGACTCTTCTGACAGTGTTGTAACTTCCTGCCCATCGAGACCGACAACATCCGCAGCCTTCACTGATCCGCTGACAACGTGGTAAAGCAACACACCACTTAGAGCTTCAGTATCGGCTAAAAGCCCTTCAATGGCACCTTCGGGAAGGGCAGCAAAAGCCTCATCGGTGGGAGCAAAGACGGTGAAAGGACCTTCGCCCTGAAGGGTCTCGACTAAACCAGCAGCTTCAAGAGCAGCTACCAGGGTTGTAAAACGTCCATCTTGGACAGCGATATCAACGATTGATAGAGCCTCTTCCTGGACAGGCTCTTCTGTCGGTTCTTCCATAGGCTCCTCAGTCGGCACTGGCGTAGCCGGAGCTTGGGTGGGTTCCGTTGTTGCTTGCGCACCACAGGCGGCGAGCACTAACGATAAAATAAGGAACAGTGATAGGATTGTAAATTTTTTCATGATTTTCTCCTTATGATTAGAATTTTGTTCATGTATTGTATACATATGTTCAATATTGTCAAGGTATTGCAAATGTTTTTTAGATTAATGTTTTTTAATTTTAGACCCATAGTGTTTTGTGGCAGCTTCCGTCCTTACAGGCAATCACCTTCTTGAGCTTCGTATATTCTTCATTTTAAATAAGGATTAATATTTACCTCAAAAAACACGACAAAAAAATACATGCTCCATAATTAACGGGGTTCAAACGAAACCATCTTTCACAAAAAACACCTGACATCATTTGCGATATAGCACCAAAAAGCAAACATTTTTTGTAAAATGTCTACAATACCTTGACAATTGCATTATTTAGTGCTAATATTAGCCTATGAATCATACAAATTACCAAAGATAGAAAGGTTATCAAGGAAGGTTCGATGTGTCGACACCTAGTAAAGCACCAACGTATAATTTAAAAGTTGTCCTCCAGGAGACTGGCATCAAGCCGGACACTTTGCGCGCCTGGGAGCGCCGATATGGTCTGCCGGTACCAGAACGTACCCCCGGTGGGCATCGGCTGTACTCCCAATACGATATTGAGATCATCAAATGGTTACAGGCGCGCCAGGAAGAAGGTTTAAGGATCAACCGGGCAGTTGATTTGTGGCGCAGCATGCAGAACTCCGGTCAGGACCCACTCCTAGTTATGCCAATAGAAGAGGTTGGAGCACCAACCATAACTGGAGAGCTGGTCTCTGGCAAAACGCTGGACGAGATGAAAGACAACTGGATTGCAGCCTGTATGGCTTTTGATGAACCGACCGCAGAGGCTATACTAGCCCAGGCTTTTGCCCGGTATCCCTTAGAGACCGTCTGTATCGAAGTCCTGCGCAGAGGGTTATCAGAGATCGGTACGATGTGGTATTCAGGGGAAAGTACCGTCCAGCAAGAACATTTTGCCTCTGCCCTGGTTATCCGGCGATTGGATGCATTGTTGGCAGCCGCCCCTGCCCCCACCCGCAAAGGGCGCGTCCTTATCGCTTGCCCCCCTTCTGAGGGCCATATAATTTCCCCCCTCATAATTACATTATTCCTGCGCCACCGCGGTCATGATGTCATCTATCTGGGTGCAAATGTTCCAATTGGTCAGCTAGATAGAACCATATCCGATACCCATCCCAACCTGATTGTCTTAACCGCCCAACAACTAACCACTGCAGCTACCTTATATCAGGTCGCCCAATCCTTGTCCGAACTAAAAGTACCTTTAGGTTATGGGGGTTTGATCTTTAACCTTCTACCAGAACTACGTGAGCGCATTCCCGGGCATTTCCTGGGAGAGACGCTCGAACAAGCCGTCCAAGAGATAGAGCACCTGGTAGCCCATACAACTGAATCACCTCACGTAGAGAAAGCTTCTGAGATTTACCGAACTGCTCAGAAGCAGTTTACCGAAAAACGACCATTGATCGAAGCTTATTTATGGAACGTATTCCAAAGCAACGGCATGAAGGAACACCACCTGGAGATTGCCAATGAGTTCTTGGGCAAGGACATCCAGGCCGCTCTTATTTTGGGTGATATGGAATTCCTTGGCTCCGAAATGGGTTGGATCAGGAGTTTGCTCGAAAACCATAATATCCCCCGCCAGGTGCTGCCACATTACTTGGAATTATATAGGCAAGCGCTAGAAGTAAACCTGAACGAAGCAGGTCAGCCGGTCATAGATTGGCTCGATCGAGCCATCGCGAATGAAATGGTTTAATAGCATTACGGAGCGTATTATGAAAATTATCATTACTGGGGGAAGCGGCTTAATTGGTAGAGCGCTCACTGAAAGCTTGACCCAGGATGGTCACGAGGTCGTCATCCTGAGCCGCAACCCAAAAACTGTCACCAACTTACCTACCGGTGCAAAAGCTGTGGCCTGGGATGGTAAAACCGCGGCTGGCTGGGGGGAGCTGTTAGAAGGTACGTATGCCATCATTAACCTGGCAGGAGAGAGCATCGCCGGTGATG
>Ga0209536_100012515_pt1 | contig 12330 bp, 12 predicted proteins | sample DeeMarSeWOR28_12_FD_187461 | JGI IMG/M metagenome (GOLD analysis project Ga0209536, IMG submission 187461) | Marine sediment microbial communities from White Oak River estuary, North Carolina - WOR-2-8_12 (SPAdes) (version 2) | ecosystem: Environmental > Aquatic > Marine > Intertidal zone >...
GGAACCGAGGAAACCAAAGAGGAGTTCATCCCGCTTCAGGCCAAGCTTCGCTCGATGAACGTCGGCGAGAAGATCCGAATGGCCCTTCTTGGCAATGCAGCCACGCGCTCGATCCTCGTCCGAGACCCGAACCGCGTGGTCGCCATGGCGGCCATCTCTTCGCCCGCACTGACCGAGAACGAAGCGAAGAACGCCGCGCAGAGTCGCGAGGTTTCCGAAGACGTGCTTCGCTTCATTGGCAGAAAGCGCGAGTGGCTGCGGAGCTATGAAATCAAGCGTCACCTCTGCAACAACCCGAAGACGCCAATTGCGATTTCGATGGCCTTTCTCAATCACCTTCGTCGAAACGACCTGCGCGCCCTCGCGCGAAGCCGCGGGATTCCGGGGCCCCTCAAGCAGTCCGCCAAGCGAAGGTCGAAGCAGTTTGATCAATGAGCTTCTTCAAGAAACTGTTTTCCAGCGACCCCGAAGCGCTCGAGAAGAAGGCCGACGCGCTCTATGCCGCTCGCGAGTTCGGTCCTGCCAAGCTCGCGTACGACAAGGCCCTGGCCGCATCTGCCGAAGGTGCAGAAGAGGCGCTTGCAGAGAAGATCCGACTCTGCACCAACCAGATCGCCCGGCAGCGAATCGAAGAGGCGAAGGCGTATCTCGACCAGGGCTCGATCGAGCTAGCAGAGCAGGAGCTCCAAGGTGCCTTGGAGGTCGCAAGCGACGACGCGCTCCTCCACCAGGCCCAGGCATTGCTCGATGGTCTCGAGGGCGAAGAAGCGCAGGCGCAGGCGGCATCTCCGGAGATGACCGACGAAGAGCGGATGGCGCTGCTGATGGGCCAGTGGCAGGACGCCCAGGCCGAGGAATACGAGGGCTACGGCGACCCCTTGATCGAGGCGCTGCTCGCCATGCAGAGAGAAGAGCTCAGCGAGGCGCGGGCCCAACTCGAAGCGCTGCTCGCCGAAGCACCCGAGCCTCGATACCTCTGGCTCGAGGTCGGCCGTGCTCGCCTGCTCAGCGACGATATCCTGGGGGGCAAAGACGCCTTGCGGCGCTTTCTGGCGGCACTGCCCCAGGATGAGGGAGGCGAGACGAGGCTGGCTGCGAATCTTTCGCTGGCCCGGCTTGCAGACGAAGCCGACGCGTTCGAGGAGGCGATGGGCTATTTCGAAGGCGCAGTGCATGCGCTCCCAGAGGACTACCGGCCCTATCTCGCCATGGGGGCGTTCCTCAGGGCCAAGGGGCACGCCGAAGAAGCCCTAGAGGTCCTGGGGACCTCGCTCGAGCTCAGCGTCACCTCGGGAACTGACTGGCGGCTCCTCGAAGAGCTCGGCCTCGCTTCGGAGCTCGCCGGCAAGACGGACGATGCTCGAAGCTTCCTTCAACAAGTGGTCGAGTTCTTTAGCGGTCACCAGATCACAGACTTCCCGCCCACCACGGCCACGACACTGGCCAAACTCTATGAAGCCGACGGTCGATTAGATCGTGCGGCAGATCTCTACCGGGCCCTGAGCCAGGGCAGCGACCGAGATCGACATGCGCTCTATCACTTCGAAGCGGGGCGCTTGCTCAAGGCCCTGGAGCTCGAGGATGAGGCCCGCCGCATGCTCACCCGCGCCAGGGCGCTCCTCCGCGAGGAGGACGTGGAGCTCGGCGAAAAGGTCGCAGCGCTGCTACAGGCTTAGCGGCTAGCGGGCTGATTTCGCGTCCGTTTTGCCCATGCTGACGCAATCGAGATCGGTGCTATATTCACAGGGCGGAGCGGCGTGGACCGGGAATCGACCTGGCCGCGACCAAAGCGAGAGAAGCCGATGACCCGAGGACATGCCTCCAATGAGCGGCCCGTGACGGTTCCTCGTCTACGCAAGATGAAGCGTGACGGCGCCCGGATCAGCATGGTGACCGCCTACGATGCGACCTTCGCGCGCCTCTTCGACGACGCGGGCATTGATGTGCTGCTCGTGGGCGACTCCCTCGGAATGGTCGTGCAGGGTCGGGACTCTACGCTGCCGGTGACGGTCGATGAGGTCATCTATCACTGCCGAGCGGTCGCACGAGGGACGCGGCGCGCACACATCGTGGGAGACATGCCGTTCCTCAGCTGGCAACTGAGCACGGAGCAGGCGCTTCGCAATGCGGGCCGCTTCCTCTCGGAAGGTGGTGCACAGTCCGTGAAGCTCGAAGGCGGTGTCGAGGCTGGGCCCACGATCGAGCGGATCGTTGAGGCGGGTATTCCCGTCATGGCCCATGTGGGTCTCACCCCGCAGAGTGTCCATGCGATGGGCGGATTTCGAGTGCAAGGCAAGACCGAAGAGACGGCAGACAGGATCATGGCCGATGCAAGGGCGGTCGCCGAAGCGGGCGCTTACGCGCTCGTGCTCGAGGGCATTCCTAGCGATCTCGCCCAAAGCATCAGTGAAGAGATCGACATCCCGACGATCGGCATCGGCGCCGGGCCGCACTGCGACGGGCAGGTTCTCGTCTGTTACGACCTACTCGGCCTGACACCGGACCTCAAGCCAAAGTTCGTGAAGCGTTACGCTGAGTTCTTCGACGAAGGACTGGCCGCAGCACAGCGCTATCGCGACGAGGTTCGAACCGGGGTGTTCCCGAGTGAAGAGCACGGCTTCGGCAACGTGAAGAAAGGTGAGACACCATCATCGGGGCTCAGCCTCGTTCAACACGTTAGGCCGGCTTACGGGCCCAAGGGATGAGCAGAGTCGTACGCAAGCCTGCCGAGTTCCGGCGGGCCTGCGAAGATGCGCGCGCTCATCAGCGTCGTGTCGGTCTGATCCCGACGATGGGTGCGCTTCACGACGGACACTTCTCGTTGATCGAGGAAGCGAAGGCCCGAGCCGACTTCATCGCGCTGACGATCTTCGTCAACCCCTTGCAGTTTGCGCCCGGAGAGGATCTGGAGCGCTATCCGCGGACCTTCGAGGCGGACCTCGCGGGTTGCCGCGAACGCGAGGTCGACCTGGTGTTCGCGCCCGAGCCGAGATCGATGTACCCGGAGCGTTTTCAAACCCAGGTTTCGGTCGGCGAGCTCGCCAAACCCCTCGAAGGCCAGTTCCGCCCGGCCCATTTCGACGGCGTGACCACGGTCGTGGCAAAGCTCTTCAACCTCACCGGCCCGTGCACGGCGATGTTCGGCCGCAAGGACTACCAGCAGTGGAAGGTTCTCTCCCAGATGGCCGTCGACCTGGACATGCCGATCGAGGTCGTAGGCTGCCCGATCATCCGCGAGCCCAATGGCCTCGCCCTCTCCTCCCGAAACCGCTATCTCAATGCGGCCGACCGGGCACGGGCGCTCTCAATCGTGTCCGGGCTCCGGCGCGCCCACGATGCGTGGCAGCAGGGCGAGCGGCATGCGGACACACTTCGTGCGCTGGCTGAAGATACGGTAGAGCAATCCTGCGATCGCGTTGACTACGTAGCAGCGGTCGATCCGGATACCCTCAATGCGCCGGGCGGGACCTCGGACGCGCTCCTGATCGCAGTGGCCGCTCACCTCGGTGCCACCCGACTAATCGACAACGTCGTCCTCGGCAGCGACCCACGCCCCTAGGGCCGCTGGGTCCGCAACGGACGATTGTATGACGTCGAACGGCGCTTCGCGTATGCTTGAGCCATGAGTCGACCACCTACGCCCAAGCTGAATGCAGACCACCTGGTGGACATCGGGCTCTTTGGAGGGCTGAGCAGGGAGACGCTTACGGTTCTCGCTGAGTCCCTGCCGGCGACTCGCGTCGAAGCTGGAGACATGGTGGTCGAAGAAGGTGACATGTCCACCCAGATGTTCGTCGTGATTGCCGGCGAGCTCGAGGTCATCAAAAAGGGCGAGTCCGGCGGCGACGTGCGTGTCGCCGTCCTTGGCCCGAGTGACTGGTTCGGCGAGATGTCGATCATCGACGTTCAGCCGCGTTCTGCAAGCGTGCGGGCCGTAGCTCCCACCTTGGTGCTCTCAATAACCGCCGAGCACGTGGAGAACCTGCTCTACCGACGCGACCTCAAAGACTACGCGCTCTTCATCATGAACATCGCGCGTGAGCTCAGCCGACGCCTCCGGGTTGCCGATGGAATCCTCGCGCAGTTCTACACTGCGCTCGCGAATCAGTATGGTTCGGCGCCGAGAAGCTGATATCGCGTTGGGACTGGGTTGGGGATCGATCTCGGATCTGGTTCCAGCGAGGCAAGCCGATCGAGGAATAGCCGCTAGAACATGCCGGGCGGCGGAGTGGTCATGCGCTTGATCGCTTCGTGATTCTGAAGGGCCTCGAGGATGATCGTCGCTGTCTCCTCGATGGCGCAGTTCGTCACGTCGACGACCATCCACTCGGGGTTGTTCCGAATAATGCCGTGCGCGTACTCGAGCTCGGCTTTGACGTGCTCGCGGAGGCCGTAGTTTGCGTCGGGGGGCATGCCGAGCTGTTGAAGGCGCTGCCTGCGAATGTCGATCAATTGGTCGACGTCGATGGTGAGGCCCACCACGCGCACACCTGGAAGCTGGTAGAGCTCTTCGGGCGGCTCCACGCCGAGCACGAGCGGCACGTTCGCTACTTTGAGCCCGCGGCCTGCGAGATAGGTCGACAGCGGTGTCTTACTCGTGCGGCTCACGCCAACCAGTACCAGGTCGGCCTTGTGCAGATTGCGTGGCTCTTTGCCGTCGTCGCTCTTGACCGCGAACTCGATCGCTTCGACCCGCCGGAAGTACTCTTCGGAGAGCGGCATCTCGGCGGTCGGGATGTTCACGGGGTCTGCTTCGAGGTAGTGGCCGATTTGACGGATCATGGTGCCGATCACGTCGACGTGACGGACCTTTAGTCGGGTCGCCTGCGCGTTGAAGTGGTCGCGCAGCTCCGGTCGCACCAGCGTGAAGACGACCATCGCCTGCTCGACTGCTGCGCGTTCAAGGATCTTAGTCAGACCGCCTCGGTCTCGCTGACGCCGCTCGATCTTCACGCGAACGCCGTGATCGGGAAACTGAAGAAGCGTCGCTCGCGTCACTCGCTCGGCCGTCTCACCGGTCGAGTCGCTGACGACGTAGATGAGCTTCGCGTCCATCGAGGTCGCGCTCAGAGCCGGCGCCCCAGCTTGCGTCCGTGCATTCGGTTGACGCGACGGCGGTTCTTCGCCTTCCGCTTTGCGTTGCGGCGCGCAGCCTTGTTGCGCTTGCGAGCCCGGTCGCTGTTCACGATGTTCAGATACATGAAATACTCCTGAGGAGCCGGGTCTAGGGGATGGCTAGGATTCGCGCAAGCCGCGTCACCCCAATCACCGGTTTCGTCGTGGCAGGAGTAACCAGTAGTCCAGATCTAGGACAACATCCCTGTGGTAGACCCGTCGACCATCCTTCGCTACCTTGAGGGGAAAGCCTGACTCGGTCGGGCGAACGTCTTTGAGGCCTACTAGCCTGACCCGAAGGGCCCCGCAGTCGCCGCGCCCAGGGATGTCGGCTTTGTCGAGAATTTCGCTGTAAGCGTAGATGGTGTCGCCCGCGAAGGTCGGGTTCGCGTGTGCTCCGCCGTTCCAAGCGAGGATGCCGAGCACCTGCTCCAATCCGTTGAACGAGAGCGAGCGCGCCACGCTGATGACGTGACCGCCGTACATCAAACGACGACCGAAGCGGGTCTCTTTGGTTTGGACGGCGTCGAAGTGAACCTTCGCGGTGTTTTGATAGAGGCGCGTGGCGGTCGCGTGCTCGGCTTCTTCGATGGTCATGCCATCGACATGGTCGATCTTCTCGCCCGCCTCGTAATCTTCGAAGTAGGCGCTCCCTCCCGAGGGCCAGGCTTCGTACGCGCTCAGATCGAGGTTGGCCGGAACGACGAAGTCCGCCGGCGCGACTTCCTTCGGCATCGCGGGCGCGTCGTTTGCGCCGGTCGGCATGGACGGGTCACGCTTGTGAACCATTACCCAGCGATAGTACTCGAGGACCGGCTTGCCGTGCTGATTGGTGCCAACCGTCTTGACCCAGACCACGCCGGTCTTGCCGCTGCTGTTTTCCTTCTTCCCAACGACCTCTGAGATCGACCGCAAAGTATCTCCCGGGTAGACCGGAGCCAAGAACCGGACACCAGCGTAACCCAGGTTCGCAACCGCGTTGAGCGAGACGTCGTTGACCGTCTTGCCGAAGACGATGTGAAACGTGAGAAGGTCGTTGATCGTCTCGCGAGGGTGGCCGAGGGAGCGGGCAAACTCCGCCGAGCAGTGGAGCGGATAGCGCGAGCCGGTGAGTCCGATGTAGACAGCCGCCTCGCCCTCAGTGATGGTCCGGGGCACCGCATGCACGAGCTCCCCGCCGACTTGGAAGTCCTCGAAAAAGTTACCTGGGTTGGTCTTGGCCATGTCGTTTCCTCGGTTGGGAAGGAGCGACTCTAGCCCGTAAAGTCGGCGCTGTCGCATCGCTCGCTAGGGTGCTATTTAGGGGCGCAATGGACCTGGGGAAAGAGCGGGCAAGCATGGTCGAGCACCAGCTCCGGCGTCGTGGCATCGCGGACAGCCGAGTCTTGACCGCGATGGGCGAGGTGCCGCGCGAGGCCTTCGTTCCCGAGGAGCAAAAACGGAACGCCTACGTCGATGGCGCTCTCCCTCTTTCCCACGGGCAGACCATCTCTCAGCCACTGATGGTGGCCATGTCGCTCGAGGCCCTTCGGCTGATAGGCGACGAAACCGTGCTCGAGATTGGCGCAGGCTCAGGCTACCAGGCGGCGGTCCTTTCCAAGCTGGCCAAGAAGGTGTACGCGATCGAGATCATTCCGGACTTGGTCCGCAATGCGCGCCTGGCCCTCGACTCGCTTAGCATCGACAACGTCGAGATCATTTGTGCGGACGGGCGAAAAGGGTGGCCGGACGGCGCACCCTACGATGGCATCGTCGTCGCGGCGGCTGCCGAAGAGGTGCCGCCCGCATTGATCGAGCAGCTCAAAGATGGCGGCCGGCTCGTGATTCCGGTGGGTGGCAAATGGGGTCAGTCCCTTCAGACCTTGCAGAAGCGCGGCGACAAGCTCGAATCAGAGGAGCTCTGTCGATGCGTCTTTGTGCCGCTGGTCTATGGCAGCTAGACTCAGGCCCGCTGAGGAGCACGCAATGAGCATCATGGTCTTTCGCTACCTTCACTTCTTGGGAATCACGTTCTGGATCGGGACCGCCGTCGCAGTTGCGATCGCCGCATCCGCCCCGACCCCGTGGGAAAGCGGCATCGCGCAGGCGTTGCGCAAGGTGACGCTACGCGTGACTACGCCAGCGATGCTCTTCGCGTTCACTGGCGGGATCGGAATGCTGGTCCCGAAATTTGCCGAGGCGTATGCGAAACAAGGTTGGATGCATGCAAAGCTGGTGCTCTTGCTGGCCCTTGCAGGCGCGACGGGCGTGCTCACCGGAAAGCTCAGGCAATGGGGACGGGGACAAGAGGCTTCGCCGAAGGTGTTCGGAAAGCTGGCTTGGGCGATCTCGACTCTCGCGGTGCTGATCATCACCCTCGCGATTTTTCGGCCGTTCTAAGAGCGCCCGGGCGCCCGTCCGTCCCGGTTCGACCAGACCTGCGCCAAGCGTCGAGCAAGCTCTGTGCGGTTCAGTTGTTTGGCACCATGCGGCTCATCGTGGGGGTAGAGAGCCTCAGCCGTAGCGCTCGATCCGCGGCGGGAGCAAGTAGGGATATGGCTTGCGTAAGATGGTGCGATGGAACCAGCGGTCGGCTCTGCAGGCCGATTGGATGAAGGCATAGGTTTTGGCGTCGCTCTTGTAGTGCGCACGCACCTCCCTTTCGGTAATGCCCGGGGACAGGTCAAAGACCTCGTTGGCTAGCGGGATCAGCGTCGGGAAGATCTCGCCGAGGCCTTCCTTGATGAGGTTGCCGAGGAAGTCCATCGCTTGCCCACGGGTGGAGTGATAGTTGTCGAGGATTTCTCGAAGTAGAAAACGATTGACGATGAGGCGCACCGGCCCGGGAAGCGCCTGCGTCACTTCTTTGAACTCGCAGAGATCGTTTCCCTCTTCGTCTCGGAGAAACGGGGTGCCGACGTCGAGGTAGCGCAAGCGGTCCCCCACGAAGGCCCAGTTCGAGAGTTGCCCATCCGGCGCGAGGAAAGGGCTGACCGAAGCCTTGATTCGCTCGAAGATCTGCCGAACATACGGCATGGCCTCTTCCGCGGTCTTGTTGTGCAAGAAGTCCGGTCCAAGGGTTCCCAAAGGCAGCAGCGGTTGAACACAGTAGAGCACCTCGCCTGTGGAGCTTTCCAAAACCGGGGTGTCGGTCTCGACGACGTCGATGCCGAAGGTACCGAGCTGATTGATGTACGTTTCGATGAGGCTTGCCCATCGTTCAGCCACGGCTTGCGATGAAAGCGGCGCCAGTCGCTTGCAGACGAAATCCCCGTGGAGCGTCGAGAGCTTCACGGCAATCGTGATCTCACCATAGCCGATGATCTCGAGGTCTTGTGTGTGCTCCGTTCGCACTGCTTGGTCGAGCTGCGCCTCGAGTGCCTCAATCTCCGAGCGAGCCACGAGCGTCATTACGCAAACGCCTTAGTCATGCGGGCGATCAGATCTTCTGCTTCGTCGTCGGTCAAGATCAGGGGCGGCAAGAACTGAAGCACCGCCCGGTCGTTTCCCGCTGGGAAACAGAAGACACCCTCCTGCATGATCCGGACGAGGGCCCCCAGCGCCTCCATCTCACTAGAAAAACGAAGCCCCATGAAGAGGCCTCTGCGCCGGAGCTCGAACGGCAAGGGCTTGAACGCTTCGGCGAACCGGTCCGACAAAGCGCTCACGCGATCGAGAAAACCCGGCTCACTGACGATGTCGAGCACCGTTAGGGCGGCTACGCAGCCGAGCTCGGCGCCACCGAAGGTCGAGATGTGAACGAAGGGGTTGGCTTTCGAATCGAGAACCTCGTGCATCTTACGTGTCATGAGTGTCGCTGTGATTGGGTAGATTCCACCCGAGAGCCCCTTCCCCGTGACGATGGCATCCGGTACCACCGCTTCGTGTTGGACTCCCCACCAGCGCCCGGTGCGCCCTAACCCCGTTTGCACCTCATCGACGAGCAATAGTGCGCCTCGCTCATCGCATAGCTTCCGGATGCCATCGAAGTAGCCAGGTTCTGGAATCGGCATCCCCAACGTGGCGGGGATCGCTTCGACGATCACAGCCGCCGTGTCGTCGTCGATTGCCCGGTCCATCGCGCTGAGATCGTTGAATGGGACCTGCACGAAGCCTGGAAGGTTGGGACCGAATGGATCTCGAAACTGAGGGTCGCCCGCGGCCAGCGCGAGACCGGTGTGTCCATGATAGCCGCCTCGGACCGAAATGATCTCGCCCCGGCCGGTCGCGCCTCGCGCCGCCTTGAGCGCGACGTCGATCGCCTCACCGCCGGAGACGCCGAAGACGACCCGAGGAAGCGCGTCGTCGAACGTTGCGGAAAGGCGAGCCGCAAGCTGCGCGCGCTGACCTGACACAAAATGGTGGTTGCCGATGTCGAGCTTCCCCAACGCGGCGCCAAGCGCGCCCGTGACGCGAGGGTTGCAATGCCCGAGACTGAAAACGCCGCCGTTGCAATGGCAGTTGATGAGCCGAAGCCCGGTGTAGGCGTCTTCAAACCAGATGCCCTCACGCTTGCCCATGACCATCTGGAGGCCCATTCGCTGGTAGTATGCGAGTTTGTTGGGCGCGACATGCTCGCGGAACACGACGAGCAGCTCGTCGATGTTCTTGAAAGGCTGCGGCGGTGGAGCGTTGGACATCGCTGGGATTCTACCTGAGCATTCTCTTGCGTGCGGCCACGGCGGAAACCCGAACCGCGCAACCGTTGCGTGCGCAGATCTTTGGGGCGCAGTTTCTGCGCCCGAGATCCCGAAATTCGTCCGCTTCGCTTGGGAATTGGCAGACTGAAGAGAACGGCACCGGTCTTGCACCGGCTGCTCGCGCGACCCTAAGCCCCAAGAGAGGTTCCGTGAACGGAATTCAGTATGCGCACGGTAATGCGTTTCCAATCGCCACCAGCGGGGTATCGAGCACCCACTGGATCGATGGGCTGTGCGCTGACTTTTCCGGCCACTCGTTTCTGAGAAAGAGCAGCGACGAATGCCCGATGATTGGGAAATTCGCCTATGCGCTCGACCGGCTGGCAGCGACGGCGATGTCGGTACCGTTCAAGCGCAAGATCCATCCGCATCTCTCCGACACGACGCTGCAAGAGTACATCGACTACCACGCGTTCTACTCTCAGCAGCGTTTCCTCGACGACCCCGACTCCGCGTTTGAACTGCCACCGAGGGACCACTCGGTGGTCGAGCGCGCCACGCGACGACGCTCCTGGGATCCGAAGAGCGCGACGCTGACGAGCATCGACTTCTACAGCCCATTCGAGACCCTCGACGCTCGGTTCCGCGACGAGTACGCGGCGCTCGAGCCAAACGATCGGGTCGAGTCGCGCGGCTGGTTCCACAAGACGGGACCTCGGCCGGTTGTGATCTTACTGCACGGTTTCTCGGCTCCGGACTACCGAATCAACAAGATGTGGTTCTCGGCCCAGAGATTCTACGACGCCGGGCTCGATGTGGTGTTCATGAACCTGCCGCTCCACGGCGGCCGGGTACCCAAGTCGGCGGCGTATCACGGCACCGCGATCATTCAGCCATCGCTCTGGCGGTTGAGCGAAGCCTGCGCACAGGGGGTGATGGATCTGCGCATCCTGATCGATCATCTAGTCAAGCGAGGCGCGCCGAAGGTCGGCGTCATGGGCTACAGCTGGGGGGGCTTCCACGCGTCGATGATGGCTTGCCTCGAACCGCAGACCGATTTCATCGTGAGCATTGCGCCGGTCGTGAGCATCGCCGACCTGGTCATGAGCTGGCCCATGCGTACCTTCTTCGAGGAGGCGCTCGACGAGCCCGCCATGATGATCCGCGAGCTGCGAAAGATCCTGGCCCCCTTCACCCCGCTGTCGCACAGCTTGGAAATTCCCAAGGAGCGGGTGCTTCTGGTGGCCAGCGCCAACGACGGGATCATCCCGGCAGTGCACACCGAAGCGCTTTGGGAGCACTTCGGGCGGCCCGCGGTATACTGGAGTTGCGGTGGGCACATTCTTTACTTCGACAAGGGACGCGTGACCGATCGATCCTTGCGGTTCCTCCGGGACATCGACGTCATTGCCTGAGCGCATGCAGGTCCGCGGATACAGTCATCCCGATTTTCGCGCCCTGCGAGACACCGTGAAATGGTGCACGCCGGCGCGCGGCCCAGGAGGCGTGGCGATTGCCGTCTATCACCGAGGAGAGCTCGTGGCGGACCTCGCATGCGGGACGCGGGACAGGCGCGGAAATCCATTCGAGCCCGAAACGCTTGCCCTGAGCATGTCGACCGGTAAGGGCGTCATGGCGACGCTGCTTCATCAAATGGTCGACCGGGGCGTACTGGACCTCGAGGCGCCCGTCGCCAAGTACTGGCCCGAGTTCGGCAAGAACGGCAAGGGCTCCATCACGCTGCGGCAAGCCGCTTCACATCGTGCCGGGCTCTACTCGATCGCTCGCATCATCGACTCATCCGAGGAGATGTTCGACTGGGATCACATGGTTCGGGTCATCGAAGACATGTGGCCGGTCCACAGGCCGGACACCGACTTCGGCTACCACGCATGGACCGGCGGCTGGATCATCGGCGAAGTTCTTCAGCGCGCGACCGGCAAGCGCTTCCCTGAGCTGATCAAAGAGAACCTCGCCGATCCGCTGGGGCTCGACGGCCTCTACATGGGGCTGCCCGAGAGCGAGCTTCCCCGGGTTGCCGAGTTCCTGATCCCAAAGCTTCCGAGAAAGATTCTTCGAGGGCGGCCTCGCGGTCTTCGCGCGCAGGTGCGCCGAACCGCATCGAGCACCGCACGTTGGCATTCTTCGCTTGGGCAATTCGTCGACGCGATGATTCCGCCGGGCCTCGGCGATCTGCTCGGGGATCCTCGCTGGCTGACCTCGGTCATCCCCTCGGGCAACGGTGTGTTCAACGCCCGCTCCTTGGCGCGGCTCTATGGGGCGCTGAGCCGCGGGGGCGCGCTCAATGGCGTCCGGCTGCTTTCGGCGTCGGCCCTCGCCGAGGCCACCGAGGATCAGAACCCGCACATCGGGCGAGTGATCCCCTTCCCCCTGCGCTTCAAGGTTGGCTACATGCGGCCGGTCTCGCTCGGCCTTCGCCTTTCGCTCGCGAAGCGTCAATTCGACCTTGGTCTCCCCAACCCGCACGCATTTGGTCACTTCGGTTTCGGCGGCTCGGGCGGCTGGGCGGACCCGGAACGTGAGCTTGGCGTCGCGATCGTCACCAATTGCTTCGGCGGAACTATCCCAGGCGACC
>Ga0209536_100012516_pt1 | contig 12330 bp, 7 predicted proteins | sample DeeMarSeWOR28_12_FD_187461 | JGI IMG/M metagenome (GOLD analysis project Ga0209536, IMG submission 187461) | Marine sediment microbial communities from White Oak River estuary, North Carolina - WOR-2-8_12 (SPAdes) (version 2) | ecosystem: Environmental > Aquatic > Marine > Intertidal zone >...
TCAGTTCTTTTTGAGTCGGCAATTTTCCGTGAATGAGCAGATAGGCGGTCTCCTTGAAGGTTGACTGTTCGGCCAGTTGTTCGACCGGAATCCCGCGGTACCGCAAAATTCCCTTCTCGCCATCCATAAAGGTAATGGCGCTGGTGCAGCTGCCGGTGTTGGCATAGCCGGTATCCAGGGTTATCAGGCCGCTTTGAGCCCGCAGTTTTGAAATGTCGATGGCCTTTTCGCCTTCAGTGCCCTCGATTACCGGAAGCTGATATTCTTTTTCGCCGTAGATTAATTTGACAAATTCAGTCATGATACCCTTCACTTTCTGAATACCTGAATTTTGCAAATAAATAACCCGTCTAACAATTGAAGGGAAAATCACCGCGATTGAGTTGCAGTGAAAATGATTGCCCACAGATTCAGGTAATATTAATGAATTTTCACAATACGCCGGTTTTCAGGGCAGCCGAACTCCGTGAAGTAAAACGCCCGTCAAAGTGACATTCCGCTGAAGCGCTCTATATAACCCAATAACCTTGGGGGGTCAAGCAGGCGCTGGAAAAGTCCGGAGCCCGCTGTTGTTTTTCTGCGATGGAGTTTACTTGTTGTTGACGATATGATAAATCTGAAACCGTTCAGGCCGCATGGTCGAGCGGTCAACGCAGGCAACTGATCCTAACGTTGCGAAAATTCCTTACCGCAGGGTGGGCTGCCACGTGCCGCGGCGAAGTCACGCTGCAAGCGCGACGAAGACGGGTGCCCGCCAAATATCACTGATTTCATTGGTTAAAGGTGGGCACAACCCACTCTACACCAACGACACCGGAAACTAATGCACCATGTCTTTTAAAGAAAATTTATTGAAGAAAATTCAGATCCGTCAATTAACCCGCAAGGTGCTCGCATCCTTCGGGCCGCCGGGAAGCCCGGGTAAAATTGACAAGGACGCCATGCGCAGCCTGCTCGAAATGAGCCCCTATCGGTATCAAAGGGAACGGGATCTTGATCTGTTTATCGAAAAGCGTGACGGCGAACCGAGCCGGATCCTGGTGCTGGACAATGAGCTGCCCATATACCGCACAACGGTTGAGGATGTGGCCATTCGCAAAAGCCCCTATACCAAAGAAATGCTGCGCATCGGCAATATCATTAAAATTTTAAAGGACTCGGACGTCAAAATCAGCCGCAGGGAGGAGTCGGTCCAACTCATCCAAAAAGAATGCACCGACCGTCTGGATCTTTCCTACAATGCATCTGATATTGAAGCAATTGCCAAAGACGGCCGCGACTCGCTGGAAAACGGCTACAGCGACGGCATCCTGGAAAGCCTCGCATTATTTGCCGAATTGCTGGGCTGGCAGCCGCCGCCCAAGGCATTTCAGATCCGGCACCATGAAATCTGCGGGGCCGCGACCGAAAAGCAAAGCGGCGAAATAGTGTACGGACCGGCAGTGATCTTAAGCCTTATCGATAATTCGCTGAAGATGATAAAAGATGGAATCAGCACCCTGGATCAGGCAAAAGTAGCGTTTTTCCGGCAGATCGCCCAGGGAAAAAAGAAACCCGATATCGAGGGAACAGAAGTTTTTAAATATCTGAAGGACGCCGTTTTGAATAAACGATAACGGTTTAAAGGTTCAGCGTTCAGAGGTTCTGGGTTGAGCGCGCACGCTGGCCTGAAAAGTTTATAAAGTCATTTCAACGATTGGTTACCCGCCATCGCAGATATGGCATGATCTATATCTATCTGATATTAAATTATTTATGGTCATTCCCGCGCAGGCGGGAATCCAGAAAAATAGTAGGATTCGACTGTTTCCGATACCGTTATTTTTCGATATTCGTAGTTCTTAAACCCTGAACCTTTGAAACCGGAACCTTTGAACTTTGAACCTTGAACCCGGAACCTTTGAACCCTGAACCTTTGAACCTCTATAGCCGATAAACAGTCGGCTTGTCATCCGAATCCAGCTCGATTCCGATCGTATCGCCCGTTTTGAATCCCAATCGCTTGAACTCTTTGACCATCATCTCGTGCTTGTCCATGTGCCAGTACACGGACCATAAGGGATTGCGGACCGTGTCGATCCCGTAGGCATCGTGGCCGCACATATTCAGCCTGAATTTGTCTTTGGCAATCAGGGTGTCGGATTCAGACAGAAAATAATCTATCTTGTAGAGATTATCATGCAGGGCCTTGGAGAGAATCGGCTGAATTTCCGGGAAATCATCCAGATAATGATTGGCAATCTGATAAAGTTCTTCAGGCTCTTGAATCGACAGGCCCAGCACGCTGTAGCGATGATGCTTTAAAGCAAATTCTTCAAGATCGGCTTGATATCGGGTGACAATATCCAGGATATCTTCAATGACGGGCTTCGAGCCCGCTTCAGGCATAATAAAATCTTCACATTTGGCAATGAGCTTTAAGTAGAAGGCCTTGTTGTCCATCACATAAACCGGTCGCTCGCGGTGACTCCTCCTGATTCTGACCCGGTTAAGGCCATCCAGCTTGATCGATCTTTCGCTTTCTTTCTGCTCGAGGGTTTCGATATGGGAAATGTCTTTGGCCTGAACCACATAAATTTCACCTTCTTCAGAAATCACGTATTCGATTTCACATCGATGGCCCAGGTGTTCCTGTATTCTTTGAGACAGGTCAATCAGGCGCCTGTCATGGGGCGTATTGGTGATGTATGGTTCACGCAGAATTTTATGGGCCCGGTCGCGGCAGTAGCCGAATTCCCAGTGATCCCCGATCATTTTGGCCATAACACTGGTGCCGTTGATAAAGGGCATGGCAATCACCCCCATATCTTCCAGTTCAATCTCAGGGGCATTGTTAAATATCTGCTGCCTTTTAATGGTGAGCTGCTTGGCCGTTTTTGCCAGATTAATAATTTTTTTTCTGGCATATTGGATACCGCCCAAATCCGAATACGTTTCCAGGGAATCAAAAGTTCCCCCCTTGAAAAATTCTTCGTCCGGGTGAACGCTTCGCGCAATGACCTTAAAACTTTCGCGATGATTCTTTAAAAACGCCTCCAGCGCTGCAAAATTTTCGTTTGCAAAGTCGGCAGCCGATACATAAACAAAATCCGGGATATTGAATTTTTCCTGCTGCAACTGTTGCAGGAGCCTGGCTTTTTCAGGTAAGGTGCTATCTATGGTAGTTTTCAACAAAATCCTTCTTTCGCTATCATTGGGGTTTTATCGTTAAAATAAATACTTTTTTACTAGTGTCAAACCGCTCGCAGCCCCTGACAGGCGGGAAATATAAAATAAATCTTGACCGCGGCAGCTTAAAATCCGTAATATTACGAATCATCAGACAGAATACATTCATTCGACGCTCGATGTTCATTAGGCCCTTAGGGTGCTTTTCTGTTGACATGTCGTAAGTAGCTGAGGGTTTCAAGTGTCAGCCCTACCGCTCTTATGAAACTTCAAATGTTTGGGACCGTAGGGCGGGCCACCGTGCCCGCCAATACTGGTCGGCACGATGGCCGACCCTACGCTAACCAAAACTAAAGTTTCATTATCGTTTTGACCGTTATTTTTTAGGCCGGCGCCGTCGCTGAACCTTGAATCTTTTAACACTGCGTGTGGGGGTCGAAGCCGAAGGCGAAGCCCCAAACCTTGAACCCTGAACCTTTTAAACTTGAACCTCTGAACCTCTGAACCTTGAACCTTTGAACTTGGAACCTGGAACCTCAGTTCCTCTGAACCGAAATGGCCAAATACATCGCCACATATTTTGATTGGTCTAAAGGCTACAACCGCCGCAGCCTGAAAGCCGATGTCCTGGCCGGCCTGACGGTGGCGCTGATCCTCATCCCCCAGTCCATGGCCTATGCCGAACTGGCCGGGCTGCCACCGTATTTCGGACTCTATGCCGCCTTTTTACCGCCCGTGGTCGCCGCCCTGTTCGGTTCCAGCCGCCAACTGGCCACCGGGCCGGTGGCGGTGGTTTCGCTGTTGACGGCAACAGCCCTCGAGCCCCTGGCCACGACCGGAAGCCAGCAATACATTGCCTACGCCATTTTGCTGGCACTGATGGTCGGCGCCTTTCAATTCACGCTCGGTGTATTGAAGCTGGGACTGGTCGTGAATTTCATCTCGCATCCCGTGGTCAATGGTTTCAGCAATGCGGCGGCGCTGATTATTGCAACTTCCCAATTGCCCAATTTTCTCGGCATCCATATGGACAAGGCCGCGCACCATTACGAAACCATCTACCGGGTCTTCCAGGCAGCCGGGCACTACCGGCATTGGCCGACCCTGTTGATGGGTACCCTGGCCTTCGTGATCATGTATGGCTTAAAGTGGCTGTCGCCCAGGCTGCCGAATGTCCTGGCGGCCGTTGTAATTACCACGCTGCTGTCCTGGAGCTTCGGGTTTGAGCACCAGGTTCTGGTGGATGTATCTGAGATCCGCTCCGCAAAGGCCCAGAAGACAATTCATGATTTTAACCGGACCCTGGAGCCGATAGCCCAACTGTCGGCAGCCCGGGCGCAGCTGATCCAGAATTTCAAAGCCGGCAACCAATCGACGGACGCGCTGGCAGAACTCGAAGCCCGACATGCAGCGGAACGTATCGCCCTGCAAATAGAGCAGCTGAAAACCGAGGCTCAAAAATACCGCAGACAGCTGCGTCGCTTTCTGTTTGAAGGCGTCAGGGCCAATGACGGCTCGCTGTTTTTTTATCCCATCAACGAATTTGACGATCGCAGCCGCGTAGACGATCGCGAATGGCGCCTTAAGGTCGGCAACGCGCCCCTGGCAACCGACCGGCTTCACATTGTCGGCGGCGGGGATGTCGTCGGCAACATCCCCCGGGGGCTGCCCTCCTTTGCCATTCCCGGGTTTGACTATCACACCATAATGCATCTGCTGCCATTTGCAGCCATTATCTCGCTGCTGGGATTTATGGAGGCCATCTCGGTCGCCAAGGCCATGGCCGCCAAAACCGGCCAGCGGCTGGACCCCAACCGGGAGCTGATCGGCCAGGGCCTGGCAAACATGTGCGGCGCCATTGCCGAGAGTTATCCGACTTCCGGGTCGTTTTCCAGATCGGCGGTCAACCTTCAATCCGGAGCGGTCTCCGGGTTGTCCAGCGTCTTCGCCAGCCTGACGGTCGTCGTCGTCCTATTGTTTTTCACCCCGCTTTTCTACCATCTGCCCCAGTCGGTGCTGGCGGCAATCATTATGATGGCGGTCGCGGGGCTGTTAAATGTCAGAGGATTTATCCATGCCTGGCAGGCCCAGTGGTATGACGGGGCCATCTCCATCATTACTTTTATCAGCACCCTGGCTTTTGCACCGCACCTGGATCGCGGCATTCTGATCGGTGCCGGTCTGTCCATTCTGGTTTTTCTTTACAAAAGCATGCGGCCCAAAGTGGTCGACCTGTCCCTGGATGTCGACCGCACCCTGCACGATGCCGTCGCCAGTGGGCTAAAGGAGTGCCGTTACATCGATGTGGTCCGATTCGACGGCCCTTTATTTTTTGCCAACGCCAGCTATCTCGAAGACCAGATCAGAAATCGCCGGCGTTCGAAAAAGGATCTCAAGCACATCATCCTCTCCGCCGGCAGCATCAGTGACATTGACTCTTCCGGCGAAGAGGCCTTATCTTTGACGGTGGATCGGGTCCGCAGCGCCGGAATTGATATTTCGCTGTGCGGCGTCAACCGAACCGTCATGCGTGTACTCAGGCAAACCCATTTGATTGTTAAAATCGGCGAGGACCATATCTATCCGACAATCGAAACCGCCATCAATGCGGTCCATGAAATGACCCACCGCGGCGGCCAGGAAAAAGATTGTCCGTTGACGAAGGTCTGTCGCATTACCCGGGCACCCCGGTCAAGGGAGAATTAAATGCCGATCATCACCATATTCAGCGGGGGGTTCTGCCAGGAGAATCCAATTGTCGCAGAAGTCATTGCGCGCACCGGATACCGGCAGATTGGCGACGATGATATCGTGGCCCAGGCAAGCCGGCGCTCATCGATGGCGCCCGGCAAATTAAAACGGGCCTTTTCGTCCAAGACCTCGGTCTTCAATAAATTCACCCTCGAAAAAGAACGCTCCCTGGCCTATATCAGGCTGGCGGTTGCCGACTTGATTGCGGCCGACAACGCGTTAATCACCTGCTTTTCCGGGCTGCTGATCCCGGCGGCCATCAGCCATATCCTGCGGGTCTGTTTGATTGCACCCACAGTTTACCGCACGGCCGCCGCCGCCGAGCGGCTGGGCATATCGGAAAAAGAGGCCGCCCGACAGGTTCAACGGCGCGAAGAAGATTGTACCTTCTGGATTGACTCCCTTTTCAGCAACGGCGATCCCTGGGACCCGATCCTGTATGATATTGTCATCCCGGTTGATAAAATGCCGCCCAAGGATGCGGCGGCTTTGATCGCGGAAAACGCCGCCAGGGACATCATTCAGCCAACGGCTGATTCAAAACAGGCGCTGGAGGATTTCCGGCTGGCGGCTGAAACCGAGGCCGCTCTGGTTCAACACGGTCATACCGTCCAGGTCAGCGCTAAAAACGGTGCCATTACATTGACCATCAACAAACATGTTCTGAGGCTCAACCGGCTGCAGGAAGAACTCAAATCCATTGCCGAACCGATTGCCGGCGTCAAATCGGTGGAAACCAAAACCGGCCGCGACTTTCACAAATCCGATATCTATCGCAAGTACGATTTCGCAATGCCGTCCAAAGTGCTGCTGGTGGACGATGAACGCGAATTCGTTCAAACGCTGTCCGAGCGGCTGATAATGCGGGATATGGGATCGGCGGTTGCCTATGACGGAGAGTCGGCGCTCAAGCTGATCAAAGACGACGAACCGGAAGTCATCATTGTCGATCTAAAAATGCCCGGAATCGATGGTTTCGATGTGCTGCGCAAGGTCAAGGAAACACGCCCGCAGATCGAGGTCATCATCGTCACCGGGCACGGCAGCGAAGAGGACCGTCAATTATGTCTGGACCTGGGAGCTTTTGCCTACCTGCAAAAACCCCTGGACATCAATGCGCTCAGTGAAACGATTAAAGCGGCCAATGAAAAAATACGGCGGGAAAAGGATTGAGGAATTGGGGAATTGAGGAATTTTTGAATTCGGAATGCGGAATTGGGAATAACTACAGAAATTGGAGATAAAGGAACCTAAACTTTTTCCGAGACTGCGCTTGTAAAAAGTGGCCTCGGCAGGGGCAGCCCTGGCACCAAAACACAAGCAATAGATGACACGATTCCGTTGATAAAATCCGTGTCGGAAGTTTTTCAACCCAGAACGTTGAACCCCTGGCCCAGACCTGGTATGGCAAAATGTGATGATATAAAGCCAAGTCCATAGAATACTGAAACTATTTCATAACCACATTCCGTCACACCAGGGCAGGCCTGAACCGCTCAACCTAGGTCAATACATGTCTATTCTCAAGAAATTAAAACCCGGTTTTCTGGATCACAAGGACGTCACCGCCGGGCCGTACAAACATCACTTTGACTTTCTGGGGATCTGGAAGCGGGCCATTCTGGTTACGGCGACCGTGGCCCTGGTGCCGTTGATCATCTGGGCCCTTTCCGGATACCGGCTGACCATGGAAACCATCGAGTCCGAACTCGTGCTGCGCACCTCCCATCTCATTTCGAATTCATGGCGGTCGGTATCCCTGTTTCTGACCGAACGCCGGTCGGTGCTGGATTTTATTGCCCATGATAATGAGCTGCAAACATTGAAGGACCCTGCCCGTCTGTCCGCCATTCTGGAAAACCTCAATGAACGCTTTGGCGGATTCACCGATTTGGGGGTCATCGACAACGACGGCCAACAGATAACCCATGCCGGATCGCATCAAATGGAAGGCTTGAACTACAACCAGCAGCCCTGGTTCCGTGAAGTCCTGAACCGGGGGGCCTACATCAGTGAATTGGTCACCGAAGAACGCAACCAGCCCCATATTGACTTCGCGGTCAAGCGCGAACTGCCGGACGGCTCTTTTTTCGTGCTGCATGCGGCTCTCGAACCGGAACAGCTCACGGCATCCGTCGCCCAGATTGATGTGGGCGCCAAAGGTGATCTTTTTATCATCAACGACAAGGGGGTGCTGCAGACCCCTTCCCGCTATTATGGCCCGGTTTTTAAAAAATTATCGCTGGCAGTCCCGCAATACTCTCCCAAAGCGCAGGTGTTTGAAAGCATCGGCGATAATGAAGATCGCATCGTCGTCGGGTATGCCTACATCCCGAATACCCCCTATATTCTGATGATGACCCAGCCCCAAAGTGAACACATTCAGCCCTGGTATAAAACGACCTGGGCCTTTTCGGCCATTCTGGCGACCAGCATTATTACGATCCTGCTGGTGACCCTCGGGGTCGCCACCCACCTGGTCAACCAGATCCACGATGCCGACCAGGAACGGGTCAACGCCATGCACCAGGTGGAATATGCCAATAAAATGGTGTCCCTGGGACGTCTGGCATCCGGCGTGGCCCATGAGATCAACAATCCGCTGGCCATCATTAACGAAAAGGCCGGCCATATCAGGGACATTTTCACGTTAACCGCCACCTATGCCAGGGACCCCAAACTCATCGAGCTGGTGGATTCGGTTATCGCCACGGTACAGCGCTGTGCAGCCGTTACCAGGGGCCTGTTGAATTTTAGCCGCCACCTCAATTTGAGTGTGCAGACCATTGATTTGAAAGAAATCATCACTGAGGTCAAAAATGTATTGGCCAAAGATGCTGAATACAAATCCATTACCGTCGGCGTACAGGTAGAAGAAAAACTTCCGCAATTTGAAAGTGACCGGGGCAAACTCGAGCAGGTGTTTTTCAATTTGTGCAACAACGCCATCAGCGCCATGAAGGATGGCGGCCGCCTCGATATTGAAGCGGTGCAGAAAAATAATAATTTTATTGCCGTTTCGTTTACGGACAATGGCCCCGGCATTCCGCAGTCTGATCTGAAGCACGTGTTCGATCCGTTTTTTTATTCCAAAACCGGCCATGACGGAACCGGTGTGGGCCTGTCGGTCACCTATGCCCTGGTGCAGGAAATCGGCGGCACCATCAGCGTTCAAAGCCAACAAGGCAGGGGAACGACGTTTAAAGTCGAAATTCCCGTTGAGATGCCGCGCAAAGAGTAACGTTGGCTAATTCGTTAATTTATAAATTTTGGATCGTTGGAGTATTGGAGTGCTGGAGTGTTGGAGTATTGGAATGATGAATATCACCAATTCTTTACTCAGTACTCCATCACTCCATTACTCCATTGCTCTGAACATAATGCAAAGGCAGGATTTTGTATGGTTGGAAAACCAGATATTACGACAGAGACGGGTCTGCAATTTTTCGGCAAGATATCGGCTTCTATATCCCACGAGCTTAAAAATGTGCTGGCAATTATCAATGAAAACGCGGGACTGCTGGAAGACTTTGCCTTGATGGCGGACCGGGGCGTCCCGTTTGATGCGGCGCGTTTAAAGACAATGGCCCAATCCGTTAAAAAGCAGATCAGCCGGGCGGACACCATCATCAGAAATATGAATCGCTTTGCCCACAGCACCGATCAAACCGTTGTAACCGTTGATCTGGCAGAGACGATTGAAACCGTCATGGCCGTAACCGCCAGGTTTGCCTTCATGCGGGGAATCAAGATCGAGCTGCAGCTGCCGGAAAATCCGGTGGCGTTGCAGACTTCACCGTTTTTTTTGATGAACCTGATCTGGCTGTTTCTGGAGTTTTCCATGGCCGCCGCCGGGGATGAAAAAAAGGTTGAGCTGGTGGCCGAAGCGGCCGACGGCCGGGTCCGGATCCGCTTCCGGCGGCTGGCAGGTCTGACCGCAGCACTGTGGGACACTTTCGCCTCTGACCGTGAGCAGAATCTGCGCGAGATGCTGGCGGCCGAATTTAAGATAGAACTTGAACCCAAAGAGATTGTACTGGAATTGACAAATAAGGAGGCCACGCCTTAAAATGAATAAACACGACTGTTATTTTTCCAAGATTCCAACTGCGGCGCAGCCTGTAATTATTTGTGGAAATTGGTGCCAATTCGTGGCTGAAAAATTATTTAAAGATTATCATCGCAATGGAGCAGCTTAATGTCCGCCAAGGTATTACTTGTCGATGACGAAAAAGACTTTTTAGATATTATGGTCGAGCGCATGGCGGCCCGGGGCCTGGACGTCGCCACCGCCGGCTCGGCCCAAGATGCCCTCAAAATGGTCATCGCAGAGTCCTATGATGCCGTCATCATGGATTTGATGATGCCGGAAATGGACGGTTTCAAGGCCTTAAAACTGTTTAAGGAATCACGCCCCGACCTATCGATCATCCTGTTGACAGCCAACGTGCCGGAGGAAACCTGCCTGGAGGCCATCAAGCTGGGCGCCCTGGATGTCATCGAAAAACCGGCCGATTTGAATCTTCTGACCCAAAAAATTGAAGAAGCCAAGGCGCTGAGAACAAAGAAGCTCTTATGAAATGACGTATGAAGAATGTCGAATGATGGAACTGCCGTGCTTTGTCCAATAAAAAAGCGCTGAGTACAGAGTAATGAGGACTGAGCGTACGGCGGTTTCCATCACCGGTATTTTCCGTAGCTCAGTCCTCGTTTTTAGGCCCTCATCATTGGGGCTACAGGGGTGCAGCCGGCGCTGGATTGGTGTCCGTTTCGGATGGATCAATCGGGTCGACCTCGGTTTGATCAACTGTGGTGCCCGTCCCGGATTGATCATCAGATGCCGTCGCACCGGCCGCCCCTGTCCCGGTTTGATGCAGCCAGGATTTAAGGACCACGCGGTTGGCGGTACCGGCCGAAAAGTCGGTCGCGTGTCCGATCTGGATGATCTCGCCGTCAAAGGCGGTCATGTAAACATGCTTGCGGGACACGTATATGGACCCGCGGACCTTGCCGATTTGCAGCGGGTCGTCCCAGATATTTTGGCCCGTACCCAGGTCGAGCACCCGCAGGTTGCTGGAGCCGGCCGTGTCGCTTTTCGGATCGGCGCTTTCCATGGTGCCGAAGGAGGTCACGATCCAGATCTGGCCGGCGGCAATGGTCGGCGAAGACCAGACCTTTTCCCCGTCGGCTGTCGCCAGGGACCATATGGCGTCAATCGCCGCGCCGAAAGCCTTGGCGTTATCATCTTTATCATTTTGATCGAGATCACCGGCTGCGGTGGCATCCACGGCATAGACGTGATAGCCCTTGGTATCGGAAGCCCAGTCGGCCCCGCCGGTGCCGAAAATCAGCAGGACGTGGCCGTTGCGCCTGATGATGGCCGGCGAGACCGAGATGGGGTTGCCGAAGCCGGCATTGAACAGGGGAATATCCATTCCTTTGAACAGGCCCTTTTTCGGATCGTCCTTATCATCGTATATGTGGACGCTTTCCCCGGCCTGCCAATTGCCGGCGGGATCATCGGTGAGCGCCAGCTCCCACATCCGGCCGTTCATATCCCCCACATAAAGGCGGTCGGCCAGGGTGTCGTCATCGATGTCGTAGGTCGTGACGGCCCCGGGGATGTCGTTGACCGAATCGGCGTAGGTCGAAGAAAACGTCCATTGCTCGGTACCCGTTGCGAGGTCAAAAGCAAAGACATTGATGCCGCCGTGATCCTCGGCAATGTTGGCAAAGCTGGTGGCCACATAGACCATCCATTTTACGGTGTAGGTGGGATACCCGTAACTGTCCAGGATCGGATTGCCGTACACATCCAGGGCCGGCACCTTGACCTTGTCCAGCGCGGCCCGGAAGGCATAGCCCATGCCCCCGCCGGGTGCCTGGCCGCCGACGCTGATGTCGTCGGTGGCTTCCCAGAGCACCTGCCAGTCGGCGGGGTCGGTCACGTCCAGGGCAAAAATGGAATTGCCCCCAAAGCCCTGGGTACAGATCAGGATGGTGCGCCATTCGCGGTCACCGTCGCCGTCATGGTCCCAGTAGATGTCCTTGGCCGTCGGGGATCCGTCCACCGCGGCAAAGTCCGGTTCCGCGTTGGGGTCGGTGCGGTCGTTTTTAAGCTTGCCCAAAAGATTGCTCGGGATATAAGCCCATTTTTCCAGCCCGCTGGCCGTATCGACGGCGTGCAGCATGCCGTAGATATCCCCCACATAGGCGGTTTCCGCCCGGCTGCCGACCCGGCTGTCGCCGGCCCGGACAATAACCGGCGCCGAATGCATGATCCCGCCCAGCTTGTTGGGCGTCGTTTCAACGAATTTGGGGGGCGTGGCCTCGTAGTCCCAGTACCGGCCCCGCAGGCGTTCGATGACCTTGATCTCATCGGCCGTGTCCCCGTTGTCCGGGTCGACGTCG
>Ga0209536_100012517_pt1 | contig 12330 bp, 10 predicted proteins | sample DeeMarSeWOR28_12_FD_187461 | JGI IMG/M metagenome (GOLD analysis project Ga0209536, IMG submission 187461) | Marine sediment microbial communities from White Oak River estuary, North Carolina - WOR-2-8_12 (SPAdes) (version 2) | ecosystem: Environmental > Aquatic > Marine > Intertidal zone >...
TAAAAAAGCCTTCGTCGTCAACTCTACCTTCATCAGCGTAACGAACGGCGATTTCCTCGAGAAGGCGCCGGTATTGGGCATCGTTCGGCAACGGCCGGCCGTGAGTGTTTGAAGCGCGCCGCAATAATTCGTCGAAGAGAAATGCCTTCAGATCAGCTTCGTTATCGTCTGGGCTGGAGCTCGACCGGTCGGTGATCATGGTGGCGATGGCCAGGGTTCGGATTGAGTAGGTGAGAAAGGGATGCCGTTGGACGTAACGTACGTAACCGTCTGTTAATTCAGCGGCGGTGCCATCCCGAATCATCTGCTCCCAAATCTCCGCCCCTAACACAAAAGCAAATTGATTGTCGGCTAAAGTTGCCACGTCACCGGTGGTTACGAACTCTGGGCCATTTAAATGAAAAACATTAAGATATTTGATGATATCATCATTTCGTTTCGGATCTTGGTACCAGGTTGCAAATCCTTCCCCTCTACCCACGACGATCACGTGGATAAAATCTTCATTTGACTGGGCCGCATCCAAGGTGAACCGATCCAATGACTTGAGGATTAAGTTCGATGTTTCGCTGTGGACTTCGTCGATATCGTCGACAATGATTAACGGAACCAGTTCATCATTCTGCTTACAATTAGCGACTTCTAAGATGCTATCAAGTTCGTATTCATTGGCTCGAGCGACGGTCGGCAAGCTATCAAACTCTAATTTTCCATCGAGCGTGACCAGATCGGGCCTATCGATCACTTCGAAGCTGAGCGCATCTGAATCATCCCCAAAGACGTCCCCCAGCTTGATCAAACAACTATCGCCGGGAAAGCCTTCATGCAGTCTATTTCTGGTAATAAAGGACTTGCCCACACCGGGGGATCCCCAAATATAGGTGAGGCCCTGATCTATTTGGCCTTCAAGATATGCTTTTTCGATCTGGTCGATATGAGTAAGGAGCTCGGGATTGGCTATACTGAAATAGGTAAGTAAATCATTGGCGGCCGCCGGACCATCGACGATTTCGGTCGCCATGTTCTTATCAATTTCACACAAGTGGCCTATGGGAATTGGCTCGAGTTCAGGTTCTTTTATCCATTTTTCATAGATAAACCAGCCAAATATGATCGCCAGTAAAACCAGGGCGATCCCAATCCGCGTCCAGGGCAGGCGACTGGCGAGGCCTCTCTTACTGTCGACTTGTTCCACCTCTGGCTTTGGATACGGGACGCTGACTGTTGCTCCTTCGACATCAACTGTTGAATTTAATTGATCCAAAATGGTTCCCGCACCGAGAAAGGCTATCTTTTTGGAATTCGGAATAGCGTCTAGATTCTTGAATTTGAGGGAGCCAAGCAGGTAGATGGTTAAGCCCCGATAATATTCAGTCGGATCATCCGAGTTAAAGAAGCACTTGCGCGCTTCTTGACGGATCGCCTGTAACATGGCGAATGGTTTTTCCAGTTCCTGGTGAGGAAGCTGCGGATCCGTATGCGTTCCTGGGCCAAAAACGGCGCGACCCAATTGATTGTAAAAAGGCCGGATGATTTCCGATGGTAAGCCAGCCGAATTAAAAGCTATTGGAATTAGCTTGGTGATTACCTCTGTTTCCAGGCGTAATAGATCGTGTAAATTATGACCCTGGCGTACGGTGGCAAAATCAATCACCTTGACATCCCGAGTATCCGGATCGATCAGGATGTTCTCCAGGTTAAAATCACCATGGATCGTCGATAGGTTGACCTCAAGAAATGAATTTAATATGTCTTCATAGGCGAGTAGGGGATTGGTTATTTCCACCCCGTTCGGAAGCCTCAATTTTGTTTGGGAGAGATCAAACTCGTCACCCAGGGCTTTTTTAACCTGCTCTTCGACCATGCTATACCTGGTAGCGGTGACAAGGCCATAAAGAGGCTCGATGCGGTCGCCCACCTGGTATTGGTCGAAAGTTGGGACGCCATTGATTCGCAGCCGGAGAGAATCCGCTATTTGATCTCCCTGCGAGGACGGAAGATTAAGCGTTAACTGACCTTTTTCTGGATCTACTTCCGTGATGACAAAGCCCTCAAACCGAACGTGACTTCCAATGGTGACCTCGCCAAGGGATCGTTCGGCAGGACTGATTAACAGCGCTTCATTATCTGCCCGTGGCTCTGTGGCGACGACCAACAGATTGACCGGCAGCAGTTGATCGTAATCTGAGCGATATTGGAACGTAGGCTCGGCCCGATTTACGAGCCACCAACTGCGACTCATCGCCGGAAACAGGCGCTTTTGCAGTACCCAAAGTAGATCGTCTGTGCTGGCCTGGCGATAATATTGGCTTAGACTTTGCACCTCAAAGATGCCGCTGCCTACTAACTCGTACCGTAGACACCCCCGCGAACTCTCAGATAGTATGATCGGCTCGGAGGTAACCCAGGCGATGCCTGGCAGCGTGTTTTTTACCCAGGCATTATATGCCTGCCATTCTCGATTGATCAGGCCAACTGGCCCGATTTTTATTAATCCCGGCCGGTGTGCAACACCGCTAGCCTCAACCGGACGCACCCGGAAAACCCGACAGCCGCTAAACCCCATCCCGAACTCTGCTTCGATAGCGATGCGAGCGTAGCCGTGGAACATATTCCGAAGAACTGCCGCTTCCTCGTTGGATATACGGATTTTTCCAGATTGTTGGACTATTGTGACGTTTTGATTCTTCATAGCCCCATTAACTATGATACACGGCCGCTAGTTTCAGTATAAATTCGCTTGCTCAACGGCTTAAGTATCTTGTAGCTATCGATCCAAGCAAGGCTCATCCAGGTCGCCCTTCTGGGAAGCACTGGTAGCCACCCTCGGGCGAACCCCGCCAGTTGACGATATAGCGGGATTGGCCAGGCTCGGGCTCAATCTTGCGCCGTAAGCCCCGGACCACCTGGTACAACGCTTCCGTGGAAACGCCCTCCTTGCTGATATCCTCTGGCCACACGGCTTCGATGAGTTCGGTATGTGTATGCCGGACTCGCGGGTGGCGGACCAGGAAGCATAACAGCCCATTTTCTAACGGGGTCAGGTCCTTTAAAGCCGAGTTGCCCTGGTAAACGATATCGTCCGTCTCGTCGATCCACAAGGAGCCTGGGCTACGGCCGGCCGCTCGGCCGACATAGGCGCTTAACAATGAGCCACGAATTCGCCAGCCGCCGTCGACTGGTAGGATAATCTCTTTTTTAACCAGTAGATCGGCCGCTTTTTTCTGTTGTTGGTCGAGTTCCATCTCTTTTGGCTTCGTTTTTCGAACAGGCGCCCTCGATTCGGCCTTCAACTGCCACTTGTGGATGTCACCCAGCACTTGTTGTTCGGCCAGGGTCAACGAGCGCCAGATCTTTTCCAGCCGGTGTTGGATGGTGGATTTCTCCAATAGCAGATTGCTCCAGCCCTCTTCCGGCCGGTTGGGCACGGTACGCCACCAGTGACAAGTCGCCTTCAGTAAGGCCGGGTGGCGGCCAGTCAGGTCCAGGATGCGCCAGATGTCAGCCTCATCCAGCGTCTCATGACCGTCGCTCGTTTCGTCGGCGATCAGTTGCCGGGCATCGGCTTCGTCCATGGGTTGCACCCAACAGACGTAAGTGTCCAACAACTCGTACAGTTCGCCCAGAGCGGCTGGGTTGGCCAGGTAGCTCACCTCCTGGCGCATACCCACGATATAACAGACCGTGTCCTTGAAGCTGTCGCGCAGCCCGCGCAGGGTGCCGGTCATCTCGGGCGCCACGTCCTGGTAAAAGCGATCGAAGCGATCGAGGACCAGGACTACCCTTATCCTTCGCTTTTGTAGATCCAGGATCAATTCCCGCAAGGCGCTATGGGGCAAGAAGGGATCTTGGGCCGCACGATTCTCCAGATACAAGGTGGTGATGATCTCTTGCAAGGAGGCCTCAAACTGATCTCTCGATTCGTAAAAAGAGCGGAGGATAACCCGGTAAAGGGTGGATATGTCGTCGGCCGGCAGATTGTTCAAGTCGACGGGGATGAGGGCTCTGGCCATCGAATCGGCCGGCAGGTATTGTTCCAGCGCGTCCGGCCGGTGGCAAAGGAAACCTAAGAGGTTCGATTTGCCGGTGCCGGCCGAGCCGACGACCGAGCCACTGGCGCCAGCCCAGATCCAGCCAGCCAATATTTGCATCTCCCTTTTCCGATAATCTAACCGGTATTGAGACCAGGATCGACTGGCGGGCATAAAGCTTTCCTTTTGTTTCTAAATCGCTCCGATTACGGAGGCCCATGCTTTTCGCAGTATTTCTTGTTTGTCGGCCGGGTTGGTGAGGATGCGTGTGTGATATTCGTCGGCGTTAACCCAGGCCCAATCATATACCTCCGCGGGATTGGATTCAATAGGCGTATCTGAATCGGCAATCACCAGGGCAGCATAATAACCTTTGCCGATCATGCGTTTCTGGCCTGCGAGACCCCGCAAAGAATATTTCAGCTCGCGCTCGCCCCAGCGCCTTTTCGGTAATTTCCTCAGGCCGATCCAGGCGCTTTTCCGATACTGGATCCGGTCTACGGGAAGCCCCAACTCGGCGCTAAGGCAGCGTTTCACGGCCGACTCGATGCTCTCGTTTAGCTTCATCCCTTCTTGCGGTGGGGCCCAGTGTGATTTGTGGGCCTGGGATCGAATCAGCAGGTATTTATCGGGGTCGGCCGTGCTCCTGATCAGGCAGATCACTTCCGGTCGGTAACCGCGCAAGACCAGGCGCGCCGGCCGGTCGATCACCCACTTCACCAATAAACTGGCTAGATTAAAATAGCCCATACGCCTAAAATAGTTTAGCACGCATTGCCAAATGGCCTGAAAGTGCCAGAGCCCTGTCGCTCACTCTTGAGATCTTCTGCGTCCCTGTGTTGAATCGCGACTGAATCTAGTTTAGTGTGAAAGAAACGCGGCCTTTTGTCAACTGTCTGTTACTTTGCCAGGCTACGGGTTTTTGCGCTTTCTGGCGAGACGGTCCGGCCGAAAGCCAAATCGGCCGCCAAATAACCAGTCCTTCTCCCCGTCATTCCGAACGAAGAGAGGAATCCATAGCGCCTTGGTCACTTGGAACGCTACTCAATACCAAAGACTCTTCATCACAAACCACTGTCACTCCATGTCAGAAGGCAGGGATTCCTTCGGCATTGCTCAGGACAAGCCCTCGGTTCCCTCAGAATGACGGCAATCAACACCGGTATTAATCAGGTTATTGATCAGATGTCACAACTCGCTGATAGTGTGCTCCCGGAACCAGTTAGCGATTTCGTCCAGGGACGGCCACTCGTCAGCCACATACAAAGTGAAACGAGCCATTTCGTCGTCGTTAGCTTTCAAGCGCCAACCGTTAGCCTGCAAAAACAAGGCGGCGGCCGTGACGTTGGTGCGCTTGTTGCCGTCGACAAAGGGCGGGTCGAGGGTCAGCGATTCCATGAGCGCAGCCGCTTTGGTAAATGGATCGGGATACAGCTCATGACCCTTGAAGGTCGCCCCTGGCCGGGCCACGGCCGAGGCCAAGGCGTCCACATCGCGCAGGCCATGTTCTCCGCCGGTCATCTCGATCAGGCGGGCGTGGATAAAAAGCACCTGTTGGGCGGTCAGATATTGGATCATGACGACTGTTTGGTGAGGGCTTCCAGGGCCGGCCGGTACAATTCGACGAACTCGGTCACTTGCCGGGCGAAAGCCTTGTCTACGCCGGCGATCTCCTCGTAGGCCGGTTCGATGATGATCTGTTCCTGGACCTTGTCAATGGTAATGGAAACATCGCTACCTTCTTTCAGGGCCAGCAACTGAATGGCCTCTTTGGGTAGGGATACAACCAGGCTGTTTCCTGTCTTAAATACTTTTCGGACCATATTTACCCCCATAAAGCGTCATTACGATGTAAGTATACCAAAGAATGTATTAACAGTAATATTGGTCCAATTTCCAAAATTGGACCAGTCTGGCGTCAGTTTAGGATCCTATGTTTATCAAGCATCTCTGGATACGACCATCAAGGTGATATCGTCGAATTGAGGTGCTTCGCCGACGAAGTCGTCGATGGAGGTCATGATGGCCTCCTGGATCTCTGACGCCGGCCGGCCTTTATTTTGCTGGCCAATGGCAATGAGCCGGTCGTCGCCGTACTCTTCGTCGGCCGCATTTTGGGCTTCCGTCACGCCGTCCGTGTAGAGGAGCAGCACGTCGCCAGGTTCGATCTGTACCTGGGCTTGTTGCCACTCCATGCCTTCAAACATGCCCAGGGGGATGCCGGTTCTGGTTAAGCTGACAACTTCGCCATCCTCGGCGCCACTCACGGCCCGCAACAGGTAGCCCGGGTTGTGGCCAGCATTAGCGTAGGTCAGCCTGCCCTTCACTGGATCCAGGACGCCGTAGATGAGGGTGACGAACTGGTCAGATTCGGTGTCGGCCCGGATGCGCTCGTTGGCCCGGGTCAGGGCTGTGCCGGGCTTATCGCCGCTTTCCATGGCATAGGTGCGGATTAAAGTCCGGCTGAGGGCCATGTAGAGGGCCGCGCCGGTGCCCTTGTCGGAGACGTCGGCCATGACGATGCCGATCAGGCCCCGATCCAGGGGGATAAAGTCATAAAAGTCGCCTGAAGTCTGGCGGGCCGAATCCAGCACGGCCGAGATTTGCCAATTCTCCGCCTCGGGGACAGTGGTTGGCAGGAAGCTGGTCTGGATCCGGCCGGCGAATTCCAGCTCCTGCTGTGTTTTCTGAAATGCCAACATCTCGGCGTGATTCTGGGCCCGGTCAAGGGCGATGCCGATCTGCGAGGCCAGCGAATCGACGGTGGCTAACGAATCCATGGACTTACCTTCCGACTTGTGGCGCAGCAGGTAAACGCCCCCCACGCATTCGACACCCTCGCCAGCTTGCTCCGCGGCTTCGACCACAATTTTGACCATGAGGGCCTCGCCGAAGCTGCGCCGCTCCCCAGGCAAGGTCACGTTCGGCACGACCACATAAGATCCCGCCGCCTGGCACAAGGCCTGCCAGGATTCTTGGGCTACGTCGGGTATCGTCTGCGGCTGTTTCAAATCAAAGGGTGACCAGGCCCTCGGCTCTCGAGGTTCAAAGAGATGAATGACCACTCGCTCGGTGGGGAACAATCCAGGCAGGGCTTCAACCAAGACCTGCGGTAGCGTCGAAGCATCGGCCGGGGCCTCGATGAGTTGCTGGGCCAACCTCTCTAACTGGTCCAATTCGTGCGCTTGTTGCCGGCTGCGCTTTTCGGCCAGGCTCATGTGGTGGGCCAGCCGGTTGACCAGGTAAATGCCAATGAGGACGAAAACCAGGGCCAGGGTCCGGCCTTCGGCATTGAGCAGGGCGATGATGATGGCGAAGGGCCCCATGAGTAGCGGCAGGGCCACCGCACCGGCATAGAAGCGGACCAGATCGCCCAGGGAGTTAGCCGTCCCGGACAGGCTATTCAATTGAATGGCCAATGGCAGCAAAAGAAGCCCGGATAGCAGGGCACCGATGATGACGGCCACCAGGGCGGGGAGCCAATCTTCAAAGGTGACCCCGGTGATGGGGAAAGCGCCTCCGGCGGCCAGGTAAATGGTGGCCGCTACCAGCGTGGAGAAGACGTAGATGCCCACTTGTTCGACAAAAAAGGAAAGGGGCTTCCACAGTGGGTTCTGGCCGTAGCTAGTTAGTTGCCCGCTGCGCCATAGAGCGGCGACGGCCGTCGCCAGCACCAGGGCCCACAAGCCGGCCGCCCCAGAGATGAATAGCGTCGACCACATGACCAGGGGCGCTAGCGAGCTACTGAGATGTAATTCATCTCCTTGTTGGCCTAGCCGGATCCTTATAGTGAACGGTTGCAATAAAAGCAGGACCATGGCCGCGAAAAGGATGGCCAAAGCATCGAGATTGTCAGCCAGCCTGGCGAAGTCTGTCCGCAAAATGAGCCAGATTAACCCTATGGCGGCGAAAGGCAACAGATAAAGCAACTGGACGATGGTTTCCAGCGATTCTATCTGCCGGTTTTGGTCCATCTGGCCGACCTCGGGCCACAATCGAAGGGTCAGCGAATAGGATCTACTTTCAGTTATCGACCCACTCAGTGCCATATCATCCTTCCTGCTCTAGTTACTACCCTTTCATTTTTGCGGGGATAAGGTGCCTGGCAGTGCTCTCGTTCATTCTTGTTAGGCGGAACACATGGTTCAGCACTGCCACTCTTTTATGATGCTTCAAAGCGTAAGATGACCTTACGATTTTGCTCGTCAACGATTTCGACCGCCACCACGCCGCCATCTTCATCAAAAGTGGCCCAGATCAGGTTGAAATTGATGGTGGACTTCTGTGTGCCAGCGTCTCCGGCTGTGGTGATGGTCAAATGATCGCCTTTGCCATCATGCTGGTAGTGAAGTGCATCCAAGATCAGCGAGCCCGCCCCCGATTTTTCTATCAACACATCTGCCCCTTGTTCGAGTCGAACCGGCTTTCCTTGTTTGCTGTGCTCCAGGTCTTTGAAAAAGGTTGACCATTGTGAAGAGTAAATCATTTTATTTTGGTGATTTGGGTCATGATCGAACATAGATCCACCTCCTCCGATGCCACATTATAACAGACGCCAGAGGGGAGGGCAGAGATGTCCCGGTCAGGGCCAGACTAGGCACCCTGGTCAGCGGTGTCATCTATCGCCAACCGGGCTTCCTTGTCAAACAGGTGACCAATCTGGACGTACTTTCGGGCGGCCGGGCTTACTTCGGCGTGGGGGCAGGCTGGTTTGAACGGGAAGCGAAGGGGCTAGGCTTTCCCTTTCCTCCGCTGAGCCAGCGCTTTGAATGGTTGGAGGAGACGTTGCAGATCGCCCACCAGATGTGGGCCCCGGGCCAGCCGGGCCAGGTGAAGCCTTATGAGGGCCAACATTTTCAATTGGCCGAGCCTATCTGTAGCCCACAGCCACTTTCGAGGCCCCACCCGCCGATCATGGTCGGCGGCATGGGCGAGAAGAAAACGCTGCGCATGGTGGCCCAATATGGCGATGCCTGCAACCTTTTCGTCAGGGATGACTACGATCTAGTCAGCCACAAGCTGGAGGTCTTGCAAAGGCACTGCCAGGATCTGGGCCGGCCGTATGAAGAGATCGAGACAACCACCTTGGGTACCGTGCACTTAGCTGCTGGCCAAATGACGGCCGACGACGTGATCGAACATTGTCGCCGGTTAGCCGACATCGGCATCCAGCATGCCATCTTCAACATGCCCAACGTCCACGAGATCGTACCACTGGAGCGCTTTGGTGAAGAGATAATCCCGGCCGTGGCCGAACTGTAGATGAGATGTCTACCACACAGTGACGATCGAGATTCCTTACCAAATCATGCACCATCCTGATTATAGCGGATGGATGCTGAGCAAAATGACCATACCCTAAGAATGGGCCAGTTTCCGAAACTGGCCCATTCTTTAACCCCACACCCCTAATCTTAAACAAATAATAATCTTCTGTTAACACTCCTAAAAGCGAATTGGTGTAAGATATGCGCTTGCTCTGTAGGGAGGTTCAAATGAACTACGATTTATTACGAATACGATTGAGAGACAAAGGCTTCGTCGTCGTCAAGGGATTACTCTCAGGCGATGAGGCAATAGATTACGCCAAAAAACTTGATGAAGCGGCCGGTAAGTCCCAGCTGGATGGGTACATCAGCAGATCAAGCAAGTCAAATGGGCAGCAGCCGGGACGTTTGGGGCACCTGCCTGATGGGATCAACCAGCGGCCGGAATTCTGGCCATTGATCACCCATGAGAGGCTATTAGAAGTGGTGGGCCAGTTGCTTGGAGCGGAAGCGCGTTACCTGCCCCACTCCGATCTACGGATCGATACCATGGCCAGTTCCTGGGATCGAGATAATGTCCATCGCAAGTTCGGCGAGGGGCCAGATTGGGATGAATCAGATGAGCCATATCAAATCATCCGGGCCGGGATCTACTTTCAGAGTTTTGCAAGCACCCTTTTTCGGCACGGTTTCATTCCTGCCAGCCACCGGCCGGTAAAGGATGTATCCATTAAGCGTAAAGCTTTCGAATCAGCGCTCGGCTGGTCTAAAGCGCTCAACCAGGTGTTGAATGGTGCTGGAGAGTGGCCGTCCATCGCCCAGTGGTTGCCCATCGAACAGGGAGATTGCATCATTTACGATGCCCGGACATTGCATGCGGCCGGCCGGTCAGCTAGTCCGGTCTATGCCTCGTTTCTCACCTATGGCCTAGAAAACCGGCATTTTGCCCGTCACCTGGACCACTACCAGGGTTTACAGACGGCATCAAGTTGCCGGGAAATGGCGCCAGAATTGGTGGCCCGGCTTATGGAAGCCGGACTTTACGCGGGCCGTGAACCTGCCAGTGACCAAACAGAAGTTGCGGGGATTATGAAGGCCCTAGCTCAATAATATTTTATTTCTTTTTATCGCCTGCCTTCTTGCCTTTCTTCTCTTTTTTTGCCTTCTTTCCGTCTTTTTGCTTGGTCTTTTTCTTCTTGCCGGGCTTCGATTTTTTCTGGCTATCTTTGCCTGGTTGGGTCTTTTTGGCCATTTTCTTCGTTCCTTTCTCCCCCTTTTTGGTCTTTTTGGCTTTTTTGGTCTTTTTGGCTTTTTTCGTCCCTTTAACCGCTTCGGCCTTCTCCTCTGTTTCAGCTTCGAGCAAGCCAGCCGGTGCGGGTGATTCGAGGAGGGCAGGTGTTTGATCAACTGGTTGGGATGGTGGGCTTACTTCCTGTTCTAGCGCAGGAGGCTCTTCCTCTTTCGCCGAAGGTGGTTTGGGGGCCGGTTCAGGCTGAGGACCAGTCAGCAACTCTTCGGGGAAGATGGCCAGCCTTTCCTGGCGGAATTTACCCAGCCAGTAGCGTACTTGCCCCTTGGTTAAACCGGCCTGCCCGGCCGCCTGCATCTGGGTGGCGCCTTCGTCCAGGGCCAGCAAAGCCATGGCCCGCTGGCTATAGGGCGCTTTGGCTTTGGCGATCCCTCCGCAAGCAGCCCGCTCTTCTGGTGTTAACAGTTGGTTTTCCTGGGTCTTTGTCTTGGCCATCTGATCTCCTCCTTGATTGTGTCTACCGTAACAATAGAGAATAGCCAAAATTTTCAAGCTGGACAAGATATTCGTTGAATGAAACAGTTAGTGAGTGAAGGAGCAAACGCAGGCGGGCTGGAAGCCCGCGGTCCCAGGACGGAGCAGATCAAAAAAGCGGCTCCTATTTCAGGAGCCGCTTTTCTATAGAGGAAGAGGAAAGAAGAAGTTTTTGGCTATTTTATCTTGACCTTGAGGATGGGCGTTTTCTCGGCGCTGAATTTTGCATGGATATCAACATCCACACCGGCCGGAATTTTCGCTGATTCGATTTTCATGCTGTCGACGAAAGCACCAAGATCATCGGAATAAATCTCGATCGTATAAGTTCCCGCGGGTAAGGAAGCTTCTAATCGTTTGCCAAATTCAACATCGGAAAAAACTTCCACATCGTTCACCCAAATATCAACGGGAAAGGCCTTTGAAGCGCCTAAGCTACGGCCATTAATGCCATGATAGATGGAGACATCAAAAGTGTCATGGGAATCGGCCGACACGACCGAAACGGCCAAAACCAGTACCATACTCACGGCTAAGAACAAAAATGCGATTCTGCGTATCATGTGAACCTCCAATTTGTCATTGAAACAATAGTGCAAGTATTATAATGGGATGTCAATATATTGTCAATATAATGCACTAATTAAATTCATATATAGGCGAAATCTTAACTTTAATTAATGTGTGTAGGCAGGTGAGTGGGGACCGGTGTGGCTAGCAGGGTGAAGGTATTGGAAAGGGATGCTTACGCTCTTGGTCACAGCCTGGTGCAGTTGAAGACGCCCTCGACATAGCCAAGATGACTATGCTTGACAAAGTGTGTCCCTGGATCCCTTGTTGAAGCTAGCGCAATATCGCTTTGGTTGGTACACTAACTACCTCTTTTCGATAGTCGCAGTCTCATCACTGAACCCACATCATCGAGGGGGAATCGCAAACCATCGAGGTCACAAGGGTCATAGTCGAAGAGGTGGAGGCCGGGCCGAGATTCCCAGAGGGGACCGAGCTAAATATCCTGCAGTGGAGTCATTTCGTGCCCCAGTATGATATCTGGTTCGATCCTTTTGCCGAGGAGTGGGGAAGGGCCAATGGCGTGGAGGTGACCGTAGATCACATCAACCTTGCCGAGCTGGGTGCAGCGACGGCGGCGGCCATTGATGCCGGTGAGGGGCCGACTCTCATAGAATTAAACCTGGCAGCCTCCAATTTCGTCGAAGGCGTAAACGATCTCACCGACCTCAACATGCGT
>Ga0209536_100012518_pt1 | contig 12329 bp, 9 predicted proteins | sample DeeMarSeWOR28_12_FD_187461 | JGI IMG/M metagenome (GOLD analysis project Ga0209536, IMG submission 187461) | Marine sediment microbial communities from White Oak River estuary, North Carolina - WOR-2-8_12 (SPAdes) (version 2) | ecosystem: Environmental > Aquatic > Marine > Intertidal zone >...
CGATGAGCGTCAGGCGCTGATGGCCGATCACATCGCTGCCCAACATGGCGCTTTGGCATGTGAGCGGATTATGGATGTTATTGAAGAGATGATCGGGGATCGGCCGGACTTGCCGCAGTCCGCATTCAAAGAGCGGCTGGTCGGTTGGGTAAAGTTAACGCGACGAACCTGTAAAAAACGTTTGAAAGCCCATTTGCCGCATTCGATCAACAAACCGGAATTCCAGCAGCATCGATATCCGGGCGTTCCGCTTGCAGATTTCCAAAAACGCCTAAAACGGTATCAGGAATTGCTTGGTGATCGCAGCGAACTAAAGGTCGCTCTGATCTCGGATCATTTTTTTAAAATCAGTGCCTTTTAGAGCGTTTCTTATATTAACGTTCCGATACATGGAGTTTTTTTGTCCTTTTTGAAGTATTAGTAACATCTGAGATAGCTTAATCCAAACGCTCTAGTAGTTTTGCTTCATTAATCCAAATATGGGTGGGTTTTTTTATATAGCGGTTGTTCTGTTAGTAATAATTTCAGGTAGTTAAGTATTATATTGTTTCCTGTCTGTAAATCTGCCAAATGGAACATATTTACGACAACCGCTATAATCAACTGACTTCTAAAATGACCTTGAGGTGCTTGCGGGCGTTAACCAGTTCCCAGGCATCCCTGAACTCCGCTAGCGGCAATATTTTTTCTGTAAAAGCGTTTGTCTCCAGCTCAGGCAAAAGCGTGATGGCTTCTCCAAAATCTTCACCTTTGCTGCCCACGGATCCCACCACTGTTTTGTCAAAGGCAACAATATTTTCAAAGGTAAACTGTCTGTGCGCATACGGCAACCCCAATAAAAGAATCGTTGCACCGGCTGAACTCTCATGCAAAATAACGTCCAGCGCTTCAGGATCGCCGGTCACCTCGATCAGGATATCAAATTCATTAAGTCGTTCTAGGTCACCAGAAGTACTTATCGTTGAGTTTTTAAAGTATGCTAACCGTTGGGGATTGCGGTCAAACGCGGTTACCTGATGTCCTTTAAGCGCAAGTACCTGTGCACACAGGTGCCCCAGCGGGCCGGCTCCGATCACCGCGCATTGTCTGACATCCGAACCGGAGAATGCCAAACGCTTTAGGCGCCGCAGGCCTTTTAAAACCACCGCCAGGGGTTCGCAGAGACAGGCCGTTTGCATGTCAGATTCCTTGGGAATCTGATGTGCAAAGCGCCCGGGGACCACCACGTACTCGGCATATCCACCGTTGCGTCCGATGACACCCAGTTCAGTTCTAATTTCGCACCCAATCGGATTGCCCCGCCGACATGCCGCACAGCGCCCACAACTCTGGATACATTCCACCACAACAGGATTACCGGATTGCAAATGATCCACGTTGGGGCCGGCTGTCACGATGTGCCCGCTAAATTCATGTCCCGGAACAATGGGATATTTGGCCATCCCATTTTTATAATACCCCAGGGTGCCTTCAAAGATTTCGATATCCGTGGCACAAACGGCGACATAGGCGACTCTGATTAGCACATCACCGGGTTTGACTTCCGGAATGTCACTTTCTTCCAGTGAAGCCTGTCCGGGGCCGTGAATAACCACGGCTTTACAGGTTCTGTCAAAAAAGATATTTTCTCTGGATACCGGGTTTTCCATTACCGCCCCGTTGAGTAGACCTTTAATCGTGCCAATGCATTTGTTGGATCGAAAAAGAAATGTTTCTCGTGTCAATTTTTTTTTTTGTGGTACGGGATTATCTTTGTTTTGAAAAGGCAACAGAATTCGGCCCAGATCAGCAATCATATGGTTGAATTCAGCAAAGGGCGTCGTCAGCGCCTGCCAGCTGTGTTTTATGCCGATCCAGCGGGCCGCTAAGGCTTCCCGATAATATCTTCGACGGACCTGACGCCAGCTTTCTTCATGGATGTGATATATGGCCGCTTCGGGTTCATACACGACCCGGTAGCCTTGTTCCATCCAGTATTTGGCCCATTCAATATCTTCCAATCCCGGCAGGCTTTCATCAAAGGGGTGCTGTTGCCATAAATCTTTGCGGATAGCGGAATTTGCATTATTGGCAAAAAAATTAGGGGGTTTTAAAATTGTGCGTTTAGAACCGAAGGTTCTTCGCATATCCTGCGATTCGCTAAATTTGGACGTTTCGCCACCGAGTTGACGTCCATAGACCATGGCGTTTTGATCATCATACAAGGGTTTAACGAGTTGGGCCAGCCATTCACTATCAACCGGCAGGGTGTGGGCGGATACGATGACAATATATTTACCGGATGCATTGTGGATCCCCACATTCAGAGAGTGGCCAAACGTAAAATCGTGGCTTTGAATACGCAACAGGTGGTCGGCTTTTTGGGTGGCTATTTCGGGCGTGCGATCCAGTGAGCCCGAATCGACAACAATTGTTTCAAAATCGCACAGCGATTGCAAAGTGAGTGCCTCCAGCAATGCCGGCACGTATTTTTCTTCATTAAAGGTCCGGATGATGATTGATATTTCAGGTTGGTTCATACTATTTTAGCGTTACTTTAGTTCTTAACTTTTGGTAGAAATTCGTCTTCGATTTCATGAAAATGCTCATAGATATCAGGGTTAGCTCTCCTCAGCTTGCCGCAATCCCTTGAGCAGATTGCGGACGGTGTTTTCGTGAACCCTTTGCCATGCAACCGGACTGCTATTGGCATTATGAGGTGCCAAAAGGCAGTTTTCTATGGTGCGCAAAGGGCTGTCTGCGGGCAGGGGTTCATCTTCAAAAACGTCCAGAGCCGCGCCGGCAATCTGTCCTTGCTGCAGTGCCCGAACCAATGACGGCTCATCGACGACGGGTCCCCGTGAGGCATTAATGAGAAATGCATTAGGCTTCATCATCTCCAGCCGTTTTTGATTGATTAAATGAAAAGAAGTTGGATTTAAATCCGGATTGAGGCTAACAAAGTCGGCTGCCGTTAGTAACTCTTCGAGCGCAACCATTTCAATTCCGGTTTCCGACAAAAAATCATCCGGCGGCATAATCGGGTCATTGCCCACTACCCGCATCCCAAAAGCGTTGGCTCGACGGACAACGGCTTTACCGCAGTCACCAACGCCGATAACCCCCAAGGTGCACTCCAACAGCGATACCAATGGTGGCTTTTCCCACCGGCCGGCGCGGATATCGCGATCCATCCACGGTAGTTTGCGGGCAAATGTCAGTACGTAACCCATGACGGTATCGGCGACGGGTTCTGAAAATGCATTGGGCGTTCGAAAGACGGGAATCCCTCTTTGAGCAGCTGCTTCGGAATCGATCGAATCAATGCCGGTGCCCCATTTGGAGATCACCTTTAAACGCGGTGCGGATTCCAACACGCGTCGGGTGATGCGGTCATCGCCGCATATAATACCGTCTATATCTGTTATAACTTGTAGTAATTCGGCTTCACTTAATCGCTCGTTTACATCGGCGGTGATCAACTCGATGCCTTTTGCTGCCAGCTGTGGTCGCCATTCTTCAATGATGGGTATAAAATAGGGTGCTGAAACCAATACGCGCCACTTCACGTTTTTATTGTACCTCCACTATAGCTATTTGAGTTAAAGCTCAAATAGCAGTTATAAGTTATAAGTTATTAGTTATTCGGATGAGTGATTGACTATCGAATGCGCGTTTCACGTATCGTTAAGCTACAGGGCGAATGCAGATATTCAATCAATTAACGAATAACAAATAACTGTCAATTGAGCGCTAGCGCTCAATTGAGGTGATATATTGTCGGGTCAAGGGATCATTGCGAAGCAATTTTTCAACCCTCTTGAGATCTTCTATTGTGTCGACCGCTTGCGTTGCAAAGCGTGTTTCTACCATTTTTACTTTAGCACCGTGCTCGATAAACCGCATCATGTCAATGGATTCGGCCACTTCCAACGGCGTTGGTTCAAGCCGGCTAAATTCCTGCAGGGCAGCTGCCGAGAATGGAATGATACAAACCTGCTTAAAAGCCGCTATCTGATTGAAATCCTGAAGGTGCAGCGTCGGTATTGGTTCGCGGGACATGTACAGCGCAAATCCGGCGGTATCCATCACCACTTTAATGGTATTGGGGTCTTCAAACTCTTCTTTGGTTTTAATGCGGGCAGTCAGATTCACGCAGCTAATGTGCTGATCACCATTAAGGAACGGAGAAACTGCATCATCAATCATTTCAGGCGTCACCATGGGTTCATCTCCCTGGACCATGACGATGACATCCGCATTCAACCCTGCTGCTGCCTCAGCCACCCGGTCGCTGGCGCGTTCATGAAGGGCCGACGTCATAATCGCTTTTCCGCCAAACGCCTCGGCCGCAGCCTTAATTTCCGGGTCACAGGTGGCAACATAAACGTCGCTGAGTTTGGCGGACATGGCTGTCCGACGATAGACATGTTCGATCATGGGAAGACCCAGAATGGGAGCAATGGGCTTTCCCGGAAAACGCGTTGAGCCCATCCGGGCCGGAATAATTGCGACGATTTTCATATTCATATTTTCGTGTTTAGTTTTATATGTATTGCTAAGAAAGCATTAAATTTTTCGATTGAACACCTGGCGTTTATTCCTCAATCAATACTGCCCGGGCGGGAGCCCCATCGCTGCCGGCTAGTTTAATGGGCAGACAAATCAGCTCGTAATTTCCCGGTGTCACTCCTTGTAAATTGAGTCCTTCCACAATAATAACTCCAGCCTCTAATAAGGTGCGGTGCGTTAAAGGTTCGGTGTCTTTAAACATTTGAATAGATAAATAATCGATTCCCACCAGACCGATACCGTGGCGGATGATCCAGCGGGCGGCATCAGGGCTGAGGGCGACAAAATCCTGATGAAAATCATGGTGGGGATCCGTCCATAAGGCCGAGTTGCGTGTTTTTAAAAGCAATCGGGTTGTTTGCGGCGCAAGCGCTAAAGCGTCTAACAGCTGGGGCGTGATGATGTCTGCTTCCGGCAGGTCCGCCACCACGGCCGGCCCGATTAACATATCTAATGAAAGGTTTTCAACTGTCGTGCCGTTTTCAATGAAATGCGCCGGCGCGTCCACATGGGTGCCCGTATGGACGCTGCAAGCCAGTTTCGAATTGTTGCAGTTGCTCCCAGAGGATATCTTACGATATCGTTCCAACACAACCTGGGGGTCACCGGGCCACACCGGCATGCCGGCACTAACAGGTACCGAAATGTCAAAAATCTTCACTTTGTCCACCATAAAAAAGCCGGTTGACTGTATCTGAATTGAGAATAAAGATTTTCAAATTGCACGTCCTATCCGGCTATCGATTGTTTACTGCTGCTGACTCCCGCGCTAAAATAACCTGTAAGTGTGAACTGAGCAGATTTTCTTTGAGAAAATTCTGGAAACGGGCTCGGACCTCTTCAGATGAATTAATGATAGCGTTTATAAAACGGGGAATCTTGATACCGGGATCTTCGCGCTGTGCATTGCGGACGATGTCGATATCCAATTCGCCCGGTGTACGCAAATCGACTAGGCGCAGATTGCACCGCTTGACCAACCGACGAATTCCTTCCACTGACAATAGGTTGATATGATGGGGGGGATGAACACTATTAGACCTGTCCCAAAGAATCTGAATATCAAATCCGCTAACGGTCAGCGTTGTGAGCATCAAGAAACCGTTCGTGTTCAAAACTCGATGCGCGGCCGCTAGAAATGTCTGTGGATCGTAGACATGTTCCAGAACCTCAAACGCCGTGGCAAAATGTGCTTTTAGCATGCCTTTTTTGATGGTCTCCAGATGGTTTTCGAAAACCTGAAAACCTCTATTTTGGCAAATACCGGCCAATTCGGTTACCGGCTCGATGCCCATGATCTGATTGAAAAAATCGACGCGTTTCATTTCTTCAAGAAAGATCCCATAACCACATCCAATGTCAACAAACCGCGTGTTTTTTTCGCTGCTGATATTCGATTGGCGAATCCAGCGCACGGCGCGTTCCGCACGGGGTCTGTAGATTTTAAGTCGTCTAGCTTCAGCTGTCTGCTTGTAAAAATCCGTTGACCAGAAACTGACCGAATCTGAATGGCGATAGAAATCGGCATACATCTCCTGCGACGGTCTTGGGGAAAGAAAAAGCGACTCACATTCTGAGCACAGCTTATATTTGAACTGATTTTTGGTAAAGGCCTCTGTTATCTTTTTGCTGTTGCAGGCCGGGCAAGGCACTTCTACAAAATGTGTCTGATCGGAAAAAAAATTCTCGATATCTTTCTGTGAAAGTTGGAGGTATCGATTAAACAGCTGCCGAGGCCTTATTTCATCTTCTTTCATGTTTGGTGTCCCGCAGCGATTCGCTTTTTGTTGCTGATCACTCCACTCCCCTTGTACCAGGCACCATCCTGAAATAGAAGTGATGCATTGTCAATTAGATATTAAACCAGACCCCCCTCTTTTTGCATAAAACGCCGTGGAAGCGCTTTGAAGAGGGTAACCATAAAAGTCGCTTATGTCCGCATTGTATTCACGATAAACTGTTCGTAATCTCCTAACACATCTCTTTTTTGCAAGCCACCATATATTATTTCAGATAAAAAACGATCGACCTGCGCCTGAGAATACGGCACCTGGTTTTTATGAGATTGCAATGACTGCAGTGCCTCACTCAATTCATTATCGTTCTGAACCGTCCAGCAGGCACCGATCTCTTCGTATAGCGTTGTGTTTTCATGTAGATATTTTAAATAAAGAACCGGTTTGCCTTGCAGCAGGGTCTCGATCAGGATGCTGGAACCAATAACGAGCATGACATCTGCCCACTCGCATAATTCCACAGAAGAAATGCCAGATACATTGGCTATGGCCAAATTTTCATAAATCTTAGCCTCTTCACCGCTGCGCGTGTGGGGTTTAATGACCACTTTGATGCCGGTTAATTTCGATAATACGTCAAAAGTTTTCAGCATGCGCTCGACATGGATTTTGTAATTGGGTCTTGTCGTCATAAAAACGACTTTAAGCGCCATATTATTCTGGGGCTGGAGATTCTTTAGTCGGGGAAGTATTTTCTTATTTTGTCCCACCCACTCATCACAGTATCGAGCGCTGCCAAGCACAAAAATTTTGTCGCTGGCGATGCCGGATTTGATAATTGTCTCTTTAAACAAGCTGTTTTGGACGGCAATCGCGTCATAACGATTAAATTTCTTAAAATTTCTTTCTTGATCGATCGAGCCGATTTTAATGTCTTCGTTGGTATAGATCAAGACGCCGTGTGGCAGAGACAGGACGGGTATGGACATCTCTCGGGCGCAACGCATGAAGGCATCGACGACAAAGCGCCAGGGGGCCACCCAGTCAAAACATAACGCCTGCGCTTGGGTCTGCTCAATTATTTGGCGGGCCCAGGCCGAATTGTAGAATCTTTTCCGATTGCGCTTATAGTATCGAACGCCTATCTTATGAAAACGCTGTTGCAGTTTGGCTACCCATTTATAGGCGGCGGCGCTTGCGTCCAGCCTTCTGGCGATCGCAAATCCGGTTTGGGAAATAAAGCGCAACACGCGGTGCAAAAAACCAAGGTGCCGGGTGAATTCATCGTAAAGAGATGTCACTTTTATACCCAGCCCTCTTAGAAACTGAAGACGATAATCGCTATGAATATCATAATCCGGATTCATGCAATAAACAGCGACGGGATATCCGTCTCGGTGCATTCGCCATATGATGGGCGTAAAATGATCAATATCATTGAAATGTCGAATAAAAAAAAGGTACATCGTATTTTCCTAAATGCGCACATAAAAGTGAACAAGCCTTTGCAACCCATTCACAAAGGCTTCTACCTATCTGCAAATGACCTGTTTGTCAAGCACCTATAACTTAATACATTGAGATATTCGGCACTTAGGGCGATTTTGAGATTTGTGCAAGCTGCCCAAAAAAATATCAATGTATTCCGAGTTGTTAGCCATTGGATCCTGAATCTTAGGCACACGCATAAAAACAAAATTCATTGTCGGACATTTAATGCACCCCACGATTTCGCGGTTGTTGTTGAATCCCAAAAGTTGCAAAGCAGCGTTGTTTTGATGCAAAATTCAGGTAGTAAATGCTTGACATTTCATAATGATTAAGAATATTTTATAAAGTTTATAACTGTCATTCTAAAAACTTATTTCAAAAACTTTGCGGGCGAATATGAACCCATGACAGATACTAAGAAACTGCTATTAATACCCGTCGAAAATCAAGTGCGTGAACTCGATCCCAAGCTTTTATTTGCCTGTGTGGCTGCTGAGCGCGGTTTTACATCGGTGATTGGATCCCGCCGGGAAATGGATTTTAACATCGACATGTTTCCACCCAGCATCTATCTTTCAAAAAGCATGACGGTCCGCAGCCTGCTGTTTTTTCGGGTGGCCAACAAGTTTGGCCATGACATTGTCACCTGGGATGAAGAGGCCCTGGTGCACCTCCCGCCCGAAACCTATTTTTCACGGCGGCTGGATCCCCGATCCATCCGTTATGTTTCGCATTTGTTTGCATGGGGCGAGGAAAACGCGGAATTATGGCGCCAGTACAGGTATCTGCCGGATTTTATACCCATTCATGTGACCGGCAATCCACGCACCGACATGTTGCGTCCGGAGCTGCGATCTTTTTATGAAAATGAAGTTGAGCAGTTTAAAAGCAAGTATGGTGATTTTATATTGATCAATACCAATTTTAATCACATCAATGCCTTCGGTCCGGATATGAATCTATTCAAACCGGTTAAAATACCGGGCCAGAAGCCGGCGTTCGGGCGCGCCGCGCGGGGCATGAGTCGCGACTATGCTGAAGGTCTGCGCAACCACAAACAAGCGATTTTCGATCAATTTAAGAAGCTTGTCCCCGAATTAGAGCAAGCGTTCCCAGAATACAACATCGTTATGCGCCCGCATCCCACTGAAAATCATGATGTCTATAAAAAAATCGCTTCTGAATGTGAGCGGGTTTTCGTGACCAACGAGGGTAATGTGGTCCCCTGGCTGATGGCAACGAATGCCCTTATTCACAACGGCTGCACTACCGGTGTGGAGGCATATATGCTGGGGGTGCCAGCCATTTCTTACCGCGCTGTGGTCAACGAGGACTATGATTATGGTTTTTATGTGTTGCCCAATAAGATGAGCCATCAGTGTTTTGATTTTGAGGAGTTAAAAGATCTTCTGGGGGAAATTCTGAGCGGAGAAGTGGGGGCTGCCGACAGTGAGGAACGCCAGGTCCTGATCCGGCACTATCTGGCCGCTCAGCAGGGACCTCTGGCATGTGAACGGATGATGGATGTCATTGAAACGATTTCGGGAAATCCAAAAAAAACCGCGAAAGCACCTTTTAAAAGCAAATTGGGGCACTGGGCGGTTACCTGTGGGCTGCATCTGGTAAAACAAATAAAGACAAGTCTTCCCGGTTCCCATAATCGGCCCGAATTTCAGCGCCACCGCTATCCAGGCATCTCGCTCGAAAATTTGCGTAGTAAATTAGATCAGTTTCAACATTTAAGAGGTAACAAGCAAGAATTCAACGTAGAGCAAATATCCAACGTCATGTTTGAAATTCGTCCTGATTAAAAACCTGTGTGCCATATGTCATTTTATTCTTAACTATTTTATATTTTTAACGCAGAATTTAAATACCGATTGAACACCGCATATATGACGACCGATAAAACACCTTTACTTCTTCCGGTTGAAAATCAAGTCCGCGAACTGGATTCCAAGATCCTACTGGCATGTATTGCGGCCCGGCGTGGCTTTTCATCCTATATTGGGTCCCGCCGGGAAATTCATTTCAATATCACCGCCTTTCCGCCAGGCATATATCTATCGAAGAGTATTACAGCGGCCAGCGACATGATGTTCCGGATTATGCGTGACCTGGGGCATGCCATTGCCGCCTGGGACGAAGAGGCACTGGTGCATTTGCCAGCCGAGACCTATTATTCACGCCGGCTCTCGCCGAGCGCGATGCGATATGTTTCGTATTTTTTTGCCTGGGGCGAGGATAATGCCCAATTGTGGCGTCAATACAGCTATTTACCTGAGGATGCCGCCATCGAGGTGACGGGTAACCCGCGTAATGATCTGCTCCGGCCGGAGTTACATGCCTACTATGAAAGTGATGTTGATACGATTAAAAAGACATATGGCGATTTCATTCTGATCAATACGAATTTTAACCACGTCAATGCCTTTTCACCTGTCCAAAACCTGTTTAAGCCGCCTGAAAAGCCCGGCGAGCCGCCCCCATTTGGCAGGGCTGCTAAAGGCATGAGCCGGACGTATGCTGAAGGGTTACGAGATCACAAACAGGCCATTTTTGAAGATTTTCAGCGGATGATCCCGGCCCTTGACGCTGCTTTTCCGAATTGCCGCATCGTTGTTCGGCCGCATCCGACTGAAAGCCAGAAAATTTACCATGATATCGCCGCCCAATGCCAGCGGGTTAAAGTGACCAATGATGGGAATGTGGTGCCCTGGTTGCTCGCCACCAAAGCATTGGTTCACAACAGTTGCACGACAGGCGTTGAGGCCCAGGTGATGGGAATTCCGGCTATAACCTATCGGGCGTCCATCAACGAAACCTATGATTTCGGCTTTTACCGATTACCGAATTTGACCAGTCATTCCTGTTTTAATTTGGATGAACTGATAAAGACCTTAAAACATATTTTAAACGGTGAATTCAAGCCCGCCAGCGGGGATGAGCGCCAACAGCTCATTCAACATTACCTGGCAGCGCAGGATGGACCGCTGGCCTGCGAGCGGATGCTTGATGTGCTTGAAAAACTATCCCAGAGCCAAAAAGATCTGCCAAAACCCGGTGTCGCAAAGCGCCTTGCAGGGTGGTCATTTTGGGCCTTGCGCACCCGGATAAAACGGTACAAGGATTCACGGCCCGGTTCCCATAATAAACCCGAATTTCAACGCCATCGATATCCTGCTGTGGCCTTAGAGGATATGAGAGCGCGCGCATCCCGATTTCAGCAGTTGTTGGGTTATCCAAACGAACTTAAGATCGAACGTTTTTGTGAGCAGTTTTTTCGAATCAGTGCCGAATAGAACCATTTGCAAGATGCCCCTTGACATTGCCGTTTCCATCAGCTTATAGTCGCCTCCGCGAAAGAATGAATGACGGAGAACCACCATGAAGATTTTTATTTTGGGTACGGGAAAAACAGGAACGACGGCCTTGGTCTATAAAGTGGCCGGTGGTCTTCCGAATTGCAAGGCATTTTCAGGAGGCAAACCGGGCAAATATGTCGGAGAATACGAGAACGCTGTCTACAAGCATACATTTGAGGAGCGTAAAGGTAAAAATTTTGAGCTTTATCGCGATCATTTAAAAAAGGAGCACTATGACCGTAAAATTTGGATGGCGCGCGATCCCAGAGATGCAGCTGTCAGCCGTATGCTCTATCGTTGGCACCGAGGTATTTTGGGCCAGAAGAAGCAATATCAAGCCCATCTTGAGCTGGTATTAAAAAAGGAACAGAATCCCGCTTCAGTTGCTTTTCATGAAATTTGCCGTTATACCGGATATGAAGGGTGGCCGCGTAGTGTCGAAGATGTCATCGCCGAAGAAAAAAACCGCTATGGGAATATGTGTGAATTCGTGCAAAGCTTGGACGGTGATTGGCATCTATTTAAATACGAGGAAATGGTCAATCAAAACTTTAATGCCTTAAATGACTATTTAGGATTTAGCGTGCAGCGTGAGGCCGAGGTCCCCATTGGTACCGGTAAAGAAAAAGTGGTGCGTAAAAAAGCGTATGGAGACTGGCGCCATTGGTTTGTTGAAGAGGATGTGGCCCTGTTCAAACCGGCGTTTTTACCCTATATGCAGGTCGTCGGATACGATTGCGATGATTGGCATCTGGATCCTGAACCGGTCATCGAGCCCCAATTTTCATCTGAATATATAAAACGATTATCCAGCAAAGCGCCCAAAAATACCATCATGCGCTTTGTTGATAATGTTTCCCAGCGTGTGTTTAAAAGAAGCTAGCCTTTATTGCCGACCCGCACATATGCCATCAAATTCTTAAAGCCCAAACGAAACGGGTGCCCTCCAAACGTTTAGGTACAAAAAATCTTCCAAATTTCTGCGATGCGATTCAGAATGATTGAAAAGTGACCTTCATTTGAATAGATAGTGGCCCGGCAACCGGGAATCATCTGGGCCATGTAACGCCCCATTTGCGCCGGCACAATCCGGTCCTTTGCGCCATGCCACAGATGAACGGCCCTATCAATATGCGATAGGGAAAAGCCCCATGGGCGGCTGTATAGTACCACATCAGTTGCCGGC
>Ga0209536_100012519_pt1 | contig 12329 bp, 14 predicted proteins | sample DeeMarSeWOR28_12_FD_187461 | JGI IMG/M metagenome (GOLD analysis project Ga0209536, IMG submission 187461) | Marine sediment microbial communities from White Oak River estuary, North Carolina - WOR-2-8_12 (SPAdes) (version 2) | ecosystem: Environmental > Aquatic > Marine > Intertidal zone >...
TCTTTAAATCTTTTCTGACATTCTTTTTCCTGCTTCTTTAGAAACTCATCATCATGATCCGGATCGTGATGAGTAATGGCAATCATTTTAACGTTTGCTCTTTCTGCAACTTCTATTGCTTGTTCATAACTGCTGTGTCCCCATCCTTTTTTATTTTTCAACTCCTCGCTTGTGTATTGTGCTTCGTGAACCAGAAGATCAGCACCTTCAGCTAATTTTACAACATTATTATCAATTGAATCTCCATGCTCTACATCAGTGCAAAACACGAAGATTTTTCCGTCACGTTCAATTCTGTAACCATAAGCACCGCCGGGATGTTTGTGCTTGTTTGCTTTTATAATTACAGGTTTCGAGTCCTCTACGTCAGGTTCTAGATTTTTTTTTGTTTCATTTAAAAGCATAAAATGAAATTTTGCACCCATCTTCTCCAGTTGAATTGGAAAATATTCTTTTTGCATTTGTGTTTTGAATATATCCTCAAGACTGTGTAGTCTGCGTCCCCAGCCTAAGGCAAGTAAATAAATGTTTTGATTTTTTATGAATGCAGGAGAAAAAAAAGGAAATCCCTGAATATGATCCCAATGGAAGTGTGTAAATGCAATAAATATTTCACTTTGCTGATGTCTGCTAGCTAAAAAATCTTTCCCTAAAACTCTTATGCCTGTTCCTGCATCTAGAATTCCAATGTTATTTGTTTCCTTAATTCTTATTTGAACGCATGTCGTATTACCGCCAAATTCCTGAAACTCAGGAGAGCATACAGGGATGGATCCTCTGGTGCCATAGAATTTTATGATCATAGCACAAGTTGGTTATTTAAAATATCCTTCTTTCCCTAATCTGGAAACTAGTTCATTACCAAATGATTTTATTACATCTGAAGCTTTTTCAGGATCAACAGTTTCTGAAACACCACTCCAGATTAATTTTTTATCACTAGTTTCATAAATGTTTGTTTCGAGAACAACAACAACATTCTTTGAAAGATATCCTGAAGCATTTGCATACTCGAGACCAGCATAATAGTATCCATAAAATCCATAGTAACTATTGAACGGAATAGTGTAGAGATATCCTGCTTTATAATCCCTGGATGCATCCAAACCAACCAGCCGTGAGACGACCACAGCATCGATGTCCAGATCCTGGAAATATTTATCAAATGTTGTTGAATCTATAGCCTGATCGTAGGGCATATGATCCATGGATGGTGTAGCGAATATACCACCATCTCTAAATGCTTCACTCATACCATTTTCAAAATTTCGTCTTAATAATGGTTTATCTTTATTGAAAATACCTAGTACCAGTACTTTTTCAACACTTCCTTTTTGATAATTTTCATCCTGCCATTCACCGATGATATCTGTTTTAGCACCGCTGCAGGAGATGATAACTATCATTAGTGATACTGTCGAAAATGAAATCAATAAATATTTAAACACAAGCACCTCTGTTTAAAATTGAAAATTTAGAAGCCCTTGAAACAAAAAGGGCTGTGATTTTTTAGAAGTGGAATATTGTTTAATTAACCACTAGAATCAGGATTAGTTACTTCTTTTGACTTAAAATCCTGAATATAAATACCTAATGCTAATTCAATTGCTTCCTGAAGACTATTAACAGTCTCGGGTACCGCTCTGAATTGAGAAGCGAAATTTTGTGATTTTTTTAGTGAATTATAGACAAACCTGTTTTGCATTTGTCCGAAATAAGTTTCCATGTTGATTATATAGGTAAAATTGTCGTTCTTAACATATATGTCTATATCCTGCCAATCTCCATCTGAAATTTTATACCTGTACTTATATACTTCAGTGTAAGCATCCTGTCTTGTCTTTTCAATGTACTGGTATGAATATTCAACGGGAGGTTTGGAACCTGAACAGGAGCTAAGAATTATTATTAAGATTAAAGCAAAGCAATGAATAATTAAGGTTTTCATAATAATTTTCCTAATTTTAATAAATTGGATATCCAATTCCAACAGGTGGATAATAACCAGGTCCGTATGGACCCCATGCACCTGGTACGTAAACTCCAACACCAACACTTACGTGTCCCGCACCACATCCTAAGATTGATGTCATAAATAGTAAAACTAAAATCACTAAAATAATTTTTATTTTATTCTTCATCTTTAACCTCCTCAAATGAGCCTTTTTCTAAGGGCCATTTTTGTACAGTAAATACAGCACCTGAAGGATCAGCAATAATTGCTGCATTGTTTCCCACTATTCCTTCTGTTCCCATGTATACGGTTCCGCCAAGCTGTTCAACTTTCTTTACAATCTCTGAAGGATCTTTAACAGCTATGTATGGCATCCAGTGTGGTTTAACATTTTCGAAAGGAATTTCCACCACACCAGCTCTTGGTTTTTCTTCTTTTTCGAGAACGTGATATTGATTTGCTGCTTTTGTATTAAATTTTTTACTAATATATCCAATCATTTCACTATAAAAATTGATTGAATTATCTACATCCTTTGTCCACAACTCAGTCCAAAGCCATTCATTGTAGATACCGTCACCGTCTATAGGATCACCGCTGCTGGAATTAACCAAACCTAAAACTGCTTGCTGAGAATCAAAAATGAATGAGACTATTCCCCGGTTTGGAAGGGCAAATGGTTCTCTGTAAATTCTTCCGCCACTCGCTTTTACGTAGTTGATTGTCTGAGTTATATCAGGTACAGATAAATAGCTAATCCATTGAGAATACCTATGGCTCTCATCAACATTTCGTAACTCAAATATTCCTGCAATAGGTTTTCCTTCATGAAGGACAACTGTATAATCGTTTTCTTCATTACCAAGGCTTAAATATGTCCAACCGAAAAGTTCAGAATAAAATTGCTTAACCGCTGGAACATCATCGGTCATTAAATCACGCCAAACAAATTTGCCCGGATGTGATTCTCCTGTGGACGTTGTATTAATTGGGGGAACAACCGGTAAATCTGGGGAGCAGGAAGAAAACCAGAACAACATAATTACAATTATCAATCCAGATAGTTTATGCATCATATTCTTGATCCGCTTAAATAATGGAAAAATTTAACTTCAAGTTAATAAATGAAAACCTAAATATAATCAACGAATAAAAATTTCCCGCATCATTTTTATAGTTCAAAACCCAATAATACTTTTATCTGTGAATATTTGAATTCCGACTGACGGTTAATTGATTCGTCCTCAGAATCGGGGGAAATATTGATACTGTTATTAAGTGTTTGTGCACCTGTTGAATAGACTATTCCTACTGTTATCTCAGTTTTCCATAGAGGAAATGTTGAACCAGCGGCAATATGTATTAAATCCCACGCCGATGACGGTGCTAAATTTGTAGTTGTATTTGCAACATAGGCAGATTGATCCTTTGTAAAACTCATGGAGAAAATTAGACTGTCATTTGCAAAATAGTCGAGCCCCAGTCCATAATTAATAATACTCTTTGCTTCATGGCTCAGATCGTTTGTCAGCATTTCACCGGAACTTTGGGAAATGTAATGTTCTGTATCCAAAATATTATATTTATTTATCGCATCATACCATTCACTGCTTAAGTGAATCTTAAAATTTCCCAAACGGTATGCACCTCCAATTCCTAATGCCCAGGAGGAATTGAACTTTGAATTAATATCATCCTGGTAATTACTGTTAAACCTAGTTGAATCGGCACCTGAAGCAAATAAATGTGTTCCCACTGAACCACTGCCAAAAAGGTTTAAACCTGGAGACGTAACTGTTAAACCTAATGTTAATGGATTTAGATTTATACCAATACCTCCTTTTAACAATGCCCGACAGTTAGTAAAACTATAATTATTTATTTCAGAATATGATGCAATCTGTCCTGTTGAAAGAAGTGCCTCCAGGATTGTAATTGATGAAGCTTTATGGCTGCGGTAAGCAATATAACCTGTTAATCCTACACCAATAACATTATTTAGTTTACTTGAAAATGTAATTCCTCCCCAAACGTCATTAAACTTCCTCTCCAGATTTATTCCTCCGGCAAAACTTTCTTTACCGGGATCCGATTGAACAACATCCAAAGAATCTATTATTCTTGTAGAAAATTCTACATCTGCGTTCTGCCTTGTTAGGATCGATAGGGCTAACCGGTCATCGCCCAAAAAATCAAAATCGAAATCAAATGCAACAAAGTTGGGAGAAGGAACAATATTTGAAAATTCGAGATCTTTGCCTTTTGCTGCACCATCCTTTATCAGGTAATTATCAAGTTGATAAACCTGTGCACTAAGTATGAACTTAACATCGGGGAATAGTGCTATTGCACCTGGATTATAAAATGTAGCACTCAAATCTGAAACACTACCTATTACTGCACCGCCTAACAAGGTTGATCTGGTTCCATATTGTATGTTCCAGTAATTATTTTCCTGACTATATATAGTGCTGTTTGAAAAAAGAAAAATGGTAATTATTAGAAGACAGATATTTAAAATTTTCATACTTATCTCCATTAAAATTCAAACTTGATTGAAGTATCTATTCGGTAGTCAGTTTGTGCAGCATTTTCAGACTGTGGTTTGTTGTCATATTCAATGTAGAAAGTTAAATCCCAGTAGAAATCGAGAAATATTTCCCAACTTAACTGAGCATTGTAATTTAATCTGAATCTGCCAATGTCAGTTAGGCTCGGTAGCAAATTAATATATGTAAATAAATTAGCTTTTGGATGATCGTACTTAAAGAGTTGGTATTGCGCATTCACTAAACCTTCGACATTGTAGGTTGGATCGCTTTGATCAAATTTTGATTCCCTGTTAACTGATATGCCAATAAGTGTGTACATCCACTCATTTTGTGATTGCAGAAAATTATTTCCAACTCCTCCGCCAAGAGATGTTCTAAGTTTTATACCCAGTTCTGTATTAGATTCGAGTGAAGCAAGCCCGGCTGCGAACCATTTGCCTTCGAGATTATGCTGGTATGTATATGTTAAATCCTGTTTCTCTGAAACAGGTTCACTTGCTGTGGTTGTTATAACCGAGTTCAGGGTTAGTTCAGAGTAATTAGTTTTTGTTCTGTATTTAGCCTTTCCACCAAGACTAAATTGTCCAATCTTACTTGCTTTAGTAAAACTGAAACCAATTTTAATGTAACCATCCAAGATATCCCAAAAACTTTCTTTAATACGGTTCATCCGAACAATATATTTCATAAATAGCCTTGTATCAAGAGTAACTCCTTTAACAGTGAGCATACCCTCTTCGTCAGCTGGTTCGATTGAACCAAAATAAATTCGACCGTCCTGCAATTCAACTTCATAAAAATTTTTCGTATATATGCTTTTTATTTTATCCCACTGAATATTTACAGTTTCCATATTGTCTGTTTTATAGGTGAGAATACCTACTGTCATATATTTTAGTTCTCCAGTGATTTTGTCTCCATTATTAAGTATAACAACATCGGTCTTCTGCGCAAATAAATTAATATTGGCAAGTAGGAGAATAAAAATAATGGAGTAAATTAATGAGCAGTAAAATGATCTGACACACATATCTAAAAATACTAAACTATTCTATATTTTCGTTCCCCAGCAGAACAGCAAGCCAGCGTGTTTCTTCTGAACTTTCAAGTGCAATTTTTATTGTTATCGTAAGCGGGACAGATAAAAGCATTCCTATTGGACCTAAGATAAAACCCCAGAAAATAAGTGATAGAAATACAACCAGTGTAGAAAGCCCTAATCCTTTACCCATAAATTTTGGTTCAAGTATGTTTCCCATAATAGTATTAATGACAAGGTAACCAATAAGAACAACTAATGCTTCAACAAAACCAAGCTGTATTATTGTAAGCAATACCGGTGGTATAAGTGCTATTATAGATCCAATCGTTGGAATGAAATTTAGTACAAATGCCAGTACAGCCCATAGTAGTGGATAATCTACCCCGATTATTAATAGTAAAAAATATACAAGCAATCCAGTGCCTAAACTTATCCATATTTTTATTGCAATATATTTATTGATGTTCTGAGTAACAGACTGAACTTTTAAAATTGAATCTTCTGGATTAGACAAAATTTTCTTAAGCTTTAATGGTAAACTTGTAATCTCCAGCATCATAAAAACAACAGTTAATAATATCAGGAATCCGTTAGCAAACAAATTACCCACCTGGTTAAATGTATCACCAACAACTTTTAAAACAGATGCAGGATTAAATGCTTTTGAAAGTTCAAAGTCAGGCTCGATAAACTTATTTTCGGTTAACCACATAATAAGCGACTGTGTCTGGTTTTGCAGCTTTTGTTCATAAAGTGGTAATTTAGAAGTGAAGTCGTTAACCGAGGCTCCTATGAGTATTCCTATTAATGAAATAAAAATTAGAAATGATAGTATAACTATTACAAGAGCTATACCTTTCGGAATTCCTTTTCTTTGAAGCCAGAAAAACGGGGGAGAGGCAATGATCGAAATAAATATAGCAAGTAAGAAAGGAACAATTATCGATTCTGCAGCTTTCATGCCAGCTACTACAATGATAAAGCTGGCAAGAATTACCATTACCTGAAAAGTCTTAGATGTCCTGTTAATTATTTCACTCACTAAATGTTACAATCCTTTAATCAGTTTCCAATTGCATATCCAATTCCAAAGGCATATTCAAAACCGGTGTTCATCGCTTCCTTTTCATAGAAGTTGGATTGGTAGTTAGCGCCGATATCAAAATTTAAATTATCAATTAAATTAATTGTTAATCCAATTCCGACTTGCCAGGAGTATTTAACCAATGTTTTATCTTCTTTTTCTCCTTCCAGATTGGTGTTTTCAAATACAATATTCAATCCGTTCATAAACTGGAAGAACGGCATAAACATAGCATCTGTGAAATAATATCTTCCTCCAATTTCGAGCGGGATAATTGTCAGAGATGCATCCTCATAAGTAACACCGTTTTGAAGGGAATTATTCAGGAAGCCGGTTCTGAACATTAGTAAATTATGTGCCGGAAAAGCAATGCTATAACCTATGTAACCGCCGGAAGCATTTGACCAGACGCTACTGAAGTTACCAAGATTACGGATATACGTGCCCTCAATCATTATTCTGTTTTTAAGATATGTATCTGATTGCGGGAGAGTATCTGAGATAAAAACACCCAGTGTAAAGAATATAATTATGATTGTAATGTTCTTCATTTGAGTCACCTCTTTATTAAAAACTTATATAACTAAATATCTATTATAGCAGTTCTGAAGAATAGTCTTCCTACAGGATGATTTTTATTTACATCAGGGAAGTTTTCATAATAACTGTTTCTCCAGTAGATACCAGTACTAATTCCAACTGAGAAATATTCTGTCAAAGGATATTGTGCTTCAAAAACAAGAAAATGAATATGATGTTTGGAATCGCTCGGTTCAGATTGCGTCCAGAGCCAGGCACCATAATAAAACAGGCTAACATAATTCCAGATTCCATTCTGAATTGCGGCAACTATTCTTGTTCCAACACCGGGTCCAAAATCGTAGACTCTACCTTCAACATCTACATAGTAATCATTTGGTGTAGCTCCCATTAATATTCCGTTAACTCCAAATTGTGTTATTAAATTGGTTTTTGATCCAATCGGGAATCTTGATATTAAATGTGGATAGATTTGTGTACTCCCGAATAGAAAACCCTTATAAAGAGTATCAATTTCTGTGTACTCTTCCTTTATTAAGTTGTTGTAATTAAAATCAAGGTTTACATCAAAACGATGTTTCTTATTATCCAGATCACAGCCAAATAAAAATCCGCTGCTGTTCATCGTGGTAAAATGCGGTAAGCCCGATGCCAATTCAAAATTGAAGTTAAAATATTCAAATGGCTTTTTAGCTTTAAATCTGTTACCATAGGTTAGATTAAAAGTGAAGAGTCCTTCAATTTCTTTATCTGTATAAGTTTTATCTCCATCTTTATCTAATGATCTTGTACCTGCCTCAAAACTTATCAGAAAATCATCAGGTCTGCTCCATTCAGGATTAGGAAAATTTTGGCCCATCTCTCCGGAGATAGCCCTGTTAAAACCTCTGACCGGATTAATCAGTGTTCCAAAAATCTCTGACCACACTCTATCTGAACCGGAAGCGGTGTTATCTGTGACCATTGAAGATAATCTATAAGTTATTTCACCCAAATTAATACCACCAACTCCTGTATAAATCCAGTCATTAAATGCCGGTCTGAATGTCTCTCCGAAAAATTCCCATATTGCACTTCCCGTAAGCGACCAGGCGGTTGATTCCCAGAAGCTATAACCATTTGTTCTGCCAACATTGAAAAACAAAGCTCCATGATAAGGGTGTGCGAAATTGTTTGTTGTGAAATTATCTCCATCGTATTCCCAGCCGTTATTAAGATTTCTCCACCAGGATTGGAATCCGACTATTGCCCAGTTATCAGCAGGATCTTCCCAATGGCGGATGTAACGAGCAAGCACCCAAGGAATTAATTCAACAACTGCTAATTCCCAAACCGCTGTTCCGAAATGCTTTTCAGATTCCCAGGGTTTGAAATCATCTTCTAAAACGGATTCAGGCAGATTAATTTTGCCCCATTTATTGTAAATGTTCACTTTGTAAGCTAGACTACTTATCGATGCTGAAGTAGAGAAACTCAATTGTGAGTTTGAAGAAAGTAAATAGGTTTCACTCTCATCTAGCTGAACTAGATCCAATTGTTGGTATTCAAAGTTCTGTGAGAATAACTTAGAATTGAATAATATTATTAAAAGGAAAAGAATAAAAATTTTATAAGTACCAAAGTATAGAAAAGTATGCATATGATTCCCTCTCAAATTTTATCTCAAATACTTTATTACAAAATTAATAAAGAATCAATAATATTCTAATATTCTAGAAATTTATATATGAATAAAAACTGAAGAGCAAAGGTTTGATCCTGAATTTTTGAGTAGTATGAATATTGAAGCTCACCACCAATTGAAATGAGATTGTTTAATGGATATACATAAGCTATTCCGGCATGAGCACCAATACTAATCTGACTGCTTGAAAGCTCATCACCAAATGCAGTTCCGTTATTTGACAATAAAAACATTCCGGAGCCGGCTATCAGTTTTATTTTTGGTGTAACTCTCATTGTTATAGCAATAAATATTGGGATAGAAACCATTGATGCTGAAAAATCAGAAGTGCCGAATTCTGTTTCTATATTAGTAACATCAATCGAGTATAGATATTGGTACCCTGTTTCCAAACCAATACTCAACAGGTGTTCAGGATTCCACATCACTCTGACTGATCCCGCAAATCCGTTTTTATTTAATTCATCATTATCTATTGTAGTAAAATACCTAGAGTATCCTGCACCGAACTCTGCAGTTAGTGAGTAAGTCTCCTCATTTATCTGTCCGGATACTCCATAGGTAAGAGAAATTATTATTGCCAAGATTTTTAGTAGTTTCATATTATTTTCATCTATTTTATATAGTAATAGTACGATACTATCGTAGGATAATTAGTAAGTATACCATCAAATTCACTTTCATTGATAAATTCCTCGATGTATCCTGTTTCGTCCAATGTCCAGACGAATGCTTTTCTGTCTTCAGCATGCATCTGTTGAACATTGGTATTCTGTGTACCCTGAGTCCATCTTGGTGCCCAAATCATTGAGTTTGTCTCTCTCACTTTATCAATTGATAATTCACATAGTGAAGAACATCCTTATAACCAGGTTGCTCAAGAAATTTTTGGTAAACGTCGTCAGCAGGCATCCCGAGATAAACCTTCAAATCTCTTTCCATTAAAATTGCACGTTCGTTTATTTCTGTAAGAAGTTCAAATGAATTCGGAACAACATCAACATCTTTAGTATCAAGCCAAACCACTTTAAGATCTGTTTCTTCAAGCACAAATTCCAGAGCTTCTCTCAATGAAGGAATTTTTTCACCATTTCGTAAGGTTACAAGAGTTCTCAATTGTGCCCATGTGAAATCTTCAATTTCTCCCCAAATCAATCCCTTCTGAGTAAGTCTGAGATTTATATCATTATCATGATATATAAAAGGAACACCATCTGATGAAAGTCGTGCATCAATTTCAATTCCGGTAGCACCAAATCTCTCGCAAATGTTTATAATTTCTATTGAATTTTCAGATACACCGAGATAGTCTGAATTTCGTCCTCCACCCCGATGTGCAAGTATATAGAAATCCCTTTTCTTTACTTCCTGACTAAAGTCTCTTTTTAATTCAAATGTTATAGGATTGCTTGCTAATTCATTACCGATACCGTACTCTCCAACAAACTTAATTGTTGTTGCAGTTGTATCTTCAGCGAGAATCTGAGTTCCGCCTTCATCGGTAGGAATATAAAAATTTGCAACTCCGCTTTCGGTATTCGTTGCATACCTCCAATAACCCATTAAAAATACTACAGAGTCGAGTGATCCACCATCGAGGAAGATATAGCCGCCGCTTTTCCCAGAGAAAACTGATAATCGGTCTCTCGTCCATTTTACTACAACCTGATCACCCAAAAGATCATTTCCTTTGATGACTTCATAAATCCCTTCCATAACCTGTTTGGCATTAGCAGAAAGTGGAGTTGTTTGTGATAGAAAATTACTCGGATCGACAACCGGATTTGTTATGTCTACTTCGTTATCACAAGAGTAAATAAAGAGCAGACCTGCGAATGGTATTATTATTTTCTTCATAGTATAAATGTAAATGTTGCTTCTGGTATATAAAATGTTCTATCAAATGTAGAGAATGCTGCCCACATCGGATAATAAAACTTAAGGAAGGTGGATCGGATGCCAAGCACTACAAAATTATCCTTCCATAGTGGTTGCTCCTGATATACACCAATAGTCCACCCGTTAAAAAAATCTAAATCATGTGTAACTTCAAGTTCACCGTTCTTGGTTGTTTCAGCAAGATTGAAAACCAATTCTGATTTTACTGATATGGTAAATTTGTTGAACCTGTAACCAGCGCTCAGATTCGGATATATAGTCCATCCATTAATTTTAGTATCAAATCCGAACTGCTCTAACTGACCAAACCAGTACGCAATATCTCCGCCAATTGAAAAGCCCCATCTCTCAATTGAATAGTTCCATTTTGGCCCTAGAGAAAACTGAAATGTTATAATGTTTGTTTCTACTCCTCCCTCCGCTAAAAAATTTTCAGCTAATCCATATTTCAATTTGTAAGAAAATAACGGACTTCTAAAAACATCATCTGTTTCAACAACATCCTCGGGTAATTTTGCTAATGCTAAACCTAATGAGCTAACCGTTTGGCCTGAGTAGAAGGAATGGGGATAGAAGAAAGAATTGTTATTAAAATTTAGTTGTTGTGCAGATATTCCTGAAGTAAAACAAAAGAAAAATAAAAAAGTAAATAATGGTGGTTGAATAATTTTCATTAAGATGCCTAATAATTTTATTTTGCCCGGCTTAAATTAGCACTTCAAATGAATATGCTTGTATGTCTTAAAAAACCGGTTGAAGATTGCTCCAACCGGTTAATAATTTTCTGTCTTATTAACCACCGGGCTTTTTTGCCAGCGGTAGATTTGAATTTATGCTTAAGTCTATAAGTAACTGTATTTCATATTCAAGCTGCATATATTTAGCTGCAACAATAGGGGTCAAAGCTACAGCGAATTTTTTATAATACTTTTTGTTCAAGTCGTGTCGATCTTCATGAAAATTAAAGGCATTTTTAATGAGTTCATTTGCTTTTACATCCGTTAAACTATCAAAATTGGCGGCAAAGTCTTTAATATTTGCAATGCGTTTGTCTGATAGTTTATCTAGCTCAAATTCATATTCCCTGTATATAGGCCAGAAAGTTTTAGACTGCTCTTCTGTGAAAGCCATTACTTCAGTTATCATCGCTTTCTTATTTGCTTTTACATCAGTTTTAAGTAGTTCAATGTAGCTGTCAACATCCTGAGCAATCCCATTAGTAATTGAAAACAGGAAAGCGATTAAAAATAATTTTTTCATTTATAAATCTTTCTATTGATTAAATGAGTTAAATGATTAATTTTTATGGTGTCCAAACAAACCCTACGTTAATGCTCCAGTACGTATTGTTTACTTCTGCACCAACAGCATTTTCACCTGGGCTTCATTCAACCGCATTCCCAATCGGTAATAGACATCATCGGTGTCTCTCATGCTCTCCTTCCTCCTTGTCTTCCTGCGTTATACGGCGGCTCCTTGCGTGATCAGGCCAGGTCCACCTTGGCCAAGATACGGTTTACCACATCGTCTACAGCGTGCGGGTTGTCGAGTCTGAGCTTTATGGCGTCGTGGGG
>Ga0209536_100012520_pt1 | contig 12329 bp, 9 predicted proteins | sample DeeMarSeWOR28_12_FD_187461 | JGI IMG/M metagenome (GOLD analysis project Ga0209536, IMG submission 187461) | Marine sediment microbial communities from White Oak River estuary, North Carolina - WOR-2-8_12 (SPAdes) (version 2) | ecosystem: Environmental > Aquatic > Marine > Intertidal zone >...
TTCGCAGCGGGCCTGCCCCCCTTGACGACGGCCCGCGTGATCAGGCAGCCATCCAGATTCAGCACGACGTCCGAGGACGGAGCCTCCACGACCTGCTCGGAGTCCCGCTCGCAGGCCATGTGCGTCAGGAACGCCGATGCCTGATCGATCCAGATGCGATAGGGCCCGGGCCGGAGCCCGGCCACCTCGAAGCGACCGGTCTCGTCGGTGCCGGCACGGGCCTTCCCCGGCAACACCACACCGTCGAGCCAGACCAGGCGCTGTTGCGGTGGGTTGTCCATCACCGGCAAGAGTACAATAGCCGGCATGATTCGTGAACCACGCATTGAGAGGCTGCTGGAGCATTGCCATTGAGCTGTTCCGGATTGGTGCTGGTTTCTCACGGCAATCACGGCCTGGTTGAACTTGTGGGCGGTGATCGGCTCGAATGCGTGTTCCGGCGCTCGGTCGGCCGGCCACTGTGCGGCGACCGGGTCGAAATCACTCAGAATGACAACCAGTCGGCGGTTGTGACGGCCATCGAACCGCGCCGCAATGAATTTGTGCGAGCCGGCGCGAGAGGCAACAAACAGGCTATCGCCGCCAACCTCGACCAGGTCCTGATCATCGTGGCGCCGGCTCCGGAACCGAGCCGCGACCTGCTCGAGCGTTACCTGGTCGCCGTTCACAGCCTTGGAATCAGACCGGTTATCGTGCTCAACAAGGCCGAGTGCCTGGCCACCGCGGAATTGATGCATGACAGTCCACTGCGCCGCCTCGACGAATACCGCGAACTGGGTTACCCGCTGCTGACCACTTCCTGCAAGGAGCCGCCCGGAATCGCGGCGCTGCCGCCGACGCTCGAAGCACAGACCAGCATTCTCGTTGGGCAGTCGGGCGTCGGCAAATCGTCCTTGGCCAACGCCTTGCTGCCGGACCTGGAGCTGCAAACGGGTGCATTGTCGCGCGTGACCGGCAAAGGGACGCACACGACGACTACCACGGTGATGTATACCCTGCCCTGCGGCGGCCGTCTCATCGATTCCCCAGGAGTCTGGGAATACGGACTGTGGCCCATGACGCAGCAGGAAATCGCCGACGGTTTTCGCGACTTCGGACCTTTCCTGGGACATTGCCGCTTCAACGACTGCCGCCATGCAGGCGAACCGGGCTGCGCGATCCACGAGGCGGTCGAAGCGGGTGAAATCCGCAAATGGCGTTACCAGTCATACGCGCGTTTACTGCAGCAAGCTGCGGCTTGATTATTACCTGAACAATGTGCGGTCCTACAAGGCGTTACGTGCTATATTTAGGTTCCCCATGAACGGAAATGGAGACAGTGACATGACAAGGATGGTTCTGGCGCTGATGTTTTCGGCATCGCTTGCGGCGTGTTATGGCCTGCTGACAGCCGGCAGCCTGGCGGCTGATGTGCTGCTCATCGAGGAAGTCCGTCAAGCCGACCGCATGGACCTCCCCGCCAATGGTATGACGCAGTCTGATGTACGGAACCGTTTCGGCGCTCCCACCAAGGAGGATGCACCGGTTGGAGATCCGCCCATCACCCGCTGGGACTACAATGGCTGGAGCGTCTATTTCGAATACGACCTGGTTCTCTACACAGTGCTGCACAAGGGACAGGTTCTGGATAAAAACAAAGGCTAGAGCAGCCGCGCTGCGGCCGCCTCCACGCCGGCGTGCTTTTTGCGGGCCAGCAGCGCTCGGATAAGGTATCCTTGCGCCTCTTCCCGAGTGTGCGGAATACATGTCGCAAGAAGCCCTGACCGAAAACCCGATAGCCGCAACCGCGGCAGCCAGCCACGCAGCCCGATCGCTGCTTTCCGACCAGCCCATGCGGCAGCTGCAGCGAGACGGCGTACAGTACACCTTGATTGGTACAGCCCATGTTTCGCGCGCCAGCGCTGACGCGGTTCGCGAACTGGCCGCTTCGGGCAATTTCGACTCGATCGCAGTCGAATTGTGCCAGGCGCGATATGACGCGCTGACCGCCGAGCGCAAGTGGACCGACCTGGACCTGTACCGGGTGCTCCGTGATGGCAAGGCCGGGTTGGTCATGGCCAACCTGGCCCTCAGCGCCTACCAGCGCCGGATCGCCGAGCAATTTGGCATCGAGCCGGGCGCTGAGATGCGTGCCGCCGTCATCGCGGCCAAGGAGCATGGCCTGCCGCTGCAACTGGTCGACCGCGATCTCGCCACCACCCTGAAGCGCAGTTACGCCAGTGTGCCGTGGTACAAGCGCATGTACCTGATGACCGGGCTGGCGCTGGGCATGGTGAGTTCGAACGAGATCGACGAGGAAGCCATCGAAAAGTTGAAGGAAGGCGACATTCTCGAGTCGACTTTCACCGAATTCGCCGAGCACTCGCCGCAACTCTACGAGGCGCTCATTGCCGAGCGAGACCGCTACATGGCCGCGCGGCTGCGCGAGGAGAATGCTGCGGCCAGCGGCCGCAAGGTGCTCGTGGTGATCGGGGCGGGCCACATGGAGGGACTGGCCCGGCACCTCGAGAGTGACCAGGCCGACCCTTCCGCGGAGCGCGCCGAGCTTGAGGCCCAGCCACCACGGTCCCGCTGGCCCCGTATCATCCCCTGGGCCATCATGTTCCTGGTACTGACCGGCTTTTTCATCGGGTTTTCACGCAGCCCTGAATTGGGCTGGCAGCTGGTATTCATCTGGGTGGCGATCAATGGCGGCCTGGCCGCCCTCGGGGCGCTGATCGCCCGCGGGCATCCTTTGACCGTGCTCAGCGCCGTCGTGGCAGCGCCGATAACGTCTCTGAACCCGACGATCGCCGCCGGCATGGTGACAGGTCTGGTCGAATCCTGGCTGCGCAAGCCGCGCGTATCAGATCTGGAGAACCTCCGTTTCGACATCACCACGCTCAAGGGCTGGTTCCGCAACCCGGCGACCCGTATCCTGCTGGTGTTTTTCCTTTCCAACCTGGGCTCGGCCATCGGCACCTGGGTCGCCGGGTTCAAAATATTCGGCGCGCTGTCCTGAACCCTGGTTAGAGATCCATGCAGATAGGCCCCTACCCGCTTCCCAACCGGCTCGCATTGGCGCCCATGGTGGGTGTCACCGACAAGTTCTTCCGGCGGCTGTGCCGGGATCTCGGGGCAGGCTACACGGTGTCCGAGATGCTGGCGGCCAACCCGGCACTTCGCGACACCGCGACTTCGAAGCTGCGGGGTGATTTTGACGGCGAGAGCAGCCCGGTTGCTGTGCAGATCGCCGGCAGCGAGCCGGACTGGATGGCCGATGCGGCGCGCTACAACGTCGCTCGCGGCGCCGAGATCATCGACATCAACATGGGCTGTCCTGCCAAGAAGGTGTGCAACAAGCTTGCGGGATCCGCCCTGCTCTCCCACCCGGACCAGGTGCGGGCGATCCTGGACGCAGTGGTCAAAGCCGTCGACGTACCCGTCACGCTGAAAATCCGCACCGGACCCAATCCCAGGGAACGCAATGGCGTCGAGATCGCCCGGCTGGCCGAGGCCGCCGGCATCGTGGCCCTGGCGGTTCACGGCCGCACCCGTTCCGACCGTTTCAAAGGCGAGGCGGAGTATGAGACCATCCGGGATATCTGCTCTGAAGTGTCGATTCCCGTATTCGCCAACGGCGACATCGACACGCCCGAAACCGCAGCCGCGGTGCTCGCGCAAACAGGTGCGGACGGAGTGATGATCGGCCGAGCGGCCCAGGGCAATCCCTGGATATTTCGGGAAGTCGCGCACTTCCTCACCCACGGCCAGCGGCTTGCCCCACCCAGCCCGGCTGAAGTGCTGGACGTGATGGAGCGGCACCTCGCCGCCTTGTGGCAGGCCTATGGCGAAGCGATTGGCGTGCGCATCGCGCGCAAGCATATCGGTTGGTACCTGGACGGCCGAAGGGGCGCCACGGAAGTCCGTCGCCAGTTGATGCGAGCGGAGAGCGGAGCCGAGCAGGTCTGCTTGCTGCGTTCCTATTTTCTCGGGCATAAAGCAGGCGCCGAGCAGGCCGCCGGTGCTGGCCGCCTGGCGGCCTGATGGAGACAGCGGGCACCTGGGTTTCCATTTTGCCGCCATTGGTGGCCATCCTGATGGCCCTGGTCCTGAGGCAGGTCGTCCCGGCGCTTTTCGCAGGCATCTGGCTGGGTGCCTGGGCCATCCACGGATTCAGCCTCCAGGGCGCCTGGATCGGACTGCTGGAATCCTTTGAGAAATATACCCTCGAATCGCTCGCCAACCCGGATCACGCGGCCATCATATTATTCACCTTCATGATCGGCGGCACGGTTGGCGTGATTTCGCGCAACGGGGGGATGAACGGCATCGTGAACCACGTCGTCGGCTGGGCGAATTCAGCGCGCCGCGCGTGCCTGACGACCGCTGCCCTGGGACTGGCCGTGTTTTTTGACGACTATGCCAATACGCTGGTCGTAGGCAACGCCATGCGCCCCGTGACCGATTCGATGGGCGTGTCCCGGGCCAAGCTGGCCTATATCGTCGACTCCACGGCGGCACCGGTCGCCTGTATCGCGCTGGTGACGACCTGGATCGGTTACGAGGTCGGTCTGCTGAGCCAGGCCCTGGCCCTTTCGGATGGGCTGGACATGGATGCCTACCTGGCGTTTATCGCGTCCATACCGTACAGCTTCTATCCGATCCTGGCGATCTTCTTCGTATTCATGGTCGCCGGCAGCGGCCGGGATTTCGGTCCGATGAGGCAGTCCGAGCAGGATGCATCGTCTCTTGGGGTCAGGCCGGGAGGTCATCTGGACTCGGCGATGGCGGCCGACTGTGAACCGATCGATCCGATGCCGGGCAAGCCGCAGCGAGCCATCAATGCCGTGTTGCCCATCGCGGTGCTCGTGCTGGCCGTGATCGCGGGTCTGTATGTCACGGGGCGGGCCAGGGTTGAGCTCGCGGATCCCGGGCTGAAAGACATCATCGGTGCGGCCAATTCCTACAAGGCGCTGCTGTGGGCCTCTCTGCTCAGCATGGTCACCGCGACTGTGCTTTCGATCGCGCAACGCATCATGACCCTCGAAGAGGTTGTCAGTGCCTGGTACAAGGGCATGCGCGCCATGATCTACGCCATGATCACGCTGATCCTGGCGTGGGCGCTGGCCAGTATCACGGCGGAACTCGAGACGGCGGATTTCCTCGTCTCCATCCTGGGTGACTCCGTGCCGGCTCAGTTGCTGCCGTTCCTCGTCTTCGTCATCGCGGCGTTCACAGCCTTCGCGACCGGCTCCAGTTGGGGCGCCATGGGTATCCTGGTGCCGTTGGTGGTGCCACTGACCTGGGCCGTCATGGTCAACACAGGTCACTCGGGGCCATCCGACATGCACCTGCTCTACTCATCCATCTCCGGGGTGCTGGCAGGTTGTGTCTGGGGCGATCATTGCTCGCCCATTTCCGACACCACGATTCTCTCGTCGATGGCGTCCGGCTGCGACCACATCGAACACGTCCGCACGCAAATGCCCTACGCCATGGTGGTGGGCGCCGTCTCACTCGGAGCGGGCACGTTACCGGTCGCCTTCGGCCTGCCCTGGTGGGGCGGGTTGGCGCTTGGCGTTGGTTTGCTGTACCTGGTTCTCCGCCTGGCAGGACACAAGGTCAACCCGGACCAGCTGTGAGTACCCATCCGTTCAACGCGCGCTTTGCCGAGAAACCCCCAGCCCGCCGGCCATGGCTCGGCCTGCACGGGAGTTCCCTGGCCCTCGCGCTGCAATCCGCGGCAGCGGCTCATGACGGCATCACGCTGGTGGTCATGCGCTCCAGTCACCAGGCCCACATGCTCGCGCGGGACATCGAACTGCTGTCGGCCAGCCCCTTGCCGGTCTGGCTGTTTCCGGACCACGAGACCCTGCCCTACGACCCGTTTTCACCGCATCCCGATATCATCGCCGACCGCCTGAAAACTCTGGCTGCCCTGGCCGCCGCACCGCAGGGTGTGCTGCTGTCACCCGTTTCCTCCCTGATCCAGCGCCTGCCGCCCGCAGACTACATCCTGCAACGCAGCTTCGACCTCGCCGTGGGCCAGGCTCTATCGATCGAGGATTTTCGCCGACGCCTCCACCACGCCGGTTACGAACCGGCCGAGCAGGTTTACCAATCCGGTCAGTATGCCATCCGCGGTTCGGTGATCGATCTGTACCCTTCGGGTAGTTCTACTCCGTACCGTCTTGACCTGTTCGACGAGGAAATCGAGACGATTCGCGTTTTCGATCCGGAATCGCAGCGCTCGACCGGGCGGATCGAGCGGATCGCGTTGCTGCCCGCTCGGGAGTATCCCTGTGACGAAGCGGCCCTGGAAGCGTTTCGGCGCGCTTTCCGCCTTCGCTTCGACGTGGATATGCGCAACGTCAACCTCTACCAGGACCTCCGTGATGGTGTTCTGCCGCAGGGCCTGGAGCAGTACCTCCCGCTCTTCCATCCGCAAACTTCGTTCCTGCTTGACTATCTGCAGCACCGACCGGTGCTGGTTTTGCAGGACGGCGCGTACGAAGCTGCAGAAGACCTGACGCGGCGCACACGCGAACGCTGGGAGCAGCGTCGCTATGACGTGGAGCGACCGGTGCTCGATCCGGAAGAGCTGTTTTTTACACCGGAAGAACTGCGTTTCAGGCTTGACGGCTGCACCACGGTGTTGCTGCCTGGTTCCGAAACGGCGCCTTCCGGTGCCATCGAGTTCGGCAGCGAGCCGCCGCCGGACCTGCACATCCACGAACGCGGCAGGGAACCTGCCGCGGCCTTGCTTGGTTTCCTGGAAGCGTTTCGTGGCCGCGTGCTTTTTGCCGCCGACACGACCGGCCGGCGCGAGGTCCTGCGAAGCACGCTGGCGGCTTTTGGCGTACATCCGCAATCCTGCGACAGCTTCGCTGAATTCCACAACTCTGCCGTTTCCCTGGGCCTCGCGGTGCTGCCGATCGAGGAAGGCTTCATACTCCCTGGCGATGCCGACCAGGGATTGGCGCTGATTACCGAGTCACAGCTGTTCGGTGGCCGCTCCCGCCCGAAGATCCTCCGCGGCGCTCAGCGTGGCGAAAGCGAGCGCGACCCGGAATCGATCATCCGCAATTTGACCGACCTTGCAGCGGGCGCGCCGGTGGTCCATGAAGACCATGGCGTGGGCCGCTACGTCGGACTGCAGATACTCGAAATCGATGGACGCCCCGCCGAGTTCCTGATGCTGGAGTATGCGGACAACGACAAACTGTATGTACCCGTTTCCTCGCTGCACCTGGTCTCCCGCTATACCGGCAGTGATCCGGAGTCTGCCCCGCTCCACCGGCTCGGAAGCCGCCAGTGGGAGAAAGCCAAACGCAAGGCGGCACAGCAGGTGCGGGATGTCGCGGCCGAGTTGCTGGACCTCTACGCGCGGCGACTTGCGCGAAAGGGCTTCGCTTTTCCGGTCGACGCTCAATTGTATGCAGAATTCGCCTCGGGATTTCCGTATGAGGAAACACCGGATCAGCAGACCGCGATCGACGCGGTGCTGGCCGATCTCGAATCGCCCATGCCGATGGATCGCGTGGTCTGCGGGGACGTCGGCTTCGGCAAAACCGAGGTCGCATTGCGGGCTTCGTTCATCGCCGTGCAGGCCGGCCGGCAGGTCGCCCTGCTGGTGCCGACCACGCTGCTTGCGCAGCAGCATTTCTCCACCTTCAGTGACCGGTTGGCGGATTGGCCGGTGCGTGTCGAGCTGCTGTCGCGCTTTCGCACCGGCAGTGAAACCGGGGCGGTGCTCAAGCGCCTTGAGCAAGGCGGGGTAGATATCGTCATTGGCACCCATCGCCTGATCCAGAAGGACATCCGTTTCAAGCAACTGGGCCTGGTCATCATCGACGAGGAACAACGCTTCGGCGTGCAGCAAAAGGAGCGTCTCAAGCAATTGCGCGCCGAGGTAGATCTGCTGACCCTGACCGCCACGCCGATTCCGCGCACGCTGAACATGGCCATGTCGGGCATCCGCGATCTGTCCATCATCGCCACCCCACCTGCCCGGCGCATGGCGGTCAAGACCGTGATCACGGAATGGGACCGCGCACTGCTGCGCGAGGCTTTGCTGCGCGAGTTGCAGCGCGGCGGCCAGGTGTTCTTTCTGCACAACGAGGTGCGCTCCATCGAGCGCATCGCCCGGGAAGTTCAGGAGCTGGCGCCCCAGGCCCGCCTGGCGGTGGCCCATGGCCAGATGCCTGAGCGTCAGCTGGAGAAGGTGATGGTGGACTTCTATCGGCAGCGCTACAACGTCCTGGTCTGCACGACCATAATCGAAAGCGGCATCGATGTACCCACCGCGAATACCATCATCATCAACCGGGCGGATCGCTTCGGGCTGGCGCAGCTCCACCAGTTGCGCGGCCGGGTGGGACGCTCGCACCATCGCGCCTACGCCTACCTGGTGGTGCCGGACCGACGCAGTATGACCGCCGACGCCCGCAAGCGACTGGAAGCAATCGCCTCGCTGGAGGAACTCGGCGCCGGTTTCACACTGGCTACGCACGACCTGGAAATCCGGGGCGCCGGTGAGTTGCTGGGCGTCGAGCAAAGCGGCCAGATCAACCAGGTCGGGTTCAGTCTCTACAGTGACATGCTGGCGCGGGCGGTTGCTGCCATGCAGAATGGGCAGGAGCCGGACCTGGAAGCGCCCCTGCACCGCGGCATCGAGATCGAGCTGCATGTGCCCGCGCTGATCCCGGAAACCTACTTGGCCGACGTGCAGGGGCGGCTTACGCTGTACAAGCGCATTGCCAGTGCCCGCGACGCGGCGGCCTTGCGGGAGTTGCAGGTGGAAATGATCGATCGCTTCGGTCTCTTGCCTGAGGCGACCAAGAACCTGTTCGACATTGCTGAACTGAGGCTGCGTGCCGAGCGTGTGGGTGTGTCGCGGCTGGATTTTGGGCCGCAAGGCGGTCGTGTGGAGTTCGTGGAACAGGCGCAGGCCGATCCGGCAGCGCTGATCCGGCTGATCCAGGATAATAGCCGCTCCTATCGCATGGACGGGTCGCGCGCTTTGCGGATCCTGGAACCGCGAGAAGATGCGGCGCTGCGATTCAAAGAGGCCGCGGCCTTATTGGAACAATTGTGCTCACATGAATGAATAAATTCAATGCGTTACTTAAGCTTATTAATCTTAATTATCATTATATTTCAGGGTCTGGATACCGCCTTTGCGGAGGATAGCCGTTACCGCGTGGAGATCATCGTCCTGACTCATCTTGGCCATGACCAGGAGGGACGCGAAGTCAGGAAACTGAATGATTTCAGCTCCGCATTGGATTTTCTGCAACCACCGGCCGAAGACACTGAAGACGTCGAAGCGGCCGCGGCGCCCGCTGAAGTCGCACCCTTGCCCGACGAGACAAGTGATGCCAGCACCGATGAAGCTTTACTACCTGTTATCGAGGAGGATCCCTGGAGCGTGGTGACGCACGTTGCGCAGATGGGGCCGGAAATGCAGGAAGCCTGGCGCCGTTTGCGACTCAGCGCCCCATTCCGGCCACTGCAATACCTGGCGTGGGAGCAGGGCTCGAACCCGCCGTTTCCTCTTCTGCGTGTGCACGATCTCGTGGCCGTCCTGGTCGAGGACCCCTGGGCCGATGAACGTCTGCTGCGCGAGGCCGCTGAAGAATCCGCTGTATTTGGCGATACGGCTGCTTCTCTGGAACAACCTGGGTTCGAGATCGCTGAAGAGGAGGCCCTGCCAGACCCCATCGCTTATTATCGGCTGGATGGCACTGTCAGCCTGACCCGCTCAAGATTCCTGCACCTCGCAATGGCCGTCGAGTGGCGCGAGCCGTTGTTCGACGAAGCCATGGCCAACGCCCCGACGCCCCTGCCGTCAATACCGGGTGAGCCACCGCCGCTGCCGCTGCCCTCCTCCTTTCTCATCCATCGCCTCGAGCAAAGCCGCCCGGTGCGAACGGGTCGGATGGAGTATTTCGACGGGCCGGTTCTGGGTGTACTGGCCTGGGTAAGCGACATCAGCGATACAGTGGTCGTCGAACCCGCTGAATAGCGTTTGCAGTCAAGTGGGCGCTCACTGCCCTGTCCCCTGCCAAGCGCAGTGCAGTACACTACGGAGACATCTCTGCTTTGAGCCAAAGGGAGCCCCCGCACCGTGAATCTCGAAAAAGTCGTCTTCGGTTTCTTCATTGTCCTGGCCCTCACCCTCAACTTCGGGTTTTTCCTGGGCGACATTGACAACCCCGAGCACCACCATGCCATGGAACTCGGCGCAGCGCTGGCAGTCAGTCTGATCGCAACCATCATCAAGTTCGGCGACCGCTCACAGATGGGCGCCATCCTGCTGGCCACCAGTCTGGTCGCCGACCTGCAGTTGCTGGTCGCCGCTTTCCTGTGGACCTATGCCGCCCAGGTTTCCGATTCCGGCGTCACCAGCGAAGTCCTTGCCAGCATCGTCTCATTGTCGGGTGGCGCCCTGCTTGCCAACCTGGTATCCGTAACGCTGTTGGTGGCTGAAACCATTACGATTCGCCGCTGAAGCCGCGCGATGAACGACATCGTCTGGCTCACGATGCGGCGCATGCGGACGCCGCTGGTTGTCATGATCCTGGTCTATTCCCTGTCGGTCTTCGGCATGGTGCTGGTTCCGGGGCAGGACGAGGCCGGCAATGCGTTCCGCATGAACTTTCTCGATGCGACCTATTTTGTCGCCATCATGGCCACCACCATCGGATTCGGCGAAGTGCCGGTCACTTTCACCGACGCACAACGCCTCCTGGTCTACATCATCCTGTTCCCGAACGTCATCGCCTGGCTTTATTCGATCGGCACCATCATCAGCCTGCTGGTCGACCCGCAATTCCGGGCGGTGCTGGGGCGGTCCCGCTTCAATCGCCGCGTCCGACGCCTGAACCAGGACTTCTTCGTGGTGTGCGGCTTCGGCAATACCGGCCGGATGATTGTGCAGGGGCTGCTCAAGCGTGGGATCAGTGCGGCAGTGCTCGAGCGGAATCAGGATATCATCCACAGCATGGCGCTGGACGAGGGCTTTGCGCATCTGCCGGCGCTGGCCGGAGATGTCACGGACCGCCGCCTGCTCGATATGGCGGGCCTGGACGAAAACATCAGCCACTGCCGCGGTGTCCTTGCCATCACCAACGACGACCACGCCAACCTGACCATTGCGATCACCAGCAAGCTGGTGCGCCCGGACCTACCCGTGCTGGCGCGCGCCGAGACCCGCCGCGTCGTGGACAACATGGCTTCGTTCGGCACGGATCTCACGGTCGATCCCTACGCGATTTTTGCCGAACGCTTCCAGTTGGCTCTCAGATCGCCGGTCAAGTACCTGGTGCAGGACTGGCTGATCAGCGTGCCGGGGACGCGGTTGCGGGCGGAACTGGATCCGCCGGACGGTCGCTGGATCGTGTGCGGCGTGGGTCGCTTCGGTTCGCAAATGGAGACGATGCTGGAGCAGGCGAATCTGCCGTGCACGGTCATAGACGTGCACCCGGACCGGGTGGCGGAAAGGCCGGGCGCTGTGCTCGGCCGCGGCACCGAGGCCAAAACGCTGCTGGAAGCGGAAATTGGCACGGCGGTGGGCATCGTCGCCGGAACCGGTGATGACGTCGACAACCTGTCGATCGTCATGACGGCGCGCGAATTGAATCCCAATCTGTTCGTTGTCGCGCGTCAGGAAAATCCGCTGAACGACCAGTTATTCGATAGATCCGGTGCAAACCTGGTGGCCCGCCGCAGCCTCATCGTCGCGCGACGCATATTGGCGGTCGCGACCACGCCTCTGCTGCCGGTTTTCAATGACCACATGCTCGGCCAGGACGAACGGTTCGCGCAGCGTGTCAAACATCGCCTGGAGGCCGTCCTGGAAGGCTCCGCGCCCAGCCTGTGGACCCTTCACCTGGCCGGTGAACGGGCCAACAGCATTCGCGCGGCGGTCAGCGAGCGCGTAACCATTCGCTTGCGGCATCTGACCACGAATGCGCGCACCCCGGAGGCTGACGATCTTCCCTGCGTGTGCCTGCTGCTCGAGCGCGGCTCCATGAGGCTCTTCCTGCCCGGTCACGATGAAAAACTGCAGGAAGGCGACCGCTTGCTCTTTGCCGGCCGCGGTCGGGCGCGGCACGAGATGTTGTTCTCGCTGCGTGAGCCCACCGCACTGGTCAGCCTGGCCACGGGCCGGCCACAGCCACGCGGCGCGATCATGCGCAGACTGGCGCGCAAGAGGGCTTCCTGACCTTCGGGCTCCCTAGTCCAGATCAGTCAGCTCGAATCGGTCGGCGTCAGCCTGGAACGGGAACCGGGTCCGAATCTCCGCCACGGTCGGCAGGTCCAGTTCGACCCGCCGGCAGCCC
>Ga0209536_100012521_pt1 | contig 12329 bp, 14 predicted proteins | sample DeeMarSeWOR28_12_FD_187461 | JGI IMG/M metagenome (GOLD analysis project Ga0209536, IMG submission 187461) | Marine sediment microbial communities from White Oak River estuary, North Carolina - WOR-2-8_12 (SPAdes) (version 2) | ecosystem: Environmental > Aquatic > Marine > Intertidal zone >...
TCCTGACCGGATGGAACTTTGACATCCAGATAAAGCGGATCAGTCAATGGCTGTAATACTGGCCCTTTACTACCTTGTGAAGTCACACCGGAGATCGCTCGCAATTCGACGCCCCCTTCCCGGTATTCCGTGGGGATGTGTTCAGATGAATATTCCTGGTATACAGGTTTATCCATTTTGTGGTCGGCTGGAAGGTTTATCCAGAGCTGAAATCCTTCAAGCATGCCATTTTCCTGTTCTGGCATTTCAGAGTGCACAATACCTTTACCTGCTGTCATCCACTGGATACCACCAGGTTCGATAACACCCTCATGACCGGCGTTATCCTTGTGGCGCATACGACCGGCGAGCAGGTAGGTAACCGTTTCAAAGCCTCTGTGAGGATGCGGCGGGAAGCCCGCAATATAATCCTCGGGGTTGTCGGACCTGAATGCATCCAGCAACAGAAAGGGATCCAGCATGGGTAGAGCCGGTTGCCCAATAACACGTGTGAGCTCTACACCAGCCCCGTCTGTGGCTGGCATGCCTTTGATAGCATGCGAGACCCTGCGCAGGACATGATCTTTTTTTGGTTCTGGTATCGTCATATCATTTCCCTCCCGGATCAGGCGCTCACTTCTCGCCTGGCATCAATTGACCAGTCATGCCTGCGCCCGGCCACCAGAAACAGAAGCCCCCCGGCCATGGCCAGATTCTTCATAAAGAGAATGGACTGCACCTGGTCACCAAAATTGGCATGGAATATCAGGGCACTGAGCACGCTGAATCCTGCCAGCAGGAATGCGGCAATACGGGTCTGCCAGCCCAACAAGACTGCCAACCCACCACCAAGCTCTAGCAGGATCACCAGCGGCAACAATGCGCCAGGCACACCCATGCTCTCCATATAGCCCTGGGTTCCAGCATAGCCACTGATCTTGTTGATTCCGGCCATAATGAAAATGGATGACATCAGGATTCTGCCGGTTAGTTGAGTGCCCGCATTTAAGATGGATAAATTCATGGTTATCACCTCATTCGTTACGTTTGGGTACATCGTCACCCGATGTGTAAGCAGCTTAGTTGTTGTCATTCAGATAATAAATATGGGTATATGGAATTGTTTGTTCTATATTTAGCAACATTATGGATAAATTTGCAGACATAGAAGCATTTACTGCCGTCGTGGAAGCCGGGACCTTCAGCGCTGCAGGAGAGCGACTCGGGATCGCGAAATCCGTTATCAGTCGTCGTATCAGTCAACTGGAACGACGCCTTGGCAGCCGGTTACTGCATCGCACCACGCGACAGTTAGCATTGACGGATTCGGGCAAGAACTTTTATCAGCGTGCCGTGCAAATCCTTGCCGAGCTTGATGACGCTGAACAAAGCGTCACTAAAGAAACACTCGAGTTACGTGGCTCACTCAAGCTGGCCGCCCCTTTGACCTTTGGTCTGATGCATATGTCGAATGCAATTGCGGAATTTCTCACGATACATCCCGCCATCGTATTGAATCTCGACCTAAACGATCGCAACATCAACCTGGTAGAAGAAGGTTTTGACATGGCAGTCAGGATCGGGGAGCTGGAGGATTCCACGCTGGTGTCCAAACGGCTGGGCACTTCGCATAACGTCACGTGTGCCAGCCAATCCTATCTGGATACGCATGGTGAACCGACACACCCTGATGAACTACATCAGCACATTGGTCTGCAATACAGCAATATTCCCTATAAGCAGCAATGGCGCTATGAAGCTCCAGGGGGAAAAACTATCCATGCCCAGCCACATATTCGTGTCCGCGCCAACAATGGGGAGTCGTTGGCTGCGGCTGCCTGTGCAGGTTTAGGGATTACAACAGGCCCCACCTTTATACTCGGCAGTTACATAAAAGAAGGAAGTCTCATGACTATCCTGAATGAATATCAGCGCACTTCAGCAGGTATCTATGCTGTTTATCCGCCAGGACGTTTAATCCCCAGGCGTATACAGGTCTTCTCCGACTTCCTGGCAGAACGCTATGGTGACAACCCCTACTGGGATGATGATTTGAGAACATCATGACAGAATCCGAGGCCCGGGTTCGAGTCCCGGCGGTCCCACCACCTTTCATGCAATTCATTGTCTTATGGCATTGAGGCCATGGGAACGGAATCCCTTGGTGTCACCCAGGTACGTTCATGAAAAATTGCTGGGAGCGTCCAAGTCGCTGCAGAGAGGCTCAGGGGTCTCGGCGCGGGAAGTATCAACCCAACATAGTGGCAATCGTAACAACTGCAGACAACACAAACGCCAGTGCCAGCTTTGAAAACAGCGTCACCAACTTGGCGTTCCTGTAGTCCTCGGCATCCACCTGCCATTTTCTGCCGAATTGATGTAGCCGAATAGTCATATCAAGAACTCCATTTCTCTCTCTCGCTTATAGATTACCGAGTCAAGTGCACGCTGGCAGTGAAGCTTTGGCCTTTTGTGTTATGAATTATTCATCTTGGTAACCGCTGCGGACCTGACCACCTCACACATGTACCATTTTCAGGGTTGGGCTGACTGAAAAGCTCCGTTTAGTTCCGGCATGTAGAGCTTCTCCTTAATGGCATACGAACGATCGGATATCTTTATCGGGCTAGTCACAGCCATCATTTTCAACCAGCATTTCTCCGGTATCCTCATCCCTCATTGGCACACCATAGTCATCGGTGATGACAGTATTGATAAACATCATGCTCTCAACACGGTCATACTGTTCATCAAGCGCCCGCTCGACTTCGGAGTCACGCAAACCGTCATAGATGAACACCCGGCCACGGCTCTCCATCTTGTATTGCTGCTCCCCGGGATTGAACAAAAGTGAGAGTTGCCAGTTGCGAGCCGGATCATCATCCGCCAGGGTCGAATTGCTGAATAGTGACGACATAGCCAGCACGATCAATATACTGTGAATTTTGCTGTCCATCTCTCTCCTCCTGCTTCATTTCCTGAAGCGACGATACTGAAAGCGAATCCTTGTATTTCTTCTTTTTCTGCTTTCAAGATAGTCGGGGACCACCGCCATTTCCGTACAAATATGCACATAAAAAATGTCTACTATGCACATCATGCAATGATCATCATGCAATTAAGTCCTGCCGGATATCTGGCATAAAGTCGGTCTGTTTTGGAGCTTGATGTGGCCGGCAAAAATAAACATGTATTCCTTCAGCTTCCTTCAGCAATGAAAGCTATCTGATGTCTAATCATCTGTTCTTGTGGTGCCGCTAACGCACGATAAAACTGCGACCCGAAGGCCGCCGTCAGGTCCCGATAAAAAAGCATCCGTGGCGCGACATCCGTATCACATACGATGAGGGTGAAACGAACAGCTCAAATCTTCTATCGTGGAAAATACTTACATACACCGAATATTCAGCTTGTTTGATGTAGGTCAAATGATCATACCTGGCTCAGGAGAGCGAGCAGTCCGTCCCATCTGACGTCACCAGGTTCGACGTCTTGGCGGGCCCATCATCTTCCATAGTAATCATCAAGTTATGGCATTGGGAGCGAGGGATTGTCCACTTCTCGGAGTCACTTGGTGTGAGTATTGATTCGGGAGCACCGTTCGGAAATGCCCGGTTTACCGGGGAAACAATGACAACCGTCACTGTTTCCGATCATTTTACCGTCAGACTGTTAACCAAATTGACGCAGCCGCGTTACAACACAACAAGCCGGTCTCCAGCAGCAGGGGCCCGGGATGTATCGCAGTTAAGATTTGCTCGAAGTTTTCTAAACAGCCAAACAGAGGGGTCTATAATCATGGGAAAATCAATCACCAGGGCACTGCGCCTGTGCTGTACGGGTCTGGTTGCGGGCACGCTCCTGCTGGCCGGGGCGGGGTCGGCTATTGCCGATCCGCCGCACCGGGACAACCGGAGCGATCACGGTGACCGGAGCGCCAGCAGGGATCGGGGGGGCGGTAAGCACAGCAAAGATCACGGCAAGCGGGTAGTCACTTGGGACAGGGATGATCGCCGGCATGACCGGGACGGCCACAGGGATCGGGACCGGAACTATGCACCACGGAAACGTCACCGCGATCATTACTATACCGAGACGAAGGTCATTTACAGGGACAGGCCACACCACCGCAAACGCCAGTACCGGGATGTCTTGGTTGTGCGCCCGTACGGTTACTGGTATCCGGGTTACGGCCACTACCATCATGACGATGATGCCTACAAATGGCTATCGTTTACTGCTATTGCCCTGAAGTTTCTGGACAATCTGAACGAGCAGCAGCAGCGCGAGCACGAGGCGGCCCAGGTCACAGCCACGACGGCGCCGATCGGCGAGACGATCATCTGGCGGGAAGGAGGTGCGGCCGGTGCGGTGACCGCCACCCGGGAAGGCACTACCCCGTCGGGCCGCTATTGCCGTGAGTTTTTGCAGGAGGTCACGATCGGCGGCAGGAAGGAAGCGGCCTACGGCACCGCCTGCCGGCAGCCCGATGGCGCCTGGGAGGTAATCTCCGCCGGCTGACTGTGACAGTGCATGTTTTCCCGGTGGTCGGGAGAGCGTGCCCGGCTTCGTCAGACCGGCCGCATCACAATCCTGCTATCCTGTGGCGCTAACCGGCCCAGCAGGTCGACATTGCTGGACCCATGGGTGGTGATGCCGAACATTTCGACACCGACCGGGAAGCCTTGGACGCCGTGATGGCAGTCATCGAGAAGGATGGCATCAGGTCATTCCTGGAGGGTGATCCGGATGAGATGCACTGAGCCGGGGAATCTCGTGGACGGCGCATTCGACCTTGGGGCATTTGACCAGTGACATCAGAACCAACGTAAGGACCCGAGCAATCCTTCCCATCCAACGTCATCAGATGTGGAACCTGGCGGGCCCACCACCTTCAAATAGAAATCATGGCCTTATGGCATTGGCATCAAGGCATTGCCCATTTTCCATAGTCCCTTGGTCTGAAGCGCCCTCGTGGAATTCATGGGGTTATGGGATTGAGGCCAAGGGACTGGGGTCCCTTGGTGTGGGACATTGGGGGCGGCCAACTCTGGATGGCAAGGCTCAGGACCGAACGGAGTGACTTAGCCAGCGTCATAGGAGAGGGAGCACAGTCCATGAAATTTCAGTGGCGCAACCGACATATATAAAAAGAACCGGATTTTCGGACATCCATCTAAGGATATTCTGCCCAACAAGTAACGATCGGGGCATGCAGCAATCGGCCACATCACTATTCCGACTTATTCACTTTGTACCAGGGCCATTGCGCCCGCACCATGCGTAATCATTAAACGTGGTGGAGCTTGGAGGTAGATAGTCACCAACTAAAGATCATAGACTATATCGCCTCTCAAACACCAAAGGCAGACAAAAATCGGGATTATTGTTGCAATTCTTGACAAACGTGGTTACTCAAGGATAATCGCCCGAATTGAGTTGACCTCAATAAGGGGTTCTTCTATTGAAACAGGGGTTTTCTACACGCCAAGTCTGCAGGATCACCGGACTGAGCTCGCGACAGCTGGGATACTGGCGCAAGACCGGTCTCATTTCCCCAACGATGCAAACAACTGGCGGCCATGCCCGTTACAGCTTTATCGACCTCGTATCATTGAAAACTGCAAGCCGGCTGATTGATGCTGGGGTTTCCGTGCAACGTATCCGGCAATGCTTGCAATCATTAAGTCGATTTCTCCCCAATACCAACACTCCGCTTCAGGAACTTTCGCTGGTGGCCACCGGTGATGTAGTGCTGGTATTGCGCAGTGATTCTGCCTTTGACGCCCTGACAGGACAGGAATGGATACTTCATGTGGCAGATCTGGAGCGCGAGGCATTGCTGCTGTTTAGTAAACGTGAAGTACCACAGCAGGGGACACTTTTCAGAGAGTCAGATGCACCAAATTTGGAAGAAACAAATCGAATAAACCAATAAAAGTAAGTGGTAACAATCAGGGCTAACCGATACCGGTGGGAGCCGCCAGTATCCGGATACTCAATCAGGCCACGATGGAGGAGGCAGACATGCACATCATTGCGATTGTCAACCAGAAGGGCGGCTGTGGAAAAACCACCACAGCCATCAATCTTTCCGCTGCACTAGGGCAACAGAATGCCCGGGTATTACTCATCGATATGGATCCCCAGGGGCATGCATCACTGGGACTTGGGGTGGCGGGTGCTGAACTGGCAAGTTTTTACGAACTCCTGAAAGGTGAGTACCGGCTTGACCAAGTCATCCAGTCTGGTGTCACCAAAGGCGTAGATCTCATCCCAGGCAATATCTCACTCGCCGCAGCCGAACATCTGCTTGCCGGGCAACCGGACAAGGACCGTCAACTAGCCATACATCTGGCGACGCTCGAGGAGAATTATGACTGTGTTGTTCTCGATTGCCCTCCTGCGCTGGGCCTACTATCGGTCAATGCATTGCGGGCTGCTGACCAAATCGTCATACCGGTGGAGCCCAGCCTCTATTCATTGGATGGTATTGAGCGATTGAGAGAAACCATCCATGTACTTGCAGGCCAGTATGACATCCAGCCAACCATTAGCGTGCTTGCCAATATGTTCGATATCCGCACACGCATTGCTCGCAACATGCTCGATATGCTGGAGTCACAGCTGCCGATCGATCTGTGTGCTACCCGGATCCGTAACTCTGTACGTGTGCGTGAAGCAGCCGCTGATGGAGCACCGCTGACCGATCATGCCCCACGTGCTCCTGTAACTGGAGATTTCCGGGAGCTAGCGAAAGAACTTCTCAGTAGCGTGCTAGAGCACGTGCGCTGCGAAGCGGCACACACCACCGGAGCGCAACCCCAAAAGTCGCCCGTAGTAGACACAGCTGCTGAAACCAATAACCTGAAAGAAGTGATATTTCGCTTCGAAAACACGGAGAGTAAACAGGTCCAGGTTGCAGGAGAATTCAATAACTGGATCCCCGACAAGGATGTGGAGACAGAAATTCTAGATGGATCATTGCAGAAGATCGTGCGGGTGAGACCCGGGGGATATGAATATCGTCTGATCATTGACGGTGTTTGGCAACAGGACCCGTCCAATCCAGAGTCAACACCCAATAATATGGGGGGATACAACTCGCTGTTAAACATTTGACGAAGGGGGGAGTCATGCACAATCCAGCTTGGCGGCCAGCCCAGTTGCATACCGAGCGTCTGGCCAGTATCCAGCATCACTTTATCGATGAGAGCACTGCAGTTCGCAACAGCGAAAAGCCACGGGTTATCCATACCCTGCCAATCCATATGGCTGTCGCGGCGGGACATCCAGATAATGCCCTGCAACCGCACTACCTAGTAAATGCACTAACTAGGCAGCTGAATGTACAAACATCATCCATTGCAGCCCTCTCCAGCTGGCAACTAGAAGCCATTCCACTGGAGCATCGAGCAACGTATACCAACCAGGGCTTCATATTGGTCTTTGCCACAGCGGATATCGAGGGTGTCCGGCTTGCGTATACAGGCATCAAAAGGCTTTCCTCTACTCCCTCACGTCAATTTGGGGTGCTATTCAGCGGCGCTCGTGACGCTGAGTTCGCGCGTCGCTGTCAGGAGCGACTAGCATCGGGTGCCAAGCAGTTTCTTGGCATCCATCTACATGAGCTGGGGCATTTGTCGGCACCGGGTCCGGATTTCAGCGCTGATCTGGCACGACTGGCCGTAGAGGTTCACCGGCTTTGTAAAACTCATTCTATACATAACCAAGCGGAGGTTGTTCATACATGACATTGCAAATACATGCTGTTGCCGAAATCGACTCATCTGATTTACGAAACCTGGTGGTCGATAATCTGGGTGCATTGCTTGGTGAAGGGGCCAGGCTAGTCGAGAATATGCCGCAAATTGACGACTGCTGTATTGCGACATCTGATACATATGACGGGCCGATGTTACTCAGTTTTGATGCAGTCGATCCGCAGCGTGCATTGCTCACTGGTCTAGCCCGGATGGATCAATTGAACAGTGAAATGGCACCGCTGTTTTTGCAGGATTACCATCCACCCACAGGTTTGCTGGTACTTGCGCCTGCTGCACCACCTGGACTGTCACTCTTCAGGTCATGCCCCATCAGTTGGCAGCACATCCAGGTACTATCCGTGAATGGCGAATTTGGTATGGTCATTACTCCGGCAGACGAAAAAACGACCGCTGCAGAACCCATCCCCCTAGAGCGTCGACCTACGATCGTCGAATCGGTACTCAACCCGGAAGAAGAGCAGCACTTCAGTCAACTGTAGCCCTCTATGTTGCACGTGGTTGTGCCAAAGGTATTGCCGCCACTTTCACGTCCAGCCAAGCTAATTTGGCCCCATGACAGACTTGTTGAAGAAGGAAGATAGACGCAATGAAGTGTCTGAATTTTGGATTATCAGTGTTTCTGCTGGTCTTTCTAGGGTTGGCTTCAGAAGTTTCTGAAAGCTCATGGACATGCCAAAAAGCAGAGCATACCAGGCAAGTGGTTGTTTTCTACCCCGAAGCACCGGTGCGATTGCCTTGCAAAGTATTTTATGCCAAGCCTAAAGAGAATGTCTTGCCCAGAGCATTGTGGGAAGCAATAAATACACAGAATTTTTGCGAGAACAAGGCAGCGGAGTTAATTGAAGAATTGAGTTCATTGGGGTGGCGCTGTTATAGCGACGACCTCGAAAAAAACCAAGATACTAGTAGGCAGTTATGAAATATTTGCTTTCCTGGTCAATTTTGACTGAAATTTCTATGTAGCTATACAGATGGAAAATTCCGAGAACCGTCCGACTCGCGGAGTGCGACCCATGTGACTGAGAAGGACGACATATCCCTTGGTCCCAGGTTCGAGTCCTGGCGGGCCCATCATCTTCCATAGAAATCATCAAATATAGCATTGAGATCAATGGATTGGAATCCCTTGGTGTGGGGCATTGCCGATGCCTCGGTGGCGAAGTCCGGTCCCATCCGACCGGGGAAGACGACTCATGCGCCCGAGGGGTGGGGCTGCACTTTACCACCGCCTAGCAACCCACTGTAAGTTTTACATCGAGCAAATCTCAGTCCAGTCGACGTTGATATTGTCCTGCCGCCTGTCCGGGACTTTCCTGCGGTTCTTTCTGATTGTCGTCCTGTTGCAGTCTTTGAATGGGACTCTAGGCATCGACCTGTACTGACGCCTTTCACCAGGCTGGGTTCTATTATTATTCATTAATCCTCCCCCGATGAGGACATGATAACAAGACGCTGCACCCCATTTGGAAAATGGCTTTCCATAAAAATAGACAATTGCCCCAAGTATTGCCAGCTCGCTGACAAATCCATGCGTTTGACCTGGGTCACCTCGAAAGAGTTATCGGTCACTGTTCGGAGGTATGTGCTAAATTCATGGCAATGGGGGGAGCATGAAAAGGATAAGCATAATTTGTGCTGCTGCAATTATCAGCTTGATCACATTCAGCCATGCCAATGCAGAAGGGAGAGAACTTAATGGCTATGAACTCAAAGAACTCTGCGAAAACCCTAAAGAGCGCGGATTGTGTGTAGGCTATGTAACTGGCGTGGCTGATTCCATGATATACGAGAATATATTTTGCATCCCTTCAAGTTCTGCACACGAGCGATTTACTCTTATCGTAAAGAACTATCTATCAGAGCATCCGGGTAAACTGCACATACATGCAGGTATATTGGTTCTTGATGCGCTCAAAGAAGCTTTCCCCTGCCAGAATACACCCTCGGACTAGCCAACCCTTGAGGCTCTGTCATCGTTCCCCAGGATGCCACAAACGCACGATAAAACGTGCGACCCGTAGGGCCGCCGTCGGGCCCCTATGAAAACCATCCATGGCGCGACATCCGTATCACGGATGCTAAGGATGAAATACAAAGTTTAAATCTTCTATTGTGGAAAACACTTACATTCACCGAATATTCAGCTTGATTGATCTAGGTCAAATGATCATGTTTGGCTCAGGGCAGCTGTGACTCGGTAACCAAGCAGACCACCTCATCCGACGTAACCAAGTTCGAGTCCTGGCGGACCTACCATTGTTCATAGAAACCACGGCCATATGGCATTGAGGCCAAGGGACCCCAGTGCTGGACTGAGGGATCGGAATCACTTGGCGTGAGGCATAGTGGCTAACTGATGGCGGCCTTACCTGAATTGCCATTTCCAGAGATAGCAGAAAATAATTCCAGTATCCTCCGCTCACTGAAACAGCAACAGCAGCAAGATTGTAATCTGTTACACATCATATTTGATTGTGAGAGTCGACTATTTATAGCAACTCCTCAACTTCATTGGGGATTTCATCGCCATGAATTTACGTTATCTGATCGCAGCATTCGCGCTGGTTACATTTCAAACTAGCGCAGACAATTCCACCCTGGACGCTGCAATAGGTGAAGCTATCGATGGCGGAGCCGGTGCGGCCATCGGCAACGAGGTCGGCGGACGTGACGGTGCCATCATCGATGGAGCATCAGGTGCAACGGTTGGCGCTGCGGTAACTACTGATGAAGTCATGCATCACCACAGTTCATACAGAAAAGCACGCTATGATGATGTCCACGACCATTACCATCGTGACCACCACCAACACAGTTCAAATTTCTGTCCGCCCGGGCAGGCAAAGAAAGGTAACTGCTGAGCCAGGTAGCACACATAACGAGCACAACAATCTCAGAGACGGCTCCTTAGGTGACCGTTTCATTTTGAACCGAATAACAAGATCTGCACCTGAATGGAAACTCAGAGCATTATCACAGGAGCTCGACCTGACTCACCCGACGTCATCCGGTTCGAGTACTGGGGGGGCATTATCTTCCATAAATTTCTGGGTCTTATGCCGTTGAGACCAGGGGATCTGAATCCCTCGGTGCAGAGCATGGCAAGGTAGTTGATGTGTGGATAATTCCGAAGTGGGCCCGATGACGCACCTCATAATTCATCAGCTTTCAAAGCCATCCACAAGTAAGCCAATTTCAGGTTAATCGTCCTGAATACGGGATTGGCATGAAATCGTGATTTCCGGGTAGAAAGAAAAATATCTTCCCGTTTGAGACAAGTTCAAATTGGGTGTACGCACTGGTATTGGAGTACCGTTTCTCATATTCTCGTTACTGGCATTTGGAAAAGGATACGGTTAACCATGAAAATGGCATTCTGTTTTGTCTTGTGCCTCGCATTATTGAGTGGCTGCACAACCTACAGGCAGACCCATCTGGAAAGTGGTGAGGTCGGCTATAGCATCCAATGCAGCCTCGGGTCAAATTCGTGGAATGCCTGTTATGTTATGGCGGGAGATATCTGTGGAAAGAGGGGTTATGAAGTAGTGTCCAAAGGTAGCGATGATTTCGGAACGTATTACAAAAATCTTTGGATCAAATGCAAGTGACAGACCGGACCCTTTCAACCTGCGCATTGACAACACTCAACTAACATTGAATCAGCATGTCTTGTATATCAAGCACATGTTGGCGGTAACATATCAGAACCTCCCACAGGGTACCCTCCCGACTTCAATAGTTTCGAGTCCTGGCGGGCCAACCACCTTCCATATAAATCATCGAGTTATGTCATTGCGACCGGGGGATCGCCCATTTCCCATAGTCCCTTGGTCTGAAGCACCCCTCATGGAATTCATGGGGTTATGGGATTGGGATCAGTGATCGGAGTCTCTTGGTCTGGGTATTGCGTAGTGCTTGGATGGTGTTATTTCTGAACAACCACTCCGGACAAGACAGGAGACATCAGGTATGTTACCTCTTGCGCCTTGATTAACAGGCAAGCCACGACACATACTCCAATAAGATCTAGGGGTGACCCACGATTTGGATTTAACATGGCACGAGTCAAACAAAAATTGGATGATGCTCGCAAACAGCGAGAAGGTTTCAGCAAGTAAATGTCTATTCTAGTGGCGCAGTGCGCGACAGGCACTCCTTCATTCCGCAGTACGACAGCGTCACGAGCCTGAACGGCAACCGAACACTGCCATTACTGATTGCTGCCGTCATTATCACTTCAGCCCTGCTCGTCTGGTGGCTCATGTCCAGCAATGAAAACCGTAGCGATCCATTTTCCAGGGTTGAGGTTATCGGAAAACAGCAAACCGTTGGGCCAATGAGCACAACTATTGAAGAGATCAATGATGGGATTGCTGCGTTGGCCGTGCAGCTCGATTCAGTCACTAAATCCATCGCTTCACTTGATACGAGATTGGCAAACACCCAATTGGCCATAAATGCAATAACCACGACTTAACAGGCTGTTGAAAATCGCTGATATTGATTTGGTATCAGCGCAAACAGAAGGAAATCCGCATCACTTTTGCGTGGCGCACTGCCATA
>Ga0209536_100012522_pt1 | contig 12328 bp, 6 predicted proteins | sample DeeMarSeWOR28_12_FD_187461 | JGI IMG/M metagenome (GOLD analysis project Ga0209536, IMG submission 187461) | Marine sediment microbial communities from White Oak River estuary, North Carolina - WOR-2-8_12 (SPAdes) (version 2) | ecosystem: Environmental > Aquatic > Marine > Intertidal zone >...
GCCCAAGGACGATCCCTGGTTGTTCGACCTTCAAGATGATCCCGATGAGTTAATGAACTACTATCAAAATCCGGCTTACAAAGATGTTTTGCGATATCTGGCTCAGGCTCTGCATCGATACTCGAGACGAGATACCCGATGCTCGTCGAGAATCCAGAATCCAGGATCAAAGTGGTTAAGAAATAGTAAACATAATAAAGGTTATGATGCTTGTTTTTGCGGTATTTTTCAATTACCTTTCAATCCATACCTTAGAATGGGGCATTGTAACGCACATCATGTTGACTCGGGCGTATATTTGGGTTAGAATATGGATATCGATACTCGATATGAGATGCTTGTCGAGAATCCAGAATATAGAATCGAAAAATCGAGGAAATACGTTATGAATTCCTTGTTCAAATATCGATACTCGGGACGAGATACCCGATGCTCGTCGAGAATCGAGAATCGAGAATCCAGGATCAAGGTTGTTCTTGCAACCTGCATCATATTTATAGCCGGTCCATATCGGATGGTATATGCCGCGGATATTGACGTAGCCCAAGAGCAATATAAAACCGGCAGATATGCGGAATGTCTTGAGTCAACGCGCAAGGCCATAGAAAACGGGGCTTATGCCGCCGAGTGGCGGGCTTTGATGATTAAATCGCTGATGGCACTCGGACAATATGACCAGGCCGCGGATGATATGGATATCGTGCTGCTGCATTATCCGGTGAGCATGCGATTGCTGGAGATTGCTCATACGGTTTATCTTCACAACAACCAGCCCGGCCGGGCCAAAGAAGCAATCAACAGGCTTGTTCGTGTGGGTTCGAGTCGGGATCTGAGGTTTATGAGTCCGGGCGATTTGGTCGCGCTCGGTAACTCACTGCTGGTGCTTGGTGAAGAACCGAGGATAGTTCTGGATGAGCTGTTCACGCGGGCTATAAAGAACGATCCGAACTGTCTCGACGCCTATCTTGCGGCAGGTCATCTGGCACTGGCCAAGCAGGATTACGATCTGGCCGCCAATCAATATCGCAGCGCTCTGAAGCGATTCGGGAAAGACCCTGACGCCCACTATGGACTGGCCAGGGCGTTTTATCAAAGCGACAGAAGTCTGATGATACAATCGCTGGATGCCGCACTTTATATTAATCCCCAGCATGTTTCCTCAATGATTCTGCTGGCAGAGCATCAGATAGATTGTGAAAATTACGCCGGAGCGGCCGATCTTCTGGAAAGGGCCTCTAACGTCAACCCGTGGCATCCGGAACTCTGGGCGTACCAGGCCGTGCTGGCGCATCTTCAAAACGATTCGCAAGGCAGCGGCAAGTATCGCGAAAAGGCGCTGAAATTCTGGCCGACTAATCCACGGGTGGATTATCTTATCGGCAGGAAATTGTCCCAGAAATATCGCTTTACTGAAGGGGCGGCGTCTCAGCGGCAGGCTTTAAAGTACGATCAGAATTATCTGCCGGCGAAAATCCAACTGGCTCAGGACCTCCTTCGCCTCGGCGACGAACAGCAAGGTTGGAAGCTGGCCGATGAAGTCCACACACAAGATGCATATAATATCGAAGCTTATAACCTGAGTAACCTTCACGACCATCTGTCGCAGTTCGAAACGCTAAAAGCCGAGGGATTTATCGTCAGGATGGATAAAAGCGAGGCGGATGTATATGGCGATATGGTGATAGAGTTTTTGCAGGAAGCCAGGACAAGATTGTGTGAAAAATACGGGCTGCAACTGGACAAGCCGGTTGTCGTTGAGCTTTTTGACGACCAGCAGGATTTTGCCGTTCGAACATTCGGCATGCCGGGGGGCGACGGCTTCCTCGGTGTATGCTTCGGCAACGTAATCACGGCCAACAGCCCCAAAGCCCAGAGACCGACCAGTTGGAAAGCGCTATTATGGCACGAGTTCTGTCACGTAGTGACGTTGAACCTGACGAACAACAAGATGCCCCGCTGGCTGAGTGAAGGAATTTCCGTTTACGAAGAGATGCAGCGGGATCCGACCTGGGGCCAGCAAATAAACCCGCAATATCGCGGTATGATTCTCGGTGACAAACTTACGCAGATAAGTGAGCTAAGCGCCGCATTTATGAAGGCACCCGGCTCAATGGACCTGCAGTTCGCATACTACAATTCGGCGCTTGCAGTAGAATTTCTCATCGAGCGCTACGGCCTTGAGTCAATGAAAGCCATACTTGCCGATTTGGCCGATGGCGGACAAATCAATGCCGCAATAGAAAAACATGCCGCACCAATAAAGGAAATAGAGGAGCAGTTCGAAGCGTTTGCTCGAAAGCGTGCCGAGGATTTGGCCCCTGAGCTTGACTTCAAGCAGCCTGACAAAGAGCAGTTCGATCCATCCGATTATGTTATGCTGCTCGAATGGCTCGAAAAACAACCGAACAATTTTTGGGCATTGACCCTGCATGCCAAGGCTCTGCTGGCAAGCAGTAAATGGACCGAGGCGAAGGAACCTCTGGAAAAACTCATTGCCTTATACCCGCAATATGCAGGCGACGACAACGCGTATCGATTACTGGCCGAAGCCCACAGGCAACTCGATGAGACCGAACAGGAGCAGGATGTGCTCAGCAAACTGGCGATGATTTCTTCGGATGCATCCTACGCTTATGCACGACTACTTGAAATCGCTGTGGAACAGGAGGACTGGCAGAGCGTGCTCAGGTACGGCGAGAAATCCATGGCAGTCTATCCTATGCTGGCTCAATTACATTGGCAACTTGGCCGAGCTAACGAAGAACTTGGCCGGGATGAGCAGGCGATCAAGTCATATCAGCGTTTGCTTTTGCTGGATCCTGCCGATCCTGCAGATGTCAATTATCGACTGGGACGATTGCTTTTAGCAAAAGATCCCGCAGGGGCGAAAAGGCACGTTCTTATGGCGCTGGCCGAAGCGCCGCGTTTTCGCCAGGCGCATCGTCTATTATTGAAGATTATCGATGAAACACCCAAGCTCGAATCAGGCAAGCAAAATAAACTACCCGCGGACAAGGAGGATGTAAGATGAAAAAAGGAAGGTATATCTTTGTAATTCTTTTGATAGCGGCATTTATTGGAGCCGGATCGGTTTTCGCAAGGAGATATTCTCGTCGCAGTTATTCCAGGCGCGGTCCACAGGATGCCTTACGGCGGGACGTGCCCAACTGGATGATCGACAGAGAATTCTCTCATGATATTTTCACATTCGTGAGAATCCGGTATTCATCCGGATACGGCGATTGGGGATATGGGGGCGGATACGGTCGGAGGGGTCGAGGTTCCAGAGGCGGAAGCTGGGCAACGGATTATCCTGATAGTGATCTGAATTTTTCTTTTCGCCTCCAACAACTAACCTCAATGCAGGTCCATCCGGAAGGTGTCGTCCTCGAACTAACAGACCCGGAATTATTCAACTATCCTTTCATTTATATGCTGGAGGTCGGCCGGCTCGTCTTCAGCGATGAGGAGGTAAAATGCCTTCGTCGCTATCTCTTGAATGGTGGATTTTTAATGGTCGACGATTTTTGGGGACCAGCTGCGTGGGATAATTTCTACTATGAAATGAAAAGAGTATTCCCTGAAAAAGAACCTATACCATTAACACTGGACCACCCCATATTTCACTGTGTATTCGAGCTAAAAGAAAAACCCCAGATCCCAGCTATTGATTGGGCAGTAGATCGGTGGACCGACACACTTACAGGCAGAACGTCAGAGAGTGGGGATCCACCTATTTATTATGGTATCTATGACGATAAAGGCAGAATGATGGTTATTATCTGCCGAGACACTGATCTAGGGGATGGATGGGAGCGAGAAGGTGAGAGTCATGCTTATTTTCGTGAGTTCTCGGAGAAAAAAGCTTATCCGCTTGGAATAAATATCGTGTTTTACGCAATGACGCATTAGGATGGTGCCTTGAGATATCCGGCACGTAACAACGAAAGAGAGAAACTATATTGGCTACAAAAGAATACGAATTCGAACGATTGGCAGTCCAGCAAATTAACGAAGCCCGGCAGCGGATCGGCGCCGAACTTTCGAAAGTCATCATCGGCCAGCAGGATGTTATTGACCATCTTCTGATTGCCGTACTTTCAGGCGGGCATTGTCTGATTACCGGCGCGCCGGGTCTTGCGAAAACTCTGCTGGTCAAGTCACTTGCGCAACTTTTTCATCTGGAATTTCAACGGATTCAGTTTACGCCGGACCTCATGCCGGCCGACATTACCGGCACGGAAATTCTCCAGCAAGGCGACGGAGACCGGAAGATGGTTTTCGTCAAAGGCCCCATCTTTGCGAACATGATTCTCGCCGACGAGATTAACCGTACACCGCCCAAGACACAGGCTGCTCTGCTCGAAGCGATGCAGGAGCACCATGTCACCGCAGCCGGAGTGTGCCATGCGCTCGGTGAGCCTTTTTTCGTTTTTGCTACGCAGAATCCGATCGAGATGGAAGGCACATATCCGCTGCCGGAAGCTCAGCTTGACCGGTTTATGTTCAATGTATGGATAGGTTACCTGTCGGAGGATGACGAGGTGGATGTTGTTCGCCAGACGACGGCAACCGAGCCTGAACCAATCGGACAGGTATTCACCGGCGAAGACCTGCTGCGGTTTCATGATGTCGTGCGGAAGGTTCCGATTGCCGAGGACGTGGTGCGCTATGCCGTGCGGATTGCCACTGCATCGCGCCCGGGGCCAGATAATTCGCTGGACTTCATCAATGAGTGGGTCACCTGGGGAGCCGGATTGAGAGCCTCGCAGTATATGGTGCTCGGCGCCAAGGCGAGGGCACTGCTCTACGGAAGGTCGCACGTTAGCTTTGAGGACATACGCGCGCTAGCGCTACCTGTGCTTCGGCATCGTGTGTTAATCAATTACCGCGCCGAAGCCGAGGGCGTGGTGATCGAAAACCTTGTTGACCGTCTTTTGAATTCGGTTAAGGGAAATTAAAAAATAATGAAAGATAAGGCAGCACCATCCGGCTCGAAATTAACATCCGGCAGACCCGAAGGTTTGATCGATCCGGTCTCATTAATGAAAATCAAGTCTATGGAACTGCGCGCAAAAGTGATTGTCGAGGGTTTCTGGAAAGGAATTCACCGAAGTCCCTATCACGGCTTTTCAGTCGAGTTCACAGAATACCGTCAATACTCGCTCGGCGACGATCCACGCTACATTGACTGGCGGCTTTATGCCCGCAGCGATAGATATTACATTAAAAAGTTCGAAGATGAGACTAATCTGCGGTGCCATCTGTTGATCGACCACAGCCGGTCGATGGGCTATGGTTCCGGCAGCTATACAAAATCACAATATGCCGGCACTCTGGCCGCCACGCTGGCTTATTTTCTTTACACGCAGGGTGACGCCGTAGGTTTGGCAACATTCGACGATCAAATCAGGCAGTATATGTTTCCCCGTAACCGGCCGGGATATTTGCGCCGCTTAATGCTCGCACTGGAAGCCGATCCCGAAGGTGGCTCTACCGAGCTGGGCCCGCCGCTGCAGCATATTGGTGAATTATTGACTAAAAAAGGCCTTATCATTCTGATTTCCGATCTGCTGACATCATTAGACCGGCTTGAACCGGAACTGTCTTATCTTTGCACAGGCGGCCATGACCTTGTGGTCTTTCATATACTTGATCCGGCCGAGTTGAATTTTGACTTCGACTCGCCGGCGCTTTTCCAGGATATGGAAAGCAGGCGCAATATATATGTAGATCCATCCGATGCCCAAAAATCATATAAACGGATGCTCCGGCAACATCTGGCCAGAACCGAATCTATCTGCGGCAATCTCGGAATCGACTACCATCTGTTTGCGACGGATCGTCCCTTCGATCTGGCACTGCTGGACTTTCTTCATGACAGGATGCACTGCCATAAACGGATAAGACACAGAGGCCGTCCGAAAACCAGGAGGACGATATGAGTTTTCTATACCCTTTATTTCTGGCTGGTATCGCGGCGGTGAGTCTGCCGATTATTCTGCATATGATACGCCGGCAAACGCGTAAAAGGGTATCGTTCAGCTCGTTGATGTTTTTGCGTACTACGGTGCCGCGATTCAAAAATCGAAGTCGTCTGGAGAATCTGCCGCTTTTGATTTTGCGGTGCATCATCTTATGCCTGCTGGCATTTGCGTTTGCACGTCCCTTTTTCCCACGAGAAGAAGGAGGCAAACGAGTCCCTCCTGTTAAACGTATTGTTCTTTTAATCGACACCAGCGCATCAATGCGGCAAACCGGCATATGGAACCAGGCAATCAGCGAGGCTCAATCTGTGCTGAAAGGTCTTAACCCTACCGACCGTGTTTCTGTGATGAGCTTCGATCAGGGCACAGAGACACTGATAGGATTCGAGCAATGGGATGCGATGGACTCGGCCCGTCGCTCGGCGACGGCAGCCGGACAAATATCGAATTTATCTCCGGGCTGGGCCGCTACTAATCTCGGCGATGCCCTGGTTACAGCAGCAGAGGCCATCGAGGACGATGAAGTCAACGACGAGCGGCAAAAATTCGCAACGAACCGGATAGTGCTTATCAGCGATCTGCAGAAAGGCAGCAGTCTCGAAGCCCTGCAGGCTTACGAATGGCCCGAGGCTCTGGAATTAGAGGTCAAAATGATTGCTGCTTCAGGTTTGACCAATGCGGCAATGCAGTTGATTGCAAACCGGGATCATCTGGCCCCCACAGCCGGTGATGAGCTGCCAAGCGTTCGAATTACCAATTCGCCCGATGCAGATGTTGAACGCTTTGCTCTGAGCTGGGCCGGTGAGGATTCTGAGGAAACATCGGATCGTGGCATGGAAGTGTATGTGCCGGCGGGTCATAGTGTTGTCGCAAATGTCCCAAAGAGAGCTGATTACTCGGAACCAGGAAAGCTGATTCTGATGGGCGATGATCATGATTTTGACAACGCTCTTTATATGGCGCCGTGTTTAACGCATCAGGTCAACATACTTTTTATCAGCAGTGATAAAGCCGGCGACTCAAAGGGTATGCTGTATTATGTTCATCGGGCTTTCAGGCCCACTGGCGCCATCGAGCCGGCTGTTATCTCCCGCCCGGCGGAAAACCTTACCGATGCAGACATAACGACCGCACATCTAATCATTGCCGCTGATACTATCGCAACTGAACGTATCGATTCGGTTCGCAGATACCTCGAAACCGGCCGGACAGTTCTGCTGGTAACCAAGTCCATAGATACCGCCAAAACGATAACACAGATTATAGGGATTGAAACTATCGATTCACAGGAGGCTGAGGTCGATACGTATGCCATGCTCAACCGGATCGAATATAAACATCCGCTGCTGGCGCCATTTTCGGATCCACGCTTCGGAGATTTCACCAGAATTCACTTCTGGAAACACCGGCGAATCAACATCGACGATCTACCCGGCGCTGAGGTGCTGGCATGGTTCGACAGTCCGCAGGATGGCCAAGCCCACAACGACCCGGCATTGTTCGAGCTGCGTGTAGGTAAAGGATCGTTATTAATACTGACCTCCGGCTGGCATCCGTCCGACAGCCAGCTTGCACTTTCGTCAAAATTCGTGCCGCTTTTATACTCGATCCTCGAATACGGCGGCGTCTTTTCAAACCGCCAATTACAGTATTTCATTGGTGACCATGTGCCGATGTTGTCCTCGGCAGGATCAGCAAGCCTGGAGATTAGCAAACCCGATAATTCGGTGGTTCATCTGAATGACGACGAAGAAAGCTTTACACAAACGGACCTGCCTGGATTTTATACGATTCGGTCGTCCGCCAGGGACCATATTTTTGCACTAAACCTACCAGCGAGTGAATGCCGGACGACCGTTATGCCAATCGAAGATCTTGAAATGCTCGGTGTTTCTCTTGCGCAGCCTTCTAAATATTCGGCCGAACACCCCGAGTTGTCTGTCGGTTCTCGAAGTACGCGTGCAGGCCATAACAGCAGCTTTGCCGGGATGGAGTCCGAGCAAAAGATTTGGCGGTTGATATTAATTGTATTGCTTGCTGTCTCGTTCATTGAAATCGCCTTGGCCGGGTGGTTGACTCGTTCACCTACTAATCTGGAGGCAGAAAAAACATGATTGAAGCGGCTCTTCGTAAAAGACTCAGACCGATTGTGAAACGCCGGCGGCGCTTGCACCTGGCTTGTTTTTTGTCGGCTTGCTGGCTCGTTGCGGCTTTATTGGGTATTGGCTTAATTTGCGTGAACCGGTATTGGGGATGGAAATCATCGGTCGCGAACTGGGCGCTGTGTATATCAACCGCACTAATGACACTGTATGCCTTTTACAAATCTTGCCGAATGCAACCGGATTATAAAGCGGTTGCCTGGCACATCGAACAGAAAAATCCTGATATGCAGGCATTGCTGCTGGCAGCGATAGAGCAGGAGCCCGAACAGCCCGACGGCCAGTTTGGTTATCTCCAGAATCGGGTTATTGGCGATGCGATAAAACACGCGATAAAACATGACTGGCTGCAGAGTATCTCGACGAAAAAGCTTTTCTTGGCGGAGCTTGGCGGGGCGCTTGCATTAACATTAATCATCACAACACTCTTACAACTGTTTCCCTCCGTCCCGTTCCTGCGGGTAAAGGGCCTGAACTTGCAGGAAACAAAGGGTTTTGAGGTCACCGTCAGTCCGGGAGATACCAGTGTCGAAGTCGGATCTCCGGTGGTTATACTGGCGCGGTTCGGCAGGCGTGTGCCGCCGAATGCTTCCTTGCTGTACGGTGAGCCTGGTAAGGAATTCAAGCAGATTCCGCTGACAAGGAACCTGGACGATCCCGTGTTCGGCGGTATTATTCAGCAGGTCAACAGCAACCTGCTTTACTATATCGAGTACTCAGATAAACGCACTCGCGATTACAGCATAAGCATCTACGAGCGCCCTGCTCTCAGAAGGGCCGATGCAAGGATTGTCTTTCCTTCATACACGAATTTGCCAGAGAAAAATATTAAGGACACTCGCCAGATCAGCGTAGTGGAAGGCTCGCAGGTTTTCCTGACATTCCTTCTCAACAAAGTAGTGGCTACGGCACAGCTTGTCCCTAAAGAGGGGGCAAAATTGGAATTGACAGTCGATAGTGAGCATCCGAATGTCTATACGACTTCTATCACGGCTACGAAAAACGAGCGATACGAATTGCACTTGGCTGATGAGAAGCAGCTTACGAACGAAATACCGCCACGTTTTGTTATCGATGTCCACAAGAACCTGCCGCCTGAGCTTAGGGCCGTGTTCCCCAATCGTGATGTTCAGGCGTCGCCATTGGAGGAATTGAACCTCGAAGCGGAAGTCTCGGACGATTATGGCGTGACAGGCTATGGGCTCAGTTATGCTCTTGTCGGCGCCGAAAGCAAAGACGTTATCCTTGATCCATCGTCGGCGTCGAGTGACAAACAACAGATTCAACATCTTCTGGCGCTTGAAGAATTGGATGTTCAGCCGGACCAGTTACTGACGTATTACTTCTGGGCCGATGATGTTGGGCCGGACGGCGATATTCGTAGAACTTCCGGAGACATGTATTTCACGGAAATTCGTCCATTCGAGGAAGTTTTCCGTGAAAGTCAATCATCCCAGAATCAGCAGCAGAACCAGAACCAGCAGGGCCAGCAACAAGGCAGGCAACAGGGTGATCAGCTCGCACAATTGCAGAAGCAGATAATCAGCGCAACCTGGAATTTAAAACGTCGTGCTGATCAGTCGGGGAACATCGGTGACAGTAAAGATGACCTTGGTGTGGTTCATCAGTCTCAGGCGGACGTACTTGAACAAGCCCGCTCGGCGTCAGCACAGGCCGAAGATCCCATTGCGACAAAAACGCTGCAGGGAGCGGCAAGGCACATGGAAACATCGCTGGAGCATCTGGGTCAGGCTGCTGAATCAGAATCAGCGGCGGAACTGACGCCGGCGCTGGCAGCCGAGCAGTCGGCCTACCAGGAGCTGCTCAAATTAAGGCAGCGCGAGCATCAGGTTGGACAAAATCAGGGTACAAGCCGAGGCAGCAGCGCCCGTTCAGCGCGATCAGAGCAGCAATTACAGCAATTGGAACTTACGCAAAGGGAGAATCGATACGAGACTGAACGCCTGGCACAGTCTCAGCAGCAGACGGCCCAGCGTGAGGACCTTCAGGTTCTTAATCGGCTGCGAGATTTGGCTCGTCGGCAGAATGAAATGACCAACAAGCTAAAGGATGTCCAGGCAGCCCTTCGAGAAGCTCAAACGGAAGAGGAAAAACAGGAGATTCGCCGCGAGTTAAAGCGCCTCAGGCAAGAGCAACTCGAAGCTTTGCAGGACATAGACGAGCTGCAGCGACGAATGGATAATCCCCGGAACCGCCAGAGAATGGCAGATTCGAGAGAACGACTCGATGAGAGCCGCTCGAGAATTCGCCAGTCGGCCGAACAGTTGGAAGAGGGAATGGTTTCAAGGGCCGTCACTTCGACAACGCGTGCTCAACGGCAGCTCGAACAGATGCGGGATGAATTCCGGCGTAACACATCGGGGCAGTTTTCCGAGCAGATGCGGGATATGCGCCGGCAGGCTCAGGAACTTGACCGGCGTCAAAAGGAAATTGCCGAAGAAATAAACAATCAGATTGAATCCGACCGCAAGAGTCTAACCGGTTCCGGTACAAATCGCGAATTGGCGGATCAGATGAACCGGCAAAAAGAGAATTTAAGAAATATTCTCGAACAAATGAAAGATGTGAGCCAACAGTCGGAAACTTCGGAGCCGCTGCTTTCACGTAAGCTCTACGAAACGCTGCGCGAAACGAGCGGTGAAAATCTCGACAGGGCACTTGAGGTAACAAGCGAGCTTCTCAGGCGGAATTTCCTGCCGCAGGCAAAGGATGTGGAACAACGTGCCGCCAAGGGAATCGAAGAACTCAGAAAAGGCATCGAAGATGCCGCCGAAAGCGTGCTTGGTGACGAAGCTGAGTCTTTGCGTCTGGCGCAGCAGCAGCTCGACGAGTTAATCAGGCAGGTCAACGAAGAAGCCGCCCGTGCCGGTTCTCAAGGTCGTCGTGATGGCGATCCCAACAGTCCGGCGGATTCTACCGGCGGCCGGCGGCAGCTTGCAGATGCACAATCCGAAACCGGTGGCGGCCGGCAAGGTGATCCGAATGCTCCGGCAGACATGCAGGAAAATCAGCAACGTCTTGCCGGTGACCGGCAGCCGGGCGAACGAACCGGCGGCGACCGAACAGACCCGACAGGCTGGAGCGGGAATCAAGGCGGCCGGTGGGACCAGTTCGATCCGAACGGCCCGCTTACAGGTAGAGATTACAGGCAGTGGTCCGACCGCCTTCGCGACGTGGAAGAGATGCTCAGCGAGCCGGAACTGCGTAACGATGTCGCTCGGGTTCGGGACACAGCTCGAGCAATACGGGCGGAATTTACGCGTCACGGTAAAGAACCTCAATGGGACCTTGTCGAGCAGCAGATTACCAATCCGCTAATGGAACTGTGGAATCGCATCGGCGAAGAACTGGCTAAACTGAATTCGGACGAGGCGATGGTTCCGATAGATCGCGATCCGGTACCCGGGCGTTTTGCCGAGTTGGTGAAAAGATATTATGAAAATCTGGGGGGCGATGAATGATGTTTCTCGCATCGATAATTGTCCCCATCAGCCCATGGGTATGGCTTGGTGTGCCGGTATTAGCTGCTGTTGTTGTGCTGCTCATTTGGTCGTACCGGCGCTCGCCGGAAATGAGCATTTTTCACAGGATTGCCTTTTGTCTGAGGTTTCTGGGTGTGCTGGTGCTGGTACTGTGCCTGACCGAGCCGTTATGGAGCGGCAAGCACGTCAAATCCGGCGAAAATCTCTTTCTGGTGATTGCCGACAACAGCAGCGGAATGAATGTCCATGACCAGGGCGTTCCCCGGAGCCGCGGGGAGATACTCAAATCAGTGTTTGAAACCGACAAATCCGGCTGGCTTAGCGAGCTGACGGAAAATTTTCAGGTCCGTGAATATGCATTTGATTCACAGCTTCGCCGAACAACAGATTTCTCCGAACTGCTCTTCGACGGCAAGGCTTCGGCAATCGGCGGTATTCTGCAAACCATAGCCCAGCGTTACCGCGGCAGGCCGCTGGCTGGAGTGCTTTTGATGACAGACGGTAACGCTACGGATATAGGTGAACATTTTTATGATTTATCAGGCGTACCGCCGGTTTATCCGGTCATCGTCGGAGCGGATCGGCCTCAAAAGGATATCTCCCTGACGAATGTCTCCGTCAGCCAGACATCATTCGAAGATGCCCCGGTTACAATACAAGCCGATGTTGAGGCTTC
>Ga0209536_100012524_pt1 | contig 12327 bp, 12 predicted proteins | sample DeeMarSeWOR28_12_FD_187461 | JGI IMG/M metagenome (GOLD analysis project Ga0209536, IMG submission 187461) | Marine sediment microbial communities from White Oak River estuary, North Carolina - WOR-2-8_12 (SPAdes) (version 2) | ecosystem: Environmental > Aquatic > Marine > Intertidal zone >...
CTTCATCACTTTTGAAATCAATATTGAAATGATTATAGCTATGCGTAAATGCTGAAATTCCAGAATATTCTCCTGTAGTAATTTTCCTTCCAGTTTCAATCATTATTGTTTCACCTCTACCTAATTCATTGTAATCATATAGCTCATAGTTTTTTCTATCTTTAAGTGCTCCGTCAGCATGGATTCCTGATTCATGAGCAAATGCATTATCTCCTACTCCTGGCTGATTTATTGGAATTGGGACTCCAAATGCATGGGATGCGTATGTTGCAATTTTCCAAGCTTTAGATAAATCAATTTGGGGGTCAACCATACCGAGTTCTTCAATTTCAGCCCCATGTTTTAGTGCTAAGGTAGTTGAAACTAGATCAGCGTTGCCTGCTCTCTCGCCCATACTATTCACAGTCGTGTTGATAAGGGCATCTTGTCCTTCTTCAAGAACACCCTTGGCACCCATAATTGAATTGGCAACTGCCATTCCTAAATCATTATGACAATGTAGTTCCATGGGTAAGTCAACAGCTTTAGTAAGATCCTTCATCCGAAAATGAATCCGAAAAGGAGTTTCATATCCTAATGTATCACAATATCGAATTCGATGTGCACCCGCTTTTTTGGCTGCTAATGAAAATTTAATTAGAAATTCTAAGGAGGTTCTACTTGCATCCTCAGCATTTACTCCGATGGTTTTAATCCCGAGATCCCGCGCTCTTTGGACAGATTTTACCATCATTTGAATAATATCATCACCATTAAATTTACCTCTGAATTTGCCATTAATCATTTGGGCTGAGGTTGAGATTGATAAATTTATATGCTTAAGGTGCGTAAGCTCTATTGCTTTCTCTACATCTGATTCAATAGCGCGCATCCATCCAGATAAGATGATAGGTTTAAGCACACCAATCTTAACAAGCTCTAAATTGGCATTAATATAATTAGTTTCGTGAAGTGTTGTAGGGAAGCCAATTTCAGATTGGTAAACACCCATTTTGTTTAATAAGATATTTAAAACTGTTTTCTCAAGCTTAGCTAAGCCTAATCGGCTTGTTTGTACCCCATCTCTATTGGTGACATCCAGAAGATAAATACGGTTATCCATTATGCAGACTTCGAAATTTGAGAGTTATTAATATTATTATCAATTGTACCTTAATAAATCCTTTGAAAAATTTTTAGATATTTTTGAGTTTTAATGCATAAAATTATGAGTTCACTTAATTAAGTTAAACAAGTCAGCCATTTTCTAGTTATGTTCCTGAATCTCTTTCAGTTTTTAACTCATCAAATAACGAAATTATGAATTTTTATCAACACGAGAGAATTGTTAATTTAAGTCGTGCATTTTATAAACTGATAAAAATTATCATATATACTGACTGTTTTAGGTAAAAAATATGCGAACGTATGAACAGTATGTTAATGATCTCCTAAAAATGAAGCCGAATATCTATATTGGAGAAGAAAGAGTCGGAAGAGACGATCCACGATTACAAGGTGGAATGCATATTATTAAAGAAACGTTTGATCGTGCCTATGACCCTGATTATGAGGACTTATGTGTTACTACTTCTCATCTAACTGGGAAAAAAATAAATCGATTTTGTCATATCCACCAAAGTAAAGAAGATCTACTCAAAAAACAAATGATGACAAGGGTTTTGTGTCATCGAGTAGGGGGATGTATTCAGAGATGTATGGGAATAGACGCTTTAAATGCGCTCTCAATAATTACATATGAAATGGATGAAGCTCTCGGAACAGATTATTATGAAAGATTTAGAAAGTATATGGAATTTTTTCAAGATCAAGATTTAGTAGCAAGTTGCGCTCAAACAGATGCGAAAGGAGATAGGTTAAAAAGACCCCACGAACAAGAAGACCCTGATCAATATCTTCGTGTGATTGAAACCCGAGAGGATGGAATCATCGTACGAGGCTGTAAGATTAATATAACTAACACTCCCTACGCTGATGAGTTTATTGTGGTGCCTTGTCGTTTCATGGGACCTGAGGATAAAGATTATGTTGTGGCATTTGCACTCCCTGCAGATTGGGAAGGTGTTAAACTACTTACACGAGCGGCAAATTTTAGGAAAGGCAAGCATCTTGACGCTCCAGGTATGCACATAGGTGATGCAGAGACCTTCATCATTTTTGATGATGTATTTGTGCCAAACGAGAGAATTTTTCTAAACGGACAAGCTGATCCTCGCCAAACACCATATGCTGGCTTTTTGGCACTAATGTTTGCCCATTATCACCGTCACACATATACGGGGTGTAAACCTGCGATGTCAGAGGTAATTGCTAGTGCTGCAGCATTAGTAGCAGAATATAATGGTATTGAGAAGGCTAAACATGCCCAAGAAAAAATATCACATGTAATTGGCATAGCAGAACTCGTATTTGCTGCGGGAGAATCGAGTGCGAGACATTCTGAAAGGTCACCTTCTGGCACACAAATTCCAGATGAAATATTAACCAATGCGGGACGTAGATTAGCTGGGGAAAATATTTATGAGGAGATGAAAATTTTGGCCGATCTCTCCGGGGGATTAATCGCAACCCTCCCGTTAGAAGGTTCATTTTTTTCTGAGGAAGTTGGGGATCTAGCAATGAAATACCTTCAACGAAATCCAAGAGTAAAGCCCGAGAATGTGTATCGATGCTTCAAAGGTATTGAAAACCTTGTCGTTTCGGATTTAGCGGGAGTATTACAGGTAGCTGGTGTCCATGGGGGTGGTTCTCCTCAGATGGAAACAATCACGATGATGCTTCGATATGACACAGAAAAACTCAAGAACATCTCAAAATATCTATTTGGCATAAAAAGTAAAGCACGTAGATATGAAAGACCAACAGTTACTCCGCGTAAACAGTTAGAAAAGTTTAGAAAAGCAATGCAGAGAAAGAAAACCACTTAATTTATCATATTGTTCTTAAAAATTGGGTTACATCACACATAAGACAAACGACTGCGTTGGGGTAATATTTCCTAAAAGAAGATTTTTATTCTTCCGTAAGAATTCTTCTACAGGTCTCCCATTCTCGAATATTTCATTAAATTTTTTATCAAAGATCTGATATATGTTCTTATTTCGTGATACGTAAGCCCCAATCAAGATATTTGTAGGATCAAAACTTGGCTGAATAAGCTCACTATCTGTTAAACTAAAATTACTAAAATTCTCATCGGTTACGCGTATTGTAATGTTTTTAAATTCAATATTCATAGGCTCAACTTGTTTAGCAAATATTTTAAATTCTTTGCTATTCAAAAGATCTGTAATAACTTCAGTGTGAAAAATAACTTTTACATCAATGTTTTTAAGGTTTTCTTTAATTCTCTTCATCCCCTGTCTCAGGTTTCTCCCTTTTTCATCTGGAATATTAGAAAATCCGTACTCTTGAATCAAATCAGTCAGGGGATTATGATATCTAATACCTATAGCGACTTTTGACTCTCTTTCAGCTAAAAAGGTATGATAACTCTCATCAAAATTTCTCACATCGTAATTAATAAATTCGACAGGTTCCTGGACATCTTGTTCTTCTAAATTATATTTTTTAATGAATGCTTCAAGAGATGTCTCACACTTGTCTCGTTTCTCTTCAAATTGAGTTTGAAAAGTTTGAATTCCTTTATTTACCAAACTTTGCCAAAGGTCTAAAATTGGGGTAGCAAGATGTACTTTCATTGGTCGATCAAATATTTGGACCAATTCTAACTCACTTAAAACTGAACAAATTTTATATCCCCTTTTCAAGGATAAGTTAAACTGATCACACACTTCCTTCAGGTTATCGATCCGTTTATTAATTAGGAGATAATGATAAATTCTTTCTATTCCTTTTTCTATGACTCCGATGGAATCAAACAGTTGACTGAGGGCTAAAAATTCGGTATCTTCCATTATATCACCTAGTATCAGTATGTTCTAATGTCAGTTCTGTAAGTACTTTGAAAGCTTCGTTGACATTTACGTTTTCTTTCGCAGAGATTTCAACAAAACTTGCCATATTATATTTCTCAGCAATTTGTATCCCATAGTCTCTTATGACTTGGCGTGAACTGGCAGCAAGATCGAGTTTAGATCCTACCAGCATGATAGGAATTGGACCACCTTTCTGACGAACAATCGATATCCATTCAGAAATATTATCTAATGTTGAAGGTCTTGTGATATCATAGAGTAAAAAAGCAGCAGTAGCACCTAGACAGTAAGTAGGAAGAAGGAATCTGAACCTTTCTTCTCCTCCAACATCCCATATCTGAAGTTTAATATTTTTGCTGTTCAATTCAATGGTTTTTATGTGGAAATCAACACCAATTGTTAATCTTTCACTTGGGTTAAAAATATTATAACAATAGCGTTTAGTAAAAGAAGTCTTCCCGACGGATGCATCTCCAACAAGCAGAATCTTAAATGTATAATCGTAGTGTGACATTTTTATAAATCCTGATGATAATTAGATAAATTAAAAACTATCTGAATAAATAAATTTAAAATTATTATACCGCGCGATTATTATTATTATTTTAATGGCAATAAGTTCTTATAAATATAGTCTGATTTTTTAGTTGAAACTTTATCTGTTCTACAATACTTTCACCATTACTATGAGGAATAATCAAGCGAGTAATTTCATCAAGAAATTGCCAACGTCTTAATTCTCTACTATTTTTTAAAACATTCTCTAAGTTTCTCTCTGATCACTGGATTTGATTCTAATTCTACGAATTTCTTGAGTTCCTTAAAGACTATTGGATTTTTTAATAACCTATAGCTTTCTAAAAACCTTATAACTGCCCATCGGACTGAATCGTCGGGATCATTCAACAACGGAAGAATGAACTTGAGATATTTGATATCTCCTTTTTGTTGGATTTTGAATATAGTTCTAGCTCTGGTAGTGAATTCAGGATGATAGAGCTGAGGGACTAGAAGATATTCTAGAGTGTTTTCCTTTATGAAATTTAATAAATAATTAAAAACATCTAATTTGAAATTATGAATCTTACTAGTTTCCTGAATATATTGATCAATTGCATTTTCAGCTTTTTTCCCGATTTTCAAGAGACTTTCAAAAGCAATGAAAAAATTGTCCGATATAAGATCTGATTCCAATTTCATCTCATCAAGTAGAATTCTAATAATTTTGTCGTCAACTTTCGAAATTTCTATAACATCCCACTTTGAATCTTCTTCTTCTTCCCAGACTTTATTGTCCCTTAAATAATTCACTATATCATCCTTTGAATTTTCTTCTTGATAATTAATAAAAAATAGGATTTCACTTTTAATTGATTTATTATTAAATTAGAAATAAAAATTGGAATTGATGTTAAATATCTTTAAGCTTAATAACAAGTTGATAAGAAATTAATTCATTAATATTAATTTTACATAAGAACATATGGTGGAATTTTTAACTGTCGAGGGGTTAATTTTTGTAAATAATCAAGAAAATTTAGACAATTTTCTCATTTCTATTATGAAATACGTAGAAACGTGCCACTAAAAAGGTTCCATCAACTTACTTACGTTATTATATAAAATATCCTGTTTAATCTCATTTGAGGTTCTAGGAAGTGTGATAATCTTGTCAATTTCTATAGGGAGGGTGGAAGCTGTTGGTGAGTCAGAACCGAATAATATTCTTTCATGACCGATTGTTTTTATTATATTATAGATGCCAAATGATACAGAGCATGAGGTTTCAAAAAATACATTTTCATAGTTTAAAGTCATTCCAACCTCTACGGCATATGACATGGTATTCGCCGCGTGTCCAACAATTATTCGTAATTCTGGAAATTTCTTTGCCAGAAATGCAATATCATTTGCAGAAATCCCACTGAAAAACGCTGTTTTTGGAAGGGAATGAATATATAAAATGAGGTTCTTATCAAATTCCTGCATAAATGAAACCATTTTTATTACGTCTCTAGGAATTTTGATCCTATGAAAGCCAGAATGAATTTTAACACCACAAAATCCTTCCTTAAAGTGGTCTTCCAATAACCGATAATCATTTTCTTCATTCTCAGCATCCATGTTCGGATTAAACCAAAAAAACTTGTAAAATCTCTCTGGAGCTCTTTCAGTAATCTCTTTAACATCACTGTGATCCAGCTGTTGTTTGGGGATTAGATTTCTGAATTTTTCCTTGAATTTAGACACATTATTGCCCTCCCCTGTATTAGTCGAAATTTCTTTCTGCTTATTATGATATCTGGCTCGATTTATGGTGGTAATTATAGCTTTATCGACTTTGAATCTATCTAAATAATCGATGACGTCCTCATCCCGACGAAGGAAAACCCCATACGTATGTAAATGGGCATCAAAAATTCTAAAATTGTTTTCTATAATAAATAATCACTGGTATGTTAGAAAATTAAATGTCTTACTTGAAGCTTACCATTGACTTGTTAAAATTATAAAATAAAAGTTAAAATTTTGATAAAAATGTAAAATTCTAACTTTTAATCACACATCGAAGATTATAATAAATTTATTTTACTCAGAATCATTTCTCGGTTCTTTTCCCAGAATTTATCGACTCTTCTCACTACTAGCTTCTTAACTACTGATTTAACGACAGTTCGTTTAATTACTGCTCCAAGTACATTCATAATTTTCTCAACCATTAGACTTTTTATCAGACCTTCAATAGATTCTCCTTTGGATGCCCTTTCAATCCACTTTTCAAATACTTTTTCGATATTCCGATCAATCTTTTCTTTTAATTCGGATGAAAGCTCTTCTTCCAATGTGTTCTCACTTTACTAGTTATAGGTATATCATAAAAAATGATTAATATATAACTACGTACTTTTCGAAGTGGGACAAAAAAAACTTATTGTTTATGTTTAAGAAAAGCCCCTGTTTGATATTCTCTAAATGCTACATCTAATTCCTGTTCAGTATTCATTACTATAGGTCCACGCCAAGCAACAGGTTCCCTTAAAGGTTTCCCGGATAATAAAAGAAATCGAACCGGATTATTCTCTGTACTGATTTTTATTGAATCTCCCTCTCGGAAGATAATAAGCATCTCATTTCCTAGAAGTTTCTCTTTGGAATCATCGAAAAATCCCTCACCTTCGATCGTGTAAGCAAAAGCATTCTTTTCTTTCCCAACATGATGTACGAATTCCGAATTCGGATTAATTGTAACGTCTAAATACTGGGGTTCAGTAATCACATCTTGTACAGGTCCCTTTACTCCGTTAATTTCCCCCGAAATTATTTTAATTTTTATATTATCATTGTTTAAATAAATTTCAGGGATGGTTATTTTTTTCACATCGCGATAGCGAGGATTCATCATCTTATGCGATGGTGGGAGATTTGCCCATAATTGGAATCCCCAAAGTAATGTATTTTGTTCATCTTTTTTAGGCATCTCTTGATGTATTATACCAGATCCTGCTGTCATCCATTGTACATCCCCAGCTTCAATTACTCCACCATTACCTAAGCTATCACCATGTTCAATCTTGCCATGTAACATATAAGTGATGGTCTCTATGCCACGATGCGGGTGCCAAGGAAATCCTCTAATATAATCATTAGGATCATCTGAATGAAAATCATCAAGAAGTAAAAAGGGATCTAGCGAAGAATCAGCATAAGCGAATGCTCGTTTCAGTCGAACTCCAGCCCCCTCAAAAGTAGATCTACTTTTTAAAGATACTTTAATTTTTCTAATTATATCCATAAGGGTTAAAACTTTTTTTAAACAATTATGTCTTTGCCTTATAAAATCTAGATTTGAATAGACTAACATAAATAATCTATAATGCAATCCAAAAAATTGAAGCTAAATTTTTATAAATGAGTTAAGCTGATAGTATTTAAAATCGCATGAAAAAGGAGGAAGAAAAATTGAATGAGAAGAACAGCCAGATGATAAAAAGGATTATCCATTTTAATGTAGTTTGTTCAAATATTGAAAAATCTTTGGAATTCTATGTGGACCTATTAGGAGGCCATCTACTTGGTAAAGCAGATAAAGAAACTATTATAAAAAGGAGAGTTGAGAGTGAGGGTGTTGGAATTGCCCTTGGACTAGGAGATACGGCCGAATATAAAGGTTGGGTTATTCGTTGGGGATATGACAAGAATGCCACTTTACTTGATCTACTTCAATGGACAAAACCTCCTTCATCAGGAAAACCTTATGATAGAATAAATAATGTTGGAATCACTCGGATCTCTCTTGAAGTTGATGACGTTGAGAAGGCGTATAATTATTTAAAATCGAAGGGTGTTAAGTTTATAAGCCCACCTCAGGTTGCAGACCTAACTCCTGAAAATCCAGGAAGAGATCTCATAAAAGTTGCTACTGCTCTCGATCCAGATGGGATTTTCGTCCAACTCGAGGAATTTATCAAGTCAGTATAGTAGAGAAACAGATGATAACCCTCATTTGGTAACTTCTAATCATAACCACTTAATAACTATACTTATTTTAACATAAATATTAATCAACTCTATGTTAAATCACAGATTAATAGATCCACCTCGGGAGCCAAAGAAGTTTGTTAAGGAAGCTTTAAAATTCTTACGCAAACATGCGAAGGGGAAAAAAGTATTTTGTGCATTATCAGGAGGAATCGATAGTGCAACTACGTATTTATTACTCAAAAAGGCAAATATTGATACTATTCCCGTATTTATCGATCATGGCTTAATGAGAATCATTAAAGGTGCTGAAGAGCGTGAATATATTAAAAAAATGTTTCCCGATATCATAATATTGGATATTCGAGATGAATTTCTACCAAAAATTATAGGTGAGGGAGATGCTGAAAAAAAAAGACATTTATTTAAAAATCTCTACTCAGAAACGATAAGTAAGGTAATTGCTGAAGAAAAGTGCGATCTTCTGGCAGATGGAACAATCCTTCCAGATATTGAAGAAAGTTTTGGTGTGAAAATCACAGATTTAAAAGAGACAATGACAATTGAAGAGGAACTTGCTTTAAAAGATAAAAATGTTAAAGAATTTGTAAAGAGTCAGCACAACGTTGATATTGAATATGAAGTTGAGGCGACTATTCAGCCTGTTGCGAGTATGACTAAACATGAAGTTCGTAAAGTGCTAGAGTATCTTGAGATGCCTGAAAATTTAATTTTTAGGAAAGCATTTCCTGGACCTGCCCTCGCAGCACGTATTATTGGTCCAGTCACATTAGAGAATTTAGAATTTGAGAAGAAAGTTCATGATGTTGTGGAATCCCGTATCGAGAATTATTATAAGGAGAAATATGGAAAAGCAATGATTATAAACGATGATGGGGAACAAGAACCGTTCCAAGCTTTTGCTGCAGTAGGTGAAGATATTTTAAACAAAGAAGTTACCGGATTGGTTAATGGAAGTCGAACTTACCAAGCACCTCTAATTGAAAAAGGAGAATGGGATTATAATAATCTTGTTAAGAAGGCGTCTGAAATAAAAGGATATTCTCGGATTTTATTTGAATTAGGCAATAACCCAACTGGTCAATATGACGTAGTAATCAGGTCTATCAATAGTAGAGATGCCAGAACAGCAACAATAACCAATCTACCGTTCGAATTCTTGGACAAGCTTTCCCAAGAAATTCTTGGTTTTGCTAAAACTAAAAAAGTGTATTTTGATGTGACCCCAAAACCTCCAGCAACGATAGAATATGTATAATAGTAAAAAGAGGATTAGGTACCCCCATTTTGGGCTTGTGCTAAAGAAAATAATCCCGTCTTTCTTTTTAGAAATCTAGGTTTAACTTCTTTTTTGTTCGCATAATTAATCCCTATTATATCAAATCTATTGAGAAGGACGTTCAGACGTTTCTTAAAAGAAGAGTAGTTCCTGTTTTCCATTGAAGACCACCCAACTTCACTGAATGCAATTAAACGAGGGAACGTTTGCCACTCTAAACGTTTTATGTTAGGAATAAATTCTGCCCACATCAATGCTTCTAAACCTAGTATACGGTGATGATATTCCCTTTCTAAATTCTTTGGTATTGGTTCAAATTCATAAGCTAGTTTGAGTGGCGTAAATGAATATGAATGATCGAGGTATGCATATTTAAAATTTGACATTATAGCATTCCCCCCATCTCGTACGAAATCTAGTACTTTTTTCTTTTTGCGAATCCAATACTGACAAATTACATCTCCCTCCAAATTTGGACCTAAGATCTCATTCCAACCCATCATAAGTTTGCCCTTTGAATTTAAGAATCGAGTGATTCGATTCGTAAAATATACCTGTAAATCTTTTTCATTCTGTAATCCTTCTTGTTGTATTCTTGATTGACAATGAGTGCATTCCTTCCATCGATTTTTGGGTACTTCATCCCCACCTATGTGAATAACATCATATGGAAACAATTCAATTATTTCAGATAAAATGTTTTGAAGAAATTCGAATACCTCCTCTTTTCCTATACATAACACATCTCTATGGATCCCCCAATGAGGACTAACTCTAAACGCAAATTCTCTACAGCTTAGGTTATTATAGGAAGCTAGGGCTGCTCTTACGTGTCCAGGCATCTCAATCTCAGGAATAATTGTAATGAATCGCTCTTTCGCATAATTAATTATTTCTTGGATTTCATCTTGAGTATAACATCCTGAATGAGGAATTCCATTGACCTCTCTACTAAGAACTCCACCAATTTGACTTTCTTCTCTTTTGGAGCCTATTTCTGTCAATTTTGGATATTTTTTAATTTCAATTCGCCAACCTTGGTCATCTGTTAAGTGCCAGTGGAATTTATTTAACTTTAGGAGTGCCATTATATCTAGAATTTTCTTAACAACTTCTTTTCCATGGAAATGACGTGCTTCATCAAGCATATAACCTCTCCATGGAAACCTAGGGTGATCTTCAATCTTTCCGCAAGAGACTTTCCAGTTTATGTTGTTAACTATTTGTTTACTCTCTAATTCTACGGGGAAGAGTTGTCGAAGTGTTTGGATCCCATAAAAAACACCAGCGGGAGCTCTTGCGGCAATAACGATTGCTCGGGGTGTAATTTCAAGATAATATCCTTCAGAACTATTTAATTCATAATTATCCGTTATTTCTAGTCTGATTGCATTGTTATCTATAAAATTCTCCTCAATCAGTTGTGTGTGTAAATCAAAACCAGTAGCCGGTAGAAATAACTTTTTTAGGTATTGGCTAAGATCTACCAAATTTTTATCTGAAATTATATTAGTGTCTTTTGTTAGTAAAAATTCCCCATCGTTACTCAGAGTCTTTACAGGTTCAGGTATTATCGCAATATTTTTAATGATAATCACTCTTAATTTATTCACTTAATTAAGTTTATTATAGTTTTTGCAGTTGATATTGGATCTTGGGAGAACATATCATGAGCTAAATCATCTAGCAAGACAAGTTTTGCTCCTGAAATATTTTCTGCTAAAATCTCTGAATTTTGCGGGGGTACTAAAATATCCTCTTTTCCGCTTATTACAAAGGTAGGTGTTGTTATGTTCTTCAGCCTGTTAAAGGAGTTAAATTTCGAAATCGCTGCTAATTGACGTCTGTAGCTGTAGGGGGGGATTATTGCTAAAATTGATCTAGCAACAAATTCATCTATTTTCCCTGGATTATTTTTAATAAAATCTTCAGTAAAAAGAAGAGGAAGGGAATTTCTAATCGTCTCTTCAGGTGTTAATCCTTCTCTATCACTACTTAAAGAAACGTAAACCTCTTCAGCGGCAACCACACTCTGAGGTCCTCCACAAGCCGCACCACATAGTACAAGCTTTTTGACTCTATCCGGATAATTTAAAGCTATCTCTTGAGCTATTGCTCCTCCCATGGAAAATCCTAACACAATTGCTTGCTTAATATATAGAGCATTCATTAAACCAATTGTATCATCCGCCATCATCTTCATTGAATATTCAATATCAGGTTTATCTGTTCGACCAGCACCCCTATTATCAAATAGAATTATCTTGAAATACTTTGCAATCTCCTCTACAAAACTCGGGGGCCATCGATACACATCGGAGGATAACCCTCTGATCAAAATAAAGGGATATCCACTACCATGTATTTCATAATACATATTTATATCATTAACTTTAATTTTGGGCAATTTTGAAACATCGATGTTTTAAATTAGTTGATAAGTATTTTAGAAATTTAAAATAAAAAAAAATTTCGTCTTTTGGTAAAAAAAAGCTTATATATAGCGAAATAGCACTAGAATGTAAAAAGTGATACTATGAAAGAAGACCAAAAAATCATAATAACGGCAACTACCGCACAATCTTTAATTTATCCAGAAGTTAAGAATTG
>Ga0209536_100012526_pt1 | contig 12324 bp, 8 predicted proteins | sample DeeMarSeWOR28_12_FD_187461 | JGI IMG/M metagenome (GOLD analysis project Ga0209536, IMG submission 187461) | Marine sediment microbial communities from White Oak River estuary, North Carolina - WOR-2-8_12 (SPAdes) (version 2) | ecosystem: Environmental > Aquatic > Marine > Intertidal zone >...
AGTACTTCGGTTGCGCGAGACGTAGTGCTCACCGATTCACTGCCGTTCGGTCTCGAGTTCGTTGCGGCCCAGCCCTCACCTCAGGTGTCTGGCCAGATTCTCACCTGGGATCTCGGTGACCTGCAACCGGGAGACACGCTTGCGGTAGCGCTGACCACTCGGGTGAGTTCGAGTGTGATCGATACCCTGCGCGTCCGCAACGTGGCTGTGCTCGGGGCGTCGAATTCCTCCGATGAGATGGCCGTTGCAGAAGAGGCGGTCCTGATCGGCCTTAACGACACACAGCTCTCGTTAGAGAAATCCGCCGGAGTCCTCGAGGTCGGCATCGGTGAGACGGTACCATATACGCTGATCGTCGAGAATACCGGCCAGCTACCGGTGGCAGATGTGACGATCCACGATCTGCTTCCCGAGGGCGGGCGCTATGCCGTCAATAGCCTGGTCGGTGCGGATTCGGCCCATGCCGATGGGCGTAACCTTACGATCTACGTAGCGGCGACAATGGCGCCGGGCGCGAGCCGGACTGTCCGCTACTCCGTTGCCATCGTATCGGCCGCCACGGAGATCGTCGAGAACCGAGCCTACGCCGCCGCGCAGGGCCAACTGGTGACGTCTGACGAAGCGGTCGCATGGGTTCGAGTGCGGTCCAACTGGCCGATGGAGACGAGAGCGGCGATCGGCAAGGTCTGGGTCGACCATGACGGCGACGGGACGCAGGATCCGGGCGAGCCCGGCGTTGCTGGGGTCGAGATATGGAGCGGCAGCGGCGTCGTGGCAACATCCGATGCTGATGGCAAGTTCTCTTTCGTGAACCTGCGAGCCGGTCACCATTCGTTCCGACTCGACCGCGCTACGCTGCCGTCCAGCTACAGCGTGCCCGCTGCCTCCGGTTACCAGGATCTGGCCATACGGGATGGCGACGGCTGGACCACACCGCGCATAAACTTCCCGGTCGCGCCAACTGACGGCACGATCGATCGCGTGTACCTGCCGTTCACGTGGCAGTTCCTCGCTCGTCCGGTTCACGCCGAGAGCGAGGTTGATACTGTGGTACAGCCGCCGGTCGCCGCCCCGCCCGAGACGACTGCCGTTGCAGTCCCGGCAATTGACAGCACAGACGCCGGCCAACCGCTCGTTCTCAGGGGTGTCAGCTTTGAGTCGGCTAGCGCGAACCTCACACCGCAATCCTTCGTCATCCTCGACCAGGTCGTCGAGTCACTGCTGGCCTATCCCGAGGTAGCCGTAGAGATCGCAGGTCATACGGACTCCACCGGTTCCCTGAGTTTCAACATGGTGCTCGCTCCGGCTCGTGCGAACGCCGTGAGGGAATACCTTATTCAGCAGGGCGTGGATCCGATGCGACTCGTGGCCAAGGGCTACGGTCCGTTCAGGCCAATCGCCTCCAACGCGACGCCGGAAGGTCGAGCCATGAATCGGCGCGTGGAGCTGCACGTACTGAACGGTGGGCAGAGCCAGAGGATAACGAGATTCCACACACGGCTCAATCGCAGACTGAACAACCCGGGTGCCGTCGCGGAGCACATCGATTCTACGCCTGCGACAGAGACGCTGGATGCGGGACGCCTGGTCGAGTACGAATTGGTCATAACCAATCCGTACGATGTCGAGCTGAACGACGTCGCCGTTCTATTCGAGCCGGCAGTCGACTCGGCGCTCGCTCGCTGCGGCGACTCCACCTCGGCAACCCGCGTAAACGGTCGTATCGAGCTGCCACCGATTGCGCCGCGCTCCAGCGTCGAGGTTCGGGGATGGACCGTAACCGAAGACGATTCCGCCGTAGCCACGGTGGAGAGTTCGGGCCTTCCCGCAGACTACGTCGGTGCGGAGATCCACAACCCGTTGCGGCCTGTAACCGGTGTCAGCCGCGCGCGCGTACTCACCGATTCGCTACCCGATCCAAGTACAATTCCCGATGGTGGTGAAGTCGAGATCGTCATCGCACCTAGCATGGCCGGTTGGCCAACGCTCACACTGCCGCTGCAGGCGGGCTGGCAGGTCATCCCTGGGACAACGAAGCTCAACAGCCTGCTGTCGGTAGATCCGACGATTAGCCGGGATGCACGCGGAGGGTTCCTGTTACAGTGGACCTTCCCCGACCAGGCCCACACTCCGGTCGCCGTCAAGCTGGGATCCACCGGCAGTATCACCTCCTCGGAACCGGTAACAGTGCCGGCCCTGCGGAGTGCGGAGGAACGCCAGGAGGATCGCAGCCGATCATTCATAGCGGGCCCCGGCGTAGAGATGTTCAGTCCCAGCGACGGTGCGGTTCTGCCCAGCAATCGTCTGTTCGTTGGGGTCCGCGGTGAGCCGGGAGCAGCCGTGAATCTATTCGATGGCGACTCGCTGCTCGGCCAAGCCAGCCTGCGAATCGACGGAGTTCATGACTTCATCGGCGTGCCGTTGGCTCGTGGGCCGCATCACTTGCGTGTCCGCATGCTCAACTCCTGGAACCAGGAACGCTGGGACAGTATGACGGTGCATGTTTCGGGAGTCCCGGCACGGTTTGAGATACCGGCGGAGCCGATCAGGCTGACGGCTGACCGGCATAGCCGGCAGACGGTTCGCGTCAGGCTCTTCGATAGATGGGACGTACCGGTCATCACGCCGACCAACGTCACCGTTTCGGCTGATGCGGTTGAGATCATCGGCGACGATGCGGACATGTCTTCGGTCGGCCTGCAACTCAAGTCGGACCCCACAGGGTGGCTGCGCATCGAGCTGGCGCCGGGCGTCGAGGTGGGCAGGGGAAGACTCACGGTGCAGACCGCTGGTGTCGAAAATGAAATCGACATCGTGGTGCTGCCGGCCATTCGACCGTTGATGCTGACCGGTACCGGCCGTGTCGGAATCGGAGCCAGTCCAGATGCCCTCGGAACGGTCACTGCGCGCGGCAGTCTCGACGACCGCACGTCGATCGTGCTGAGCTACGATTCTCGTCGCCTCGATGCCGGACGAGACGCCTTCGGGCAGGTCTACAGCCCTCTGGAAGAGGCGCAATACCCGATCCTGGGCGACGCGAGCCTCTACCGGGCCCTGAACCCATCGCGCAATGTCTTCGCTGCAAGACTGGAGCGTGGCTTCGACTGGGTCGCGGTCGGCGACATCGCGACCAACGACTTCGCTTCCGGCCTCAGCCTAACGACCTATCGGCGTGCCCTGACCGGCGGCGCCGCACGGATCACCACCGGTCACATCGTATGGCAGGGTTTCGGCAGCCTCACCCGGCAGTCCCTGCAGCAAGATCAGGTTCGCGGTGCCGGTACCTCCGGCCCCTACGCATTGAGACCCGGGGTCATACCCGGTAGCGAGCGGATCACGGTCGAGACGCGCGCTGCCGAGAACGCCGAACGTGTGGTGAACCGTCAAGCGATGATCCGCTTCATCGACTACCAGATCGACTACGACCGAGGTTCGCTGCAGTTCAAGCAACCGATCCCGGCCGCTGATCCGTACGGCAATGCGATTTTCATAGTCGCTACCTACGAAGTCGAACAGGGCGGCGACCAGAGACTGGTGGCCGGCCTGAGAGCTTCGCTCGATGCCGCCAGTTGGCTGGGGTACGGCTTCCTCGACTCACTGCGTCTCGGTGTTACGGGCATCAGGTCGGATGAGCCGCTTGGTGCTCACCATCTGGCCGGATTGGATCTACGTCTACTTCGCTTCGGCGGGCTTGATGTTGGTGCCGAGGCCTCGTACTCCGACACCCCCGACTCCAGCGGGTTCGCAACGGCGATCGGGGGCACTTGGCACGGATTTGACGAGGCCGTTGCGCTCAACGCGGCGTGGTCCAGAATAGGGGAAGGATTCGGAAACCCTGCCAACGTTGCCCTCCAAGGTGGAACCGAGGAACTCAAGGTCGGAGGCGACTTGAGGCTCGGCTCCAGTACACTGAACCTGAGACACGAACGTCAGTACTTCCGTAACCAGGCCGTCAAACGAACCCGCACAGCGGCGGGTGTTACCCAGGCGCTCGGCAAGACCCTACAAGTCGAAGCCCATGGCGGGGCCGATCGCTTCGACAATGCGACTTCCGCGAATGAGTCAAGAGCAGCCGAAGTGAAGTTGACCTGGTCACCGCTGCCAACGCTCAAACTGTGGACGGAGGGACGTCACCAGTTTGCACATACTGGTGATGTGTTCCTTCCCAGTCGACTCGGTGCCGGCGCTGAATACCAGATTCGTCCTGGTATTTCGCTCGAGGCACGGCACTTGAGGATAGCTCCTCGAGCGGACTCACCGTACTCGGTCACTCGCTTGGGCCTCCGTTCCACTATCGGATTCGGAACTCAGGTGTGGGGTTCGTATGCACTTGCAGGAGGTGCTGCCGGTTCGCGTAATGCAGCGATCATCGGACTGAACAATCAACTGCGGCTCGGATCGGCATGGACCTTCAACACCATGTTCGAACGGCGGTTTGGCCTCGAGAACGCTTCGATTGGTGATCCGGTGCGCGCTCTACCGTACCTGCAACTGGAAGAAGACTACTGGTCACTGGGTTTGGGTGTCGAGCTCATGCCGACAACGGCACCTTACCGACTGAGTGCCCGAGGCGAATACCGTGACGGAGAGTTCCAATCGACCCAGCTCATGACGGTCGCTGGAGACATATCGCTGAACCGATCGCTGGCTGTCCTGTCGCGCCAGGAGTTCCAGCGCATCGAGCAGCTTCAAGCGAGCGACGTGACACTGCGCCGCCGTCTCCACTCTCTGTGGGGCGCCGCCTTCCGTCCAATCAACTCGGATGCTCTCAATGTGCTGGCCAAATTCTCGTGGCTGGAGGAGTCGAACCCAAGACTCGGCGCCCTGACACAAACCGGTGAAGAGCAACGCATCATCGGAGCGGCTGAGGTGATTTGGGCACCGGCTGTGCATACGGAACTAGCCGGTCGATACGCCGTGCGCAAATCGGTCGCAGAGCAGCCGACAGACGATGGTAGTCAGCGACTCGAATCCTGGGCCGACTACATGGGTCTGCGGCTGCAGCAGGGTGTGAACCAGTGGGTGGCAATCCGAGGAGAAGGCCGGTTGCTGGTCGAGCACACCAGTGACACGCGCCGCTGGGACGCAACTCCCGCGCTACTGGTTACACCTGTCCGTGAGCTGGAACTCGCTGCCGGCTACCGCTTCGGTAATCTGATGGACCCGGACTTCACGGTCCACGGTGGGTTTGGTTGGTTCGTAACGTTGAGCGCTCGTGTCACAGAATCCGTATTCCCGACGGCAGCCGACTTCTGGAGAGACCGGTTTGGACGGTAGCAGTCAACGGCCCTATTGCCCTGCCGGCTCAGCCGGCAGACTCAGACGGAGGATAGCACGATGCATTGTTCAGAGTGCAGCCGCGAGATGGAAGCCGGATACCTATACGTGAGGGGCTTTGGTGTTGCACTGCTATGGTCGAGCAGCCCCACCGTCTCCGCCGTTTCCAGTCAAGGTGTAGCGCAGATCGACCTCCGGAGTATCGGTGCCGCGCCCTCACGACTGCAGGCGACAGTGCCGGCATTTCGTTGTCCTGGATGTTACGACATACGCTTCAAGACGAAGCGGATGACGATGCCGTTCATTGCGGTTCCTCGTAGCGGAAGCGCTGCTTCAATGGAAGCTACGGATACGCGCTGACCCGCGTCGTCGGTGTTCCAGCGGCCTCCTCTCAGTCACGAATGAGGTCATGCAACACGTCGGCCAACGTAGGTTCTCCGATTTCCTGCAGTTCATAACGGACGCGCTGCGCTGGCTTCCTGATATCGATTAGCTTGCGAAGATCGATCGGCGACGCGATCAACACGAGGTCCGCTGGCGTATTCTCAATCGTTTGTGCCAGCTCGCGTGTCTGCTCAGATCCGTAGCCCATTGCCGGAAGCACATCTCCGGTGGTCGGGTACTTGTCATAGATGGCGCGAATCGAGCCGACAGCATACGGTCGAGGATCGATGATCTCGGCAGCTCCATAACGACGCGCGGCAACCCACCCCGCTCCATAAGGCATTTCACCGTGGGTCAGGGTCGGACCGTCTTCGACAACCAGTACTCGCTTGCCGCGTACCTGCGCTCCATCTTCAACAAAGATGGGACTGGCTGCCTCGACAAAAGTTGCCGCTGGGTTCAGCTCCCAAGCGATTCTACGGGCCGTTTCCACCTCTGTGAAACCGGCTGTCCCAACCTTGTTGACCACGATCACGTCTGCCATGCGAACATTGGTTTCACCGGGGAAATACCGTAATGCATGATCGGCTCGATGAGGGTCTACGACCGTGATGTAGCAATCTGCCCGGTAGAAGGACGTGTCGTTGTTACCACCATCCCAGATAATGATATCCGCCTCCTTCTCGGCCTCACTCAGGATCCTACCGTAGTCCACTCCGGCAAAAACGACGCAGCCCGCTTGTAGATGCGGTTCGTATTCCTCTCTCTCTTCGATTGTAACGTCTTGTTTCTCAAGGTCGTCGTATGTTTCGAAGCGCTGAACTGCTTGTTTTACCAGGTCTCCATAGGGCATCGGGTGCCGTACAACCACGACTCGCTTTCCGGATTCACGCAAGATCGCCGCGACTCGACGGCTCGTTTGACTCTTGCCGGAGCCGGTCCGAACTGCACAGACGGCTACAACCGGTACCCTGGACTTGATCATGGTATGGCGAGGGCCAAGTAGCAGATAGTCGGCACCAGCGGCCATCGCTGTCGAACCGACATGCATGACGTGCTCGTGAGACACGTCACTGTAACCAAAGACCACCACATCTACGCCGTGTTCGTGAATCAGATCAGAGAGTTGTGTCTCTGCCTCGATGGGAATGCCCTTGGGATAGCGGGAACCGGCCAGCTCCGGCGGATAGAGCCTGTCATCTATGTTGGGAATCTGAGTCGCGGTGAACGCTACGACCTCGTAGTCAGTGTTATCACGGAAATGAACGTTGAAGTTGTGAAAATCACGTCCAGCGGCCCCAAGTATGAGAACGCGCTGAGCCATACGTAAACCTCCCTGGAAGTCGTGAACCAAACGGCGAATTATGGCGTGCTGTGGCCTCGATCACACATCGCTCGTCATGACAAAGAGCGGCTGCCGAAGCAAGGTCTTGTAGGTCGGTCGTAGCCGGTCCGTATTGTAGTACCTGTGTACGTCGACGACCTTCTTGCGGCCCGTGACGACGTCGATCGGCACACTGTCATAGACGCCGTTCCTCACACTGACCAGCCGACCCGAAGTGCGAGACAATATCAGATCCAGGGCGATATTGCCGAACGCCATGGGCACGATGGAGTCGAGGGCATCTGGATCGCCGCATCGCACCAGATAACCGAGACGCTGATTCACGACATTGATGCGTCGGCCCTCATTGTAGGTTGGGGAAATGTCTTTCAGCCTCGCTGCAACTCTGTCGCCAACGCCACCCAGTTTGCGATGGCCGTACTGGTCCACTTCCTCTCCCTCGAATGACATATCTTCGGATGTCATCGTGGCACCCTCTGAAACCAGAACGACGGCGTACCGGCTCGGGTGATTTCTACGATCCTCCACCAGCAGCTCCGCGAGCCGCTCCACCGTGAACTTGTACTCTGGAATCAGACAGCGGTCGGCAGCACCAGCCATTGTGGGCAACAGCGCCGTGTAGCCTGCATACCTGCCGAACACCTCAATCACTAGGAAGCGTTCGTGAGAGCCTGCCGTCGTTCGCAGTGCGTGCGTCAACTCAATCGTCCGTGTTACGCACGTGCTGAATCCAATGCAGTAGTCCGTACCGGGTACATCGTTATCCATCGTCTTGGGTACACCTATGACTTTGACACCTTCTTCGTGCAGTCTCTGTCCATAGCTCAACGTATCGTCGCCGCCAATCGGTACAAGGAAGTCTATTCCCAAGAACTCGAGGTTCTTCAGTACGTCAGGTGTGACGTCGTTGATTTCCTCCTTGTACCGATCCTTGAGATGTTCCGGGACCACTACACTCGGTAGATGACTCGGTCGCGTACGCGAAGTGTGTAGAAACGTCCCTCCGGTTCTCCCCGCTCGATTGACGATATCCTCAGACAACACTTGCACCTGGCGGCTGTTGTCGGCGTCCCGCTCCGGCAACAGATCGACTAGCCCCGCCCAGCCGCGCCGGATACCAACGACGCGGTAGCCTTCACGCAGAGCTCGAATCGTCACGGCACGAATTGCCGGGTTCAGCCCGGGCACGTCACCACCGCCTGTGAGTATTCCGATCGTTCCTTTGTAGCTCTTCACTTTGTTCTTCCTACTCAAATGTCAGACTCTCCAGAGGATCGAGCTCTCGCTTCACACCGTACATCTGGTCAGGGGCCAGAATCTCGGGGAACCTGCCGCGGAGTGCGACGCGAGCCTCATAACACGCATGACAGGTATCGGCATAATATTGCCTGTGATCCAAGCCGTAGCGCAACACCAGCTCTACAGGACCGCCTTCCAGAAGCGGGCCTACTATCGGATGTAGATCCGGTTCATAGGCCTTGCATATGTCACTGAGCGAGTTGTCGTACACGTTGCCGATCGATATCCCTTGACACACGTGCACGTTTCCCAAGTGATCCACGTGTACGCGAACGGGATCGCGCAGGTCCTCATGCTCGCAAGATGTTAAGGTGAGCCACGGTTTGGCAGGGGCCTCGGGCGCCAGCTCCTGAGAGGCGCGGCCTCGATACATGACTGGCACTTCCAGGGTTGGCATGTCGTTGTCGCCTTGTCCCGATTCCAGACAGCCCGGATAGACGACGCTGCTCACTTTCACACGCATTCCCAGCTCTTCGGCAACTGCACACGCGCTCTTGACATGCGGCCTCAGGTCCGCATCCCAATGATACCAGTCACTGCTGACCGTCAAGTCATCGACCAAACCGGCAAGCGGACCGAGCCATTCGGCACAATCCGACTTATCCGTCGCCCAATAGCAGTTGGTCACCAATCCGACACGGAATCCCTGGCGCGCTGCCGTGCGCACGGCACTCAGCAATACCGGGTAGTGCAGAAACGGCTCTCCGCCTTCGAAGTAGACCCACTCGACCGTGCCGAGCTCCTTTGCTTGGCCAAGTACACGCCTAACGTTATCCAGTGACATGGTGCCGCGCTGGAACGGACTACCCCACACGAAACAGTGTTCGCATTCACGAGTACACTGGTAGGTCAAAATCAGGTGAAGACCAGACAGTCTCATTTCCGCCTCCGCCCCACAGGCATCAAGACAAGGGGATGCTCGCTCTGCTCCATTCCCATGATACGACGCACCTCGTCATCCTCGAACGCTCCCACGATCACGGTGCCAAGACCGAGCCCAGTGACCTGCAGGTGCACGTTCTCGGCCGCCAGACCGGCTTCCATGTGCGCATAACAGACGCCGCGTTGCCCGTACTTACCCACAACACGATCATACACAACAGACAAGACGATCACAGCCGCGCCCTGTTCGACCTGCTCCTGCTTCAATGCCGCAACTGCCAGCTGGCGGCGGCGATCGCCCGCGACGACTTTGAGCAACGAGTGTTCGCCAGGTCGATAGCGATATACCCCAGGCCCGAGACCCTCGACCCGTCCGGCAACGAGATACACGTCAAGCGGATACAACGCACCCGCAGACGGCACGGTCCGCAGTCCGTCAGCGTGCGATATTCCCTGCGCCGCCCAGACTAGTTGCGAAGCCTCGCTGAGGGTGAGCGTGGCATCGTCGTATTCACGCACCGATCGCCGAGCGCGTATGGCTGCCTCGACCGATAGCACACCATCGAACGACGGATCGGCCAGCCGAATTACTCCCTTTTCCGGTTGTACCACAGTGGCCGAGCCTCAGGGCATCGTTATAGGGTGGTCTTCCTCCTCACGCTCGAGCTCTCTCAAGAGGCAATTCACCGTCTGTTCGATGAGTGCCTCCACCTTGACACCCTGTCTTCGCGCTTCGTCCTCGTAGGCGCGATAGAACGTCTCGCTCAGCTCTGCCTCGATTCTTACTCTGGGCATTGGAGCACTCCTGTTTGACCGCTGGCTGCAACTCTACCCGACCGGCACTCCTTTATGGCCGTAGCACAGGATGCCGCCGTGCCCCTCCTTGCGGATGAGGCGGAACTCCAGCGACACATCCATGCCGGGCCCAACCTTTGCCGGATCGCAATCGACGACCTGAACCATCAGTCGCGCTCCCTCAGGTGTTTCAACCACCGCCATGGCGTAGGGCGCTTCCATCAAGAATTCACCGGGCGGTACGTGCACGACAGTTGATGTGATGACCTTGCCGTTGCGCGACAGCTGGAAAGGCTCCAGTTCCGTGCCACGGCACTGTGAGCAGATCGCACGTCGCGGAAACATCACTGAGCCGCAGGCATTGCAGCGCGCCGCGTCGAGACGGTAGCGGCTCGGTTTCTCGCGCCAATATCTGGGACTCGGCATTATCTGACCCCCTCGTATATATGGACAACCGAACTCGCCCCCGATCCGCCCATGTTCTGGGACAGGCCGACTCGAGCTCCGTCCACCTGCCGTTCACCAGCCTCACCCCGCAGCTGCTCGAAGATCTCTATCGCCTGCGCGACGCCGGTGGCCCCGACCGGATGACCCTTCGACTTGAGTCCTCCGCTCGTATTGACCGGTATTCGACCGCCGAGCGCGGTGCAACCGGAAGCCGCGGCCTTGGCACCCTGGCCCGCAGCGACGAGTCCGAGTGCCTCGACGCAACAGATCTCAGCGATCGCAAAACAATCGTGCACTTCCGCGACCTGAACATCGTTCGGTGTCATGCCCGCCATCTTATAGGCTCGTTCGGCTGATAGGGCCACGGCATCGAGCGTGGCGGGATCCTTTCTGTCAGCGAGCGCCATTGAACTGGTTGCCATGCCACTTCCGATGAGCTTGACTGGCTTGTCGGTGTACTTGCTTGCCTGGTCCAGCGGACACAAAAGCACCGCCGCTGCGCCATCACTTACCGGCGAGCAGTGGAGCAGTCGCAGAGGCTCAGCGACCATCGAAGACTTGAGCACTTGATCAACGGTGACTTCGGTTCGGAACTGGGCCTTCGGGTTCATCGCTCCGTGCTTGTGGTTCTTGACGGATACCCAGGCCAGGTCCTCTTCGGTTGTTCCCTTGGTCTGCATGTGAGCACGCGCGATCATGGCATACAGTCCAGGGAAGGTTATTCCATGATAGACCTCGTTCTCCTGGTCTGCGGCGGAAGCCAGCACGTTCGTTACGTCGGCTCCGTCGGTCATTTTCTCGACGCCCGCTGCCAGCACCACGTCGGCAAAGCCCGATGCAACCGCCATGAATCCCAGGCCGAGGGCGGCCCCTCCGGAGGCACAGGCCGACTCTACTCGTGCGGCCGCGACACCAGCCATGCCCAGATGGTCGGCCATCAGTGGACCCAGATGTTCCTGACCCACAAACTGGCCTCCCGACATGTTTCCGACGAAGATCGAATCCACGTGATCCGCCCCCGCTGATTGCAGCGCCGCGGCGGCGGCTTCTACGAAGAGGTCGCGTAGGCTCGACTGCCACAATTCGCCGAACCGAGTCATACCAGCCCCGACAATCGCCACCTCGCGCATGCCTGCCCTCCTATTCTCTTTACTTTGAACGAGCCATGGGATACTCACAATGTGCGAACGCATCCACAGCTCACGTTGTTCGACCTATCAGCCGGCCGGCGGCCGGCTCACTCGATATCACGACCGCCGGGCTGACCGGACCGGCGGGCCATTAATCGTTTAGAACGATCTTCTCCCGGTACTTGGCATACTCGCCATAGGTCAAGTAGTGCCTTGGACCGTCCAGCATAGACCGGACAGTCGAAGCCCTTGCCACGCGACCCGGCAACAGATCTGTCGCTCTCAGCACAAACGAGTCGCTCCCGGCCCCCGAGCCAAATGATGTGATCAATATCAGATCACCGGGATCCGCGACATCGAGTATGGCGGCCAATCCGGTCGGCGAGGAGCCAGAGTACGTATTACCCATCTGCGGAACCACCCATCCGACCTCGAGTTGCTCCTTTGCAAAACCCAGCTGCTTGCCAGCAGCAAGCGGGAACTTCCCGTTCGGCATATGGAACACCACATGGCGGAAGTCTGACGGTTTGTAGCCGGTTCGTTCGAGGATCGCGCGAGTAGCCGAGAGAACGTGCTTGAAATAGGCCGGCTCACCGGTGAATCGGCCACCGTGCCGGGGATAGAACTCTCCCTCTCTACGCCAGAAATCGGGCGTATCCGAAGTGAAGCTGTACGTGTCGAGCACCTCTACCAGGATGTCTTTGCCGCCGAATACGAAGGCCGCCCCGCCGGCCGATGCGGAGAACTCCAGAGCGTCATTGGGAG
>Ga0209536_100012528_pt1 | contig 12324 bp, 7 predicted proteins | sample DeeMarSeWOR28_12_FD_187461 | JGI IMG/M metagenome (GOLD analysis project Ga0209536, IMG submission 187461) | Marine sediment microbial communities from White Oak River estuary, North Carolina - WOR-2-8_12 (SPAdes) (version 2) | ecosystem: Environmental > Aquatic > Marine > Intertidal zone >...
ATACTCAGTAGCAACAAGTGCTGATGGTAAAACTATTGTTGTTGGTTCTTATTTGGATGAAGTTCCTGGGTCTGCTAGTGCTTCTGGTGTTGTTTATGTCTTTGATGAAGAAAGAGAAACTTATGTTTATTCTAGTCCTTCTGGAAACATTGGAATAGGAACTGATAACCCAGAAGAAAAACTACATGTCCAAGGTGACATAAGAATACAAACATCCATTCCAGAAATTAAGTTTAGAAGTCCAAATGGAACTTCTAATCAGTATTATATCGGTGCAAATATTTCCGATACTGTTGATGGTGGATTTATTATCGGTGAAGGTAGTAATGTTAGTGGGGGAACTGCAAGATTTGTAATTGATAATAATGGGAATATAGATTTAAATCTTTCTACTGGATATGAAGATGAAGGTATTCTTACTTTTGGTAGGGCAGATGGAACTGCCCGTGACCACTTTATAAGAGTATTTAATACTACAACAGCATCAGGCAACTATATGAAGTTTGATGTCCATGACGGTAGTTTTAGTACTGGTGGTCTTGCTGATGCCACAACAGTCTTAACTCTTCTTGGCAATGGCAATGTTGGTATTGGTTCTGAAATTCCAACATATAAACTTGATGTTAATGGTGACATAAAGGTTGGAGAACTTGGAACTTTATGGTTCAGCAATCTTCCCAATAGTATTGAAAAAATTACAAATACTTTAGGAGAACTCAATCTTTATGCAGATTCTTTAATAAGGTTCTATGAAAGTGATACTAATACTGAAACATTTACAGTAAATTTAAACAATAGTACTGTATATTTAAATGGAGACACAGATACCTATTGGACTAGACCAGCAGCAAATCAACATGCTTTCTATAATACAGGCACAGAAAGTCTTCGCATTAATGCAGTAGGTAACATTGGTATTAATTCCCCATCACCAGTAGCAAAATTAGATGTTAATGGTGATGTATCAATTGCATCAACGGTGAGTATTGGAACTACAATTGATATAATTCCATACAACAACTTGGGAGCACTTAGTTTTGAGGGCTCTGCTGGTCAGTTATTCTCCATCACCAATAACCTAACATCAGGTTCAATCTTCTCAGTTAATGATGTTTCTGGAATTCCTAGCATTGATGTAGATGCTGATGGAACAGTTCTTATAGCACCTTATGGTGCAACTGAATATGTTGGCATAGGAACTACAAATCCACAATACAAACTTCAAGTTAATGGTTCCTTCGCAGCAACCACCAAGTCCTTCGTGATTGACCACCCAACCAAAGAGGGAATGAAACTTCGTTATGGTTCATTAGAGGGCCCAGAGAACGGAGTTTATATTCGTGGTAGATTAGTTGACAATAATATAATTGAACTTCCAGACTACTGGACAAAACTTGTTGATGAAAATTCAATTACCGTCAATCTTACACCAATTGGTAGAAAAGCTCCTCTTCACAGTATAGTAGATATTGTTGATAATACAATTGTAATTGAGTCTGAGAATGATGTGATTGATTGTTTCTATACAGTATTTGCAGAAAGAAAGGATGTAGAAGACTTGAAAGTAGAATTCTAATGAGTATCTCACAAAACTTTCCAGAAGAAGGGCCAACACTCAATCTAAACTTCGCAGGAAGTCGTACATTAGACCCTAGAATTACTTTTACCAGGACTTCTACTGCTACTGTAATGGGTAGAGAAGGACTGATTGAGGTAGTTCCTGCGAATACTCCAAGATTTGACCATCGTTATGTAAATGGAGAGATTGAGAGTTTGGGATTGTTGATTGAGGAGAGTAGAGTTAATTATGCATTAAGAAGTGAAGAGTTTAATCTTTCCCCAAACAGTGCTATAAACGCATCAATATCTCCAAACGCAGCAATTGCACCCGATGGAACTTTAACAGCAGATAAGTTAGTTGAAGATAATATTTCTTCAACATTTAAAAGAGTTCAACAAGGTGGATTTACTGTTATTGGTGATTTTACAGTATCATTTTTTGTAAAAGAAGCAGGGAGATATAGGGGGTATATTCAACTTCTTGGTACAACAAATGCAAGTGTATCTTTTAATTTGCAAGATGGAACTGCAAGTGGAGTTGTTCCCTCAAGGACTAAAATAGAACCATATCCAAATGGTTGGTATAGAGTATCAACATCCAATACATTCAATGCAGTAGAAATTCCAACCGTTTATATTGTTATGTTAAGTGATAGTGGTCAAACAACATATACTGGTGATGGTTCTTCTGGTCTTTATATTTGGGGATTGCAGGTAGAACAAGGTTCATTCCCAACATCCTACATACCAACATCAGGTTCCACGTCAACCAGAACTCCAGATAATGCCTCTATGGTTGGTGAGAACTTCTCAAGTTGGTTTAATTTTAATCAGGGAACATTTTTTGCTAGACATAAAGTTGGCGTTGGAAGAACAAGTGCAGGTAGTCATGTTTATTCTGCAGACCTTAATTTTCAAAACAGAATATCTGCTCAATATGCATTTTTGGGAGCTGGAGAAAATTTAAATAGATTTCGTTCTTTTGTTAGATACAATGGAACAATATTTGGCGATTTTTCTCCGGATGATAGTGCAATAGAAGGAATTTTTCACAAAACCTCACATTCATATTCAATAACGAACACAACACAATATTTAAATGGCTCCATTGTTGGAGTTGGAACTACCCCAACAGGATTACCTGTTCCAATTAAGTTTGAAATTGGAAAATATATGGAAATTTACGATTATTTGAATGGAAACATTTCTCAAATAACATATTATCCAACTGCTATTTCAAATAATAACTTGGAGAGCCTAACACGATGAGTATCCAACAAAACTTCCCAGCAATCTCACCATCACTTTCCTTGAATTTTGCAAGGTCTAAAACCCTAGACCCACGCATTACATTCACAAGAACCTCAACTGCAACCAGAGTAAATGGTCAAGGATTGATTGAGGTTGTTGGTGCAAATACTCCAAGATTTGACCATTCTTATGACCCTGTGAGTGGTACTGTGAAGTCTTTGGGATTGTTGATTGAGGAGCAGAGGGAGAATTTAATTAGATATAGTGGTATTGTTGGAACTATGGGAACAAAACCGACAGGATTTCAATTTGCATCTTCTATTGTGGGGCAATCTTGTGAAGTATCAACAGATTTTGATATTGATGGTAACGGAAATTGTATTAAACACATAAGAGGTGAAAGTGGAGATAATAATGTTGGATATACAACTACCATAGGAACATTAGTATCTGGAACTACATATACATTTTCTGTTTATGTTTATATACCATTATCACAAAAAAATAACATTACTTCAATAAGATTTGGTCCAGATAATGGATATTCTTCGGTAACTTTTGGATTTGCAGATTTAAATATTACAGATAGATGGCAAAGAGTGATTGGAAGTTTTGTGTCAAATGGTGGAGGCGGTGTGTTATGTAGAGCAACTGCATCAAATGGAGCATTTTTTTACACAGATGCTTGGCAATTAGAAGAAGGAGCATTCCCAACATCCTACATACCAACAACGAACTCCACAGCAACCAGAACTGCCGATAATGCCTCTATGGTCGGTGAGAACTTCTCAAGTTGGTATAATCAAAGTGAGGGAACATTTGTTACTCAACATAGGCAACAAGATATGAAAGATCTATCAGTAAATTATGGAATATATTCGTTATCAAATAGTCCAACAAATACAGAAAGGTTAAGATTTTTTTCTGGGGCAGGAAGAACACCAGTTTTTAACACTATTGTTGATGGATCAACGATAGCATACCTTAATGCTGGAAGTTCTTTGGGAGTGAATCTTTCAGGTAGAGAAGGTGATTTATTAAAAATTACTACTAGTTATTCGCAAGAAGATGCTGCTATGGTGGTTGAAAAAAGTGATGTTGCAATAGATGATGAAGATATTGTAACACCAAGTTTATTAAACAATATGATTATTGGTGGTGGTGGTGCTGGTTTAAAGGAACTTTGTGGACACATCTCCCAATTCACCTACTACCCACGAAGACTTACAAATACCCAACTCCAAAACCTAACCAAATAAGACAATGAGTATATCACAAAACTTCCCATCCACCAGACCATCTCTCAATCTTAACTTTGCAAGGTCTAAAACTCTAGACCCTAGAATTACTTTCACAAGGACTTCTACTGGGACTTATGTTGATGAGAATGGACTGATTAAAACTGCACCCGCAAATTCTCCAAGATTTGACCACGACCCTGTGACTGGTGAGTGTTTGGGATTGTTGATTGAGGAGCAGAGGGAGAATTTATTACCTTATAGTATAGTATCGTCTCTTACTTGGTCGAATACTGATACTGTCACTAATAATGTAACTATATCACCCGATGGAACTAATACTGCAGCAAGAATACAAGTTGGTGCTGGATATGTTGCGCTATTGAATGTTTCAGTAACATCAGGTGAGGCATATACATTCAGTTTCTGGTTAAAGTCTGTTTCTGGTTCTGGAACTTGGGGAATTAATATTTTTGATCATGGCATTCCAAGTCACAACAGAACAACAGTAAATATCACAGAAGAGTGGCAAAGAGTATCATATACTTATACACCAACGGGAACTACTATTAATGTTTATGTTTCTGATGATAGAGATAATCTTGCTACTATTAATGATGGGTATGTATGGGGAGCACAATTGGAAAAAGGTTCTTTTATGACTTCTCTAATACCAACATCAGGTTCCACAGCAACCAGAAGCCCTGATAGTGTCACTATGACTGGTGAGAACTTCTCTGATTGGTATAATCAAGATGAAGGAACAATTTATGTAAGTCAAAAATTAAAGTCAATAGATACTGTTGATAGAAATAGTGTAGTATATCTGATAAATGGTGGAAGTGGATCTGATTTATTTTATAATGTAAAAAAAGGAGATAGAAATATCTTTGTGTTTGGTGATGGTGGAACGAATTATAGTAGATGGCAAGAGGATGGTGATGCCACAGATACAAAAACAATATGGGCATATGATGTTTCTGGGGATGATTTTAAACCATACTGGAATGGTATAGAAGGCGTGAATGAATCAACAACAAATACTCCATCAGCAACATCTTATACACAATTGGAGATTGGTGCTACTATCAGTGCTAAGTATAATGGTCACATCTCCCAACTAACCTACTATCCAGTAAGACTTCCTAATGAAACACTACAAACCCTTACTAAATAGCAATAAAACACTATGAACCCATATCAAACATATTATCTTCGTTTCAATTCTCAAGAAGAAGCAGAAACCAAACTCACTGAAGTTAGTTATAAAAGGACTGAAACATTTGAAGGTACGGAACAAACCTTTTATACAGTTACAGACCAAGTAGGTGATATTGATATTATTGGTGACATTTATAATGATGATGGTGTTTATGATGAAGAAACCTTTGAAGTGATTACACCACCAACTAAAATGGATGGTTGGCATATTAATATTATTCTTGAAGGTTCTTTACCAGAAGCACTTCAAGAGTTCATTGTAACTCCCCAAAGCCCTTATAGAGTTTTTGCATAAATGAAAACTAAATAATGTTATCGAAGGTTTTAAAATACTAGAAGGGAGAATTGTTTAAATGGCAGATGTATTAATCACTCCAGCATCTGGTATCATTGAATTTAAAGATGGTTCTAATAATGTAGATGGGCAAATTGAGTTACTAGGAACCGGAAATCTACAATTCACATCTCCTGGGGGTAGATTATTATTTGACGATTCGCAATTTACCAGTTCATTATATGACACTAGTGGTGCAACAGGAACTGCTGGACAAATTCTAAGTTCTACTGGTACTGGTGTTGATTGGATTGATGCAAGTTCAATTAGTGGTGGTGATGCTAATACTCTTGATGGATTAGATTCCACACAATTCTTAAGGTCTGATGTTGCAGATACTGCTGCTGGTCTTATTACATTTACAGCTATACCAGCATTTAATGGTGGTACTTCTGGTTCTACAGCACCATTTACGGTTGATAGTAATACTGTAGTAACTAATTTGAATGCAGACTTACTTGATGGGTTGGATTCTTCCCAGTTCTTAAGGTCCGATGCAAATGATACAACGACAGGGCAAATAATATTCACAAAAGCAAATAATACTGCAACTGGTGGTGGTCAGATATATCTTAATGGTGCTACTGGAAATAGAATAGATTATAATCAAAATGGTGTTGCTGCACCAGCATTTACAACCAGAAGTGTTGGTGCTAAATTAGTATTATATCCAAGTATTGCCGCAACAAGTGCAGATTATGCATTAGGAATTGAAGGTGCCACATTATGGAGTGGTGTACCAACAACTTCCCAACAATTTAAGTGGTATGGCGGAACATCTACTGCAGCAACTTTAACTGGAGCAGGAAACTTTACTGCTACAGGAACTGTTCAAGGAACTAGATTAATTTCTACGCAAACAACTGGAACTGCTCCATTAACTGTTAGTTCAACGACAGTAGTATCAAATCTAAATGCAGACTTACTAGATGGGATAGATTCTGTTAGTTTCTTAAGGTCTGATGCTAATGACAATGCTACAGGAATTATAACTTTTGAGAATTATACTCAATTTGGACCAAATCCAAGTGATACTGGTTCAACTACTCCAGGAGCAGTAAGTGGAAATGCTGCATACTTTGTATCTAGAGGAGGAATAGACCAAACTGCTGCAAGGTCAAATACAATTCACTTGATGAGAGATGGTACTAGTGGTGTAATTTATGCTGGTGCTGCAAGTTTTGATATTGATAGATGGGAAACTAATGGTGTAAATGCAAGAACAAGATTATACTTGAGTCTTGCACACACATCCTCCTTAAGTGGTATGATAGATGTGATGAGTTGGAGGTCTGATGGTAGAACCACTGCTTTGGGGGCATTAGAATTAGATAGTACCCTTCTTGATATTAATAATAGTGCTGGAACTGCAGGACAAATTCTAAGTTCTACTGGTACTGGTGTTGATTGGATTGATGCAAGTGGCATTACTGCTGGTGATGCAGATACCCTTGATGGTCTAGATTCTACACAATTTTTAAGGTCTGATGTTGCAGATACTGCTGCTGGTCTTATTACATTTAATGCTGGTTTAACTATTGGTGCATCTCAAGTTATTACTCATAATGCAAACTCAACTAGAGATAAGATTAGAGTTTGGAATAGTTCTTCATATACCATTGGTATGAATAATCCTATGACATTTGGAGGTCTTAGCAGTTATGCAATGACCTTCCAGATGAATAATGATTCAACTCGCGGTTTCTGGTGGGGTGATAGTGTTCATACAGATGCTCAAGGTGCAATGTCTCTTACCACAGATGGTAAGTTAAATGTTGCACACTCAATCAGACTTGGTTATGGTGAAGCAGATACTACTACTCCAGGTGCTACTTATCGTTTAGATGTTAGTGGTCGAGTTCTTTTCTCAAATGGATCTACTAGTGATTCAACTGCCGAATTAACAATTGGTGGTATTGGATTCATAGACTTCCACAATTCTCTGAGTGCTGGGGCATGGAATCCTGCAACAACCTTAGGTGATAAAGGAATTATATTCGCTGATGGTACTGTAGAAACAGGAGCATTTATAATTGCACCATGGTCTGCAACATCTAGTGGAATAAGAATTGATGTTACTTCAGTTAAGATTAAGAATGCTCTAGAACTTGATAGCACTCTTCTTGATATTAACAATCAAGCAGGAACTGCTGGGCAAATTCTAAGTTCTACAGGTACTGGTGTTGATTGGATTAATCCCTCAACAATTGCCGTTGGAAATGCAGACACTCTTGATAGTTTAGATTCTACTCAGTTCTTGAGGTCTGATGTTGCTGATGAATTTACTGGTACAAGCCTCACAATAAATGCAGGAAGTTCAACAAATTATTTTGAAGTTAGACATAATACAGATACTGACATTTATATGAGATTGTATTGTGAAAGTGGTACTGCAAATATTGCAGATACTTTCACAGATACAACAACTGACAAGAAGTATATTTACTTTAGCAATCCAAATGGTTCTAATGATCCTGGTTTCATCATGCATGAAACCAGTAATGCAACTTCTCCAATTGAAACAAATGAAGGTGTTCTTCATTTAGTTCCATCTGATGATAATGCTTATGGAGATTATGTTTCAATTCATGGAACTAACGATCCAGATTGTATAAAACTTCATACTGATGGAACAATTGAGACTGCAACTGGATATACATTAAAATTTTCATCAGGAACTGGAAATATAACTGCAAATAGTCCTTTAGAATTTAATAGCACTCTTATTGACATCAATAATGTCGCGGGAACTTCAGGACAAATTTTAAGTTCTATTGGAACTGGAGTTTCTTGGACAAATGCATCTTTTATTAGTGTTGGAAATGCAGACTTGCTTGACAATATAGACTCTCCAAGATTTGTCTATGGTGATAATGCTACAAAAACAACTAATATTTCAAATTTTAATGCTTTCTTGGGTTCTGGATTCTATGACTCTTTCCAGGGGACAGGACTCCCTTCTGCTACTTGGTATCATTTAATTACAAGTAGGCACACTAATACTGGAAGTAATTATCAAATGCAAATTACTGGAGAATTTTTCAATTCTTCCAATTTGTATTATAGAATAATTAATAATAATACTCCATCTTCTTGGTATAGAATTTGGCATGAAGGTAATGATGGACCAGGAACTGGATTGAATGCAGATTTACTTGATGGTCAACAAGGTTCTTATTACTTAGATACAAGTGCAACAGCACAAACTAAGGCTGGAGATTTTGCCGCGTCTGCATATAAAGGAAATCCTTATGATGCAGTTCCTACTTATAGTAATGGTGATTATGAGACAATCTATTGGGATACTACAGAATCTGCAATCAGATTGTATAGTGCATCCGATTCTAGTATTGGAATGGCATTCCCCGCATTCCGTGTAAATGTCAATCCTGGAGATGCATTTAGAATTGCTGTGCAAATAAGAGCATCAGCAGTTACCACTAATGGTGTTTACATTCGTGTTTATGAATATGATGGAGCATTGCCTGTTGGTAAAACTCACGTATCAAATAGTGCAACAAATCCAGTTGTTCAAGAAGACACCAGAGGAGGTTCAATTTCTCCTTCATATGACAACCAGGCTGGCAACACTTCATGGCAAACTGTAGAGTTTACATATACCCCAAATATTAATGCGACTTGGGCATCTGTAGTTATTCTTAATTGGACTGGTCTTGGAACCAATTCACTTTACATAAGGGATTATAAGAGGGAACTTCTTCTTTCTGGAAGTAGTGTTGGTGATGCAACTACATTGGACGGATTGGATTCCACACAATTCTTAAGATCTGATGTTGCAGATACTCATAGTGGAGGCGTACTTACATTTAGTACTGGAATTAATATAACTAATGGTCCAGGAACCATTGGTGGTGCAACATTTGATAATGGTTGGTTAAGAATTGGAAATTCAACTCTAGGATGGACATTTGATAATAATGAATTTTATGTTGCTGGAGCAGGTATTATTGGCACATTGTCAGGAGCTACTCTAACATTTACTGCAAGACCAGCATTTAATGGTGGTACTTCTGGTTCCACATCACCATTTACAGTAGATAGTAATACTGTAGTAACTAATTTAAATGCAGACTTACTTGATGGTCAACAAGGTTCTTACTACTTAAATACAAGTGCAACGGCACAAACTAAGGCTGGAGCATTAACTATAGGTGGATCTTTAGAACTTAATGGAACTCTTCTTGATATTAATAATCAGGCAGGAACTGCTGGACAAGTTTTAAGTTCTACTGGTACTGGTGTTGATTGGGTTGATGCAACTGCTGCAACATTCTCTGTAACAGCATCGGCATCGAATACAACTTACTATCCAGTGTTTGTTTCTGGAACTGGAGCACAAACACCGTTAATAAGAACTGCGTCAGTTCCTTTCACATATAATGCTTCCACAGGACAACTCAAAACACCGGGAAATGTTGTTGCTGGTGCTGGAAGTGGTTCTATTGCTCTTACTGTTAATGATGGTTATGGTAATGCAAACTTAGCATTTAATCATGAAAATGGAACACCAGATGTTACTGGTTCTTCTGCTAGAATTGAATCGTCTGTCGATTCAGCTACTGCATCATTCAGTTTTGAATTGGGTAATAGTACAACATCGGGTGTAGCAGTAGGATTATCCCAGATAATGTATATGTCAACTGGGGTTATTCAGGCACAGGTTCCATTAGAACTCAATAGTACTCTTCTGGATTCTGGTAATTCTGCAGGCACTAATGGACAAGTATTAATTTCTACTGGTACTGGTGTTGATTGGGTTGATACAAGTACTATTAGTTTTGGAAATGCTGATACCCTTGATAATTTAAATTCCACACAATTCTTAAGGTCTGATGCAGATGATAGTTTTAGTGGGACTGTTACTAACAGTGGAACTTTTGTTTCTTATTTTAATTCAAATAGTCCCGGTACAAATTTAAGATTTGGCCGAAATGCAGCACAATACTATACTTTCCATGGTGGATCCAATGGAAATTGGTTAACTAGTATTTCTGATGCATTGAATCCAAAACCAAATTTAAGATTTGCTTATTCTGTGGATGGTGGTGCTACAATTGCCAACTCATATACTTTAAATGGTTCTTCAGGAACTATTTGGCACTCGGGAAACGATGGTGCTGATAGTGGTCTAGATGCTGACACTCTTGATGGTATTCAAGGTGCAAGTTTATTAAGGTCTGATGCTAATGATGCTGCAACTGGTAGCTACCAGTTCTTTAGAAACAATCCAGCAATAGGAAATGGTTCTTATGCTCAGGGAAATAATCATATAGAACTTAGAACTAATAACCTATCGAATCCAATACTAGGATTCCATCGTCAAGGTTCTAGTGCAGTTGCATTATATCATGCAGGATATGCAAATAATTTATTGAGAGTGAGGGGAGCAGATGGAACGGATGGTGAAGTATTTTGGGGAGGTATAAATTATTGGCTCTCTAGTAGAGAAGGTCAACCAAGATTATATTTTTCTAATGGTGGAAGATCTTACTATAGATCTGGAAATGGCCATGAATGGAGGAATAGTGGTGATAGCAATATAATGGTCCTTAGTAATACTGGCCAACTTACAATACCACAAGTCATTAGACCGAGAGGGTATATATGTAAACAAGGTGTTAATGGAGGTACATATGGAAATACATTCAATAATTGGTGGACTGGTAGTACCGCAATTTATTATATTGACGTTACATCATGGGGATGGCAATCAGTACCTTCCGACTATAGAATTAAGAGAAATGTTCGGAATCTTTCAGAAACTGATGTATTGCAAAGAATTATGTCGCTTAGACCAGTTGAATACAACCCTGCAAAATATGCTATATTTGAGGAAAGTGATGAAGAAAAAATAGGATTTATTGCACATGAGGTTCAAGAATTATTTCCAAAAGCAGTTGAAAATGAAAAAGATGTTGGAGATAATCAAATACAATCAATTAAACAAGATGCAATGATTATGTATATTGTAAAGGCAATTCAGGAGCAGCAAAAGATGATCCAATCTCTGAGAGATGAAATTGAATTGCTCAAGATGCAATGATATAAATAAAACTGTAAAATTTATAATTCTATAAAATAATTAATAGATATGGAAAATCAAAAGCAGCATCTTGAAACAGTTATTTCACAACAAAAGACTTTAATTGGGGAAATTGAAGAACTTAATAGAGAAATGGCTACAAAAAGAGAGCAGGCAATAAAATTACAAGGTATTATTGAATATTTAAATACTATTCTTAAAGAAGAAGATACTAAGAAAGAAAGTCAAGAAACTATTAGTGAATCAGTAGAAACGCCTTGACAGCATTTACTTTAGGTGCTATTCTATGAATCCATACCAAATCAAATATAGTATGTTTCTCAAAGACCCTGTGAAAACAACTCCACAAAATGTTCAGGAAGCAAATGAGGCACTTTTTCATTGTAAAATGACTCTTCCTGCTGCAGCAGAACATTGTGGAATGACTCAGAAGGAAATGAAGATGACCTTTACTGAGTATTTAAAATATAATCCAACAATTTATGGAATTAATCAAGACGATAGCACACTGGATATCTAATAATACTTATATTATGGTAGTGTTGGGGGGATTTATTACTGCCCCCATCACTTACTTTATGATTGATAGTATGACTCATCCAGAAAGATACAATCACAAATAGCACTTGACAATCATAGCAAGACCTGCTATGATT
>Ga0209536_100012529_pt1 | contig 12324 bp, 5 predicted proteins | sample DeeMarSeWOR28_12_FD_187461 | JGI IMG/M metagenome (GOLD analysis project Ga0209536, IMG submission 187461) | Marine sediment microbial communities from White Oak River estuary, North Carolina - WOR-2-8_12 (SPAdes) (version 2) | ecosystem: Environmental > Aquatic > Marine > Intertidal zone >...
AATTGGATGAGTTGGATCGGCTGACAGAGAAGTGGGTCAACGCCCATTACAGCCAACGTCAGGCCGCGTTAAAATAGCGGAGAACTCGGTACTCTCGAGCAGGTACCTATTTGAGAATTATCTGTTGGTCGCCGCGGTGGCAGCATGTGTACAATGCCTTGCGGAGACTTGTGAAGGATGTCGCGCGGCTTAACGTCCAGGCGGTTCCATAACTCGGAGGCAATAGCAATGAACACGAACGTTGGAAGTATCGACCGCGCTCTGCGCATTATCCTGGGCCTGGGGCTGATCAGTCTGGTCTTTGTCGGACCGCAGACCCCGTGGGGCTGGATCGGCATAGCCCCTTTCGCGACCGCCTTGCTTGGCTGGTGCCCGGCGTACACATTGTTCGGCATCAAGACCTGCAAGATCCGCTCGGTATAGAACACGATTCGGTGTGCCGGTCTGGCCGGCACACCGAGAACCGCTGCTTATCGCGCTCGCACCGAACTGCATTCGCAACCCATGCCCAAACCCGTTAACCTTGGCTTGCCCATCTAGAGACCTGGTCAAACTGCCGACCAATTCCCCTATCCATACAGGGAAATAAGGCTCCCATGCATGTCTGATCGTGAATTCTTGCTACGGATCAAATTTCCGTAAGATTGCAGGACTGACGGCGTCATGATCGGCGTGGAACCTTGCCGATCTGCGGTAATATTTGTCTCGCGAGATATCCTCAGGAGCAGCGTTGCAATGACAAACTGGCAAACTGGCCGGAACAGGGTGGTTGGCCAATACTCAAAGCTCCCCCCGGTGATCGGTCCGCGACTGCGCAGGCTCATCGGGCTGGTCTTTACCGTTGTTGCGGTTCTTTCCCTCAATTCCGTTTATCTCGGCAGCATCACGCTACTGGAATGGCGAAGCGGCGAGATATACCAGGACTATTTCTATCAGCTCATGTTTCTGCTCCATCTGGTCCTGGGGCTGTTTCTCATTCTGCCCGTTATCATCTTCGGCATCGGCCACGCCCGTAATGCGTGGCGTCGACCCAACCGCCGAGCGGTTCGCGCAGGCATCGGCGTTTTTTCCACTGCCATCATAGTCTTAGGAAGTGGCGTGATCCTGACCCGTTTCGGGTTCCTGGAGATCAGGGACCCAGAGTTTCGCTCCATCACCTACTGGGTCCATATTCTCTCGCCGCTGGCCCTTGTTTGGCTTTTCGTACTGCACCGCCTGGTGGGAAAACCCATCCAGTGGCGGCTCGCCAAAGGCTGGGGTGTCTTTGCGCTGTTACTGATCGGTGTCGGTAGCGTCGCACACACCCAGTTGCGAGGTCAGGAAACAATGTCCAGCGAGCGGCCATTTTTGCCCTCGCTGGCGCGCACCGAAACGGGCAAGCCGATTCCAGCCACGGCACTGATGCGGCAAGACTATTGCCAAGAGTGCCATGCCGGTGTGACGGAGCGCTGGAAGCACAGCGTGCACCATTTGAGCTCATTCAACAATCCGGCCTACAGTTTCAGCGTCCAGGAAACCCGAAAGGTTGCCTATGAGACTGACGGTAGTGTGCGCACCTCCCGGTTCTGTGCCGGTTGCCACGACCCGGTACCACTCTTCAGTGGTGCCTTTGACAATCCTGCGTTTGACACAGTCAACGATCCGACGGCCAAGGCCGGCATCACCTGTACGGCCTGCCACGCCATTACGCGCATCAACAGCCCGCGCGGCAATGCCGACTATACGATCCAAGAACCCCAGCACTATCCGTTCGCCTTCAGCGACAACGCGTTTCTGCAGTGGGTAAGCCGGCAGCTGATCAAGGCGAAACCTGCGTACCACAAGGAAACCTTTCTCAAGCCCTTACACAAGTCGGCTGAGTTCTGCGGAGTCTGCCACAAGACTCATCTGCCAACGGAGGTAAACAACTACAAATGGCTGCCGGGCCAGAACCACTATGATTCATGGTTGCTCAGTGGCGTATCGGGTCATGGTGTCGCGAGCTTCTACTACCCGACCAAGGCGGTGAAGAAATGCGCCGAATGCCACATGCCGCTGCGCGCGGCCAAAGACGAGTTTGGCGGTCGACACTTCGAAGGATTCGAACAACTCGCTGTCCATGATCACCTGTTCGCGGCCGCGAACACAGCGATTCCCTATTTGGCAGGACTACCCGAAGAAATCAAGGTGGCGCATAGAGAGTTTCTGGAAGGCGTCGTACGCGTCGACATCTTCGGAGTCAAAGAGGGAGGCACCATCGACGCTCAACTTACCGCACCGGTGCGCCCGGCTATCCCGGCTCTGACGCCTGGAAAGCGTTATCTGTTTGAGACCGTCGTTCGCACCCTCAAGCCCGGGCATCTGTTCACTCAGGGCACGTCGGACTCCAATGAAGTCTGGCTGGAACTCAATGTTTACGCGGGAGACCGGCTGATCGGTCGCAGTGGTGCCATGAACGATGAGGGGGACGTTGATCCCTGGGCACATTTCATCAATGCCTATGTGCTGGATCGTCACGGCAACCGTATCGACCGTCGCAACGCCCAGGATATCTTCGTAAAACTCTACGATCATCAGATCCCGCCAGGCGCAGCGGATGTTATTCACTACGAGATTGAAATCCCGGAGGATATCAGCGAACCAGTTTCTGTCGAAGCCAAGGTCAAATACCGCAAATTCGACACCACCTATCTGAAATATATTCTCGCCGAGAGTTTCACCACCAATCAGTTGCCAATAACGGTATTGGCATCGGATCGTGTCGTATTCCCGGTTGCAGGGGGCTCCGCCGCCGCTGTTGCACTGGATGAAACCGCGGCAATCTGGGAACGCTGGAATGACTACGGCATCGGGCTGCTGCTCAAGAGCGGTAAGGGATCGAGCAAGGGCGAGTTACGCCAGGCCGAGCATGCGTTCAGGCAAGTGGAGCAACTGGCCCGGCCAGAGGGCCCCTTAAACCTTGCCCGCGTTTACCTCCAGGAAGGACGCCTTGACGAGGCTGCAGGCGCCCTGCATCGCGCCGCAGAAGCGGGCGCCTATCCCTGGTCGGTCGCGTGGTTCAGCGGGCTCGTGAACAAGCAGAATGGGTTTCTCGACGAAGCCCTCCAGAACTTCTACGACCTTGCATCAACGAGTTTCACCGAGGCGCGGCAGCGCGGCTTTGATTTCTCAAAAGACTATCGGTTGTTAAACGAGATCGGCGGGGCGCTGTTTGAGAAAGCGAAACGCCAACGCGGCGAGCTGCGACGCACGGCGCGTGAAGCGCTGCTGGCAGAAGCTTCCGAGTGGTTTCACCGAACGCTCGATATCGACCCGGAAAACCTTTCTGCCCATTACAACCTGGCATTAATTTACGCGCAACTGGGCGATACCGCCCAAGCCGAGGAACACCGCAGGCTGCATGCGGCATACAAGCCGGATGACAACGCCCAGGAGCATGCAGTCGCAGTGCACCGGCGCAGCCACCCGCCTGCCAATCATGCCGCAGAGGCCGTAGTGGTTTACGATCTGCAGCGCGAGACAAAGGACGGGCTCACATCATCCACGCGGGTTGCCTTCGGCCCATCCAGAGAGCGCCCTTCTGACCCATAGAGACACAGTGGTCTGCCGGACGAAACAGCTGCGCCTCGAACGTCAGTTCATCGCGCCTTAATAAACAAGGTTCACTATGCAAGAACAAACGAAATACAGAACCAACGAGGCGTCTCCCCGCAGCAACGATGCCATCATCGGTCGTGCCTTTCGCTGGTCCGTGCTGGCCTTCCTTGTCATTGCGGCAACAGGAATCGGGGGTGCCTATCTATGGGAGTATTTCCACAGCATGCCCGAAACCATTGTCGAGGCAAAGGTGGCAGGCCCCAAGCAGCTTGCACAGCCCGCTGTGGCCGCACCGCCGCGTGTCCACTTCACCGAAATTACCCGGCAAGCAGGCATCACCTTCAGCCACAACAATGGCGCCTATGGCGAGAAGCTGCTTCCAGAAACCATGGGCGGCGGCGTCGCCTTTCTCGATTTCGACAACGACGGTGATCAGGATCTGCTGTTTGTTAACTCCAGCAACTGGCCTGAAAGGCAGGCTGACAACACGCGGCGACCAACCCTGGCGCTGTATGCAAACGATGGTCAGGGTCGCTTTCTCGATGTGACGACGACTGCCGGTTTGCATATCAGCCTCTATGGCATGGGTGTCGCTGCGGGTGATTATGACAATGATGGATTTGTTGACCTGTTCATCACTGCAGTCGGCGCAAACCGTCTGTTGCACAATCAAGGCGGCGTATTCCGTGATGTGACTGAAGTAGCCGGGGTTGCTGGCGCCGATGACGCCTGGAGTACCAGTGCAGCGTTCCTTGACTATGATAACGATGGCGATCTCGACCTCTTTGTCGCCAATTATGTACGCTGGTCGAGGGATATCGACCTTGAGATCGACTTCCGCCTAACAGGGATCGGCAGAGCCTACGGACCGCCGACAACCTTCGCCGGCAGCTATCCCTACCTGTACCGCAATGACGGCACTGGACGCTTCACGGATGTTTCTGCCAGCGCGGGCGTGCAGATCAACAATCCCGCGACAGGCTTGCCCATGGCAAAGGCACTTGCCGTGGCCGTCATTGATACTGATCAGGACGGCTGGCTGGATATCTTCGTTGCCAACGATACAGTGCAGAACTTCTTCTTTCGCAATCAAGCTGACGGGACTTTCGCAGAAGACGCCGTCGCACGCGGCCTTGCCTTCGACCGAAACGGCAGTGCCACGGGCGCCATGGGAGCCGATGCCGCCTACTATCGCAATAGTGCAGATCTCGGTATCGCCATTGGAAACTTCGCCAACGAGATGACTTCACTGTACGTCTCACAGGGCGACATGATGCAGTTTGCCGATGAGGCGATCACGGATGGTCTCGCCTCCGCGACCCGGCGCGTCCTGAGCTTCGGGCTCTTCTTCTTCGACTACGACCTCGATGGACGGCTCGACCTGTTGCAGGTCAACGGCCACCTGGAAGACAAGATTAACCTTGTGCAGCCCAGTCAGCATTATGCGCAACCGGCCCAGTTGTTCTGGAATTGTGGCCCGGATTGTACATCCACGTTTATTGAGACATCTGAATCTACGACAGGTGATCTTGCCAAACCCATGGTCGGCCGGGGTGCAAGTTTCGCCGATATCGACCACGACGGAGACCTGGATGTCGTTATCACGCAGACTGGTGGACAACCGCTACTGCTGCGCAATGACCAGGAACTGGGGCACCATTGGCTGCGTATAAAACTTGTCGGCCACCAGAGCAATCGGGATGCCATCGGCGCCGTCGTGGAACTCAAAGCCGGTGATGTCATGCAGAAACGCCAGGTAATGCCAACCCGAAGTTACCTTTCCCAGACCGAGTTACCACTCACCTTCGGGCTCGGAAATCTGACAGCCGTCGATCAACTGCGCGTTCAGTGGCCGGACCGATCGGTCCAGAACATTGACAACGTAGCCGTCGATTCGCTAATGATTATCGAACAACGCCCGGCTGAAATTCCACCATCCCGCCACTAAGGCCCGCTAACATCAACGAGAATGTGGCAATTGACAATGAACACGCCTGTAAAAAATAGCGTCACGCCTGGCACACCGACCGGCACCGAACACCTTGCACACCCGCTCCTGGGTTACCTGCTGGCCTTGTTCACAGGCTTGCCCGTACCGGCATCGGCGACCGATCCCGGGGGCGAACTCTTTACTGAGATTGCCGAAGACGCCGGGCTGCATTTCCAGTATTTCAACGGCATGTCAGGCGAATACTATTTTCCCGAAAATCTCGGCGGTGGCGTGGCATTGTTTGACTATGACAAAGACGGAGATCTCGACGTCTACCTCACGCAAGGCCACATGTTGGGAGAGGGGAAAACGCTGAAGGATGCGCTGTTCCCCCCACGGGCAGGGACGCGCTTTTCCGACCGCCTGTTTCGTAACGATATTGCCCTGGACGGCAATGGGAAGCCTGTCATTCAGTTCACAGACGTTACCGAGGCGGCCGGTATCGATGCAACCGGCTACGGCATGGGTGTCACCACAGCTGATATCGATAACGACGGCTGGGTGGACCTCTTCGTCGCCAACTTTGGTTCCTATCAGCTCCTGCACAATAACGGCGACGGCACCTTCAACGACGTTACGCAAAAGGCCGGTGTTGATGCGCCGGGATGGGGTGTGAGCGCCGCCTTCCTCGACTTCGACCGCGATGGACACCTTGATCTCTACGTGGCCAACTACGTCCATTTCGAGCTTGCCAAGAACAAGCCCTGTTATGGACTGAGTGGCGCTCGTGACTATTGCGGTCCGAATTTTTTCCGCCCCATGCAGGACCGGCTCTACCGCAACCGGGGCGACGGAACCTTCGAGGACGTCTCCGTTGACGCGGGCATCAATCATGCGGCTGCACCGGGCCTGGGTGTGATAAGCGGTGACTTCAACCAGGACGGGTGGATGGACATCTATGTCGCCAATGACGGTGAAGCCAATCAGCTCTGGGTCAATCAGAAAGATGGCACCTTCAAGGACGAGGCCTTCATGGCGGGCGTTGCGGTCAACATGGAGGGTGCCCCGGAAGCCAGCATGGGGGTTGACGCTGCGGATTTCGACGGCGATGGCGACGAGGACCTGTTCATGACGCACCTCCTGGGCGAGACGAATACCATCTACGTAAACGATGGTGAAGGCTGGTTTGAGGACCGCTCGATCGCAACCGGCCTGGCCGCGCCGAGTAAGGGATACACTGCCTTTGGTACCACATGGTTCGACTACAACAATGACGGTTGGCTCGATTTGTTCGTTGCCAATGGCGACGTACGTGTCATGCCCATCCTGGTTCGCGCCGGTGATCGATATCCATTACACCAGCCCAACCAGCTTTTCGCCAATGAACAAGGGAAATTCAAGGATATTACCGCTCAGGCCGGCACGGTCTTCCAGCTTTCCGAGGTGAGCCGAGGCGTCGCTGTTGGGGATGTCGACAATGATGGCGACTCGGACATCGTGGTGGCAAACAGTAATGGGCCGGTGCGGCTGTTGATCAACAACACGGGCAACAGAAACCACTGGCTCGGCCTGCGGCTGTTGAATGAACAGGGGCAGGATGCGATTGGCGCACGCGCTGTCATACGGCTGAGCGATGACCGATCGCTGTGGCGCCGCGTGCACGTGGACGGCAGCTACGCGTCGGCCAGTGATCCGCGGATCCTGGCGGGTTTGGGCGACTCGTCAAAGATCCGCACTACGCAGGTGTACTGGCCCAGCGGCAGCATTGAAGAATGGCCAGATCTGGCTGTTGATCGGTTCCACACACTGGTCGCAGGGCAGGGCAAACCGGTCAAAAAGCCATGAGCGCATTGAATAACCCTACGCGGTTCGCAGATTCCTCCCAATCCGCGCAGTCGGGCACACGAAAGCCTTCACGGAGACATACCGGCACGTTGAGATTGGTCTTGCTGGTAAGCGGATCTCTGCTCGGTCCGTACACACCGGCTGAAACGGAGCCCGAGGCCGGCGATGTCTTGAGCATGCCGCACACCGTGCAAACCACGGCCGGTGCGCTGGCACTCCTGCCCATTCCGGTTCCCGATCTATCCAGCGTCGAACAGGCCGTGCAGCAAGACCTGCGATCATCACGCGCGGAGGTGGTCCGTCAGTTCCAGTCCGGGAACGCCGATCCTGTCTCACTGGCAAATGCATTGGGCATCTTGTGTGAACACTATCAGGCACACCACATCTATCCGCCGGCCGAGCCCTGTTATCGGAATGCCGAACGTCTCGATCCGCGGAATTTCCGGTGGCCGCATTTGCTGGGTTATCTGGGCCAGCAAACCACGCAGCATGATCTGGCAGTGCGGGCCTTCCAGCGTAGCCGATCACTCAAACCGGAGTATGAGGCCAGCCGTGTGCGTCTCGCCGAGACCTACATCGGACTCAACCAACCGGACAAGGCCGAGGCACTGCTTGGAGTACCCTTCGATGAGAGGGGTGTGAAAGCAGCCGTACTGTTCTCCAGGGGACGGATCGCACTCGCCCGAAGGGATTTTGACGCGGCGGTAAGCTACTTTGAACAGGCGCTGGCGGCGCAGCCGGATGCCTCACGGATTCACTCTCCACTCGCGATGGCGTATCGCGGCAAGGGTGATGTGGAAAAAGCCCGGGAACACCTTGCCCGATATGGTGATGGCAAACCAAACATTGTCGATCCGCTCGTTGACGGGCTGGATGAACTGCTTACCGGCAAACGCACCCAGTTACACCGCGGTCTGGTAGCAGTACAGACCGGGCAGTACGAAGCCGCCATTGATGCCTTCGCCGGCGCCCTCGAGGGTGATCCCGACAATGTGGACCTACGCGTGAGCCTGGCGCGCACACTCTATCTGGCCGGCAGACATGCAGAAGGGCGTCAACAGCTCGCCGAGGCACTGAGACGGGATCCCGCTCACCCGCTGTCCAATTTCCTCATGGGCGTGCTGCTCGCCGCGGACAATGACAATGATGCCGCCATCGCCCATTTCAAGACGGCGCTGGCCACTGACCCCGAGCATGCGGGTGCCCAGCACTATCTCGCCGACACGCTGGTTCGGGAGGGCCGTTACGCTGAAGCCGTTCCGCACTATGCCATGGCGATCCGTCAGGTTCCCAAGGACCTACCGGCCCGCGTCATGGAAGCAGTGAGCCTGCTCTACAGCGGTGGACCCCAGACCGAGGCCGCGAAGCGCCTTGAAACTCTGTATTCCGAACAACCGGAGCAGATGGTATTCACCTATATGCTGGCGCGCCTGCTGGCGGCCAGCCCGGACGACGCGGTTCGGGATGGCAGCCGCGCCCTGTCGCTTGCCAAACCACTTTACCAGCAGTTACCCCTGGCAGAGAATGCCGAAACCCTGGCAATGGCCTATGCGGAGCTCGGCCGCTTTGATGACGCGCGCGAGATGCAGCAGCAGGCGATGGCCATCGCGATGTTTTCCGGTCGCGTCGACCTGGTGCCGCGTCTGAAAAGCGCACTGGACCGTTATCAGGAGAACGAGACATTCCACATTCCCTTCGCCGCGGACGATCCGATGCTGCGGCCCATTCCGGTTGATCCCGCCCTGCCATTCAGGGATTATCCAGCCAGCAATCCCTATTGACCGGATCGATTGCGGAGGCTTCCCGTTGCCGATCATCTCCACACGGTTTCCCTGCCTTGTTCTATTCTGGCTTGCAGTGCTCGGTCTGACTGCCTGTTCCGAATCCGGCGATGAGCATGCTGCGGCGGTCAGTCCGGACGCGCAGACCATAGCAGACAACAATCATGCCGTCGGTCTCATGGGTCAGTTTGACTACCCGGCCGCTCATGCAATATTCGAACGGCTCGCGCAACGCTATCCCGACTGGCTGAATGTCAGGATCAACCTCGCCATTGCCACACTGAATCGTCAGAATGAGGGTGATGAACAGGCGGCGCTCGCCATTGCCGAGGATGTGCTCCGAGCCGATGCGACACACCTGCCCGCACACTATGTCAGCGGGCTGATGCAACTGTATCTGGGGGCCACGCAGAAGGCCGCCGAACATTTCCTCACGGTCGCCAATGCCGATGCGACGGACGCCTACGCGGCCTACTACCTGGCCCAGTCACTGGCGCAGCATTCACAGCATGAGGAAGCCCTCGAGTGGTATCGCAGGGCAATCGCGCTGGACCCCTATCTGCGCTCCGCCTACTACGGCGCCTTCCAGACCTTGCGGCGGCTCAAACGGGCCGATGAGGCCAGGGGTCCGATCGCCGACTACCAGCGGCTCGCCAATAATCCGCGCGCGCATCTCGCGGAGTTCAAATACACACGCATGGGTCCCAAGGCGGAGACTCGGGCATTCGATCTCGAGCCATCCACACCACCGAAGGTGCCGCAGGGCCCCGCCTTCGAGAGCCCGGCGCTACTGGCCGTGACCGCCGCTGAGACCCTCTCGTGGCAGCAGGACGACGCTTCACGCGCAACCAGTATCACGGCGGTTGACCTCGAAGATGACGGTGATCTGGACCTCTTTCTGGCTGATGTCCTGCGGGGCGACGGGCGCCACAATCTGTTGCTGCGTCGCGAGCCGGATGGCGGCTGGCTGGCGGTACTGGACCACCCGCTTGCATCTGTGCCTCTCGTCAATGGAGCAGTCTGGGGTGACTTCGACAATGACGGGCGGGTCGATGTGTATCTGTGCCGGCGCGGGGCCAATCAACTCTGGCACCAGGTGGAGACGGCGCAATGGATCGATGTGACCGAGACAACACAGACATCCGGCGGATCGGCGGACACGCTGGACTGTGCCTTTTTCGATGCCGACCATGACGGCGATCTCGACCTGTTCCTGGTCAATGCAGAGGGCCCCAATGAGCTGTTGAACAACAACCTCGACGGCACCTTTCGCCCGCTGGCGACCGGGCAGGGTCTGGCCGGAGACGGACGCGCGTCGCGCGCCGTCCTGCCCGCCGACCTCGATGGCGACCGCGATACGGACATCATCGTGATTCACGCGCAACCACCTCACGAGGTTTTCCTAAATGACCGGCTATGGGCCTATCACCGCGCAGCAGGATTCGATGCGTTTCGCGCCACACCGGCCCTGGCAGCACTCGCCGCAGACCGCAACGCCGACGGTCACACCGAACTTTATACCGTGAGTGACGATGGGCAGATCCTGCGCTGGGAACCGGATGGCGACACCTATACGTCAAGGCCACTCGGCAGACTCAAGATGACCGAGCCTGGCTGGGCGCAACTGGCGCTGCTTGATGCGGACGGTGATGGCGTGCAGGATCTCATGGCTGCCAGCCGGGATGGCTGGACTGTGCTCGGGGATAACACTTCCCTGTTCAACTCAGACGACGGCGACAGGCTGGACGGTGTGACAGCGGTTCCGCTCGACGCGGCCACGGGCCCTGCAGTCATCGGACGACTGCACCAGGGCGGTATCCGGATCTGGCCACCCGGCCCCGGGAGGGCCCCCTACCTGTCACTCAGTCTCACCGGCAAGGAAGACACCGCGCAGTCCATGCGGTCGAATGCCTCGGGTATCGGCACCCAGGTTGCGATTCGGGCTGATTCTCACTGGGCACGGGCGCAGAATCTGCGTCAACATTCCGGCCCCGGACAGGGACTGCAGCCAATCACAGTGGGCCTGGCGGGCACGAGCAGCGCAGACTTCATTGCGATCGACTGGTCTGACGGGGTATTTCAGAGCGAGCTGAATCTGAGCGCGGGAAAGCTCCACCGGATTGCCGAAACCCAACGGCAGCTCTCCAGCTGCCCGGTGCTGTTTGCCTGGAACGGGGTGAAGTACGAATTCATCAGCGACCTCCTGGGCGTCGGCGGTATCGGCTATGCCGTCGCACCAGGCGAATATTCGACACCTCGCCCGCGGGAGCACTTTCTCCTGCCGGCTGGCCTGCCCAAACCACGCGATGGCCGTTACCAGCTCAAGATCGGCGAACCCATGGAAGAGGTCGCCTATCTGGATGCCGCACGTCTGTTCACCTACGACCTGCCGCCAGGCTGGCAGATGGTACTGGACGAACGCATGGCGATTTCGGGGCCAGAGCCCAGCGGCAAGCCCTATTTTTACCGCCAGGAACGGCTGCCTGATCAGGTTCTCAACGACCGCGGCGATAATGTCACCGATCTGCTGCTGCATGCCGATGGCAGCGCGGCACCCGTGGGAGACCGCGATCATCGCTTCATCGGCCGCCTGCAATCCGAGCACATCCTGATTCTCAACTTCGGTGAACCAATCGATCAGAGTCGGGGCAGCCCGCTGCTGATCGCAGATGGCTGGGTAGAATATCCTTACTCGCAGACCATGTTCGCGGCCTGGCAGGCGGGAGCCGGCCTGCACGCGCCGACGCTGGAGGCACGCGGCAGCGACGGGACATGGCACACCGTCCTGGCGGAATTCGGCTATCCCGCGGGCATGCCGAGGCGCATGTCCATCGCCCTGCCGGAACTGCCTGCGGCAACGACACAGTTGCGCCTGCGTACCAATATGGAGATCTACTGGGATCGGCTGGCGATCGGATTCGCCGAAGATCTCACCCGGAAACAGGTGCAGGAACTACCGCTCTTTCACGCGCGCTTTGCCAAGACGGGATTCGCCGAGCGCACCACGGATGCGCAACGCCGCCCCGATTACGATTATGACCGACGCCGCCCGTTCTGGGATACGCGCTACATGGCAGGCTACTACACCAAGCTCGGGCCGGTCACGGAACTTGTCGCACATGCCGACGATGCCCTGGCAATTATCGGGGCGGGCGAGGAGGTGCATCTCGAAGTCACAGCCAATGCGCCGGC
>Ga0209536_100012530_pt1 | contig 12323 bp, 4 predicted proteins | sample DeeMarSeWOR28_12_FD_187461 | JGI IMG/M metagenome (GOLD analysis project Ga0209536, IMG submission 187461) | Marine sediment microbial communities from White Oak River estuary, North Carolina - WOR-2-8_12 (SPAdes) (version 2) | ecosystem: Environmental > Aquatic > Marine > Intertidal zone >...
GGGTCAGGGGCCCGCACCCGCCGCGGCCAGCATCGAGCGGATGCGCGCCCTCGACGTGTCCCTCGTTCCGCCCGACGGATTCCTGGCCGCCGCCGTGCCCGCCGCCATCGACGCCTGGTGCAGGCTGCTCGAGTGCTTCGGCACCTTGCGACTCGAGGCGGTGCTCGCACCGGCGAGGCGCCTCGCGGAACGGGGGTTTCCCATGTACCCCTTCCTCCGCACCATCCTCGAGCTCGTGGCGCCGCGCTTCGAACGCGAGTGGCCGACGAGTGCGCAGGTCTACCTGCCGCTGCGCGCCGTCGGTGCGCGACAGACCCAGCCCGCTCTGGGACGCTTCCTCGAGGGCCTGGCCGCGGCCGAGCGAGCGGCGTCGGGATCACGCGAGTCCGGCATTCGCGCCGCCCGTGACGCCTTCTATCGCGGCGCGCCGGCGGAGGCGATCGAGCGCTTCCTCACCCGCCCCCTCCGCGACGCCAGCGGCGAGTCCCACGCCGGTTTGCTGCGCGCCGAAGACCTGGCGCGCTACGAGGGGCGGGTCGAGGAGCCGGTCTTCGCCGACTATCGGGGGGCGCGCATCTACAAGACGGGACCCTGGGGCCAGGGACCGGTCTTCCTCCAGCAGCTCAAGCTGCTGGAGGGCTTCGACCTCGCCGCCACGGAACGCAACGGTGCGGATCGGATCCACCTCTGCGTCGAGGCGGCGAAGCTCGCCTTCGCCGACCGGGAGGCCTGCTACGGCGACCCGGACTTCGTCACGGTGCCCCTGGACGTGCTCCTCTCCCGCGAGTACGCGGACACGAGAAGGCGAGAGATCGATCCGGACCGCGCGTCGCTCGAGCTGCGGCCCGGTCTGGGGCGGCTCCCCGCCGGCTGGCCGCTGGTCGGCGAGGGCGAGTTGGCCGAGCCCGTGGAGCCCCAGGCGCTGGCCGCCGCCCGGGGCCGGCGCGACACGACCCAGCTCGTGGCCGCCGACGCCGAGGGCAACCTCGTAGCCGCGACTCCCAGCGGTGGCTGGATCCCGACCTCTCCGGTGGTCCCGGAGCTCGGCTTCCCCATGGGTACCCGGCTCCAGATGGCCGTGCTCGACCCGGACCATCCCAACGCACTGGCTCCGGGCAAGCGGCCGCGCACCACCCTCTCGCCCTCCCTGGCCCGCCTGCCCGACGGGCGACGCATCGCCTTCGGCACGCCCGGCGGCGACCAGCAGGACCAGTGGACCCTGCCCTTCCTGCTCGACCTGGTCGACCACGGCGCGCCGGACCTCCAGGCCTCGATCGACGCCCCCAGCGTGCACAGCGAGCACATGCCCAGCTCGTTCTACCCGCGCCACGCTCGACCCGGCGTGCTCTCGGTGGAGAGCCGCATCCCCCAGGACACCCTGGACGCCCTGGCCGCCAGGGGCCACGTGCTGGAGCGGAAGGGCCCCTGGGAGCACGGCCGCGTCCTGGCGGCGACCCACGACCCGGAGACCGGCACCGTCGAGGCCGCGGCCTCGCCGCGCTTCGCAATCGCCTACGCCATCGCCCTGCCCTGACGGTCTCTCGGAGGCCTGCTGACGCCGGCTGTCACCGGGGGAGCGGCGCACTGGTGGGACCGCGGGGCGCGATCGCGGGCACGACGCGGGCGCCATGACCTATCCTGGGCGCCCCCCGATGGAACTCGACCACGTTCTCATTCGCGGCGCGCGGGAGCACAACCTCCGCGGCGTCGACGTCCGGATCCCGAAGAAGAAGCTCGTCGTGCTGACGGGCGTCTCGGGCTCCGGCAAATCCTCCCTCGCCTTCGACACCCTCTATGCCGAGGGCCAGCGCCGCTACGTGGAGTCGCTCTCCGCCTACGCCCGCCAGTTCCTGGGCCAGATGGAGAAGCCGCACTACGACACGATCCGCGGCCTCTCCCCCACGATCTCGATCGAGCAGAAGACCACGGGTACCAACCCACGCTCCACCGTCGGGACCATCACCGAGATCTCCGACTACCTGCGCGTGCTCTACGCGCGCATCGGAACCCAGCACTGTCACCGCTGCGGCCGACCGGTGAAGGGACAGACGGCCCAGCAGATCGCGCGGGAGATCTCGGGGAACGCGGCGGGCCAGCGTCTGGTGCTGATGGCTCCGCTGCTGGTCAACCGCAAGGGTGAGCACCGCGAGCTCCTCGCCGACGCGCGCCGCAGCGGCTACGTGCGGCTGCGGATCGACGGAGAGGTCGTGCTCACCGAGGACGTGGAGGCGCTGGACAAGCGGCGCAAGCACCACGTGGAGGCCGTCGTCGATCGACTGGTGGTGAAGAAGGGGGCCGACCCGCGTCTCACCGGGTCCGTCGAGAGTGCGCTCAAGATCGGGCAGGGAATGCTCATCGCATGGACCGAGGACGGGGGCGATCGCGTCTACTCGGAGAAGATGGCATGCGGAGACTGCGGCATCTCATTCCCCGAGCTCACGCCCCAGAGCTTCTCCTTCAACAGCCCCCAGGGCATGTGCGTGGAGTGCAACGGCCTGGGGTCGAGGGTCGAGATCGATCCCGAACGGGTGGTCCCCGACGCCTCCCTCTCCATCGATGCGGGCGCCATCAAGCCCTGGGGCCCAAACGTCTCGGACAAGACGGGCTGGGCCCACGGATTCCGCGGCCAGATCGTGGAGCAGCTGGCCATCGACCCGGATCGTCCCTGGCGCAGCCTCCCGAAGCGCAAGCGCGAGCTCCTGCTCTGGGGCTCCGGCGATCGCAAGTTCGCCGTGCGCTGGAAGGGGAAGTCGGGAAAGGGCCAGTTCGACATGGCGTGGGAGGGCGTGATCCCCCGACTCACGCGGCGCTTCAAGCAGACCGGCTCGGAGCGGGCGAAGCGCTGGTACGCCCAGTTCATCGGCGACGCGACGTGCTCCGCGTGCCGGGGCACCCGGCTGCGTCCGGAGAGCTCGGGCGTGCGGATCGGAGGGAGCACCATCGTCGAGATCTCCTCGCTCACCGTGGACGAGGCGCGCGCGTTCCTCGCCGACCTCCACCTCGAGGGGGCCGCGAAGCAGATCGCGGCGGAGGTGCTGAAGGAGATCCGCAGCCGCCTCGACTTCCTGGCGTCGGTAGGCCTCGGCTACCTCTCCCTCGACCGGGCCGGGCCCACCCTCTCCGGCGGCGAGGCCCAGCGCATCCGCCTCGCCAGCCAGGTGGGCTCCGAGCTCACCGGCGTGATCTACATCCTCGACGAGCCCTCGATCGGTCTCCATCAGCGCGACAACCGCCGGCTGCTCGACACCCTGGAGCGCATGCGCGACATCGGGAACACGGTGGTCGTCGTCGAGCACGACGAGGAGACGATCCGCTGCGCCGACCACGTGATCGACTTCGGGCCCGGGGCCGGCGTCCTCGGCGGCAGGATCGTGCACGCGGGGACCCCGAGCAGCCTCGAGAAGAGCCGCAAGTCCCTGACCGGCGCCTACCTGTCGGGTCGGGAGTGCATCGCGGTTCCGGTGCGCCGACGTGACGCCGCCGGGAGCCTGAAGGTCGCCGGAGCGTCCGAGAACAACCTGGACGCCCTGGACGTCGAGTTTCCCCTGGGTGTGCTGACGGCGGTCACCGGCGTCTCCGGTGCGGGCAAGTCGACGCTGGTGAACGACATCCTCTACCCGGCGCTGGCGCGAAAGCTCCACGACTCCACCCGACGGGTGGGACAGCACCGGGGGATCTTCGGCCTCGATGCCCTCGACAAGGTGATCCGGATCGACCAGCGCCCCATCGGCCGAACCCCGCGGAGCAACCCGGTCACCTACATCAAGGTCTTCGACGAGATCCGGCGCTTCTTCGCACAGCTGCCGGAGTCGCGCGTGCAGGGCTACAAGCCCGGGCGCTTCTCCTTCAACGTGAAGGGGGGCCGCTGCGAGGCCTGCCAGGGCGACGGCGTGCGGTGCATCGAGATGCACTTCCTCCCCGACGTCTACGTCCGCTGCGAGGAGTGCGAGGGCCGACGCTTCAACGACGCCACCCTGCGAGTGGCCTACAAGGGCCAATCCATCGCCGACGTGCTCGATCTGACGGTTCGCGAGGCGGCGGAGCTCTTCTCTGCACACCCCTCGATCGCGGGTCCGCTGAACCTGCTGATGGACGTGGGCCTCGACTACCTGCACCTGGGGCAGTCCTCGCCCACCCTCTCCGGCGGCGAGGCCCAGCGCATCAAGCTCGCCCGGGAGCTGGCGAAGCGGGCCACGGGTCGCACGCTCTACCTCCTGGACGAGCCCACCACCGGACTCCACTTCGACGACGTGCGCAAGCTGCTGGCGGTGCTCGATCGGCTGGTGGACGCGGGCAACACCGTCGTGGTGATCGAGCACAACCTCGACGTCATCAAGACCGCCGACTGGATCATCGACCTGGGTCCGGAGGGAGGGCCGGAGGGTGGCCGCCTGATCGCCCAGGGGCCGCCGGAGCGCGTCGCGAAGGTGCGGGGCTCGCACACCGGACGTCATCTCCGACCCCTGCTGGCAGGCAAACGCGGGACGCGCGCGAAGCGTCCGGCATCGGCATGACGGGCGCACTCGACGAGACGCCGGAGTGGCAGGCGCTGATCCGACACCAGCGCGAGCTGGCGGGACGACACCTTCGGGATCTCTTCCAGGAGGACACCGCGCGCGGAGAGCGCTTCGCGACCGAAGCCTGCGGACTCTACCTGGACTACTCGAAGAACCTCGTCACCGACGAGACCCTCTCCCTGCTGCTGGCGCTGGCGGAGCGCCGCGGCCTGGGGGAACGGACCGAGGCGATGTTCCACGGCGATCGGATCAACACCACCGAGGGGCGCGCCGTCCTGCATGCGGCGCTGCGGGCACCGCGCGGGGAATCCATCGCGGTGGACGGCCGAGATGTGGTACCCGGCGTCCACGCGGTGCTCGAGCGCATGGAATCGTTCGCCGGGCGGGTCCGACGCGGCGACTGGACCGGACACACGGGACGGCGGATCCGCAACATCGTGAACATCGGCATCGGCGGCTCGGACCTCGGGCCGCGCATGGCCGTGGAGGCGCTCCGCCCCTGCGCGGACGCGGAGCTCCGCGTCTTCTTCGTCTCGAACGTGGATCCCAGCGACTTCGTCGACACCACCCGGGAGCTGGATCCGGCGGAGACGCTCTTCGTCATCTGCTCGAAGACCTTCACGACCCTCGAGACGCTCGCCAACGCCCAGGCGGCGCGGGCCTGGTGCGTCGCGGCGCTCGGCGACGAGGCGGCCGTCGGCCGCCACTTCGTCGCGGTGTCGACGAACGCCCAGGAGGTCCGGAAGTTCGGCATCGACCCCGACGCCATGTTCGAGTTCTGGGACTGGGTGGGAGGGCGCTACTCCCTCGAGTCCGCCATCGGGCTGTCGTTGATGCTGGCCGTCGGTCCCGAAGCATTTCGCGAGCTGCTCGCGGGCTCCCATGCCATGGACGTCCACTTCCGCAGCACCCCACCCGGGGAGAACCTTCCGGTCCTGCTGGGAATGCTGGGAATCTGGTACGCCAACTTCTGGGACGCCGAGACCCACGCCGTGCTGCCCTACGACGATCGCCTCGGACGCTTCGGCGAGTACCTCCAGCAGCTCGACATGGAGAGCAACGGGAAGCGCGTGGACCGGGACGGTCGCACCGTCTCCCACACCACCGGGCCGGTCGTCTGGGGGCAGCCGGGAACCAACGGCCAGCACGCCTTCTTCCAGCTGCTCCACCAGGGAACGCGTCTCGTGCCCTGCGACTTCATCGGGTTCGCCGAGAGCAGCAACCCGATCGCCGGGCAGCACGAGCTCTTGCTCGCGAACTGCATCGCCCAGAGCCAGGCGCTGGCCTTCGGGCGAACGGGCGAGGAGGTCGCCGCCGGCGGTGCCGCCCCCGCGCTGGTTCCCCACCGGACCTTTCCCGGGAACCGCCCCAGCAACACCCTCCTGGCCAGGCGACTCGACCCGCGCACACTCGGCGCGCTGGTGGCGCTCTACGAGCACAAGGTCTTCGTCCAGGGCGTCGTGTGGGGGATCAACTCCTTCGACCAGTTCGGCGTGGAGCTCGGCAAGGAGCTCTCGAGCCGGCTCGCGAAGGACCTCGGCGGCGACGCCGAGCCCGGCGAGCACGACTCGTCGACGGCGGCACTGATCCGACGCTACCGGGCGCTCCGGTCCGCCTGACCCTCGCCCTCCTGGAGGACGCGCACCGCCTCCTCGGGGCGGCCGCTCTCCGCCAGCACCCGCGCCAGGGAGACCCGCCAGCGGCGGGAGTCCGGATCGATCGCGAGGGCTCGGCGGTAGAGCCGGATCGCCTCCTCGGTCCGGTCCTGGCGAACGCGCACGTCGGCCAGCAGGCCGGCAGCAAAGGGTGAGGCGGGTGCGACCCTCAGGGCGGCGTTCAGGTGCGACGACGCCTCGTCGAGCCGATCGCGCTCGAGCAGGGCCACGCCCAGATTGATGTGGGCCACGTGGTTGCCCTCGGTCACGCGAAGTGCGTGGCCGAAGAGGTGCTCGCTGTCGCGCCAGGTCGCGAGCTGGACGCGCGTCGCAGCGCCGAGGGCGAGCAGCGAGCCCAGGGCCACGACGGCGACGACCACCCGCCAGCGGCCCCTGGTCAGCGCGCCCACGCCCCAGGCCACCGCCAGCGCGAGACCCACCAGCGGGAGATAGGTATAGCGGTCGGCGCGCGCAGCCTGTCCCACCTGCACGATCCCGATCACCGGGGCCAACGCGCCCAGGGCCCAGAGCCAGCCCACCGCGAGTGCGGGCACCCGACGCCACAGGCCGAAGCAGAGCGCCGTCACCGCCACGACCGACGCGGCTCCGACCGCAGCGCCGAGCCGGGACGCGGTCGCCGCGGGATAGGGGTAGAAGACCGCGAGCCCCCGGGGCCAGAACGCGTCGGCCCCGTAGGCGGCGATCGCGTCGAAGGCGTTGGCGAGGCGCATACCGGCAGGCATGTGCTCCAGGGAGCGGAGCGTCCCGCCCTCGGACTGCGCCGCCAGCGTCAGGAGACCGGCCAGGACCACCAGCGCGAAGAGCGGCAGCTTCTCGCGCAGCGCAGCGACGATCCGACCCGCGTCGAGGTGACCGTCGCGCTCGAGCCGGCGCAGGGGCCAGGCATCCAACAGCAGGAAGACCGCCGGCCAGACGACGAGCGTCGGCTTCGCCATCAGGCCCGCGGCCAGCAGGGCGAAGACGAGGCCGTGGCGCGCGAACCCACCTCGTCTCGCTGCGGCGGCGTAAGCCAGCAACGAGGCCGCGGCGAACACGCCGGAGAGGACGTCCTTGCGCGACGCCACCCAGGCCACCGACTCCACGTGCAGCGGATGCAGGGCGAAGACGGCGGCCACCCAGGCGCTCCTCCCGAGCTCCCCGGTGAGGCGCACGAGCGCCAGCACGAAGAGCGCCGCGGCCAGCGCGTGCAGGAGTACGTTGGTGCGGTGGAAGGCGCCCGGATCGAGACCGAAGAGCTCGGCGTCCAGCATCCAGGAGAGCCGCGTCAGCGGAAACCAGTTCGCTCCCTGGAACGATGTGAAGGCCCAGCGAAGGCCCTCGACCGAGAGACCCTCCCTGACTTCGGGAACGGCCGCGACGTAGAGACCGTCGTCGTAGTGCACGAAGTCGAAACCGAACGCGGGCGCGTAGACCGCCAGCGTAGCCACGGCCAGACCGGCGGCGGCGAGAAGGACGCGGCCCGCCGAGCGGCCCGTGAGGCTGGGAGACGGCGCCGCGGGTTCCACCGGATCCAGGGTAGGGCCGGGCCCGCAGCGGCGCATTTGCGGGCGCGCAATGCCGGCTCAATGCGGCCGATGCGCGGGCCGATGAGGCAGCGGGATGTTTCGCGCGCACCACACCATCCGCCGTCGGATCGCGTGCCTCGGCACGTCGCTGTTCCTGGGCCTCGGCGCCGCGGCGGCCGGCGAGGCCGCGGAGATCGGACTCGTCCCGGTCCAGGCGGACGTGAGTCTCGCTCCCATCGCCTCGGGCCTCGGGGCATGGCTCCAGCTGGAGCTCGCGCTCGCCGGCCACGAGACCGTCTCCCTGGTGGGGCCGCCTCCGGAGGCCAGCGCCCGGGCGGGCGAGCGGGGCCTGGCGCGGATCCTGGTGGCTCGGCTCGCCGAAGACGCAGGCCGAGCCGAGGTCCAGCTGGTCGTGCGCGCTGCGGGGACGGATGCGCCCCTCACCGGAGTGCGACGTGCGGCGCCGGTCGCCGAGATCGGCCGGGCCGCCGCCGAGGCCCTGGCGACACTGCTTCCCCAGCTCGGAGGCCCGGCGGAGCGGACGCCGCTGCCCCCGGAGTTCGACGACCTGGCCAGCCGGCTCGGCGGCCGTGGACGCCTGGGCGGCGGGAGACCTGATCGCGGCCTGGAGGGCCGTCGAGGGCAGGCTCTCGCCCATCTCCACCGGGCTGCGCGAGCAGATCACCGCTGCGGCTCGGGAGACGTCGCTGCCGGCGCCGATCCGGGCCCGCGTCCTGGCGGAGGCCGGCGACGTGCCCACGGCCTGGAGCCTCCTGCGCCGGGATGCGCAGGGAGCTCTGGCGGCCCCGAGGCCCGACCTGCCGCTGCTGCTCGCGGCGGGCGAGGTGTTGCTCCGCAAAGGGGACGTGCGCGATGCCCGCGCGTACTTCGAACGGGTCCTGGCCACGGACCCCCAAGACGCCGACGCCGCGCACGGGCTGGCGCGTGCCTTCGAGCGCCAGGGCGACGAAGCGAGCGCGCTCCGCTGGGCGCTCCACGCCGTCGAGCTGGACACCGACGACCCGGCGCTGGCCGAGCGCGCGGCGACGCTCGAGCCGGACCCGGCGCGAGCCGCTGCGCTCTGGATCGAGGCCGGGCGACGCTCCGCCAGGCGACTCGACGCCCAGCGCGCGCGCAGCCAGCTCGAGCATGCGGCGGGTCTGGCGACGAAGACCGCAGACCGGGCCAGCGTCGAGCTCGGTGCGCTGGAGGCGCGGCTGGGACGCCCGGCGGAGGCCCTCGCCGCCTACCGCCGCGCTCGGGCCGGAGGCGTCGGAGCTCCCGTCGTGCTCACCGCCATCGGCCGCGCCCATCGCGAGCTCGGAGAGCACGAAGCGTCGGAGCGCGCGCTGCTCGACGCGTTGAAGGTGGTGCCGGAAGACGCGGCGGCCCGGCGCGAGCTGGGCATCCTCTACCTGGAAGCCGGGCGCTACCCCGAGGCCACGCCGCTCCTGCGCGCCGCCCACGCTCACGACCCCCGCGATGGTCACGCGCGGCGGGGGCTGGCCCGGGCTCTGCGCGCCACCGGCGACACCGACGAGGCCCTCGCGCTGCTGGAGGGCCGTGCGATGCCCTCCGACGCGACGGACCTCGGCGACGCCGCCGCGATCCATCTCGAGCGCGGAGACCTCGACGCCGCCCGCAGCGCCCTCGGCCGGGCCATCGCACTCGCGCCGGAGGACCCGGACCTGCGCACTCGCCACGCCGACGTCCTGGACGCCAGCGGCGACGCCGAGCGGGCCAGGCTCGAACGGCAGCGCGCCGCAGCCCTCGACACCGGAGTCGCGAGCGAGGACGCGGCCCCCACCTCCGTCGGCCTGAGCGTGCTCTCCTTCGACGACCTGGTGATGAGCTTCGCGGCTCAGGTGCCCAGAGCGGCGAGCCGGCGCGTCGTCCAGCTCGGGATCCGCGAACCCGGCGACTGGAGGACCCGCGCCTGGCGCGTCCTCCGCCCCCACGCACCCGACCTCGACGCCCTCGCAGCGAGTCTCGATGCCGCCCTCGGGGCGCGCTTCATCCGGGTCCCGGTGCTGGCCGGCGACGACGACGTGCTGGCCCTGCATATCGACCGGCTCTACGACTTCGAGAGCGACGCCTCACTGAACGCAACCGCCATCGCCACGCTCAACCAGGTGCTCGCCACCGACGCGACGCTCCTCACCCGGCTCATCGCACACGATCCCGAGGTGGTGGAGGTCTGTGGCCCCGACGCCTTCGCCGTGGAGATGAGACTCCTGTCGGGACAGCACGAGGATCTCGTTGCGATCCTCACCAACTTCGACTGTCTCGAGGGCGGATTCGAAGCCTACGGCCGCTGGAACGCCGTCGCTCTCGGCGTCTACGCGATCCTATCGCTGGCGCTCTGCTGGCCGCTGCTGCGGGGCTGGGGCGGAATCCGCGTCCTGATCAAGCTGCCGGACCGGACGAAGGGCTTCTTCAGCATCCACATCACGACCCGACCCGATCAGGTCAAACGCGAGCAGGTGGACAAGAAGACGAAGCGGAAGAAGACCCGTGCGCGCGGACGCCTCGACTTTCTCAAGCGCTTCGAGCGACACATGGCGGGGCGCGAGACGACGTTCCGCTGGATCCCGGCGCGCAAGGGCCCGTACACCGTGACGGTGGCCGGGCCGCTGCTGGACGCGCGCGGCGAGGAGATCATCGGCCACTTCCTGGAGGAGCAGCGGGTGCGGGTGCGACGAGGTCGCGCAGCGCTGCTCGAGTTCGACTTCCGGCCGAAGGAGTGCGCGGTCGAGGTCCGGATCAGCGCCGACGGGCGCCCGGTACAGGCCGCGCGGGTGGCGGTTCGGGGTGACCCGTCCTCGCTGCGCTATGCGCGCGACGGCGTGGCGTACATCTACCTCGGCCTCGGCAGCTACACCCTGCTCGTCGGCTCCCACGATGCGGCCGGTCAGTTCGACCTGGAGATCACCTCCCTGGACAGCGCGATCCCCCTCCACGCCGATCTGGCGAACCCCGATGGCGTGGTGTTCCAGGACTGCCCCGAGGCCGCCGAAGCCTTCCTCCAGAGCGACCTGGAGACCGCCGCCGAGGCCCTGGCGTCGGCGGGCAACGCGGAGGCCGCCCACGTGGTGCGCGCCGACTTCTACCGGCTGCAGGGTCGGAGCGATGAGGCAGCGCGCGAGCTCGAAGCGGCTGGAAGGCTCGAGGGAGCGGCGGAGCTCCGAGCGGGCGACGAGGACTTCGAGGCGTCCGCCGGCCTCTTCGAGCAGGCCGGCGACTACGCCCAGGCCGCGCAGGCCTATCGCGCGGCCGGCGACTGGAACGGGGCCGCACGCTGCTACGAGCAGGCCTACGACTGGGGCAACGCCGTCGAGTGCTGGCGCGAGATCGGCGACAGCGGGCGCGAGATGCTCATGCTCGAGAAGCTCGGCGAATTCATGGACGCGGCTCGGAGCGCGCGGGAGCGCGGCGACCCGGAGCGGGCCCTCGCGAACCTCCAGCAGATCGACGCTCGCCACGCCCTCTTCGGAGACGCGTGTCGCGCCATCGCAGAGCTGTCCATCGACGCGGGCGAGTACGACTTCGCCGTGTCGAAGCTCGAGGAGGGGATGGCTTCGGTGGGCGCGGAGAACGCGTCGATCGAGACCCTCGAGATCTACGCGCGGGCCCTCGAAGGGGCCGAGCGCCCCGAGGAGGCGGTGACCGAACGATCTGCGCGACCACCCCACCGCCGTGGCGCTCTTCGAGCGCGAGGCGCGCGCCGCCGCCGCGCTCAACCACGTGAACATCGTCACCCTCTTCGACGCCGGCGAAGAGGACGGCGCCTACTTCATCACGATGGAGCTGCTCGAGGGCAAGCCCCTCAACACGATCCTCGCGAAACGGGGCCGCGTGAGCGCCCGCGCCACGGCACGGATCGGCACCCAGATCTGCGCAGGCCTGCACTACGCCCACGAGCGAAGGATCGTCCATCGCGACATCAAGACGGCGAATCTCTTCCTGACCCTGGACCACACCGTGAAGATCATGGACTTCGGGATCGCGAAGTCGCTCGAGGAGGTCCGGCGATCCACGACCGTCGTCGGGGGAACCCCCTACTACATGGCGCCGGAGCAGGCCGCCGGCGAGACCGTCGACCACCGGGCCGATCTCTACGCCCTCGGAGTCACCTTCTTCCAGCTCGTCACCGGCGCGCTTCCCTTCGCCGATGGCGACGTTGCCCATCGCCACCGTCACGAGGATCCGCCCGATCCGCGAGAGGTGAACCTGGAGGTCCCGATCCCCCTCGCCCGGCTCATCCTGGCGATGATGGCGAAGGATCCGGAGGCGCGGCCCGCCTCCGCGGCCGCGGTCGGGGCCCAGCTGGCGAAGTTCGCCGCCCGTTCCGCCTGATCGACTCTCAGCCGTCTCCGCCCTGCGATAGCCTCTCCCCATGAGAGGTGGTCCGAGGCGTCTGGCTGCGATCGCCGCGCACACGGGCGTGGTGGGGGCGCTGTGTGCGCTGCTCACCGGATGCGCCACCCCCAAGCCCGTGCTCTACCCGAACGCGAAGCTCGAATCGGTCGGACGGGCGCAAGCCGACGCGGACATCGACCGCTGCCGCGCCCTGGCGGCGAGTTCCGGCGTGAACGACGGTCGTGCCGGCCGCGCAGCCGGCCGCG
>Ga0209536_100012531_pt1 | contig 12323 bp, 9 predicted proteins | sample DeeMarSeWOR28_12_FD_187461 | JGI IMG/M metagenome (GOLD analysis project Ga0209536, IMG submission 187461) | Marine sediment microbial communities from White Oak River estuary, North Carolina - WOR-2-8_12 (SPAdes) (version 2) | ecosystem: Environmental > Aquatic > Marine > Intertidal zone >...
AAGGGATCGTGCCTTTCAGGCAATTCTGCCGCTGCGGGGCAAGATCATGAATGTTGAAAAGGCCCGGTTGGATAAAATATTGGGCAGTGAGGAGATAAAGCAGATTATATCAGCACTGGGTACAGGATTTGGCAATGATGAAGAGTTTGCGATCGATAAACTCCGGTACCATAAAATAATCATTATGACAGATGCAGACGTGGACGGGGCCCATATCCGCACCCTGCTTCTAACCTTTTTCTACCGGCAGATGCCCGAGCTTATTGATGGCGGTTATGTTTATATTGGTCAGCCGCCTCTTTATCGATTGGGGCGGGGCAAAAGCGAACAGTTTTTTATAGACGATGAAGCCCTGAATCAGCACCTTTTTCAACAGGCGGCAGACCAGCTTACGGTGTATGTCGAAGACGGAGACAAAAGAACCAGGGTAGAGGATCTTGTGGGTCTTATGCGAAAACTGTCAAGCCATCTGCAGATCATTGAGTACCTTGAGCGCATGAATCTCTGGGAGGATATGGTCTACTTTCTCCTGGAAAACGAGGTGACATCAGCGGACCAGTTTGGCGAACAGGACTTTGTCGAAGGCCTCAAAAACAAGCTCATGGGGCGCAATATGAACCTCGGCAACATAAGGCCATGCAGATGGAAGCCGAGCTGTTATGAGTTTGATACGGCCCAGAAGGACAAGGCCCACATCATTATGACCATAGGGCCACAGATTCCCCTTATCCCCGAATATCGATCGGCTCTGCTGCTCTTTCCACAGGTCGGCGAATACCTGAACAAAGAATTTGTAATCGATACAGGCAAAAAGCAGATTCAAGCCTCAAACTGGAAGGAGCTCTTAACAGCTGTAAAAAGTGAGTCTTTCAGGGGCAGTTCCCTGCAGCGTTACAAAGGTTTGGGTGAAATGAACCCGGAGCAGTTATGGGAAACCACAATGCACCCGGAAAAACGAACCCTGCTCCAGGTGAATATTGAGGACGCCGAAAACGCAGATGACATTTTTATCACGCTGATGGGAGAAAAGGTCGAGCCGCGCAGGGAATTTATTCAGAATCACGCCCTGGAAGTAAAAGAGCTTGATATATAGCTAACCGGAAAAGACAAGAGGATTGTGCCGCCATAGGGTTTTTCTTCACTTTCCAGCTGCACATCAATGACAGCTTCTTAAATAATGTAAAAGGGTTATTGTTATATGACCGTTGAAAAAGAAACCCCCGGGACCAATAAAATATCCATAGAGAAGGAACTGAAAAAGTCCTACCTCGACTATGCAATGAGTGTCATTATCGGCCGGGCCCTGCCTGATGTACGGGATGGCTTAAAGCCTGTGCACCGGCGGGCGCTTTTTGCCATGCGGGAGCTTGGCAATTTCCATAACCGGCCGCACTTGAAATCAGCCCGTATAGTGGGTGATGTTATCGGTAAATATCACCCGCACGGGGACACGGCAGCCTATGATACCATTGTGAGGATGGCGCAGCTTTTTTCTCTGCGCTATCCCTTGGTTGACGGCCAGGGGAACTTCGGCTCCATTGATGGTGATTCTCCTGCGGCCATGCGTTACACCGAGGCCCGGATGACCAAAATAGACCAGGAGTTAATTGCTGATCTTGACAAGGAAACCGTTGACTTTGTGCCGAACTATGACAACAGCCTGAGCGAGCCTGTTGTATTTCCGACAAAAATCCCGAACCTGCTGATCAACGGCTCTTCCGGTATAGCTGTCGGCATGGCTACCAATATTCCGCCCCACAATATCACAGAGGTTCTTAACGGCCTAATTGCCATGATTGACAACCCGAATATCACGGCACATGAACTCACAGAGCTTATTTCCGGACCCGATTTTCCGACAGGGGCTTATATCTGCGGCCGGGCAGGCATCCGGGAGGCCTACGAGACCGGCCGGGGATCCATAATCCTGCGGTCAAAAACACATGTTGAAGAACGGGATGGCGGCAAGGAATCTATTGTCATTACGGAAATTCCTTACCAGCAGAACAAGGCCACCTTGGTGGAAAAAATCGCCCTGCTGATCAAGGAGAAAAAAATTGAGGCCATCTCCGAGATCAGAGATGAATCGGACCGCCATGGTATGCGTGTTGTTCTTGATCTTAAAAAAGGCGAGTTGTCGGAAGTCGTCTTAAACCAGCTATACAAAATGACTCCTCTGCAGAGAAGCTACGGCATTATTCTGCTGTCGATTGTCAATAACAGGCCGGAGATCCTTAATCTCAAGCAGATCCTGGAGCATTTTCTCCTGCACCGCCGCACCGTTGTTTATCGCCGCACAGTATATGATCTGCGCAAGGCTGAAGAACGGGCCCATATCCTAGAAGGCCTGAAAGTTGCGATCAGCAACCTTGATGAAGTTGTCGCCCTTATCAAGGCATCGGAAAGCCCCAGGGAAGCAAAGTCCGCCCTGATGGAGAGATTTGAGCTTTCAGAGATCCAGGCCCAGTCTATTCTTGATATGCGTCTGCATCGGTTGACCGGTCTGGAGAGAGAAAAAATAATCAGCGAATTTGAAGAGCTGTCGAAGCAAATAGCCTGGTATAAAGAGGTTCTGCATGACGAAGCCCTTGTTATGAAGATCATCCGGGACGAATTTTTAGAAATAAAGGAACAGTATGGTGATGAGCGTCGCACAGAGATAATCGAAGCGCCGGATGAAATATTACCGGAAGATCTGATTCCCGAGGAGGAAATGGTGGTGACCGTCACCCATTCGGGCTACATCAAGAGAAATCCGGTAACCCTGTACCGCTCCCAGAAGAGAGGCGGTAAGGGCGTCCGAGGCATCACCACCATTGAAGAGGACTTCGTCAGCGATCTGTACCTGGCTTCCACCCACGATATGTTCCTGTTTTTTACTAACCTCGGCAAGGTTTTCTGGCGCAAGGTTTATCAGATTCCCATGGCGGGAAGAACGGCGCGCGGCAAAGCCATTGTCAATCTCCTGGAGGTTTCAGAAGGAGAAAAGGTGGCGGCCATATTACCGGTAACAAGCTTTGACACAGAAGATGAACACTATATTTTCATGGTTACCAAGCTTGGCCGGGTCAAAAAGACCAGCCTGGAAGAGTTCAGGCGTCCACTGCGCAAGGGCAAGATCGCCCTGCGCATAAATGAGGGCGACGAGATCATATCAGCGGTGATCACCAACGGCAAAAACGAAATTCTTCTTGTTTCAGAAGACGGCATGTCAATCCGCTTTGATGAGCGTGATGTGCGCCCTATGGGACGTGTGGCCGCAGGAGTCAAGGGCCTTACCCTGAAGAAGGGTGACAGTGTTGTAGGGGTGGAAGTGCTTGCCACAAATTATTCTATCCTGGCGGTAACGGAAAACGGCTACGGCAAGCGAAGTTCAGTTGATGAATATCGCCTGCAGAGACGGGGCGGCAAGGGGGTTATTGCCATTAAGGCCAGCCAGCGCAACGGCAAGATTATTGGAGCCATGCAGGTAGTGGAAGATGACGAGGTCATGCTTATTGCCAGCAGCGGCAAGATAATTCGCATCAACATGCAGAATGTCCGCGTCATTGGCAGGAATACCCAGGGTGTTCGGCTTATCAACCTGGAGCCCGGGGAAAAGGTGGTGGCCATGGATATGGTGGCCACCGATGAGGAGGAAAATGGAGAGGGGGTTGAACCGGAGGAAGGCCTGGAGACAAGCTGATGACAGTTGAAAAGATAGGTGTCATTGGAGCAGGCAGCTGGGGAACGGCCCTGACAAAACCCATTGGCGATCTGGGACAGACCGCATCCCTTTGGGCCCACCGCAGAGAACACTTTGAGGAACTCAAGGCGACCCGCCAGAACAAGACCTATCTTCCCGGTTTTAAGCTCGCAGATACGGTTACACCTGTTTCTGACCTCAGGGAAGCGGTTGCCGGCCATACGATCATCATGATGGTGGTGCCCTCCCATGTTTTCCGAGAAGTTTTTATCGGCCTTGAACCATTTCTTGAAAATGGCGCCTACGTTGTCTCCGCCTCCAAGGGTATAGAAAATGATTCTCTACTGACCATGACCCAGGTTATGGAGGATATCCTGTCATCTTCTGCTGGCTCAGGCGAGAAGAACATCAAGACCGGCGTGCTGTCCGGCCCCAGTTTTGCCAAGGAAGTTGCTGCAGGATTACCCACGGCTGTTACCGTTGCTTCGCGGGACATGGAAGCAGCCGTCCATATTCAAAGGGTTCTTTCCACCCCTCTTTTCAGGGTCTATGCCTCAACAGATGTGATAGGGCTAGAGCTGGGCGGAGCCCTAAAAAATATTATTGCCATCGGCGCCGGTATCTGTGACGGACTCGGATACGGCACAAATACCAGGGCTGCCCTGATAACGAGAGGTTTGGCGGAAATAAGCCGGCTTGGAATATCAATGGGGGCCGACCCCCTTACCTTTTCCGGCCTGGGGGGTCTTGGAGACCTGGTGCTAACCTGTACAGGCGACCTGAGTCGTAACCGCATGGTGGGGTTGAAACTGGGACAGGGTAAAAAACTAAGCGCGATCCTCTCTGAGATGAATATGGTTGCCGAGGGTGTAAAAACAACGCGCTCTGCCTGGAATCTTGCCAGAAAGGTTGGAGTGGAAATGCCGATCCTGGACCAGGTTTACCAGGTACTGTACCAGGATAAGCCATGCAGGGATGCTGTGCGGGATCTGTTGGCGCGGAGTCTGAAAGAGGAACAATGGTGATGGCTAAAAAAAAGGCCCATCTACGTTGTTCTGCTAAATTTTTCGTCACTGCGGCGTACTCCTGTACGCCTCCTTCTTCAAAATTTGCACGCCTAGTATCTGGATTTTTTTTTGTTAGCCATCATGGCCCTGAATAAAATCTTCTGAAAAGCCTGTACCTTCAAATATGTGAAGGTTCGTAAATACTACAGAAAAGGACTATGGCAGAAACTATACCATCTTATCATCCGACCAGTCGTTGTGCTCAAACTGTGAATGGTCGGGTTTCGGAGGCTTGACTTCAGCCAGGCGCGCCTCCAGCCAGGTGAGAATTTTATCGAATTCCGCTGCCACTTCTGCCAGGGCCCTGCCCCTGTGGCTTACCTTGTTTTTTTCCCCGCTCGTCAACTCAGCAAAGGTTCTGCCGTAAGCGGGATAAAAGAAAACCGGATCATAACCAAAGCCTGAAGCACCTTTCGGTTCTGTCGTGATTTCTCCTTCACAGCGGCCTTCATATGTCAAGGCCGGACCGGAGGGTACGGCAATGGATATGACGCATTCAAATGCAGCATGCCGGTTGCTTTGCCCTTCCATTGCATCCAGAAGTTTTTTAATGTTTTCCTGATCTGTGGCATTTTCACCGGCGTAACGGGCCGACTTTACTCCAGGGGCGCCGCCCAGGGCCTCAACTGCGAGGCCTGAATCATCGGCCATAGCCGGTAAACCCAGGGCTCTGGCCGTAAATGCCGCCTTTTTATAAGCGTTATCGTCGAAGGTTGCGCCATCCTCTTCCACTTCAGGGATCGGACCGAAGTCGTTGAGATTTTTTATCTCCACAGGAAAATCTTTCAAGAGCTGTTGAAACTCTTTTGCTTTACCGACATTTCTTGTGGCAAGGACAATTATCGGAACCATGGTTTTTATTCTCCTCAAAATTCAGCAAGTGCTGTATAGATAAACGGTACCGTATAATCAGGTTTCCGCTGGGTTTTTTTAGTTTACCGGCCGTGGCTGTCTTGTGTAAGAGGGCACTGTACAGTAAAAAATTTTTTTTTCAAATTTGTTTCATGCCCGGCACAGGTCCACGCAGGCGGAAAATTATAACAGACGAACAGGGAAAGAAAATTTTCACTCCCCGTCTTGTCTCTTTCGCAAATATGGCGTATAAAACTCGTCACACCCAGGGTGATCAGGAGTTGAAGTTGGGTTTAAATACCTGCAAAAGCTTACCCCAAAAGGTTTTCCATTATGGCAGAAATAAAAAGCACGCTTGAAAAAGTACTGGAAAGGGCCGCTGCCATGGGGCGTGCCAATCAGGAAGAAATCCAGGCGGAAGAAAGGATGAAGGAAGGGATGCGCCTGGCAGCCGACTATCTCCTGGGAAAGGAGGTTGATTTTTCAGGGGCTCAAGAGGCAACGGACACTTCCGCCCAAGTTAAAAAGGGGGGTGTCCAGGTTTTTCTGCGTAATATTACCCTGCCCAGAAATGATGACATGCTTAGGACCGAGAAGGCGATGCAGGGCCTTTTGGAGCTTGCCGGGGGAGGCGGTGACCTGGCATCGGTGTTCAGGGATATGAAAGGAATTTTGGATCACTACCAGCAGCATAAAAAAGAAATCCGCCAACAGGTTGAAGATGCCTTCCGGCAGCAGATGGAGCAGGCCCTGGCCCAGCAGACAGGGCAGAAGGGGCTTGGCATGAAGATGGAACCCACCCTGCACCCTAAGTTTCAGGAGGAGTGGTCCAAGGTGAAGTCTGACCTGGATGGCCAGTACAGCCAGGTTCTGCAGCAGCATAAAGAGTTGGTGGCCCAGAGATTTTCAGTCTCCTTGTAAAAAAAAACAACCTGGCCCCTTGCCAGTTTGAAGGAAGTTGGAGAAGAAATTGATGGAAATAGAAATTCACCTGGATTTGGAACAGGCAAAGCCTGAAGATTACCAGAAGATCAGACAGCGGGTTGCTGAGTGGTATGCCGAAGGCGCAGAAATACGCTATGATAAAGAATGTTTCGGCCAGATGATAGAACTAAAGGATCCTTTCAGCTACCGGGTTAATCTGGGCAATGTCGATGCCATTGAGGCGATTCGGGACTTGCATGCCAGGGTCTATCGTCTGGGAGCCAAGGCCTATATTTATTTTGTACCGCTTTAATAAGAACCAATTCCCTGCGCATTGAAAGCACTTGATAAAATCCAGGCAGCTATTAGACGTAAGGGCGCTGACGCCTTTTTGGTAACCCAGCCTGAAAACAGACGCTATCTCAGCGGTTATAAAGCCACCGACCTCTCAATTGCAGAAAGTTCAGGCGCCTTGCTTGTTCCCCGACGCGGCACCCCTCTTTTGTTAACCGACTCCCGATATCAGCTCCAGGCTGAGAAGGAGGCGCCGGGTCTTGAGGTTGTGCTCGTGAAAACCAGCCTGCTGAAAGCCCTGAAAACGATTTTGGACAGGCTTGAAGTTCGCCGGCTGATATTTGAAAGCCACTATTTTCTGCATGCAACAGCAGTAAAACTTTTGGCCCTGGGACAAAAGCAGGGGATTGAAATGATGCCGCAGAGCGGCATCGTTGAAAAACTGCGGATCAGAAAAACCAGGGAGGAAATAAACGACATCCAGCGGTCAGTGCTTATGAATGAGTCGGTTTTCCAGGAGGTTTACGCTCATTTACAGCCCGGCCAGACAGAAAGGGAGGTTGCCCTGGCCATCGAAACAACCATGATCCGCAAAGGTGCTGAAGCGCCGGCGTTTCCCTCCATCGTTGCTTCCGGCCCGAATGCAGCTCTGCCCCATGCAAAACCAACAGATAGAATCATAAAAAAAGGCGAAACAATAATTATTGACATGGGACTAAAGCTGGCGGGCTACTGTTCGGACATGACCCGGACTGTTGTTTTGGGTGCACCGGACAGAAAAACGGAAAAAATTATACGTTTAGTACGAAGGGCCCAGCGTGCTGCCCTTAAAATCATTAAAGCCGGTATACTTGCCCGGGATGCCGACAGTGCAGCCAGAGAAGTAATTTCCGCCGCGGGCTATGGGAAAAATTTTGGCCACGGTCTTGGGCACGGAGTGGGTCTTGCGGTGCACGAGCCACCTTCTCTGAACAGGATACACCGCAATAAACTTCAACCCGGGATGATTGTGACTGTCGAACCTGGGATCTATCTGCCGGGCTGGGGCGGGGTGCGTTTGGAAAACATGGTTGTAGTTGAAGAGAAAGGGTGCACCATCCTCAACCAGGATACAACATTTCTAGATATATAGGGAACCATATAAATTAACAGGGAAAAATGAAAAAACACTTTGTGCTGGATACAAATGTTCTGCTGCATAATGCAGATGCAATCTCTTCTTTTGCCGATAACGTTGTGGTTCTGCCCATGACGGTTATTGAAGAGCTGGACAAATTCAAATCACGCAATGATGAGCTTGCCAGAAATGCCCGCCAGGTTATCCGCAGCCTGGATAAATTGCGCTCCAGGGGACACCTCGGCGCCGGTGTGTCCATGGAGAATGATGGCCTGTTGAAAATATTCATAGAAAAAGATGAAGCGGCGGTTCCCGGAATGGATATGTCAATCCCTGATAACCGGATTTTGGCCACAGCACATTTTTTCCAGGTTCAGGGCGAAAAAGTTATTTTTGTCTCAAAGGACATTAATGCCAGGCTGAAAGCAGATGCCCTTGGCATAGAGGTCATGGACTTTGAAAAGCAGACAGTCAACTTTGATGAGTTGTTTTGCGGCTACCGGAAAATCAAGGTTGCGGGAACCGTTGTTGATGATTTTTACCGGGAAGACCATTTCATGCTGGAGGGACATGCCTTTTTCCCCAATGAATTTGTCCTTTTGGTTGATGAAGGCAATGATAAGCATACAGGTATCGGCAGAGCCTTTGATGAGTTGACAATCGGCCACTTGAATACAAACTTCGACGCAGCCTGGAATACCAAATCCCGCAGCCTGGAACAGCGTATGGCTCTGGAGCTGCTGCTGGATCCCAATATTGAACTGGTGACCCTGGTGGGCCAGGCAGGAACCGGCAAGACATTGCTGGCGCTTGCAGCAGGCCTGGAAATGGTGCTGCACCAGAAGCAGTATGAAAGGCTTCTTGTCTCGAGGCCCATTATTCCGCTTGGCAAGGACTTGGGATACATGCCGGGCACAAAGGATGAGAAACTTACCCTCTGGATGCAGCCTATTTTTGATAACCTGACATATTTGATGGGCGGCTCCAAGCGGCACAATGACAATGGGGAATCCCTGCAGCATAAAGTGGAAAAACTGCTCAAGGACAATACGGTTGAGCTGGAGGCCTTAAGCTACATAAGGGGCCGCTCTATTCCCAGGCAGTACATGGTGGTTGATGAAGGGCAGAATCTTACGCCCCACGAGGTAAAAACCATTATCAGCCGGGCCGGCGAAGGCACTAAAATAGTGCTTACCGGCGATCCCTACCAGATAGACAATCCTTATCTTGATTCTAGAAGCAACGGCCTGGCCTATACGGTGGAGCGCTTAAAGGCCCAACAGGTCCACGGCCATGTTACCCTGATGAAAAGCGAACGGAGCATACTGGCCGGTATCGCAGCGGAATATCTTTAAAGGGGCGGCCCATGCGACAGTATATGATTGATCAGCTCAGCAGGGAAGAAAGGGCAAACATAGAGAGCTACCTGAAAAGAACTCTGCAGCCCGGTCCTGTTGAGGGTGTCTTCTGGCTCGAAGTGCCCCAGGACCTGCTCAGTAAAGATCAGCGGTTCCATGATGAGTGTGCGCCGTTTTTCATTGGTGTGGAACTAACAAAAGAAGCCGTATGTTTTGAGTTGCTGGTCCGGGGCCAGACCAACCTGCACTGCTCCTGTATCGCATATGCCTCAGCGGCGCAGCGCGACTTTGTCCTGCAATTTGTTGATAAGATGCTGGAGGAAGAACAGATACGGGCCTGAAAGCCTTTCGGAATAAGGGCGAAATGTCTTTGCTGCCTTCATGAAGGGAGCAGCCCCTTACTATTCAATCCCTGCGCAGTTCTGAAGAATCCTTGCAACAGCAGCCAAAGACAGGGGGGGTAAGCCATATTACCGGTCCATCAATGGTAATTCTCCTGCAGCTGCTTTTTCTTTGAGCTCCGTTTAGTTTTGAGCTCCGTTTAGTCATGACATTCGTTTAATCAGGGCATGGGTTTCGGGCAGGCAGTTTGGTATAACTGCAGGCCCAATTAATAAAAGTATCTCAGGGTATTTTTTTCTGCTGAATGCCCCTTGTTCTAATTGCAGTCTCGCGCTATCTTCTAGGCTTCAATACTATGAGCCGAACCCAATGGGCAGGGGCCATGCCATAACCAACTGATATATATTAACATTTTTGCTGACGGCGATTTGCCGTTCAGAACGGATGAGGACAGTGATGCATATCAGACATTTATTCAGGCAGGTAAACAATTCAATGGAGTTCTGTTTCAATATTGAATCATCAGAACCGTTGACCGATGAGGAAATATCAAGGCTGCAGTATCTTCTTGCAGATGGATTTATAAAAGAAACCGTCAGCGCCAGCTCACATTTTCAGGCTGCTGCAAAAGATGTAGTGGAGCTTGGCCCCAGGCTGAACTTTGCAACCGCCTGGTCTTCAAATATGGTTTCAATCTGTCATGCCACAGGCCTAGACAAGATTACACGCATGGAGCGCTCCCGACGATATCTTATGGACGACAGCATTGAGCGCAAACAGTTTATTGCTGAGCACCATGACCGCATGACGGAATGTCTTTACCCCGAACCACTTTCAACATTTGAAGCAGGCATTGCCCCGGAAGACGTCTACGAAGTTCCGCTTATGGAAAAAGGCACAGCAGCCCTTCAGGAGATCCCGGGCATTTCTATGGATGAGTGGGATAGGAATTTCTATTATGACTACTTTGTTGTAAAGCATGGGCGTAACCCGACCATCGTTGAAATTATGGATTTGAACAATGCCAACAGCGAGCATTCACGCCATGGCTTTTTCAGGGGGAAACATGTTATCGATGACAAGGAAGAGCCCGAGACCCTGATGGAAATAGTCCGCTCGACCCTGGAGGCCAATGCAACCAACAGCATTATAGCATTTAAGGATAATTCCAGTGGCATCCGGGGCCGTGATATTTTCACCATCCTGCCGGATATCCCCGGAGGCCCTTCACCTTTCAGCAAACGCAAGCTGCCCTATCACATAATCTTTACTGCCGAAACCCATAATTTCCCCACCGGAGTAGCACCCTTTCCAGGGGCCGAAACAGGGACAGGCGGCAGGATCAGGGATATCCAGGGAACAGGCCGAGGCGGCCTGGTGCTGGCCGGAACCGCTGCATACTGTGTAGCCAACCTGCAGATACAGAATTATGATCTGCCTTGGGAGGATAAAGATTTTTCCTATCCCTCCAACCTGGCTAGTGGCCTGGAAATTGAGATTGAGGCCAGCAACGGCGCCTCTGATTATGGCAACAAATTTGGTGAACCGGTTATCCAGGGTTTTACCAGATCATTTGATATGCGCCTCTCCAGCGGAGAACGATGGGGGTTTCTGAAGCCGATTATGTTTACCGGAGGCATTGGGCAGATTGATGACAGGCACATAGAAAAGGCCGTGGAAGACAAGGGCATGCTTATTGTCCAGATCGGGGGGCCGGCCTACAGGGTAGGTTTTGGCGGCGGCGCAGCATCCAGCATGCTGCAGGGTGACAATGTAGAGGACCTTGACTTCAATGCAGTGCAGCGCGGCGATGCGGAGATGGAACAGAAGATGAATCGTGCCATCCGCGCCTGTGTTGAAATGGGTGAAAAATCTCTCATTGATGTCATCCATGACCAGGGTGCAGGCGGGCCGGGAAATGTGTTGAAGGAACTGGTGGAAAAATCAGGCGGCAGAATAGATATCAGAAAAATAACGATCGGCGATCCAACCATGTCGATCCTTGAAATATACGTGGCTGAATACCAGGAGCGCAACGGCCTGCTGATCCGTCCAGAGAACATCGGAGAGTTTGCAGCGATTTGTGAAAGGGAAAAAGTAAACTGTGAAGTTCTCGGCACAGTGACCGGTGATGGCCGCTTTATTGTTGTTGACGGTCAGGACAACTCCACACCCGTAGACCTTGAGCTGCACGAAGTTCTTGGCAATATTCCCCAGAAGACATTTTATGACAGGCGGCAGAAAGATCCGCTTCCCCCCCTGGAGCTGCCGGAGGGTTTGACCATGCTTCATGCCCTGCACGATGTTTTACGTCTCCTGTCAGTTGGCTCCAAGCGATTCCTGACGAACAAGGTTGACCGTTCCGTTACAGGGCTTATTGTCCAACAGCAATGCTGCGGGCCTCTGCAGGCAACTGTTGCAGATGTTGCGGTCGTGGCCCAGAGCCATTTTGAGCTGAGCGGGGCGGCAACAGCAATAGGCGAACAGCCCATAAAAATGCTGGTTGACCCCGGAGCCGGGGCACGCATGGCAGTCGGGGAAGCGTTGACCAATCTTGTATGGGCCAAAATTGAAACCTTGGAAGGCGTGAAGTGTTCGGCTAACTGGATGTGGGCCCCGAAGCTGCCCGGGGAGGGGGCAGCTCTCTATGATGCTGCCTGTGCAATGCGTGATGCCATGATATC
>Ga0209536_100012532_pt1 | contig 12323 bp, 9 predicted proteins | sample DeeMarSeWOR28_12_FD_187461 | JGI IMG/M metagenome (GOLD analysis project Ga0209536, IMG submission 187461) | Marine sediment microbial communities from White Oak River estuary, North Carolina - WOR-2-8_12 (SPAdes) (version 2) | ecosystem: Environmental > Aquatic > Marine > Intertidal zone >...
AGCATTTTTGCCGCGTGCCGCGCTGGCTGGGGTGCTAACCGTCATTGCCTACGGCCTCATTGACCACCGACAGATTGCGCGTATCCTGCGGGGCACATTGGATGATGCCGTCATTATGGTGGTTACCTTTTTTGGAACCCTTTTTCTCAGCATAGAGAATATACTGTACTGACCAGGGTTTATGCCCATCCGGAAGGTGATGCATATTTCCCAACCATTGATTACGGTAAATGGAAGGTTGTTTCGATGACGAATTACAAAAAAGGTGATCGGAACGATTTTGATTTTGAAATCCTTGAGCTTGAAAGGAAATAGGTTCAGCTGGATCACTTGAATGACAATGGGATTGTCATTCAGTCAGTATGAATTATTTAGACCACATTATAATGCTATGTTGATCATTCATTGTTACATTTGTTCAGAATTGAACCGGTATTTTTTAATGACTGATGACTGAAAAATGTTTTTAGATATTCTTGACAGGGTTACTCCAATTCTTTCTTATTTGTTAATAGTATCAGGGATAATACTTCTGGGGTACTATTTGATCAGAATAAACCTTGTTAGGGGCAACAAAGAGAAGTATAACCTAATCAGCAGGTATGAGAAAAAAATCATATGGTATGCCTCAATCTTCTGGCTGGTAGCCTTGCTCATTCACCCAAAACAGTTTGTTTCGGATACAATTAAAATGAACGGGCTATTGGATTTCTTTATTACTGCCATACTTGTGCTATCCTTAACATTTTTAATTTATTACATTCTGAAACACTATTATCCCGATTTTGTCAATCGAAGACTGAACCGGTTACGGTATAAACCCCGGATATCTCCTAAATCCGGAAAGCCTATGAAGTTGTTAACTGAAGAGGAAGAGGATGTATACCTTGATGAAGGTATGCAAGCTGAAGAGGATGTGTTTTCAGTTGATTATGATGTCTGGATCGATGAAGATACCGGCTATACCCAGATTGAAAAATACTCTGGCAAATATGCCATTAAACAATGTCCTAAGTGTTATTATCAAACCTTGAAAATAGAAAAGGAAGAACTTCTCATTGCGCCGACAGTCCAGTCCTCAGGAGAGCTGTTAAAGCGGTATAAATGCACCTATTGTGGCCATACAGAGAAGGAAATATTTAATGTGGCTAAATTGAAAAAGGAGTAATTAACCTGCTCTTGAAGCAGCGCTATTCATAGTTGCACGGCGGATGATAATGGTTTATCAAATCGTCATTTATATTCACCCTTAATTTTGAGTTATCCTCCCAATATGTACAAATACAGTTGGCATGTTCCCTGTTGAAACAATCAAGATCCTTAATCATATCGTGAACAGTTGAGACATCCTTACAAGTGCCAATGTATAATAGGTTATGATCAACAGTACCGTCATACTTAACTATTCTGTGCGTCACAACATACACCGCGCCTTTGTTTTTCTTAAAATCGTTTTTAATCGGATATACATTGAAAGTATATTTATGCCCCGATATCCCAGTAAAATCTATAGTCCCGATTCTTGCCATATTTTAAAAAATTTATGGTTATAAATAATTACTCACATCTGACCATAAATATATTAATAATGTTAAATAATAAAATGAAAATGTTCATTTTCATGTGAAATGAAATCCAGATATTCTACCCCTGAAAATTATTTCAATTGATTCAAATGTGGGGTCAACCTTTAAAATTATTTTAACCATGCAATATTTTGTGAAGGCTATGTAATTTTTTATATCTTTGCTGCGAACACAATTTTTTACGGTCTTGGACTTTTCGGAAATCAAGGAGAGGATTACGGGCTACAAAGAATCTGGGAAAAGAATTTTCACAACATCCTCTTTTCAATCACATAGTATCGTCTTGCTGCATATTATCAGCAGGATTGATAAATCTATCCCCGTTTATTTTATTAATACCGGATATCATTTCCCGGAAACAATAGAGTACAAGGAAGAAATTACCAGCTTGTTGGGCATAAATATCATAGATCTGAAGCCCTATACACCAAAATATATGCAGAAGGATGCTAATGGGAGATTGCTATTTACTTCTGATCCTGATCATTGCTGTCATCTGAATAAAACCATTCCGATGGAAGAGATTCTCAAAGGATATGATGTTTGGATTACCGGTGTGCGCGGCGATCAGAATTCCATAAGGAAGGGTTTTAAAACTGAGCAGGAAGCGCCTCACAATGTGTTGAGGTTTCATCCTATCCTAAACTGGACAAGTAAAGATATTTATGACTATAGAAAAAAGTATAGTCTTCCTGATCACCCTCTAGAAGCCAAAGGCTACCTGAGTATAGGTTGTGAACCGTGTACCCGGAAATACGATCCTGAAATGCAGGAAAGGGAAGCACGCTGGTACGGCCAGAATAAAACGGAATGTGGGCTTCATACAGAACTCATTGTTAACTAATTCTTAATGAAGGTATTAATCACCGGTGGTGCTGGCTATGTGGGGACAGAGCTTACCAAGACGCTTGTAAAATGCAGCGACGTTGAGGAGATTGTTATTTACGATAACCTGGGAAGGCAAAATTACAACCTCTTTCTAGGCCGCCGGCTGGAGGGCCACGAGAAGGTCAACTTCATTTCAGGAGATATTCTCGACTCAAGAAAGCTCAGGATGGTCCTTGAAGGTGTTGATGTAGTCTACCATCTTGCGGCCAGGGTAACCACCCCTTTTGCCAATACAGATGCCCATTTTCATGAGCAGGTGAATCACTGGGGCACCGCCGAGGTGGTCAATGCCGTTGAAGATTCCGATGTAAAGAAATTTGTCTATGCAAGCAGTACCTCGGTGTATGGAAGTTCCAAAGAATTTCTTACTGAAGATACCCTGCCCAATGCAAAGACTTTTTACGGGATATCGAAACTGCGTGGTGAGGAACATGTGCGCAGGCTGCTGAAGAAGAAAGATACCTACATACTCCGATGTGGCAATGTATATGGTTACAGCAAAAGTATGCGATTTGATGCAGTTATTAATAAGTTCATGTTCGACGCCAATTTTAATAACAGGATATCCATACACGGCAATGGCAAGCAATCCAGATCATTCATCAATGTTGGCCTTCTTGCTGAAGTCATGGAACAATTAATTACCAAGAATGTGCCCGTAGGGACTTATAACGTTGTAGATAAAAATTATTCTATACTTGATATTGTGGATGCACTTAAATCCCTCTACCCTTTGCTGGAATTTATATTCATTAATCAACATCTTTCCCTCCGAGATCTTAAGGTGTCCCCGGAGTCAAAACTCAGATCCTATTTGCAGTATGAAAATACACGTGATTTGAAGTCCGACTTGCAGGAATTTAAAAAGCGTTTCTCTTTCTAATTAAATTGTATTTTCCGAAGAAATTGTTTTTACTAGGAATTGAAATTCCCTAGTAAAAAAAGTAATATTGAGTTTTTCTTTAAAATTTCATAAATAATTACTTTTTTGTGGAAAAATGTATTAATACTAAAACAAATTTTTAAATGTGGACAGCATTCTAGTGTCGATATTTCAACTGGTTATGCGTGGATTCAATTCAAAATTTTTATTGTTTTTCCTACTTGTAATATTTTCATTACGGTCGTATGCACAGTGTCCGGAAAGTGTGGTACTTGAGAATCCAGCTTCAGGTAATGCACTGGAACAAGAACTTGTCGTATATGATAATTTTAATAGTGGGGTAGATATACAAGATTTCGAGCTAAACATATACCATAAATTATCAGGTAAATATATCCTTGCAGAAACCAGTAATTTCCCTATGATCACTGCCAATAATGACATTGAAATAAGGAAGTCGGGAGACAGGATACAGATTCGCAATATGCCTGAGGAAGTGAACCTGATGGATTGTACGATTATACTTATCGGAGAAGACTGCCCGGCGAGTAAGATAGAGGTTAAAGGCCGGTAAAAAGTTTCTGGATGAACTGTGAAATTGTTTAAGAAACCATATTTTTTAATTCAACTTATCCTTTTATCAGGAGGGATTAATGTGTACGCCCAATGCCCGGATGTTAATGAAAGTAGCAATACTATTGTTGTCGTGGATGAAACCTGTGCAGGTGCTGAAGATGGTTCTATATCTATTGATTTTGTGAATGCGGCAGGAAATTACGTTCCCGGTTTGGGGGACCTGGATCCGGCTGGAGATTATCGATATGCACTTTGGGATGCAAGTATTCCGGGATACGTGTACGATGATATTGGAATTGCCCCGCCTACATCACCGATAAATCCCAATATTTATATTGATTATACGGCACCGAATAATATTGTATTCAGGGATCTGCCACCAAATTCGGGATCTTTTGGCTATTTCATTATTCTGGAACGGCAGAATGGGAATAATTGTTCACAGATCTATACAAATGATCCGTTTGGCATTATTGTCGGACCGGGACAGCCTTTGCCCACAGCGACTATAGCTGGAGGTGGGGCAGTATGTGCTGACGAGCCTTTGCCAAATGTAATCATCAATTTTACAGGAGCAGCTCCCTATGATTTTACTTACACTGTATCCGGGATCCCTGTGAATGTTATAGGTCATAATTCTGACATCTATACAATTAATAACGCAGCCCCGGGGATTTATCAGGTCACTGCCTTGAGCGATGATAATGGATGTACGGGAACGGATCTAGGAGCGACGGCAACTGTTGTAGTAAATCCCTTACCTGCCCCAACCATTGTTGGTCCCAATAGTGTCTGCTTTGGGGATGTTGGTTTGTATACAACAGAGTCTGGATCCGGGGAATCCAATTACGTGTGGCAGGTATTGGGTGGAATTATAATCGGTGGCGGAACCAGCTCAGATCCAACTGTTCAGATACGCTGGGATGGACTGGGCCCTTACAGTGTATCGGTAAACTACGATAATTCATTTGGCTGTGATGCAACTACTCCGACTGTTTATCCAGTCAATGTTAATCCAATTCCAGTACCTACTGTCAGTGGAGTGCTCGATGTATGTACAGGATCTACCGAAACTTATACTACGGAATCGGGATCTGGGGAAAACAACTATATCTGGAATGTATCCGGTGGATCAATCGTAAGTGGAGGGACAGTGGCCGATTCATTTGTAGAAGTGTTATGGGATGGCTCAGCACCATATGAAATAAGCATCAGTTATACCGATGGCAATGGCTGTTCAGCGTTGAATCCTACTGTAGTCCCGGTCAATGTAAACCCGTTACCTGTTCCAGGTATAAGTGGTTCAAATATGGTCTGTTCCGGATCACAGGAATTGTACTCTACCGATTCGGGAGCTGGGGAGTCCAATTATATCTGGACTGTTACGGGTGGAACAATTGTAAGCGGAGGAACACCAGCTGATCCAACAGTAGAAATTCTGTGGGATGGTATTGCCCCCTACGAAGTAAGCGTAAATTATACAGATCCAAACGGTTGTGCAGCATCCAGTCCAACACTGCTGGCTGTAACTGTAAATCCTCTTCCCACCCCGACTATTACTGGTCCTGCATCCGTATGCTTTGGCACTGTTAACCTGTACAGTACTGAATCAGGTTCTGGAGAAACGGGATATGCCTGGGCAATTATCGGCGGTACTATTGTCAGTGGAGGAACTGCTACTGATGCCACCGTTGAAATATTATGGGATGGCGCAGGCCCGTATGAGGTTAGTGTGAATTATACCGATGCCAACGGATGTACGGCTGTATTACCTACTGTTTTGCCAGTTAATGTTATTCCACTTCCTGTTCCGTCGCTGGATGGTCCGGGAATTGTATGCGAATTGTCCACAGAACTTTACACCACAGATTCTACCGCCGGGCAGTCAAATTTTGTCTGGACCGTATCCGGAGGTACCGTTGTAGCAGGAGGGACCTTAGCCGATCCTTCGGTTCAAATCATTTGGGATGGCAGCGCACCCTATGAGGTGAGTGTAAGCTATACCGATGTCAATGGCTGCGTCGCTTCACCACCTACCCTGTTGCCTGTGACGGTTAATCCCCAACCAGTACCTGTTCTCACTGGTAATGCTACTGTGTGTTTCGGATCAACAGAACTGTATACAACGGATTCCGGGGCCGGGGAAACCAACTACTCCTGGACTGTTTCCGGTGGAACGATCGTAAACGGAGGAACTGCTGCTGATCCAACAGTTGAGATTCTATGGGATGGAGTTGCTCCCTATGAGGTGAGCATTAACTATACAGACGCCAGCGGGTGTGCCGCAGTAAATCCTACTGTGCTTCCTGTCAATGTGAATAGTCCTCCTACGGCAGTTATTTTTACTGGCACAGGCCCCATTTGCCAGAATGAAAATGCTGATTTAACCATTACAGTCTCCGGCGGTAGCCAACCGTATACCGTATACCTGTCAAGGGATGGAGGAACAACTATTTCAGATACGGTCCTTGTTCCGGATACCAATCCATTGGTATATAATGCCGGACCTTTGTCTGCTACCACCACGTTTTCGCTCATTCGGGTTATTGACCAAAATGGCTGTGAATTGGATCCAGCCAGTCTACCGGCCGATATCACCGTAGATGTCTATATACGTGAAAATGTTGTACTCTCTCTTCCCAACCTGTCAGGAGATATGGGCGACCAGTTGGTTTTGCCGGTATCTGTTCAGGGATTCAACAATATTGTCAATGTCAACTTATCGATTACATGGGATGAAAATATAATCAGGTTCCTCGGTGTGGAAAACATCGCCGGAATCAGTGAACTTGATCCGACTGATTTCAACCTGGCCGACTCTTCAACACTGACCCTGGTATGGTCTGAATCTTCGGCAGCAGGTCAATCCCTGGCTGATGGTCTGAGCCTGTTTGATATCCGTTTTGAACTACTCGGCCCGGATTGTTTTGCCTCCGCAATATCTTTTATAAGCAGTCCGATCAGCATTTCGGTAGTTGATGCCAATCTATGTGATGCCAATCTAACACTCAATGGTGGTTCAATCAATGTGGGCGGATCGGGTGTATCAGCTACTCCGGTGACGGCATTTGCCGATTCGGTAAACTGCCTGGGGGATGTCATCCCCCAATTGATTGCCTCGGGGGTTAACGTTCAATGGTATGCTGATCAGGCACTCACCAACCTAATAGGTTCCGGGAACACATATACTCCGGTATTAGACAATTCCACCATTTTGGATACTACTTTTTATGCCACCCAGACCATAGGCACCTGTTCGGAAAGTCTTCCCGATTCAAGCAGAATTCAATATATCGATATACCGAATGTTCCACCAGTACCTGGACAGGCACGATATGAGATATGTCTAAACGATCCACCTCCCACACTGGTAGCTACAGGAGTCAACATTCGGTGGTATAGTGATCCCGGATTAATAAATCTGGTGGGCACCGGGAATACCTATACACCGGGCCCCGGGGAATTGGATACTTCCACGGCAGATACGACCTATTTTTATATGGTTCAATCCAACGCGTGCGGTAATGGCCCCTATGATTCTACGTCTGTTCATGTCAAAAGTCAATCCTATCCTCCAATTGTAAATTCTCTTACTACAGTTTGCGTTGGTGATCCCGCTCCAAACCTTACAGCACTTGGGACTACCATCAGATGGTATAGTGATGCTGGTTTAACCAATTTAATTGCTACAGGGAATAACTTCACGCCTGACTCCACATTATTGGATATGGGAACTTCCGGAACCACCACTTTTTATGCTACCCAGGATGACGGTTGCGGAGAAAGTATTGGTGTGGCTGTGGCTGTGAATGTCATATGGTGTATAGTAGATTGCAGCGGTATTAATGCATCGGTTTCAACAGTTAATCCTGGTTGCAGTGCCTCAGATGGAGAAATTCAGATTTCCGCATCAGGAGGAACAGGATTTTATACGTATCAGCTGATCAGTCCTGATAGTATTCTGGTATCCAACAAGACAGGACTTTTTACCGGATTAATGGAAGGGATGTATGTGTATGACATAGTGGATGATTCGGCGAGCTGTATAACAGAAAGGGATACGGTGATATTGACCGATCCCTCCAATATCATTGCTGTTGCAGATACCTCCTCATTTGTAAATTCCACATGTTATGATCAGCCGTGGGGCAGAGCCATCATCAATGTGACTGGTGGAACTGGTCCCTTTGAATATTCCATCAATGGTTTTACCTGGAACAGTTTTGTTTCAGGCGAGTACATTGACAGCCTGCCACCTTTGGGGTCTTATCTCATTCTGGTGAGAGAAAATAGTAGTTCTATCTGTCTGGAACAGGTACCGGTAACAATAACTAATGAATATTCTCAAATTCAATTTACCTATTCCACTGTAGATGCTTCGTGTAGCGATGATGATGGCAGCATCATCATTGAAACCCTTTCCGGTGGACTCGAACCTTACGAGATGTCACTGGAATTTGCAGCATTTACACCGGTTGATCTGAATTCTTTGCCAGTATACGATGGATTGTCATCAGGATTGAAAAATATACGGGTAAGGGATATTAACAACTGTATAGTTGAGAATTCCAGCATTCTCATAGATTTCCCGGGCGGTGTGATAGCCAATATTCAGTCGATTCCCCCAACCTGTGCCGGCAGTGGGATGGACGGACAGGTCAGAATCTATATTGATTCCATGGCCAATACCATTCAGCCACCCTATCAATTTGGTTTTGCAGGGGAGGACACCCCGGAGAGTGAAGTAATATTACAATCCATCCCAGCCAATACCTGGGTTGCCATTGACACGCTGACCAATGGTAATTATTATGTACTCTTATCTGGGGCCACTGCATGTGAAAGTAGGACAGATGTGGTAGTAACAGGAGGCCCAACCGCCATAACATTCGAAATAACGGATGTACAGGTAGTACCATGTAAAGGTGAGAACGGAACCGGATCCGTCACTGTTAATAATGTTACAGGAGATTCCACACAGATTTATCTTCTGGAATTGATTGCCCTTCCTTCCACGAATGTTGTGTATGCAGCTTCCCTGGTTCAGGATGATTTTATTGGCGGATATACCATTGATGGTTCCGTAACCGATCAGATCGTAGAGGGACAATTTCAAATACGGTTGTCACAAAATCAATCCGGGTGTAATCTATCCAGTATTTCTAATCCGTTTGAAATATTGGAACCTGAATTTAACCTTGGTTTGAACATTACAGGAATTACAGCTTCCTGGATTGATTCTCCCAGTGGCACAATCTCACTGGAGGTAGAACCTAGTGGTGGTGATCCCTATGAAACACGTATCGAAACTGTAATGGCAAACTTCCCGGGACAGGATATTGTCCGCAATTGGGAAGAAGTGCTCTGGGATGGGAATGCCTATTCCTTTACCCATGAAGAGTTATACAGTGGTGTGTATGAGGTGTCAATAAGAGATGCCTATGGCTGTGAATTATTTGAAGAAGTTATCATTGGCTATGATACAGCCATATTTGTGCCCAATGTATTTACCCCAAATAATGATTCCTACAATGATTATTTCTACATTCGCAATCTGCCCAATCCTGGTTCCGGCACCGTACTTGTAGTTTCAAATCGATGGGGGAAGACCGTATTCGAATCCAACGACTACAACTACAATAACCTGTGGGATGGAGGGGATAGTCCTGATGGAACCTATTATTATAGGTTGGATATTCCAGATAAGGGTACCTTCAAAGGTTGGGTTGAGATATGGCGCGGTGAAAAGAGATGACCCGTCCAATTAAAGTGACAACAGGAATTTCATAGTATCCATATTGTCAGCATAATCCCATGGTTCTGGTGATTGTGCATTGCCTAAAGAAATGCTGCCCGGATAAAAGGCCTCCCTGGAGACAACACATTGGATTTTGGATTTGTTAAATGTTAATTTTTGATCCAGATCGCCCGCATCCTGGTAATGTTCATAGTAAATGCAGGCCAGGGGGGATACGATCCGCCTGTCTTCCCTGAAAATGAAAAACTCACCATCGATGTAAGGTTTATTTTCCAGATTTAAGATTGATTTAATGTATCGGTAGTTATTTGCATACTTACTATGGTTTCCTATCCATTTGTAGTTATCGAAAACCCCCAATAAATCGTACATATCAAAATTTTCCGGGATATACATTTTAGATACATTTCTACATCCCATCCCGAAATAGCTGAATATATCGTCAGCAAGGTTTGCATAATCATTTCTGTCTTCATTTCCATGAAGAATGCTACAGCTGGTACGGTTTTTCCTTATAATATGAGGAATATGAGAGTATGCGTGTTCAAAATACCGGGAGGTGTTATCACTGCCAGTGGCAATAATGGCATCTGCCTGCATAATGGAATTCTTGAATACGATCTGTTTAACCATATCCGGTTCAATTGAACCGAGCAGGTCGATCAAAAAGGGTATTAAAAGATCATCATTATGACTTAATTTTACGATGGCCTTGTTTCCACTTAACAATACCGTCAACAGATCGTGAATTCCAACCAATGGGATATTGCCGGCCATTATTATCCCAATATCAAGACTTTTCTCGTTTTTTAATGGATATCCGGCAATCCATTGCTGCAATTTTTTAGCATCCAGCATGTAGGCAATCCCTTGAAGTGCTTTGGATGTAAATGCCGGTACAAACCACTGATTTTTCTGGTATACGCTGTCGATAATGTCCTGTTGATGCCCGGCTATTCTGAGGATTTCCGTACCTAATGCAGCCAGAGACCTGATTTTTTTATCTAAATCCATAAAAATTGTTACCCAGAATACCCCAAGATAAACATAATGCGTTTAGATTTGTTATTTAAAATTAATGAAAATAATATAATTCCAGCGTATGGCTATTATCATAACCGATGAATGCATCAATTGTGGAGCTTGTGAACCTGAATGTCCAAATACAGCCATCTATGAAGGTGGTGTGGAATGGACTTGGGGTGGAGGTACCAATCTGAAAGAAGTAGAACTGGAAGATGGAAGTGTTGTTGATGGTAAATCAACTCAGGATCCGTTCTCTGATGAATTCTATTATATTGTTTCCATGAAATGTACCGAATGTACGGGATTTCATGAAGAACCACAATGTGCAGCAGTTTGTCCCGTAGATTGTTGCATCCCTGATCCGGATTATGTAGAAGATCAGGAAACCCTCATCGAGAAAAAGGAATGGTTACATGGCTGAGATCAGCTGAATTAATATACTAATGCATCCTCGCCCTTTTAATCAGGTATGCAGATAAAATTTTGTCAAAATCTTCATTTACATCAGCTTCGATAAAATCTATTTTGAACTGTCCACATTTCAGCTTTAAATCGTAATAGTATTTTTTGATCTCTTTTTTGTAAAAGTCTTTAACCTCTGAAGGTTGTACCTTAATCCTGTTTCTTGTTTCAAGATCAATAAATACATAAGGTCGTTCTTCGAAATTGAACTCGTATTCGGTAGAAGGATCAGTAACATGAAATAGCAGCACTTCATGGTTGTTGTGTTTCAGATGGTGCAAGGCATTGATAATGTCTTTTATCTCTTCTTTGTTGTCAAACATATCACTGAATATGATCACTAATGATCGCTTGTGAATTTTGTTGGCGATCTGGTGTAAAACGTTGGCCACTGCCGTTCTTTTGGCAGATTGAGTCTGATCCAGCAGTTTTTGCAATTCTATGAATAATTTATGGAGATGCGTCTTGGTGGATTTTACCTGGCTCTGGTATTCAATGGTATCGGAAAAAGTCGTTATTCCAACCGCATCCCTTTGTTTATGCAGCAGGTAAGCCAGGGCTGCAGATGCCATAACACTGAAGGTGATCTTTGCTTTATTATGCACGGGATAGTACATCGATGATGAATTGTCAATCACCAGCTGACATCTTAAATTGGTCTCTTCTTCGTATCGCTTTGTAAAGAGTTTATCCGTTCTTGCATACACTTTCCAGTCGATATCCCGGGTACTTTCCCCCGGGTTATACAAGCGATGCTCCGCGAATTCAACGGAAAACCCATGATAGGGGGACTTATGCAAACCTGTTATAAAACCTTCTACCATTTGCCTGGCGAGAAGGTCAATAGAACTTATTTCCCTTATTTTCTGTAAATCCAGCTGCATTTTTTTGGTATATTTTCAATATTAACGCAAATATTTTAAAATTTTGGCAATTTAAAGGCTTAAAAATGTTTTGGGATGTTCCGAATCGCTTGATTCTTAGCATAAATTTCTCTTAGATTTGCATCTTACCTAAATTATATACTATATTTAATTCGATTTTATGGATTTTGTTTCTTAATCAACCAAAAATAATAGGATTGTGGAAGAGAACAAGGAAAATGGAAAAAATGAAATTTACTCTCAGAGGGTGAGAGCTGGTA